>OFRE01000401.1_pt1 | contig 11688 bp, 30 predicted proteins | sample 1543061 | NCBI WGS metagenome assembly OFRE01 (sample SAMN07774218, study PRJEB24372) | wastewater metagenome | isolation source: Exp Tend NO 50WW | collected 2016-02
CGCCCGATGCCGCGATCCAGTGCTCGAGGTCATCGACGTTGAATCGCTGCGTGTCGCCTTCGCTCGGGTTGAGCTTGCGCGAGAGCATCGACGGCGACAGATCCATATCCATCGCGATTGACTTGGCCGGCTTGTGGTTCGCCGACGACCGGAACGCGATGAACTCGCGCAGCGTCGGAAATCGCTCGGGCAGAGCCGGGTCGAAAGTTGAGAGAAAGAACCCTCGCCGGCCACAGAAACGGTCGGTGTAACGGCGGATGGGGGAAACCCAGTCCGGCGAGGGTTTGAAGCCCGGCGGGTGCCGGACGGAGGAGCGCGGTGTCATGCGGCTTGTTCGGCCAACTCAGGCCAGATGGCAGCCCAGTCGTCCGGTCGGAGATCTTTCCGGGTGACTGCGCCGGCCGTGGCGGTTTCGATGGAGACGCAGCGTTCAATGGGCACTTGTCGCGCCCCGGTTCGCCACTGGCTGATCAAGACCGGCGTCACGCTCAACTTGCGAGCAAGACTCGCCGCCGGTTCGACTGTGGTGAGGTAGGTATCGAGGTTCATGCCCTAACGTTAGCGCGGCGCTAATTGCATGTCAAGCGATACGCGAATCGCGACATTTAGCGCGCTGTTATTAAATCGGAGCCATGAAAACAGCCGAACAAATCAGGCCGATGCGCCTGGCGCAGCTTGTGAAGGAGCATGGCGGCGTCGTCGGTGTGGCCGCTGTGCTCAAACGCAGTAGCCCGCAGGTAAGCCAGTGGGTGAATCAGTCCATCGAATTCTGCCTGTACGACTTTCGGAATCATCCGGATGGATGACCCACGAAAAGATTAGCGCCACGCTATTGACACGGTGTTAGCGCTGCGCTATCGTTACCCCATCGCACCACACAAGCGAAGGGGAAGCAGATGGACGCACAAGACAGGGCAGAACAGGCGATCTCGCGGCACGTCCGCGACGCCATCGAGGCGGCAGGCTGCATGCCGGATGGCCGGTCGTTGGAGTGGCACGGCGCAGACCTTGAGCAGTTCGCGGGAGCAGTCCTCCGCGCTCTTGCATCGGGTGACAGCATCACCGAACAGTGGGCCGCGATCCGCGAGGCGCGCGACCGCCACATCATCGAGCCGATCACCGACGTGGCCATCGACACCGACGGCGCCGATCTGGCGCGGGAGTTCGAGCAGACCGGCATCGAGGATCGCGCCCGGCTGAATATGGCGCGGATCGTCGCCAGCGCACGGACGGGGGTGGTGCTGTGATGGCCGCGATACCTGCCGGAGTGCTGACCGGATACACGGTCGCCGATCAGCTTCAGCCCGAGTTCAGCCGAGAAGAAACCGGTTCTCTTGATGCGTCCGAGTTCATCGCCGCCGGCTCATGCAAAGAACTGACATACGGCCGATTCCGCGACGTCATCCTCTCTCTGGCGTTCCGGTCTGATGACTCGTGGAGGTTCGCATGAGCGCCGCCACGCACACGCCGGGGCCGTGGAAGGTCCACGACCGCCATCCGATACGAGCCTGCATCCATGTGAGTGATCAGCGTGGTTATGACATCGCATCGTGTTACACGGCGCCGTCGGATAACAGCGATCCGGACGCAGAAGGCATTTACAGAAACGACCCCGAGCGCATGGCCAACGCTAGCCTGATCGCCGCAGCCCCCGATCTGTTGGCGGTCGTTCGCGAGCTCGAGGAAAGCGCCGGCTACTGGAGTGAGTACGACGTACCGCTCGGCATCGTTGATCGAATCCGCGCCGCCATCGCCAAAGCGGAGGGTCGGTCATGAGCGCCCGCTACGACTTCGGCGTCCGCGACGACGTCGACTGCCTAGTGACCTCCGTCGTCGCCGAGAACCCCGCTCTGCGGGTCATCGGCGAGTCGCAGGGATTCGACGCGGTGATGCAGACCATCCTCGTCGCCGGCTGCCTGTACCTGCGGAGCCGCGAGGGGATCACGCCCGACCCGGACGCACCGGTCTGGGAGATCGCGAAAGCGGCGCGCCTGCTGGGCATGCACCTCGCTGTACGTGGCGCGGAGATCGTCGTGGTACCGGTGGGCACTCCGGGTTGCCGGCCGATGGGGATTGTCGACCGCGACGCATACGACCAGACCGACGCGCTGGCCCGCCACACGGACATCTCGTCCGATCCTCTGAGGGCCGCGTGATGACAAATTTCACCGTAACGCTGGCAGCGCTCCGCAAGGAAGGTGCCTGCATATCCGGATACAACAAGGTGGTTCGGGCCGTGCAGGGCCAAGAATTCTCTGACAGTGACCGTGAGCGAGAAACCTATATCCACTTCGCCCACAAAGACCCGATCCCATTGATTCTGATTGTCGAGTCGAACGGCATTGATGACGCACTTTGGGCTTTGAGATGCGTCCCTGGGTGTGATCGAGATGCACGGCTTTTCGCCGTCTGGTGCGCCCGGCAAGTCCAACACCAGATGACGGATGCGCGGAGTACAGCGGCTCTTGATGTTGCGGAGAATTTTGCAAATGGCAGAGCCAGCAATGATGAGTTGGCCGCCGCATGGGCCGCCGCATGGGACGCCGCACGGGCCGCCGCACGGGACGCCGCATGGGCCGCCGGATGGGACGCCGCATGGGACGCCCAAGAAAAACAACTTCGGCAGATGCTGGCGGCAAGTGAAGCCACCCTCACCGCCGCCTGACCATCACCTCACAGGGAGACACGAAGATGACCGCAGCAGAAAAGTGGATCGCCAAGGTGAACGCGGCCCTCCCGGCCCCGATAGTCGCGGGGTCCTTCGAGGACGAGAAAGCGTTTGACGCCTTCTGCGCCGGGAAATCCGCCCGCGAGACCGTCGCAATCATTCTCGCCCTCCGCGCTGCCGCCTGACCATCACCCCATAGGGAGAACACGCCATGCAGCACCACCGCTTTCCCGAGATGACCTTCGGTGCCCTGAACAACCGCGCCGATAGCACCACGATCATGGACACCGTGTCCGACGTGATCAGCGGGGACGACCACAGGGACATAACCGTGTTCCTGCGCCATGAACAAGACGATCTGGGCGAGGACTACGGCTATCGGCTGGTCGCCAAAGAGGTGATCGGCGTGGCGCTCTGCGACGTTGATGACCCCTACGCCATGCCGGAAATCCTCGACCGGGATCAGGCGTGGGCGCTGCTCGGACGGGATTTCATCGAAGATTTGGAGGGGGTGGAATGACCGATCAACCGAAATGGACGCCGGGGCCTTGGTGCGTATTCACATTGGATGACGAGTGGGACTGCGATACCTTCGTGGGGACGCTAACCGACACGCTCTTTGACGTGCGCCCGTGGAAGGGTCCTGCGTGGCAGGAGGCCAACGCCCACCTGATCGCCGCCGCGCCTGACATGTATGCGGCGCTGGAAATGGCGCAGCTATGGCTGTCCGTCGATGGGCGCTTTGACATGCAGGGCATCAACGCCGCCCTCGCGAAAGCCCGTGGAGAAACGAAATGACCACCACCGTTCACCACCTTTTCCCCTACCTGGATGCCGAGCGTCTGGATGATGCAGCCCGCCTTGCCGATCAGGCCATCTGGTGGGGCCAGCAGGTCCAGAATGCCCGCGCCGCGCTTCGCAGCCCTGACCTGTATTCCGACGACGAGTTGCGGGATTTCTGCGCCACGCTGCAAAGCCGCTGGGGCGATGCCACGGACTACTGCCAAGCCGATGCCATGATCTTCGCCCTGAACAAGCGCGAGCGTGAGCAAGCCCATGCCAAGGCGCGGGAGGCTTTCCAGCCGCAACACCGCTGGCAGGACGTGCTGGCCGGTGCCGTCGCTTTCATCGGCTTCTGGTGGGGCGTGGTGGCTCTGGTGATGGCGCATGGATGACACCGCCCACCGCGCCCAGATCGCGGCCCTGTCGGGCCTGCTGGCGGGCATCCCCATCGGCTTTGCCATCGGTCTGGTGGCGGCGCTGATCTTCACCTGAAACCCCAAGGAGACTGACATGGATCTGAAACACACCCTCCTCACCGCCGCCACCGGCATAGCCCTGCTGACCAACCCGGTTTTCGCGGGCGGACCCGTGATCGTGACCGAAGAACCGCCCATCGCCGATGTGCGCCCCCAGGGTGACGGCGGCAACTGGATCGTGCCCGTGATCGTCGGCACCATCGTGCTGTGCGCCATCGCCTGCGGTGGCGGGGATGACTCGCCCATCGCGCCGGAGCCGACGTGCAACGGTGATGGCGACGGCGGGCCGGTGTGCTGAGATGACCCATTTGAACCAGGAAGTGGCGCTGACTCTTAAGATCGAGGGCGAAGCCTTCGCATCGTGGGATGGGCTGGATGATATGGTGGTGAGGCGCATTGCTGATCACTTCATCAGCGACCACGGGATGAAACTTCGCGAGCACGTTCAGGGGTTGATCTCCGAGTCTGTGACCGCAGTTGTTCAAGCCCGCGTTGAGGCGTTTCTGACGAAGCCGATCCCGCCCCTCACGCGCTATGGCGAGCCTATTGTCGGCGCTGTCGAGCGCAGTCTCGCGGACATGATCGCGGATGCAGCCGACGCGGCGATGGTGGAAACCGTCGATCCACACGACGGCAAGGCCAAGAAGAAAGACAGCTACAACAACGCCATTCCGCGTCTTGAGTGGCTCGTCAAGAAGGTGGCCGTTTCGGAGATCGCCAAAGCCGTGGAGACCTCGGTCAAGGCCGTGAACGCCGAGGCCAAGGCCGCTGTTCAGAAGCAAGTCGCCGCCGCTATCGCCGCGCACCTCGCTGCCGCCAAGTAGCCCACCCCCTAACCCCCGTCCCCGGCCTGTCGCAGGGCCGGGGCGATAACCACGAGGATGAACCGATGCCGATCCGGCCAGAGAACAAGGACCGCTACCCCAAGGACTGGTCGAAGATCAGCGCGGCAATCCGCGAAGCCGCCGGACAGTGCTGCCAGAAGTGCAAAGCGCCGAACGGTCGCTCGATCCGGCGCGGCAAGACTGAAGACGGGCAGCACGTTTGGCGACTTGCGACCGACAGTTGCTACATGGATGGAGTATGTGCCGAGACCGGCTTGCTGGTGCCCGACACAGATGAGGACAGTGTTGCTTATGGGCGGGAAGTGAAGGTCGTTCTGACCGTCGCGCACCTCGATCACACGCCCGAGAACTGTGACCCATCGAACCTGCGCGCGTGGTGCCAGCGGTGCCACAATGCCTATGACGCACCGATGCGGCGGGCCTGGGTGGCGGAGCGCTCCAGATCATCGCTGGCGGTTTCCGATCTTTTCGGAGGCGAAGCATGATCCCCGACCCCTCCACCGCCCCTCTCCTGCTCACCGCCCTGTGGCTGGGCGTCAACGTGATCGCCATCGCGGCGTGGGAAGTCTGGGGGCGGGGATGAGCCCCGGCGATGTTCTCGCCGCCATCGTCCTTTGGGCTTTGGCGCTGTTCCCTTTCCATCTGCTTTTCGGAGACCACAAATGACCCGCGACCTCTACACCAGTGAAACCCTGATGCAGCTTTTCGTGCAAGGCCCGACTTGGGACGGCAACCTTGTGTCGAAGGACGAACGGGACCGGATGGTTGATGCTGGCCTAGCCGACAGATGGAACGGCTGGAACTACCTCACGCAAGAAGGTGTCGAAGCCGCGGTTGCTGGCGGCATGGCGGCTCGTCAGTGGCACGACAAGCGCTGGTATCGGAAGGCGACCCATCAATGACCCCCGCCAGAAACCACCTCGCAAGGAGGTTCGTATGACCGACCTGATCACTGCTGACGAGGCGACGAAGCTGCTGGACGGGGCAACGCCTGGGCCGTGGGAAGCGGACGGCGATCCTTGGAACCGCATCATCTGGTCATCGGCAGAAAACCGTGTCTGCTTCATGGCGCACTCGAGCGGGCTGGATGACGCGCGCGACATTGCCACGTCGAACCTTATCGCCGCCGCCCCCGATCTCGCCCGCACCGTCATCGCCCTTCACGCCCAACTTGCCGACGCACAGGCGGCGCAGGCGATGGTGGTGGAACGGTGCGCGGAATTTGTCGAAAGACAAGGCACATGGATGCAAGAGCATAACCTTGTTGGGAACGGATACGACCTCGTCCAACAGGGCAAGTGCCTTCGCGCCCTCGCCCCCATCGACGGCTTCGCGCTGGTGCAAGAGCTGCGGGCGGGTGTTGAGCGGCTGAACCGCTGGCGGGCCGAAGAGGGCGAGAAGATCAAGCGGCAAGCGAAGGCGCTGACCGATCTGACGAAGCACTGCCAGAGGATCGAGGCAGAGAATGCCGGTCTAGCTCGCAAGATCGGGAAGGTGCAGCGCGGCGACGGAGACCATTCGCAAATTGCTGACCTTGAAGCCAAAGTCATCAACCAGCGCAACGAACTCCGCGCCCTGCAAGCGCAGTCCACCCCACCGATCAGCCCTGAGGAGGCCCAGTTCAACGCCGTCCGCTACCACGAGCGCTTCGGCCCGCTGGACGAAAAGGGCAACCCGCTTGATCCGAGGAGGAGAGGGTGATGGGGCAGCAGATGGCCGACCAGTGGGGCGGCTGGGCGCTGGAACAGGTGGCGGCATGACCGCCAGCGCCAAGTCCCTGTTTCGCGCCACGAAGGCGAAGCGGCCCGACGATCAGCCCGCGCTGATGGCGGTTGAGGATTCGCGCAAACCGCAGGAACCCCGGCGCGCGGATGACTTCTACCCAACCGGACAGCCCGAGGCGATCCGCGCCCTGCTGGTCTGTGACGGCATCCGCATCCGCGAGTGTGGCAGCGTCTGGGAACCTGCCTGCGGAGATGGTGCGCTGGTCCGTGAAATCCGCAGCGCTGGGATCCCCTGCATCGCCAGCGACCTGATCGACCGCGGGTGCCCGGACAGTGCCGTGCTGGACTTTTTCGCCGCCCGGGAAAGCCCCTGTCGGGCGATCATCACGAATCCGCCCTATGATCTGATCAACGCCCGCGACGGCAAGGGTGCATGGCTGCGTCATACGCTGGCCATGCCGGGATGGGAGTACCTCGCGCTGCTGCTGTCCTGGGACTGGCCCGCCGCCCGCCAGAACGGCTTGGGCGCGATGCTAGACGCGACCCCGTTCAGCTGGTGTTACCTGATGCGCTGGAAGCTGGATTTCACCGGCGAAGGCAGCCCGCCGCAGCGCAACGCCTGGTTCGTGTGGGACCGGAGTTGCCCGCGCGGGACCGATGGAGGTCTTCCTCACCCCAGCTTCCGCTGGATGGACCGCGAGGATTCGCGGCAGGGGTTGCTCTTATGACCGACCACACCATCCACGGCAACCACGACCGCCTCGCCTTGAACCCGCCAGAGATGCGCCCTGTCTATGGCGACCTCGACGAACTATTCGCCACCGGCTGCGACGTGCATCTGGAGCAACTGAGCGAACGGGGCTTCTGCCTGATCCTGACGCGAGGCGATGAGGAGTTGCGCGTCAACATCTACGCGCCGGGTCGTGGCAGGGTTCATGCGCGTGTCGAGGTGGACGAAGGGTTTGATGGGTTGAGCAAATGACCGACGCAGGCACCATCCGCATCACCGCCCGGACGCTGGACCTCGCCCGCGAGGCGCTTGCCGACTGGATCGCGGAACACCCGCGCCGGGCGCTGGACCGCGTGACCGTGACGCATGGCGGCGAGGGCGTGGTGATCTCGGCTAGGTGGAGCGAGGAATGACCGCCGGGCTATCATGCGATCATGGGCCGCCATGCCGCCACGGCCTGCGCTTGACCAGCCGCAGCCTCACCCATCCACCCCCGGCGCTTCCGCCTCGATCAAGCCGAACCCCTCGCCCGACGCCGCCATGCAGGCCTGCCCGTCCGGGGTGACGATCAGGACCGTGAAGCCGCCCGCCTCGCTGGCCGTGATAATCATGAGCTGCCCGTTTGCCATGAGGCCAGACACGCGCGGGGCTTCGGCGTAGCGCGCGGCAAGGGCGGCCAGCGCATCCGGCAGGCCGGTGCAGGCGGTTTGCGCTTGGGCGGGGGCCGCAAGGGTCAGTAGGACGGCGATGAGGCGGATCATCCCGCGCAACCCGCGTCTATGAGGCCTATCAGTCGCGCGCCCGTCATCAGCACCCGCTCGTCCTGCGTCTCAGCCAAGGCCGCCGCATGACTGGTGCGCGCCGCCCGCGTCCCGCTGCAAACGGCGTCAAGGCTTGTTGGGGTCGCGTTGACGCAAGCTGTCCCTAAGAACAGCGGGATCGTCACCCATAGCCGCATCAGCATCTTGAATCCTTTCCGTGGTTTCCTTGAAGCCATTGAGGTCGCGCAAATCAGCCTTCGCCTTGGCGTCGGCGCGGCCCTTCACATAGAGGCCAGCCGCGCCAAGCACGGCCAGCAGGGGCTTCCAGAGGCCCCCAAGGATCAGTCGCCAGATGAAGGCGATCATTCCTCGCCCTCCAACATGTGCCGGACCATTGCCTCAGCCTGAACGGCGTTGAACAGGTTCGTGCCCACCGGCTCGTGTCGCATCGGATGCGCCGTGTGCTCGTTGAACGTGGCCTTGAAGCTGATCCCGCCATCGGGCGCGAAGTCAGCCGGAAGCCTCCATTGCAGGAAGCGCGAAACCATCGCCTTGATCTGTTCGTCATTCATTGCAGAGCCACCCCCTCAAATTGTTTCAGGTCGATACTGACCCACATGCCGTCACGATCCGGCCCCGCCACACAGGCAACCGCGTCCTCCGGGTCGCAGTCGTCGCCGTCCTCATCGAAGGCGTTGGTGATCGGCAGTTTCTGCCCGTCTTCCATCAGCGCAAGGCGTAGGCTCACGTTGACCATTGCGACCTCATGGCTCATTCCTCGCCCTCCACCAGAAGCGCGGCCACCACGACGACGGACACGGCCCCGAGGATGTAGCCCGCCGCGAACAGCGCGAGGCCGGTCATTTCGCAGTCCCCTGATCGATCATCCGGCCCAACCCCGCAGCGACGAGAAGCCCCAGGGTGATCCAGCTTTGGGTTGACGGCTCAAGCACGGCCTTTGCCTCGAGCGGGATGCTTTCCCAAAGGGCTGCGAAGGCGATGAATTGGACGCTCATCCATCTCCACGCCGATTTCCAGTTGCTCACGAGTTTCATGCCATGCTCCTCAGTTGATGAACGAAAAGGCCCAGACCCAGAAGTCGCGCCATGCCTGCGCGGCGTCGGCCCAGAGCGCCCAGATAGCCAGCGCGAGGCCACCGCCAGCCAAACCGCCAGCTGCGGCCTTCCCGGCCTCTTTCGCTGGCGAGGGCTGCGCGGCGGGCTTGGCGATCTGTGCGGGGCTGGTTGGCGGGGCTGCGGGCTTGTGCGGCTCTGCAACTGTCCCGTCGAGAAGCGCAAGCACTTGATCCTTGCTCAGCCGCCGCGCGGGCTTCCAGATCACCTTTCCGGCCTTGCTCACCTGCCAGACCGTCACCTGCCCCGTGGGATAGGTGCCATTGGCGAACATGGCTTGCTCTGCCTTGCGCCGAGCGATGATCTCTGCGGGCTTCTTCCACGCCATGAACCCGGCAGCGGCCCCGGCCAAGTCGCCAGCGTTCAGCCGCTTCACCAGAGACGCCTTGCCGATAGCGCCGGTGTTGTAGTGGAACGACACAAGCGCGTCGAATTGGGCTTGCGTGACCGGCACCTTCACGGCCCGGTTCACCCCGGCCTCATACTTGGCCACGTCGCGTCGGAAGGTGGCGAAAACATCACGCAAGGCCGCGTCGAGATTGGCGGGCATCCCCTTGGGCATCTTGGCCGGATCAGGGGCACCAGCGGCGGCGGTGTGGCCGATGCCATAGGTCCAGACGCCCACGCTATCTCGATAGGGGCCTGGAACAATGCCTTCGTGCAGCGCGAGCGCGAATAGCCCTGCATCCGAGGTTTTCATGGTCATCACTTTCTCCTGTTCAGCGTGTCGCGGATCGCCGCCAGATGCGCCTTGCTGTCGGCTCCGTCGTGGCGCATGTCGGACAGCACCGGCCCAAGCGCCTTGAACATCTCATTGTTGTCCGCGAAGTGGGTGTTCTGCCCCTTCATCGCCTCGACCATGGCCCGCAGGGCTTGGGTGTTCTCCGCCAGCGCCAGCATGGCTGCATCAGGGCTTCCGGGCTTCGGCGGCTCTTTCCATGCCCGCCAGACGGTCAGGCCGCCAATGGCGGTAATGAGGCCCGCGAACGCGGTGAGGACGTGCGGCAGGTTCTCAGGCGTGATCAGCGATGGCACGATGCATCCTCACGGCAGTCAGCGCATCGCGCCATGCGAACACACAGCAGGCCACCGCCCCGGCGGAGAGCGTGGCGTAGGTAAACACCCCGGTTGACGCCGGATCATGGCTGGAAATGCTGGCGGCCCAGATCAGGTAAAGGCTGGCCGACCCGAACGCGGCCCAGAAGCGGATGATCGGCGACCACCAGCGCGCCCCGTTCACGATCAGCCAAGAGCAATGCATCATCCCGTTCGATAGGAACAGCGCACCCCATGACTCCTCGCCCATCATGGCGAGCGCGGGTTGCAGGCCGGGGCTGCGCATCGCCACGCTGGGGAAAAGGAGCCAGACGCCGAACCCCGCCGTCAGAGCGGCGAGGAACACCTCAAGCTTGCGGCGCTCGAAAGTGTGCATCAGAACTTCCGCGTGACTTTGAAGCCGATCTTGTCCTTACCGATGACCGGCTTGACCTTCGGCTTTGGCGCAGGCTTGCTGCCCTTGCTTGCGCCTGTGTGCTTGCCCAGAAGCGCATCCGCGACGGCCATCTTGTCCGCCATGATTTGCTTGCCGCCGAATTTAATGGTCATGCCTATCTCCTATGCCCAGCGAACGGTGATGGTGCCCGAACCGTCCAGCGTGTCGGTGCCGGTGCGGGTCAGCCTGATCTGCGTCAGGGTATCGCTCAGGGTCTTGCTTCCGCCCCCGGCGCTACAGATCGTCGGGGTGTAGACCGCGTGATGCGAAAACCACTGGTTCCCCGCGCCCTTCACGATTTCCATGACGCCGTGAGCCGCGCGAGCCGCGTTGCCCACGAAAACGACAAAGCCCGCCGTGCTGGACGACGCGGACTCGCGCGAACCGGAGATATACCCCGTGTTTTCGATCCCGCCGCTGTCGCCGATCTGCACCAGAAGATCGTCCGTCCCGGAGAGGGAAACCGCACTGAACAGGAGCCAAACGCGGGTCGCCGTCGCGGGGATGCTCCCAATGTCAACCGTCGTTCCCGAACTGGCCGCCGTGGCCGCGCTGACACCGCCCGACGCAACGCTCAGGTCGATGTTTCCTGCGATGCCACCGGGGTTTGTGATCGTGACGCTGCTGTCGGCGCTGACAATCTGCCGCTGCGCCCATGTATCCGCTGCCGTGCGAACCGCGATGCCCGTGCCGCCCAAGGCCGCGATGGCCGTCAGGTCCGCGTCAAGCGGCTGGCTGATCTGGCCTTCCCACTGCGTTGCGCTGCGGGCGAAGAATTCAACCGACTGATTGACGGCCAGCAAAACGGGCGCATTTGCCGCCAGTGCGCCGATAGACGCGCCAGTTGCGGGGTAGATGTTCACCGGGTTTGCGCCCCGGTTTGCAATGATGACGCGCTTTCCCGCAACGGCGGTCGGAAGCGTGGCCCCGCTGGGGTTTGCAGCCGCCACGGTAATCGTGACCTGATCGGTCGTGATCGGCCCTTGGCCTTGGGCGTTGGTCCCGGCTGTCAGTGTTGCCGTGGTGGGCGTGATGCTCGGCAGTTGGTCAAACCGCACCGCGTCCGCAGGGTTGGT
>OFRE01000410.1_pt1 | contig 11606 bp, 18 predicted proteins | sample 1543061 | NCBI WGS metagenome assembly OFRE01 (sample SAMN07774218, study PRJEB24372) | wastewater metagenome | isolation source: Exp Tend NO 50WW | collected 2016-02
AGGCCACGTCACCACATCCCACGGAACAGGTCGAGCCACGTCGTGCCCGCCGCCTTGAGCGCATCCCACGTCTTCCCGGCGGCGTTCAGCGCAGTCCACGACGCAGACGGGTCGCCGTAGTTCACCCCGGCCGGCGAGTCGACCACCGTGCACGGCAGGTCCCAGTCATGCCACGCACCAGAGTCGGATGCGTCCAGCCCGAGCATGTCCGCCGGCCGGAAGTGCGTCACCGGATGCGGAGTCACCGACCCGACCCGGATATAGGCCCAGTCCCACAGTGTCCCCGGCATCCGCAGTAGGACAGTGCTCGTGGCCTCCTGCGTGAGGATCGCCAGCAACTCCCGGGCGGCCGGGTGGGTGCGGGTGCGTAGCGTCACCGCGAACGACCCGGCCTTGCGGACATCGTCGAACACGACCGCCGTCGTCCGGCCAACCGGTTGCAGCACCGTCCCTGGCTGCTCCAGGACCGGAGCCACCCGCGACACCAACTCGACAGCAACAGACAGCGCCGGCAACCCCGGCAGAGAGATCCGGGCATTCGTGTCGGCGATCGACACCGACGCCGACGAAACCATCGACGCCCCATCCATCGCCTCGTACGACACGGCGACCGCATGTGGCGCCTCGTAGTCCAGCGCCGCACCCACCCCGCCCGAGATGGCAACCGACGACCCAGCGCCGGAGTTGCCCCGCACCAGATGCCGAGTCCCATCCGGGTGCACACGCCACACCGACAGGTCACCAGACGTGCTCCAACCCGTGAGGGTGACCGTGATCCGCGGCGGCTCAGCCAGCGACACGACAGCCGAGATCGCGGCAGCCATCAGGCCGCCCCGTATCGGCGCTCACGGGCAGCGCCATCCAGGGCCCGGCTGATCCGGCCGTCCACGAGCGGAGCGAGGACGCCGCCGATGTCGATCATGCCTGAGATGGACCAACCGTCATCGGGAATGGTCACGCTCATGCTCGGAGACCCCATCGTCGGGACGCGCACCAAGCTCCGCATCGCGTCGTCAACCCGCCCCGCCTGAGACTCGATCCCCTTGACGATACCGAGCGGAATCCACTTCGCCTGATCAGCCATGACCCTCGACGGGGAGTCGATTCCCAACGCCTCGCGGACGGGGCCAGGGATATGGTCGACGACGAACTGCCGCACGAATCCAGCGAGACGGCCGGCCATCGACTGGATTCCCGCGATCATGCCGGCGACGATCTCGGACCCTTTCTCGAACAGCAGGTCCTTGAGGTTCCCGATCCCCTCCATGACCTTCCCAGGAATCCCCTTGACCATCTCGAAGAGAGTCTGGATTCCCCCGGATACCGCCGAGGTGATTGCCTGCCATGCCCCCGAGAGGACCTGCTTGATCCCCTCCCACGCCCCCGACCAGTCGCCCTTAATGAGCGCCGTGACAGTCTTGATGATCCCTTGGATCACGTTCAGTGCCCCGCCGATAACGCCGGTGACCGTCTCCCAGGCCCGCGAGATGACGTTCATGATCCCTTCACCCCAGTTGTCCCACACGACCTTGATGGCGCTGGTCACCTGAGTGATGACGGTCGAGATCAGATCCATAACCGAAGTCACGATGCCGCCGACAGTCGCGAATATCTCTTTCACCTGGGGAGCCATCGGCGCCAAGCGCTCTGTCATTCCGGAGACGAACTGCTGGACGATCGGGGCCACGGTGTTCCACATGTTCGTGACCGCCGTCACGATGCCTTGAAACGCCGACCCGATGCCCGACAGCGACGATGTCACGGGAATCGTGCTCTGGCCCAGGCCCTGAAACCATGTCACGATCCCACTAATCCCAGTCCCAACCTTGGGAAGCCACTCGGCAAGGAACCTAGCGGCCCCGCCCAACCCGTCCTTGAGCAGTGGAATCAGCGGCTCGATGGCCTGCGCCAGCCCGACGTTCAGGGTGTCCGTGAAGGTCGACCACATCCCCGTCAGCGACTGGGATTGCTTGTCCATCAACCCCGCGAACCGCTCCAAGCCCTTGCCGGACTCCAGGGCCGCGAAGAGCTGATCCATCTCCTTCTTGCCGAGCTTCCCCTTCGCGGCGAGATCCGCGATTGCCTCCTTGCTCTTGCCGGTCGCAGCGGAGAGGAGGTCGAACACTGGAACGCCAGCATCGCGGAGCTGGTTCAGGTCCTCGCCCGTGATCTTGCCCGCAGCGGACATCTGCTGGAGGGCAATGGTGGCCCGCTTGACGCCTTCCGACCCTGTTCCCATGCCGGACGTGACGTCGCCCAGGGTGCGCATGATTGGGATGATCTTGTCTGCCTGGAATCCCGCGCTCACCAATGAGCTTGCCGCTGCTTGCAGCTCGGGGAACTCGAACGGCGTCTTCGCCGCGAAGTCTGCCAGCGACTTTAGGAACGTGTCCGCCTTCTGTGCCGACCCGAGCATCGTTGTGAAGGAGATCCGCGCCTGCTCCATCCCGGCTGCCGTCTCGATGCCGGCCTTCGCCCCCGCGATTCCGACTGCCGCCAGGGCCAGTGCTCCAGTCTTCGCTACCGTCCCGAGGGCGCCCGCGAACCGGGATCCTGTGGACTTCTCAGCCCCGGCGACACCCTGCTCGAGTTGGGTCTGAATGTCCCGCTGGACGCCAGGCATGCGGGTGAGAAGCGTGACGTATGCCTTCGAGACCTCAGACATGTGGTGTCACCTCCCAGATTGCTCGGCGATCTTCGCGCGGCGCTCGCGATAGGCGTCGATCGACAGGGACTCCCCGCGGATCTTGGACGCGCGCTCCCAGGGGGCCGGTAGCGGATGGTCCTTCTTTCCTCCGAGCCGGGCGTGAACAGCCCGCAACGCCACCCATTCGCGCGACACCGGGTATTCCCATCCGGCAAGCGCAGCGGCGACGTGCGAAGTCGGCTCATGGGCCAGTTCGCGGGAAAGGCGCACGGCCTCACCCCACGACATGCGTTCCGGGACGTCACTCAGGGGGACCCCGAACCGAGTGCGCCAGTCGAACTCGTACGCCCCTCGGTGCCGGCGGATTAGCACGAGGAGCGTCAGGATTCCGGGAGCGTCGCCTCGCCATCGTCGTTCACGTGCGACATCCACGCGGCGGTGACCTGCATCATGTCGGCGGTCGTCATCGCTCGGAGTGCGGCCATCGCTGCGGGGGCTGCCGCTGCCGACAGCGCGGCCATCGTCAACCTGACCTGCGCCCCGACGTCCTCCGGGTTGACGATCGCGTCGAGGGTAACGCCTCCCGGAATGTCCTGCGCGACAGAGGCTGCGGGGGGAAGGGTGAACGTCTCCCCTCCTCCAGTGGTGAACGTGAAGTCGCCCATCAGGACTTGAGCGCCGAGTCGTACACGACCGGGTCCACGTAGCAGACGAGCTGGCACGGGTATCCGACGGCGTCCTCGGAGACGTAGTTCGTTTCGCCGGCCTTGAAAACCTCGCCGTCGGAGACGAGGATCCGCTTGATGTTGACGCCGTCGATGATCTCGATGACCCACGCCTTGCGGCCACTCGTGCCGCCGCGCGGAATCGTGTAGGTCCCGTGGTTGACTGTCTGCGTGATGGTCGTGCCGTAGAAGAGTTCGACGTTCTCCTTCTTCGTTTCGATGAGCGTGAACTCGTACCCCCACTTCACGTCCGTCGTGACAGTGCGAACGGTGGCAGCCCCCTGCCACGCCTTGATGTCCTTCGTCCCGACCTCGGGCTTCTCGACCAGCCCGTCCTCAGAGACGTAGCCGTGACCCTTGAACGCCGCGTTGAGCGCGGTCGACGTGTCAGTCGGCATAGTGGTAGCCAGGGGTGCGGAGAAGATCTCGCCGGAAACCCCGACCCGAACATTGGCGGCAGACAGCGACATTGGTTCCTCCTACTTTGCGCCTGAGTCGGCGGGGATGTCGATCGTGCGCCAACCGCACGACTCGTACTTGGCCACGTCTTCGACGCGCACCACAATGCGAACCGTCGGGTCGGTGGAGTGCGTGAGCGTCTTCACAGGTCAATTCCCCTCGTGGTGACTTCGAGCGACATGAAGCGCTCTGGGGAACGCCCGGTCACACTCACGGGCCCCGATAACGACTCGACCCGCGCGACAACGGGACTGGAGCGCGGTGCGGCAAGAAGTAGGGACCGGACCAGCAGCGCGAGCGCGCTCGCCCCCTGCTCGGTGCTGTGCCAAACGCGGACACTGACGCGGGCGTCGTCGAATATGCCTCGCACGGAGCCCCCGTCGCGGCGAATGACCACGCAGGGAAGGGTGTCGTCGACGTCGCGGGTGCGATCCACCAACACCCCGGTGACTCCCCGCGAAGCGAGCGCGGAGCTGACGTAGGTCGTGGCCCACGACTCGACGTCCGGCCATGCGGCGGAGACCGGCTGCATGGATTACCCCCTAGCCGAGCGCGCGACTCAGGTTGCCGGTGGCGGCCTCGACCTGCAGCGCGTAGTCCACGGTCGACCCGACATGCAGAACAACGCCGGCGCGACGGGAGCGAGACCGGTACGCATGGAGTGAATCGCGGTATGCCCCGGTGTTCACCGGGGCGCCGGCGCGGGCTCGGCTGAGGACCTTCTCGGCAGCCGCATCGAGGATCGAGACGACCTCCGGAGACTCCTTGACGGCGCGGATTCCGCTCAGCGTGAGGGCCACTCGAACTCGTGCCATCAACCCTCCCGAACGCTTGCGCGGATCACCGTTCCGGGCCGCCAGCCAGTGAACGGAGACCGCCAATCGAACGGACGCCCGATCACGTCGCACGGCAAGCCACGGATGACCAACCGGTCGGTTGACAGCACGTCGATGCCCGCATCGGCATAGACCGTGAAGTCAGAGTCGACAGGTGCCCGACCGGTCACCAGCGGCTCTGCCGACCCGGAGTCCGCCACGGCTGCATCGAATGACAACTCCTCCGCTGCGCTCCAGTCGCGCACCGAAGGAACTGGGACCCCGTCGATCACGGCGTAAGCGTCAGCGATCAGGGGGGCGCGCAACCGGACTACGACCTCCTGGGCGGGGAACGTCACAACCACCCCCGCGTGGCGCGAGGCGATGACCGGACGCCGCCAAGCCGCCGCCGCTCGTCTGACGTGAAGTACAGCGCCCCGTCGGGGTTGCTGAACTTCTGTGCCCGAGCGAACGGCCCAGCCGACTCCGACGTCGACTCAACCCCGAGACGCTCGGTGCTGATCATGGCGCGCTTCACCATCGTGGCGACAACGTCCGCGACGAGCTCAGCCGAAGTGTTCCCCGTGGCGATGCGTTCCGCGAGGTCCGGGAAGTCGGCGGCCACCATGCGCTCCGCAGCGGCAATCAGGGCACTGGCCGTCGCCGTCTCATCGACCGACAGAGTCCGCCAGATGGCCTCCACGTCGGCCCATGACGCATAGGACATCCGGCGGACCTCCCGTCACGCAGATTCGCTGGAAGTGTCCGGGCCCTGGCTGGGTTCGGACGCGGGGGCCCACGCCTTCGGGTTCGGGATCGTCTTCGGCGTCGCCCACGATGGAAGCGGGGCGTACGGGCTGAGCAGCACCCGCTCCTTCTTCGGGTCCTCGGCCAGCACGTATCCGCTCAGGCGGCTCACGGGATCACGTCCAGAACCATGAGCTTGCGCGCGTCCTTGAGGACGGGCAGGCCGATTCCGTCGACGAACGTGAACTGCCGGAAGGGCGGACCCTCCTTGATGACCACGCCGACGAGGCCAGGCGCATCCTCGAAGGTGAAGTCGGCCTCCGAGGAGTTGACCAGCTCGAGAGCCGTTGCGGACACTCCCAACTGGAACTCCAGCAGATCCTCTGGGTTCGGCGGAATCAGGATGACCTTGTCCGCCGGCAGGACGCGCGTGGAGACGCCGTCGATGTCGAGCTGCGTCTCGACGGTGAACCAGTTCGTCGGAACACCCTCGTTGTCGAAGATCCCCGTGAGATCTGCGAGCGACACGCGAGTGACCCCAGTCTGTGCGCCGCGCGCCGCGTTGATGACCTTCGTCTGCGTGACGAGTTGCCGCTGCGCGGCACGCGATGCGAGGACCCCTCCGGGGCGGAACCCATTGGCGGCCTCGTACAGGTCGCAGGCTGCGATGAGGTCGGACAGCCCATCCGCAGTCGCCGACGTAGCCCACGACGTGCCGACGGTGATGAGGTTGGCGCCCGGCACCCCGTAGTCGATCGAGACTCCGGAGAGTTCGGCCGGAGCGAAGACCCCATCGACCAGCACGTCCCCGAGCGCCTGCTCGATACGGTTCTGGGCGTAGAGGGTCAGATCCTGCCCGTCGTCGTAGATGGCTGTCGAGAGCGCCTCGGTGCGGGTGCCACCGAGGCGAGCCATCTCCTCCTGCAGGCGCTCGTACTCGCCCTTGTTGCGCGAGTCCGAGATCGGGATCATGGAGATGCTCTTGTCGCTGTAGCCATCACGATCGGCGACGTGGATGCGCCCGTCGGGCGCACGGAACCGCGCGGTGCGGTTCGTCTTCGTGATCTCCGAGAAGTTGACCTTGCTCGACCGCTTGAGCACGGTCGGGAAGATCGAGGACAGCATGAGGGTGTTCGGCAGCGGAACCCGCCGGACGAACGTGGTGAGATCGACCGGAGAGACCGGCGCGTCGTAGATGATCGCCATTGCGTATCAGTCCTTTCCGGTCACAGCCATGCGACGAGGGGCATCGCGGTCTTGACCGCGACGGCAGCCGAGCCGGAGCCCGACTGGAAGGGAAGGCGCGCCGACTCGACGAACCCATGCATGAAGCCTGCGTTCAGGTCTCTGGTCTGGCCCGATGCGACGGGGACCGAGTTGAACAGGAGGAACACGGCGCCCGCGGCGGGTGTCTGGCGCCCATCCGCGGCTCCGGAGTCGTACGGGCCGAACAGGCCGGACGCGGTGATCTTGCAGACGACCGTGCCGGACGGGATATAGCCGTTGGGATAGTGCGTGCCGGCGGTGAAGGTCGAGATGTCGAGAGTGATGCTGGGGGTGTCGCCCGGCCCGGTGCCGTGGTCTCCCTGCAGCCACCCACGCTTCTCGGCCCCATAGGAGGTCGTGCGGACGGAAACGTCCATGTGTGGTTCCCCTTTCAGGGCTAGAAGATGCAGGGGGTGAAGGCCCTGCGTTACTTGGCGTCCACCTTGCCGAAACGCCGCTCCGCTTCGGCCGCCCCATTCGCGCCAGCGGCGCTGGTCACGGCCCCGGCTGGGGCTGATCCTGGAGTGAGTGCCGGAACGGGCCGTGCTTGCAGCACGCCCCTCCCGGAGCGCAGCGCGGCGAGTTCGCGAGAGTCAGCCAACAGCTTGCCGAGCGTCTCGGCGTTCTTTCCGATCGACTCTGAGTCCGTTCCGCCGATCAGGCCTGCATGTTCGTCGTCGACGCCGTGCTTGATGGCTGCACGGAGCCTCTGATTCTCCATCTCCGTTGCGGCAGAGTCGCGCTGGGCCTTGGCGAGAGCTTCGGCGGCCTTCTGTTCGGCCGTCTTCTGCGCTTCGGTCAGTTCGTCGAGCTTCGCCGCCTTCGCCTTGAGGTCAGACAGCCCTTCGCGAGCCAGTCGTTCCTTGACGATGCGGTCGATGTCCGCCTGCGAGAACGTGGCCTCGGGCTTCGTGTCTGGCTTGCCTTCGGCTGCCGCCTGCGTGGCGTCCGGGGCCTGCGCCACAGTGGGGGATGGTGTAGCCGGCTGAGTTGTGGGCATTGGTGTCGCTCCGTTTCGATCCCGTCGGACATGGCCGGCTGTTGGGCGCCGCCGTCGCGCACCCCCCTTGCGGGGGTAGTCAGTTGATCCCGAGTGATCTGCGCATCTCGGAAAGGGTTGCCGCCGCGTCGATAGATCCGCTGGGACCTACGACTACTGAATTCGCATACAGATCAGCCAAATTCGCCGGAGAGTAGCCGCTTGGGTAGTCCTGCGCGTCGCGAACGACAACGACCGCGCAGTCGCAATCGCCGTGGAACGACCGGCCGTCACCAGCGGAGCGCCGAGCGTGATAGACCGCCCCACGACTCGCGAGCACCAGGCAGAAGGCGCACGTCTCGTTCCCACGCGGCACCCGCGCCCATCCCAACCCCGACGTTGCGGCCGATTTCACCATCGTCGACCGGGCAGGTTGCTTCACCAGCTCGTCGAGCAGGACAGTAAGTGATCCGATCTGCGAGTCGGTGCCTATCGCCCACCGCATCCGAGCGTTCGCCCGCTCAACGTCGACCGGGTCGACCAGCGCTACTTTCGGCTCGACCCCGAGATCAGTGGCCCACACCTCGAACACATCCGCGGCCACCGCGGCTGACATGTCGCCATATGCCGCAACGAGATCCGGCCAGACGGACTCCAGCGCCTTGCGCGCCGCACTCAGGTCGGTCGGATCCAGACCGGACCAAATCATGGCCAGATCGACCTTCGCGCGTCCCGAGATGGCCCTCAGCGCAGCGACGAGGCCATCGACCTCAGCGCGCGACGGCATCCGCGTTCGACTGCGTCAACGCGGAGATGCTCGCACGCGCCTGGGCGCGCCGCTGAGCATCCTGAGCGCGCCGGGCCTGCTGCTCGGTCATTCCGGGAACCATCTCGATCGCCATGTCGGGACTGAGCACCTGTGCCTGCACTAGCTTGACGAGGCCATCGACGGTCCCCGCCCAGGACCGAGCCTCGCGCTCAGCCCAGCGCACTTCGGACGCATAGTCGGCAGCGGCCTCCATGTCTCCCGCGATCAGCGCCATGAGTCGCAGCGCCTGCTCGTGGGACTCTCCGAGCGACGTGGCGATCTCCCCGGCGCGGCGGTTTTTCGATGCCTCCAGTCCGGCCAGTGTCGCGTCGGAGATGTTGCTGATCGAGTCAACACCGATATCTCCAGGAGCCACTTGGCCGATGGCTGCGAAGTCTCGCCGAGCCTTCGAGCCGGCCTCCGCGTACCCCTGGAGGTCGCCAGCCTTCAGCTCCTGAATGCGGATGCTGTCAGGCTCGGCGTCGACGTACCAAACCCGAGCAGCGCTGGCCTTCAACTCCTCCGCCTCGGACGCGGGAACCCATCCGATGACCGAGCGTTGCTGAAAGGCGGTGAAGAACTGCGCCACCAACTGCCCATACTGCGTCTCGTCGATGCGCTGCTGGACGACGATCAGCGGCTCAACGATCCCGAAGCCCTCATCCGGGTCCGGGAGGAACGAGTCCCGATACCGCACAACGGGGCAGTGGCCCACCTCGTGCGCCGAAGCGCCGAGGAACTCATAGCTCGCCGTGGACACCCTCAGCGGCCTGGCTAGACGGAGCGCGATGGGTCGCTCATCGCGCACGCCGAAGGAGTACTCATGCGTGGCGTCAGTGAGCACGAGCCCAGTCCCCGACTGATGGACCGTCGCCACGGGCCATTCATCGAGGGCATCCTCGTAGACCGCGGCCATCCGGAAGGGGTCGAAGATCCGGGCGGCCGGCACCGCATGGCCGTTGCGGACGCCCGGCACAACGCGCACGTAGGCGCACCCATACCGCAGCACCGGATCATGGATCGCGCTCTGCCGAGCGCCGAGCCCGTTCGCCTCCCACCACCGCCACGGCGACTGCTCCGGAGGTGCCTTCGTGAGGTAGCCATCCACGCGGAGCGCCTGCCGGTACGTCCGCACCAGCAGCGGCAGGTAGTTCGTCTCGGCCTTGCGGGCCAGTCGACGCATCACGTCAGGGGCGTCGTCCGGGATCTCGACGGACATCTCGGGGTCGCTCGGCTGCCGTGTCCGCAGGGCGTTCTTGATGCGGTTCAGGCGCGCCAGTTCGGACCGGTGAGAGTCGTTCCAGACCGCGAGCGCGAGGTCCAATGAGTCCTGCGGAGAGAGCATCAGTACCCCCTCGCGTAGGTCTTTCCAGTGCGCTGACTCCCGGTCGGCTTAAGGACGTTGTCGGACTGCGCCCCGATCAGGGCGAGGTTCACGGCCTGCACGGGCGTCACGTCGGCGGCTGCCGTCATGCGCGAGAACACCCACATGCCAGTGTCGCCAAGTACCCGCTTGCCGGCGACCGCCACCGCGGCCGTGAGTTGCGGCTGCCCGACGTGCACAACCGACGCCGCGACAACACCGGACAGCAGGTTCGCGCACCCCGAACCAAGCTCCCTGACCGTCGGGGCGGTCACCACAACCCGCGTGCCCCTCAGGACATACCGACCGCGCTTGTCCTTCTCCACCAGGGCCGCCAGCGGTCCACCGACATCCCCGACGACGGCTCGAATCTGTGGGTTCGCGGCGACCAGCGCCGCGACGTAAGGTGGCACCCACTCCGAGCCGGAACGGTGCTCGTCGAGCTCGACGTGCCAACGGCTATCCGACCGCTGACCGCCCAGCGCAACAGCCGTCGACACCAGGTCTGGAGCAACCTCGATCCCGAGGGCGAACCGGTCCGCCGCGATCGAATGCTCGTCGCTGCACATGTCCCACGAGTCACGCGGGATGACGCCGCCCTGGTTCTTCGGGTCCCAGATGCCGAGCGCCTCGCGCAGGAAGCTCGCATCGTTGGTCAGTTGCTCGCGCATCCGCAGCATCGACTCGACCGGAGTCCGGTCGGGGTACGACGGATTCGCCGTTTCCCACTGCCCCCGGTCGTCAGGGTCGGCGCCGCGATCAGCCGAGCACTCCACGTAAAGCATGTCTCCGCGCGTCGCCCTAACCTTGCCGTCTACGTTCTCGCCCTTGAGCGCCTTGTCACGCCGCGAGGCGAACTCCTCGCCCGGGTCGATCGGTCGCGGCGGCGTACCGATGAAGAACAGCAGCGCGCCGGCCGCCTGCCTGCTCTGGTTAGCTGCGGCAACCATGTCCTCGAGAGCCTTCTCTGTGAGGATCTGGGCCTCATCGAAAACCTCAGCGTCGACTTGGTCGAAGCCGCGACCGAACCCTTGCTCCCTGGCGCCGAACATGATGACTGAGCCGTTCCGGAAACGGATCTCCTGCTCGCCATTAGACGTGCGGATCGCGAGTACGTGCGGCCAGATCCGCTTGCGCCGGACCATTCCCTGGAACGAGCCGAAAGCCTTGGTTGCCGTCTTCGTCCGGTGCGCCGTCCACAGAGCCGTGAAGCCTGGGAAAATGATGCACAAGGCGATGAGGATCATGCCGACGAGGAACGTCTTGCCGACCTGACGCGGGATGCTCAGGACGATACCGCCGACCGTCGCGGCATACTTGCCGCTTGCCCTCTTGCCCAGCGCGATCGAGCCTACGCCGTGCTGCCAGCCGTCGAACTCGACACCCATCTTCTTGCACTGGTCCACGACCCGAGGCCACGCCGTCGTTACGATCCCCTCGGGGATCACGATGTGACGAGCGACCTCAGATAGCGGTAGCGTCGAACGGAGCATCGGTCACGTCGGTGCGACTGGCGTCGTCCTCGGCGCGAGCGTCGATCGCCTCAATGTCCCGCACCAACTCGTGGAGCCGCCGCGAGAGTGACGCCAGATCGCGCGGGGGACAATTCGGATCCTGGATCGCCTCGGCCATGCGGCCCCGCATCGCAACCAGCAGATCGCGCGTGGTTCCGCTCGCGGCGGCCTCGACTATGGACTTGGGGCGGATCTCGCGCTCGCCTGGGGCAACTGCGCGCAGGGGCTTGCGTGCTGGCACCTGGGCCTCCTGCGGAAAAATGGCGGGGAGAGATGGCGCCTA
>OFRE01000424.1_pt1 | contig 11490 bp, 13 predicted proteins | sample 1543061 | NCBI WGS metagenome assembly OFRE01 (sample SAMN07774218, study PRJEB24372) | wastewater metagenome | isolation source: Exp Tend NO 50WW | collected 2016-02
CCCTTGCAGATGACCGACCGAGCATTCCCAATCCAAAGTCACCCCAAGGGGAAATTATTAAGGTAGTGCGCCTGGAACCAAGTATTCCATAATGACAGCACCTACACCAGCAGTAAATGTACCAGCAGCAGTCACTTTCAACTGTCCAGCAGACGCTAGAGGAACAAACAATGCATTACCTGAGTTTGTGCCAGCATGTAAGGAAGCAGGCAGAACAGTGGTAGTTGCATCAATTTCAGCGAGTGAAATCAAATCCCACAGTTTGTCTGTACCAGAGCCAATAGCCGTACCTGCGCTATCAACCAAGTCGATGTCATAGCTAGTACCACCAGCAAACACCGTTAACACTTGGAAATAGGCTTCCAAAGGAATGCTACCTACTGGAAGAGTAAAGGTTAAAAGGTTAGTAGAAGCTACTGGGAGGTCATCATATGAGAACGTCCAGATTGCCGTTTTAATCAGATCATTGGCAACACGCCCACCATATTTCTGATTTGTTTTACGAGTACCGAAGTTTTTAGAAACGGTACGGATTGCTCCGATTTCAATTGCCATTATATGTATCTCCTATTAAGCACGAGCAGTTGGTGAAGTCCAAACAACGCCGATAGTATCTGTACGTTGTCCTGCTAAACCAAATTTGGTAACAGTTTGGAACTTATCTTTACGTTCTGATTGATCTCTCCATCCTTCTACAGATGGCATTTTACGCCATGCATGCATAACAGGTTTGCAGTTGTCATCAGCAATACACATAAAGATTGAAGCTACGTCACCAATTTCAGCCGTATCATTTGCCAAGCCATAGGTAGATGCATCCAAAGCTTCAGTAGCGGTTTTACGTGGTAGACGAGTAGAAGTCCAGATGTCCCAACCATAGATGTTACGAACAAATTTATGATTGCGTTGGAAACCTGTATTAACAATACCTTCAAATGAAGGGTTGTTAGAAGCATTGACAATGTTCGTCAAGTTGTTCATTGCAGCAGCAACAATAGGAGGAACAATCAATACACGGCCTTCTTGTGGTACATCAGCTTCATCAAAGCTATATTGCATTACCAGTAAGTCTTCCAGAGTCATCACACGGTTTGTTGCACCTGCTCCACCAGCTACCCAACGATGTGGAGCACTGTTTACCAAATTAACCGATGCATTGGTTTGAATGGTAGAAGCTACTTGTAAGAAACGTGATTCATGGTGTTGAGCCAGAGCACGAGTAGATGCGCGTGAACGTAACCCCATTAGTTGATCAATTTGACTACCTTCTTCACGGAGGTCATCAGACACTGCCCAAGCATCACCAACGTAGTCAGTGATAGACAGGGTGATAGTACCCGTATCAATTGGATTAAAGTTTAATGGAACATCTTCTGTGGCTTCTTGTAGAACAACGTCACCTACAGTTTTAATGTTAAGAGTAGTGCCTTTTTGGAAATCAGAAACATCTCTCCAGAACATTTCTGGTAAGAGGTATGGTTCTAAGTTGTCCAGAATATACTTAGAGTATATCTGTGCTTCAATAAAAGCTTGTGTGTTACCTATAAGTTGAGTCATTTCATTCCTTTATTATGAATAGTTTTTCATGACATGTTCACGAGCACGAGCTATAGCTAAAGCATCATCTTTTGCACTACCATTCAGAGGTACACGAGATGAAGGGATGTCTTTGATAGTGTTATTAACTAAGTTAACATCACTGTTGAGTACACCAGATTTAGTGGGAGCTTGTGGCGTAATACCTGCCAGTTTAAAAAATGCTGTGGGTGAAGTGAGGGCTAGTTGATTCAAGGCTTCCTTAGTAACTCCGAGGTCAGTAGCTAGTGCTGCATACTTCTCACGGGCTTTCTCTCCATAAACCTTAGTGAGTTCATCCACTACTGTCTTTTGGTTAGAGGCATAAGTTTCTTGGACTTTAACTCGTTCTACTTCTTGTCTTACTAAGCTTGATATATCTGGCATATCAACCTTTGGGGGAATGGTGTCTCCATTTCTTACAGGTGTAATATTGTTCTGTATATCTTGTAGAAGTTCCTCTGCTGTTTTACGTTTAGCAAGCTCTTCCTTAATTTGTCTGTTCTCTTCTTCAAGAGTAGAGATGTGCTTCTGTGCATTAGGGAATGCCCGATGAACGTCATCAATAGTGGCATACTTCTTACCAACTCCTACGTATTCAGCTAGTTCTGGTGGAACTGTGGATACTACTGGAGTGTTTGGAACCAAAGGTTCCTGTGTTACGGGGGCTTGGTCAGCACCATTAAAAATATCAGTCATGTTTTATATTTATAAATTCTTCAAGTTGATTAAGAGCTTTCTGAAAGCCTAGTTCATAGGCTTGGAGGTAGGGCCAGGATGCTTTCTCGAAATTGTCTTTGTTGAAAACGCTTCGCTCACTAACTCCTTTAAGCTCTTGGATTTGGGCTTTAATTACGTCGATTACTTCTACTGTAGAGAGTTTCTTAAACTCCTGTGGATCTTTTAGAATGTTTTTCATTGTTTATAAAAGTATTATAGCACAAATTGATAAAAAAGTCAAGAAATATCTTGACATTTCTATTCTTCTGTGTTAAGCATTCCCTCATCTACTGGAGTAACTGCCTCATTATTAAGAGTTTGTTGGCTTTCATTCAACAGCTTCTGTGTCTCTGTTTTCTCTGCAACAGCAATATTATCCCTGAACAATTGCCATTTGGTCAGTCCTAACACTTCTTCTATCAAACCTGTAAGGGCTTTACGAGATAAGTCAGGCTGAATGATTTGACCAATAGGACTATTGAATACCCCTGTCAGGTTTTGTATCAATTGTGCTCTAGCAGCAAAGTGTCTAGCACCCACTGGTCGTAGCTTACCTTTGGCTGTAATATCTTCTTTAGTGATATCCATAAATTCTACAACACCAATATCACTATCTACAACACGAAGTACATCCTTTGTTGATAAATTACGTTTAGCACTTTCAATGTACAAATTAATAATAGGTTCTAGCATCTCTTGAGAGAACTTGAGAATCTTGTTATTAAATATACGACCTGCTGCATTCTCTAAGCTCTGTACTTCAAATGCTGTTTTCTCCCCAGGGGTACGCATGCCCATAGCTTGTTTAGGCGCACCAGCCATCTCTTCCATCACCTGCATCAGATAAGCTATCTCTGTATTCACTTGGAACACTGTGGAATTAGGTGGCATAGGCACAACGTCACCATCTTCTGACAGATGAATCTTAACTCCAGGTCCCCATACAAAGGGTTCTACATCACCAATAATCTTAACAGGGGGCATGATGGTTTGATCCATTGCATCTGCTTTAAAGTTTTCTAGGTGGTCTAGTCTATATTGCATGCCAACCAGATTATCCAGAGGCCCCATAGCGTAAAGATTATCAGGTCTATCTCTCCAGCCCACATGTACTTTATTATCCTTTCCAAGCCAATTGGGGTTGTCTATCTGACGTATAATTTGTGTGCGATCAATGATAGTGATAATTTGATTCTCATGGAGAACATCATTGGTACTGTCGTAGTAATCTCCCTCAAACTCTATTAGTTCTACAATACCACTACCATAATACTCAGACAACGTACCAAACCCATCAGCGAGATATCCTTCAGCTTTATCAATATCTTCTTTATTAAAGCTGGTGAGTTCCCTGCGTTTATCCATTATCTGCTTGAATACTTTCTCGTCAAACTGTAAGTCTGTACGAGTTTTCATCTCTTTCTTTATTTCACCGAGAGACTTCATGTATCTACGGAACTTAACCGATCTACCAAAGTTAATGGCAGATGGATTAAATACTAAGTCAAATGGAGAAATACGTAGGCATTGTGGCCCCATGTAGGTGGTGTTTTCCTCACCTGTTACTGGATCTGTGTGTGTTTCATTCACCCATATCACTTCAGCAAAAGCATTGCCATTGTCTATGTAATCATATAACAACTTGCTAATGACCGACCTAAGCCCTGAGTTTACTGCTTTATTCTTAGCATAAGTCTCTAACACCTTACGTTTCTCTACATCTACAGCTTCAACACTATCACCTTCCCATACTAACCAATCATCATTGGGAAACAAGGCATCCATATAGTTAGCATGGAGGTTATCCCTTATCTGAGTAATCTTAGGTATGGTAGTTTTATTCTTCCAGGGGAGGCTACTATTTGTAGTGGTAGTAGTATCTGTGGCAAAGATGTAATTACGAAGTTCCTTCTTCTCCGCTTCCCATGCGTCCCTTTGAATTCTCCATTGTGAATACATCGAAATTAAACTAGAGGCTAGTGAGTCCTTATCCCTATCCAAAACGTTCTGAATATTTCGTACTGTGGCTACTGTTCCTACCATTTACCTTATACCTCCGAATCTAGCGTGATACACTATTTGGTTATTTTGCTCACGCATATGATGTTGTTGTGGTGCTTTAGAAATAGCTATAGCACTTGCCAATGCATCCTTAATGTCATCATGTGGTGGTCGTCTAAGAATAAGCTCTTCCTCCAGCAATTGGCAATTCCCCCCTCTATAATGCCACATCTGCATGTTGTCATATCTAGGTGATAGCACAGCATCTATGCGCTCTTCCTTATCTCCTTCATGCCTAGAAGGGCGATGCTCGTCTACAGACAATGCTATACCTGCTGGTTTAATATAGCTTTCTTTTAACTCTGCAACAATAGATTGTTGGGCCACTGTAATCTCTGCCCGTATCTTACGGAATCCCCATTTAGAATGTGCTACTAAGATGTTGTCAAAGTATTCCCTAATTCTATCTGTTTTAAATCTTAGAATGTCAAGGACATAGTAATTATTTGCACTATCAACCCCTACAACGACAATAGCAGTGTAATCTGCTTTTTGTTTACGGGAGAAAGCAAAGTCAATGGCAGCATAGACATTAAGTTTACGTTCCTTGATATACCATACCCCATCTACGTTTTCTAAAAGTTTCTTGTCATAATATTGAAATTTGGAAGTGTCAATGGACTGACTACCGGGATCGTTAGGATCATTGTAATACTGTGCATAAAACTGTGTGGTGTCTATATACTTAGCTTTCTTACGTGCTAGTATTTGTGCGTCAAAACCAAAAGCTTTACCATCCTTACGGGATGTACGAGGCCACAGAAACTCTCCCTCTATCTCCACTACACGTTGAAACACTTCATATACTTCTATCTCTTCTTCTTCCCCATCAGAATTAAATAAACTCTCCTTCATCGCCATGAGTTCATTGTATAAATCTTTAGGATGATAGCGAGTACCTACTACAAGCTCCCTAGATGATGCAGATTCAATTGAAGCAAGTTGAGAATAGAGAGATGCCACCTTACCCCTTCCTTCCTCTGTATACGCATTTAAAGGCGTTACAAGGTCATCTAATACAACAATTGTAGCATGAAATCCTGTAACAGATCCTGTAATACCTGAAGCTTTAATAGAAGGATCTGAAATACCCTCTTCTTTACGTTTAGGATGATCTACTATAATCTCACTGGTTGTCCATCTAGCCCGTTTGCCTTCATCTTCATGGATCATGTCAGGCCAGTATTTTCGATAGATGTTGCTTTCTAATATTCCTTTTATCTGTCCTAATTGTTTTTCGGCTAGTGCTGCTGTGGCACTCACATACAGAATGGTTTCTGTAGGGTCTTTGGTGAGCCACCATGCCGTTATAAATGCAGCCATTTTACTCTTTAGATGATCCCGAGGCATCAAGATGAGCTTGTTATCTAACCCTTCCTGCCTTGTACTCCACAAGAGAAGTTCTTCATGCACCGCCCCCAAGTGCATGTAAGGGGCTACCAGCTTGATAAATGTTCTTATATCATTCTCAGCAGCTTCCCTAATTAATTGGAATTTATCCTTCATTAATTATTTCTTAAATATTCCTGTGGAATTAAATGCATTCACTGTAGCTTGTACAGTGCTGGAAATTATGGGCCACACTTGGTCGAATGTACCAAATGCTTTGTTGCTTTGCTCATAAGTAGTAGTTAAGATGTTATAAATCAAATTAAGCTTCTCAGCACCCTTGCCTGGTTCTGGTATTGCTTTTTCAATAGTTTTAACTGCATCAATAATCGCTGGTAGAACACTGAAAATTAATTTTAATGTACTAATAAAATTCATATTACTTCCTTATATCAAAATATAGTTTAGAAACAAAACCACTTACAATTCCATTTGGAACCATAATTGCAGCAATGATGGATGCTGTACCACCTGGATCTGCACCTACATGGACAGCTATAGTGGCGTAATCAATACACCAATAAGTAACAACAGCACTCATAATTATGTTCAGGAGCACTGCCAGTTTTCTAAAGGGGTTTACTATTCCCCATAATTTCTCAATGGTCATTTTTTAGCTTCTGCTTTTTTCCGCCTGACTTCTTTTTGGGCATTGGCTTTTGCGGATATAGGTCTAACATTACTCTTAGCATTACTACCTCCTTCTGATAGTGGTTTGATGTGGTCTGCTTCTCTAGGATCTCCCACTTTTAAACCCGCCTCACGGCGGGCTTTATTACGCATAGCCCTTTCCTTACCACGCTTATCCCCATCCTTCTTTTCTTCAGCGCGCTCCTTTTTATAGTCGCGCTTTCCATTTTTCATATAAGGCATGCTTACACCACCCTAGTTGGTTTCGTATAGATCATACCACCATAGGGATCATTAGTAATTAACACTCCTGAAAGCGGGTTTGTTAGCACTGTGTCTGTTTGCATATATTGTACAAACTCAGGGTACGTCCAAGGCCGTTTTGCAGTGTGTCCAGTGATGCGTTGAAACACCAGTATGTTAGCTCTAAAATACCAACTACGTCTAATAACCCACTCACCCCCTCCATTTGCACCTAAATGGGCATTATTAGGTAAAGGTGCTCCAGATATCTTGGTGGTGGGGTGTCCTTGATTAACACCAGCAGCGGTAGTACCCCCATAATCAGGTGGGATATAGTCCCATTGCCAATAATTAGCGATAGTGACACCTTTAATTGATTCCATGTCCTGTCCTTGACATTGAACTACTATTGGTACTTCACCATGCATATACCGCCTAGCATTATGCAATCCTACAGTGTTAACACCCAAATGAAAGTTAGGGGCGGTAAATCCAAATCCATTGGTAATACAGCAGTCCGCATTGAGATTAGTAGTAGGAACAGTCATCTTAGTTTGATATGGTGTATTATGTGTACAACACTCAACCAACATATGATTTGTAAAAATCTGTCTCAAATCCTTGAGTCTTTGTATGCGCCCATCAAAATTATCTGCTTCTACATACTCTACCTCATTTCCACGCCCACCATTAAATGTTCCTGTCCTATCCACAGGAAATTCTAGCGGTGATGGCTCAATGGAAATAAACCCAGCTAATACAGGACTATCTTTGTACCTGTTATATACTGCTTGTAAAAAGGCATACTCCCTTGCTTTTAAATAGCCTATTGCTTTCTCTTCAGCAGTTGCCCCACCATTATTATTTCTATTTACACCCGTAAGTCCATTACGATAATCACCTGTACGTAAGTGATAACCAAATCCAGATGTAGTGGCTTGATTAGAGTTTGAATCATATCCCCACAGATGGTCGTAGCGGGGCATGTCGATAAAGGTATTTACTCCTCCAGATGTTGTATACAGCGGGCCGGTTGATGCATTGCTATAAGCCGTACCTGTTGATAGTAGATAAGATGGTAATATCCTACTCGCATCATCAATGGCAAAGACTTTAGTAGAACTAAGTAAGAACATCACTTTCTTATCAGCACCATTTAATCCTTTAGCAGCCAATCCCTCTATAATTTCAAATATCTTGTCATATTTAGTCCAATCATACACTCCAACGGAGGTCTCTACATCTCCCCATAACAAATCGATCTGTATCCCTCGCAGCCATTTATAATGCAACAAGTCATAATAAACAGAAGCAGGAAAACTGTTATTGCCAAAATTTGTTAAATAGTTAGTAGGAAACTGTGTACTACTATCTAATTGGTCTATACCAATTTTTAGATAGATGCCAGGAACATCATCCCAAACCACTGTCTCTGGAGCTGGAGGATCTACAACAATGGTGGCTGGGAATGGCTTAGCTGGCGAAAACATTGACATTACCATGATTAACCCTCTATCTTAATAGTGTAGCCATGTAATGACACTGGATTGTCTACAGTGTTAGCTTGTAACTCTATTTGGAATACTTCTGTTCCTAGTGACATATCTAAAGCAGGGGCTGTGGCTGCACCTCCAGCAGCAAATCCACTACTAGACGCACCCCATAAGCCATCTTGCTGTGATACACTGTTCCGATTCTTGAATCCAACACGGAAGGGAACGATGTTATTTGACGCACTTGTTGTTCCTGTCCACGTAGTAAGAACAGTGGATCCTGTACTAATGCCCAATGTAGCCTTCACTTTTGATGATGAAGCAACCAACCCACCTTTTAATGCAGATTCAAATATATAACGAGAATTTGCTCTAAGAGCAGGTACTGTTGCTTGCAACACAACACCATACTCACTTGTTAGATTAAATACCGGAGCGTTTGATCCCATACCAGCAACCCAAGCAGTAGTAACACGTATATTGTTAGCGTCAACAATGGCTTGAATAGTATGCAACGTCCCTATCGCTGGCCAGTTAGCATTCGGCAAGTTCGTCTGTACCAAAGCAGCCCCAACTGATGCAGAAGTTAATCCGTGTGCAGTCCCTGCAAGATTAATATAAGTGCCACCTGCCCCATTACTCACCGTTGAATCGGTTGCTGCCCATGTGACATTGTTAGCAACAGTTATAGCACTGGAGGCTACATTTGACCTGGCTTGTAAATACATTCCATTGACAGGTAACCAATTTGCACCATTAGGAGTCCAAACACTACTGTTCACGCCATTATTAACTTTTACAGCAAAATCAGCGTATGTGGTGGTATCTAAGGCAACAAGTGCAGCATAATTAGCTACCGAAGAAGATCCTGATAATGATACATCATCAACATCTAATAGGACACGAGTGGAGGGATCGTAACGAACTACTTTAGCTGCATCATTAATTGCCAATACATCAGTGTCACTAGCGATTGCTTCGTAGTATACAACAAGCTCCTCACCATTAGTAGGCATAACACCCACTGCATTTAGAGGTGTTACAGTGAAACCCCTATATGCCCCTGAATCAGATGCTGATCCTACAACATCAAACACACCAAAGGACGTTCCTGCGGCATTGTTGGATTTAAGATGTAACCTCCCACCCGTTACCGTAGAATAGTATGTATCAAGACTACGACCACCTAATGTGGTTTCATGTATACGAATAATAGTGACATTCTCAATATCTGTACTATCATTAAATCCTAGCATGCCTGTGGTAGGGTCACCAGATTCAGCACTATTAAATATATAGTGGTAGCCAATACCACTCTTAGATTTAAGGACAGACGTATCATCAGTATACAAGCCGCCAGAGATAGTCATATCCTGCGCGTTTGCCGTACTTGTAGTGGCATTACCCTTAACTGTCTTGGCAGCCATTTGTGCTGCTCTCTGATTTCCCACGGCATTCAATGCTATTTTACTCGTTGTTACATTAGCATCTAATATATTTGCTGTAAGAACGGCATCATTAGCGAGGGTTGTGGTGTTACTACCAGCAGCGGCTGTGATGGCTCCTGTAAGGGCAGCACGACCTAACCCCGTATCGGAGATTGCCAAAGAGCTATCAACGAGTAGATCATCTATGTGTCCTGTAGGGCCACGTCCTAACACTGTGTTAATAGCCATACCGACATCAGAAGCATTAGCCGTGCTACCTGTGTTATTAGCTTTCACTGTATCTGCTGCCATTTGAGCAGACTTAGCATTGGTCACAATGTTAGCCCCAATGGTGGATGTATTAGCATCAGCAGCTATGGAAACATCTCCTGTCACTGCTGCTCGTTTAAATTGTACCTGTCCTGTAGTGTCTATATCTACGGCTATACTGGTTGTACTCGTTGCTGTTCTAGTTGCCATAATGCTCCTTATGCGTAAACAATGAATGCTGCATCTGATGTGATGAAGAAATCCCCAACACCATCGACAATACCATTTTCTTCACCCTCTGGTGGAGGCTCTACTACTTGAAACTCATATCCCTCTTCACTGATATACCTTATCAATAAATCATTCAATGTTGCTGTAGGGAGGTTGTAGAAATCTCTAAGCCAAGCTAACAACCCATCGTTATATTGTGAGGGGTAGTTGTTATCAGCAAAGAACTCAATAGCTTCATCGTTATTCCATATTGTCATGGGTTAGCCTTCCCATCCATCATTACTTGACGGCTTTAAGTCCAATGCGTTCCATATCATCTTGTATCTCCTTATTAACTCTTTCTTCCTGTTTAAGATGTCCAGCTTTCTCAGCTTTAGAAGGACGTCCTCTCTTAGGTGCATATCCTTTCTCTGCAAGCCACTTAGCAGCCGTAGCAGACGCACTAGAATCACCTACACTGGTTTTAATTATTCCTTTAATAGCGTTAGCCCTTATCTTCACCTCAAGCTCATCACGCCATTGCTGAAGCACATCTCTGATGAGGGGGGATTTAACCAATCGTTCCCAATGCACCCAACTACCTATCACCTCTGTAGCAAACTCATATTCACTACCTGGTGTGTGTTCGTAAGACATGTAAATACATTTAAGAGATGGGTATGTGATGTCTCCCACAACTCTGTCTGTATCACAGATCGTCCACAAGGGAGCGTAGCCATCCTTAGAATATTCATAGAACAAGCTACCAAGTCTCCAAGCACCACGAATATCTTTCATGGGGTTGTTGCTGTGATTATTGTTCCAAACTACTGGTGGGGTTTCTAACAAAGAAATTCTCCTTAAAAACTTATTTAACAAAGAAGGGAAGAGCGTAAGCTCTTAACAAGATAATTTATACATTTGCTTGTAAACAAGCATTTCTATAAATTCTTATGAATGAATGTTTGTATAGACAAACATGAAATGAATTAGAATTTATTAACAAGATGAGTTGTTTTATAACAACGAAGATTGTTATAGATGTTATTAATATATATATATAGGAAGCTGTTTGGGCAGCTTCCTTTGTATGTACGAATGTTTAATGAGTACATACATTGTTACTATGCTCGCATTAACAGCAGCGAGCTTTGTAACATTGTGTGTTTGACACTCCTTGTTTGGGCAAGGAGGTCTTTCTACACACATCTGGCTGCATGAGCTTTATCGCTCTCAATAGCAGCTATTAATATAACAATTAATGTATTATACCAGAAGCCTTAAATCTTGTCAAGCATTATTTTATAACTCACTGTTTATTGGTAAATGTATTTTCATGCTATTTAACATAACATAGGACAGTGTACAACATTAACAGCAGCGAGACTCGTGTCGAGCGACATTAATTTGTTCCTTACTATCTATTCATAATATCATATATTATTAAATATAACAATAACATAATCTATTCA
>OFRE01000430.1_pt1 | contig 11466 bp, 10 predicted proteins | sample 1543061 | NCBI WGS metagenome assembly OFRE01 (sample SAMN07774218, study PRJEB24372) | wastewater metagenome | isolation source: Exp Tend NO 50WW | collected 2016-02
GAATACATAAACGAAGGGGATGGTATTATCCGACTTGCACATTACACTAAAGAGCCTAATTGGTATTGGGAAGTTCCAAAGGCAAACGCAGATGTCATTGAGGAGGTAGTCAGTAGCACTTGCCACTAACTCTTAAATAGCCGCAATTCAAAAAATTGAACCATGAATAATGATAAGTTAGTCAATACAATATGTGAACACATACAATCGAGACTTGTATCTAATGAACTATCAAATGATGATATGGTTAAAATTATTGAACAGCTTGGGTGGCTGCTTAATCTTAAAACAATACCAGACTATGCCAAAGACAATAACCTAAGTTATAACGGTGTTAAGAATTTCAGAACTATAAAGACTATTTTTAACGTACAATTTGTAATTGATAACGAATAAAATCTCCCCACCATGCAAACAGAATACGACTACAACAATGAACCCGAACTGGACGAGTACAATAACCCTGAATTTAGTTTTTTGGATGAAGTAGGATATTGGGGAGGATGGTTGATTGTTGTCCTGGCGGTACTTGGATTGATCACGTTAATACTCACCTGCAATGGATAAACACGCTAAACACATCGCAGCCCTCACCAGGGCGTACAGGATGGCTAAGACAGCCGAGGCTAAGGAAAAGCTGAGGGTGAAGATTAGGCAGGTTAAACAACAACAGGCAACTAAACAATGGCTATCAGTATGACAGATCAAGACACCGACCCCCCCGACTTCCTCGCCTCGATCCCTCCACTCAGGCAACCCCGTAAGGCTAAACCCAGTACCGTAACAGACAACACATGGCGCAATCGCTATGAAGCTGCATATCAGGCAGACTACCGCCGTAAGTACCCTGCAGCATTCGCAGCACAGGGTTACATCAAAACGACATACCCTGATACAAGTAAGTCAAACGGGCTCACTATGGCTATCATTCGTTGGCTCCTGTGGACGTGCCACAATGCAGATCGCACCGGTACGCAGGGCCGGATGATACGTGTTAAGGGTGAGTACAAACGGATCCCGTCAGCGAATAGGAAAGGGACAGCGGATATCGCAGCTACTATACGTGGCAGAGCTTGTAAGTTTGAGATTAAGGTGGGTTCAGATACACCATCAAAAGAACAACTAAGGGAGCAAGAACTTGAACGCAGGGCAGGTGGGCAGTATGAGATCATACATAATATGGGTGAGTTTTTTTTGTGGTATGATAAATTTATCAATAGTATTACTTAACTTAGCTATTCCGCACTTGTACTATAAGTGTTTAACTTATTGGTCTCATTAGCGGGCTTGGATAGTACCCAGGCCCAATGCTTTTGAGGCCATACTTTTTTTATATGAATCCATTATATGCAAACGTCGCAGTTCTTTACTCATTTGAACAAAAGGCTTTCCATGTTGAAACTTTATTAGATTACTGTAAAAGTAATTTATCTGCAAGCGTCCGAAAAAAATCTCATCAATATAGATTGGTTGGTATAGCGGAGACATACCCCGATGCTGATAAGATTATAGAACAGTTACGCTCAAAATTCAACTGGTAAGCCATGCTAAAAGAATACTTTAACGACTACGCCGCACTCGGCCTGCAGGTTATCCCGATCGAATGGGATATTAAAAACAAACAACCCGTTAGTCACCGGCTTTGGGGTGATGGCAAACCTCTTACACTACTTGCTAAGCACAACGCTTTAATGGTACACACATCCGGCCATATTCATTGCCTCGACTTTGATCTTAAAAATACCAAAAACAAAAACCTGTATTTTCAATGGCTAAATATGGTATCTAATCAGATGCCGGATATTACCACGAAATTATACATCGAGAAAACCCGCAACAGCGGTTACCATGTTTGGGTATCATACGACAAAGATTTAAAAAAACTTTCCCTGGCTGACAATGATAAAGGCGGTGAGGTTATCGCTTTGTATGCCGGTGGCCCGTTGGTTTATACCTACCCCACGCCTGGGTACGATATTGTATCTGGCAGTATGGAGGATATTTCGCCGTTAAGTGATACTGAATATGATTGTTTGATACAGGCTGCTCAATACTTCAATGAATACAAACCTACTTATGATCCGGCGTTAAAGGCGGTTACTTACCCGGTAGGAATGGAAAAGTTTTGCTCAGATTTTGATACTAAGATATCAGAAGATACATGGATGCAAATACTTAAAGATATTTCGCTCATACCGTTGCCTAATTACAAGTACAGCGCAAAGGATAAATTTGTAGCATTCCGCAGATCAGGCAGCGAATCTCAATCGATCAGTGCAAAGGTTTATTTTCATACCAAGCGGGTGATGATATTCTCAGCAAGCCTGCACAACTTCCCTAACTGGCATAATAAACATGAGTACCCCGTTTGGTGTTTACCACCGTCGTTTGTATTATTCTATAAAAATAACAGGGATTGGTCAGCAACATTTGAACAAATGCAGGTTATTGCAGACAGCGAAGGAATCGATTGTGAGCAGGTAGAAACGTACAAAGGCGCTTTCCCTATCCATGTATTCCCGCCGGCCATCAAACGATCGATATTAGAAGTTGCTGCAGCCAGATCATTAGCCCCGGAGTTTTTAGCGATATCCGCATTGTGGACTATCAGCAGCTTAGCCGGAACGCATTACACAAGTGAGTTTGCTGGTGATGCAAAAAACATTATATTCTGCTTAATGATTGCCCCGGTATCAGTAGGTAAAACCCCTGCGTTTAAATCGATGTGTGAAACACCGCTTAAACAAATACAGGAACAGGCTGACAAAAATTACAACGCATCTATTAAAGAGTATGAACAACGCAAAGCTGAATCAGACGGCAACAAGTTCAACGAAAAGAAACCCCGGCGATTTATTCCTTTTGCCGTTGACGGTACAACTGAGGGGTATGTTGGCCTTTCAATGGATCAGCCAAACGGCATTGGCGTTTACCATGATGAAGCTGAAACTATTTTTAACGCAGGATCTTTTAAAGGAACCAATGATGCAATAAGTTTTTTCACCCAATGTTTCACCGGAGGCAGGTACACTCAAATAAGGGCCGACCGGGATAAGGAAAGGGTTGTGCCAAACCTGAATATTAATCTAATGATGGGTACGCAGCCAGGGAGGTTAGGCAACATCTTCACATCAGACCGGTTAACGAGTGGTTTTGCATCCCGGTTTATTATGGTCGAAAGTGATTATATTGAACTCAATACTAAAATAGATCCTTTTACACCTGGCAAAGAGATGTGCAGCCAGTGGGTAAGCCTTCTCGATACACTATACAGATCGGGCCAATTATACAACCAGGGAGATGCACCGCAAATTCAAATACAACTCAGTAGCGATGCTAAAGACCGGTACAGGGAACTTTATAAGGCCGGATTGCTTGAATCAAATAAACGAATTCTTAGCAAAGCTGAGCAATACGTTATAGGTACTGAGGCTAAGATGAGTACTTACTTTCCGAGGCTTGTGCAAATACTTGCTATACTTACCGACCCTGTTAAGCCCTGGATAACAAAGCAGATTGTTGAGGACGCCCACACACTTTATAAGTACTTTGCAAAGTCAACGATCAGTATTATTAGCCGGCTATCCGAGGAAATTGATACCGGGCTACCGTCACAGCTTGAACTTTTATACCAGGGATTGCCAGATACATTCTCCAGGAAAGAGGCTGTTGAGGTATGTGTAAGGCTTAATCTTGAGCCTCGCAGGTTTGATATTTCGATAAGAAGAAAGGACTTTAAAGCCTTGTTTCGAAAGATTGAGCATGGTATTTACCAAAAAGTTTGAGCAAACACGCAGCTACAAAATAGCTGCTTTTTTGTGCTTCATTTACACCGTTTACATTTCATTTACACCGTGTCTAATGTAGTGTGGGTAAGGATTTGCACCGTTTACAGTGTATTTCTATAGATATATATTTACGGTCCGGCAGGCAATGGTTAGCGGCACAGATGAAGGCGCGCCCTACACGGGGCAAATCGTGCCTCTGTTCGAAGACCTTGGCCAGCCGGGTAGTCTCAAAATTGCGAAGATGGCGCGTGCGATCATTCGGTCATCGTTTGAGGCAAACCCGCGCTTGTCGGGTCAGTCGAATTACGTCGTGAGCCTGCCGCCCCCGCCAAGCCTGGGCACACCGCCAACGGGGTCGGAATGGGGCGTTGGGCTGTGGGGGGAGGCTCTTTGGGGCGCAAGCCGCACTGCCATCGTCACGGGGGACTGGGTTCCTGTCGGGGCATATGGGCACGACATCAGCATTGGCGTCCAGGTGACTTCGGGTGCGGTGTCGCCGGTTGATGCGGAACTTGTCAGGGTGGACGTGATGTTTGACCTGGGTGAGCAAGGAACGTGAGCGAACGGCACCTTCCAGCGGGTTCTGCGCGGCCTCGTTTACCTATGGACCACTATCCGCGCAACATTCTGGCATCGGTCGGGGAACCGTCCCGTTCCGCCGCTCACATGCTACCTTTAACCCAATGACCCCAGTCTACGCAAGCGAAACCCACCTGCCAGAACTGAACGCGCAAACCGGCGCTTTTGTGTCGCAACTGTGTTTTGGCGGGCCTGACCAGATTGAGAGATATTGCAGCATGGCTGTTTTCCATAACGGTGGGCTGGTCGCCGGGACGCTTTACCATAACTGGCAGCCCGATAGCGGCGTGATCGAGTTGACCAGCGCCAGCACGGATCGGCGATGGCTGACCAAGACCGTTGTGAAGGCGATGTTTCACATGGCGTTTGACATGATCGGCGCGCAGCTTGTGGCGCTGCGGGTGTCGGAACGGAATGCAGACATGGTGGCGATTGCGCAGCGGTTCGGGTTCCAAGGCACGTTGATCCCGAGGCTTCGCGGGCGCGATGAATCGGAGTGGATATTTACCCTGTCCGACGACGATTGGCGCGCTTCCCGCTGGTCTTGACCTAAGCCCTTCCGTGGCTTAGACTGCCCACAGTCATGACGTTTGCTGCGGCCTGTCCGAATGACCTCATTCAGTGAGGTATTTCATGGGCAAGAAAGCGCCTGCCGCCCCCGATCCATACAAGACAGCCGCCGCGCAAGGCGGTATGAATATGGATACCGCCATCACTCAGCAGTTGCTGAATGGCGGCACTCAGGTCAACCCGTGGGGCACGGTCAATACCGAAGTAACCGGCAATAATACGTTTGTGGACAGCCAGGGCAAGACGATCACCGTCCCCAAGTTCACGCAGACGACGACGCTTTCCCCGGAACAGCAGGCGATTTTCAACCAAAGCCAAGCGGCGGAGGGCAACCTTGCCGGGATTGCCAACGAGCAATCGGCGTTCCTGAAGGACTACCTGAACAAGCCGTTCGAGTTCAACAACCAGGACGCCGAACAATGGGCGTTTGATCTGGCGTCCCCGCGCATTCGGCAAAGCCAGATGCAGGCCGAAGACACGCTGCGGTCCACGCTGGCAAACAAGGGCATCCGCGAAGGGTCTGCGGCATGGAATGCGGAAATGTCCCGCATGACCAACGCCAACACCGATCAGATGAACCAGCTTGCCCTGACCGGACGGGGGCAGGCGTTTGCCGAGGCCATGGCCACACGCAACCAGCCCATCAATGAGATCACCGCGCTACTGGCCGGTTCGCAGGTGTCGAACCCGGCGCAAATGTCCGGCGCTATGCCGCAGGCGGGTGTGGCGGGTGTGGATTACACGGGGCTGGTGAACCAGAAGTATCAGGCCGACATGGCCAACTATCAGAACAAGATGGGCGGGCTGTTTGGTCTTGCTTCGGCGGGGATTGGGTTGCTATCCGACCGCCGCTTGAAGACGGACATTCGTCGTGTTGGGCAGACCGATGCGGGAACGCCGATCTACACATATCGCTACATCACGGGCGGGCCGGTCCAGATGGGCGTGATGGCCCAAGATGTGCCGGATGCCGCATTCATGACGGATAGCGGATTCCTTGCCGTTGATTACGGGGAGGTGCGCTGATGAAATCGCCGTTCGTCTGGGGCAAAGGTGGCCGGGCAATGACGCCCGAGGACGTGGAGCGAGAGCGCCAGCTTGTGGCATTGGCGCGGGCCAAGATGGGCGACACGTCGCCTGTCGGGCACTGGACGCAAGGGGCAACGCGGGTTGTGGACGCCCTTGGTGCGGTCTTGCGTGAGAAGCGGACCAACAAGGCAGAAGCGGCGGGTCTGGCTTCCGCCGATGAAGCCATTGCCGCCCTGTTGGCGGGGCGTGGCGGGGCTGGCTATGCCGCTCCGTCATTCACAGCATCCTCCAGCGGTGCGCCTGCGCCTGCGGCAGCCCCACAGGGGCCGGAATATCCACTTGGCGTTGATGCGCTGCCTCAATCACCCACGACCCCCGGCGGGTATTCGTTGGGCACTGAAATTCCTGCGGGGGTAGATCCTGCGATTGCGGCCCGATATGCAATCCCGGAAGATGTCAAGAACGGCATCTTCGCAGGGGAAAGCGGCGGCGACTATGACGCGCTGTTCGGGTTCCAGAATAGGCCCGGCGGAAAGTTCCAAAACGTCAAGTTGACCGACATGACGGTGGATCAGGCGCTGCAATTTGCCGCGCCTAGCGGAGAATATGGGCAGACGGTCAAAGGCCAAATCGGGCGAGTAGCAACCCCAATGGGGGCTTATCAGATTGTCGGGACCACCCTGAAGGCGGCCAAGGATGGCCTTGGTCTGACTGGCAACGAAGTCATGACGCCAGAACTTCAAGACGCACTTGGCGGCTGGATTCTGGCCAACCAAGGCACGGGGGCTTGGGAAGGCTACAAAGGCCCGCGCGACGGCTATACGCCCGCCAGTGGCGGCGCTGTCACCATGTCCACCAGCGGCACGGGCGGCGGCTATGGCGGTGGCGGCACGGGAGGGGTGGATATCGCTTCGCTCCTGGCCCTGCAGTCCGACCCATGGGTGGCGAAGAAATACGGCGGCGTGGTTGATGCCCTGATGGGGCAACAGTTCTCGCGCGAAAACGCCATGTGGGAAGCACAGCAGCGCCAAAACGATCCGATGTATCAGGCGCAGCTGGCCGAGTTGACCGCTCCGAAGCCTGTGGACCCGTTCGCGGGCACCAAGGAAATCGGCGGGGTTCTGTATGGCCCGGATGGTCAGGGCGGGTTCGTGCCGCTGATCACGCCGCCAGCTGAACCGGGGTATGCCGTCATGGCTCCAGAAGAGGTGGCAGCGCTTGGCCTGCCGCCTGGGTCCTATCAGCGCGGGCCGAAAGGCGAGATCAAGGAAGTCGGAGGCGGGGGCGTCAATGTCTCTGTCAGCAATGGTGCAAGCGAGGTGGGCACCATCCCGCAGGGCTATGAACTGTTCACCGACCCCAATACCGGCGCGCGTTCTCTTCGGCCCATCGCGGGCGGCCCGGAAGATCGCACGGCCAAGGACGCCGCGACTGCCGCGAACAAGCAGACGGCAACAGACGTCATCACCGGCGCAGCTTCTGCGGCCCGCTTGGCGGCAGATGAACGGGCTGTGGGCGGATGGCTTGGGTCAGTGGCGGCAATAAACCCCGGCAGTCAGAACGCGGAAGTCTACCGGCAAGTGGAAGTCTTGAAGGCAAACGCCTCGGCAGAGAACATCGCAGCCATGCGCGCGGCCAGCCCGACAGGCGCGGCCCTTGGCGGCGTGTCCGACAAAGACCTTGCCTTGCTGGCGTCCAAGTCCGGCGCGCTTGACCCGGCCAGCCCGAACTTTGAGCGTGATCTTGACGACTACGAGCGCACGGTGCTGCGGCTTGTTCATGGCGTTGAGGCCGGGGATAGGATTTTCGAGGCAACCAGAGCCGCGCCCGATGCCTCTGCACCCGGCGCTGATGGCTGGACCGTTCTACCCAATGGCGTCAAAGTCAGGGTGAAACCGTAATGGCTATCTTTGAGGTCCAAGGCGCAGACGGGAAGATCTACGAGGTCGAAGCCCCCAGCATGGAGGCGGCGGCTGAAGCCATCGGGTCATTCGGGGCCATGCCGAAGGGCGGATCGTCGGTCAATCCCGAAGGCATGGCCGATTTTCAGAACCGGGCGCTGACTTTCGGCGCGAATGCCGCACAAGGCATGTCGTTTGGCCTTGGTGACGAGACCTCCGGGGCCATTGCGGGCATCAAGAGCATGATGGGCGGCGGGGAATACCTGCCAGCCTATCGGGCGGAACGCGATGATGCGCGGGCTGACATGGCGACGATCAGCGAACGCTATCCCAATGCGGCGACGGGCGGTTATCTGACTGGCGCTGCTATCCCGGCCATAACCGCAGGCCCGCTTGCCACGGGCGAATCCATGCTAGGAACAATGGGCCGTAGTGGCCTCCTCGGCATGACTGAAGGCGGCCTGCAAGGCGCTGGCAATGCGGACGGGCGCGGGATTGTCGGGGAAACCATCAAAGGTGGCCTGATCGGCCTTGGCGCGGGGATTGCCGCCCCTGCCGTGATCGGCGCGGCCACGCTTGCCAAGCGGGGGTTTTTTGAAGGCCTGCCGCAAATGTTCGGCAAGGCCAGCCAAACCAAGGCCAACCGCGCCATTGCCGACGCCCTGATGCGCAGTGGCAAGACAGCGCCGGACGTTGATGCGCTAATTGCAGCTGCGGCCCGTGAGGGGCAGCCGGAATATCGCCTGATGGATGCCCTTGGGCTTCCGGGGCAGCGCGCGGCCAATGGCCTGACGCGGGCCGGTGGTGCGCCTGGGGACGAGGTGGCCGAGTTCTTGTCCACGCGGCAGGCGGGCCAGCCCGAGCGTGTCGGGGCGTTTGTTGAGGATGCCTTTGGCTTCACGAAAAAGCCGACCGTCGCCAAAAATACGGAAGTTGTGCCGCTTGACTACAAGTTCACTGACAGCCCCGCCGATGTTCTGGCAAGGCCGCAGAAATCGGCGGCTGACCTCAAGGCCAAGCTGACCGAGGCGCGCGGTAACACCGCTGACAAGGCCTACGATGCGGCGCGGGGCAATGCAGCCCCGGTGGACGTGCGGGGCGCTCTTGGCGTCATTGATGCCAGGATCGGCGGCATGAAGGGCAGCGGCGTGACTGGAGACGGGATCGACGCGAAGCTTCTGGGCTATCGGGATCGGCTAGCAGCGCAGCCGGGGCCTGATGGCGTCATGCGGGAACTGTCCGATTTTGACCGGGTGCTTGGTGTCAAGCAGGCAGTGCAAGACGACATCGGCGCGGCGGTTCGGGCCGGGCGTAACAACGAAGCCCGCGAACTTGGCAAGCTGGTGAAGGAACTGGACGCCGCGCTTGAAGGATCGTCTGACATGTATCGCACGGCCAATGATGGCTTCCGGTCGGCATCCAAGGTTATCGACGCGGTAGACGAAGGCGCGATGATGGCGACCCGTGGCCGGGCGGCTGACAACGTGCCGCGCTTTGGCGCAATGGCGGCTGCGGAACAGGGTGCGGCCCGCACGGGATATGGCGACCGGCTGCTTGCGCAACTGGAAACCATGGCGTCCCCGACTGCAAACCGCGCCAAGCCGCTTCTCAGCCCAAAGCGGGCAATGGAAGCCGACGCCATGGCGACAGACCCGCGCTTGTATTCCGACCGGCTGGGCCGCGAGAATACCATGTGGGAGACGCAGAACCGCGCCTTGGGCGGGTCGCGGACTGCGGACAACCTTGCCGATCAGGGCGCGATGGATGGCATTTCCGGGGAAGTCATGCAGGCAGGGAAAGCAGCCGCAAACCTGCAATTCGGCGACATGGTGCAGAAGGTTGCCGGGGCGCTTGGGCCGATCCTCAAGGGGCAGAACGAACCGACGCGGATGCTGATCGCTCAGGCGCTTATGTCCAGCAATGCGGGGCAGGTTCTGGCCCCGGCTATTGCGCAGGCGACCAAGAGCGCAGGCGTTCGGCGCATCCTGGAGGCGCTTCTGCGGCAGCCGATGCGTGAAGGCGGGGAGGCGCTAGCTCAATGATGCAACGCCACCAGCCATCAGCAACGGGGCAACGATCAGGCCAAGGTAAACCCACCATGGCAATTCGTCGTCCTTTGCGCCTGCTTTCTGAAGCTGACTGCAGCGGAGGGCTGCCATGAAGAACGCAAAGCAGACGGCGTTTCCGATGATGATTGCCGAAACGAGCGGCCAGATTTCCCAAATGGTCATGCCGCATGATGTCATAATTTCAAAGGAGTGCAACTGATGCCTCGCAGCGGTGGGATTTTCACTCTTGTCCCCGGCTACTTCGCCACGGACGGCACGACAATCGAGGTCAGCCAGCACAATCCCCCGCTGGAGGATATTGCGCAGGCTTTGACCGACAGCTTGCCCCGCGACGGGTCTGCCCCGATGACGGGCAACCTTGCGATGGGGTCCAACAAGATCACCAACCTTGCCGCTGCAACCAACCCTGCGGACGCGGTGCGGTTTGACCAGCTGCCGACTTTCACCCCGACCACGGCGACACTGACAGCCGGAACCGATGCCCAAGGCCAAGGGCCGATCACGACCGATCAGGTCACCATCACCACTGCGGCTGCAAACCCCAGCGGGGCCACGCTTCCGACCGCAGTGGCGGCCAAGCGCGTCATCATTGCAAACCGGGGCGCAAACCCAGTCAACATCTATCCGGCGACTGGTGCCGCTATCGGGGCGCTGGCGACAAACGCGCCGGTTTTGTTGGCCGTCAATCAGTCGGTTGAATTCTTCGCCCGCAGCGCAACGCAGTGGGAAGGCCAGATCAGCCAGCCGCTTGATGCGGACCTGACGGCATTGGCGGCGCTTGCCAGCACCGGGATTGCCGTTCGCACGGCGGCGGATACATGGGCGCAGCGGCAGATCACCAGCGCAGACGGCAGCGTCACCATCACCAACCCTGCCGGGGTGGCTGGCGACATCAACCTGAGCGTGGGAGGTGGCACCGCCCTCGCATCGTGGGCCTATTCCAGCAACGTCACTTCCATTCCGCTGATCGGACTTGCCGGGTGGGACAGTGTTGTTGTCACCGGCTTCCTGACCATCAGCGCGAACGTGCAGATCAGGGTTTCGGCTGACAATGGCTCGACGTGGCGCTCGACCAACTATGTCTGGTTTGTGTCTGATGAGGGTGGAGGTACGCAACCGACCGATGGCATGGACCTGTGCCGGATTGGCTCCGGCAGCATCCAGTTTGACATCACGTTCCAGCGCATGTCGCAGGCAAACCGGGGCACCTATGCCAGCGGGAACGCGCGACATGGCAATCCCCGAATGAACACCTTCGCAGGCATTCACAACGTTTCCGAGGTCATCAATGCGGTCCAGATCGTCGGGGCCACCATCTCGGCTGGCTACGTCGATGTCTACGGCATCCGGCGCGCGTAAGGAGAAGCCCATGTCCATCAAATTCGGCGGCAAACAAACCATGGCTGACAAGGTGAAAGTGGCCGAAAGCCGCGTCGGCAAGAACCCCGGCGTGAGCAAGGGCAGCAAGCCTGCGCCAAAGCCGAAGGTCAAGCCGGTCATCGGTAAGGACAAGATCGGCTTCAAAGTCAC
>OFRE01000433.1_pt1 | contig 11423 bp, 15 predicted proteins | sample 1543061 | NCBI WGS metagenome assembly OFRE01 (sample SAMN07774218, study PRJEB24372) | wastewater metagenome | isolation source: Exp Tend NO 50WW | collected 2016-02
TGTTGCAATTCTTTGTAGATTGCAATAATACGGGATATATCGCCAATCTGGTCTGCATGATACGGAGCTATGGGAAGCGCCATAATTACACCGCCTCGGTTTTAGTTTAGTTCAGTGTGAAGTACATAGATACTGTGATGACACCACCAGCAGTACCGACTACGTTTGCTGTTAAAACCATCTCGTATGAACCAGGACGGTTTTTAACATCAGTCACACCAGCATATTCCCACAACTGTTTATTGTAGGCACGTGAAGTGTGAGCCACATCTTTCATACCGTTCTTTGCTACACCTGGAATAGGTAACAAAGCAGCGGCTGACATATCGAGAGCATCAGCAAAACAGTTTGTAGCACCTGCTGAAATAGCAGCTGGAAACTCACCGTTACCACTGTAAAGACCCAAATCCCAATCTGTACCAGCTGTATTGGCTGAGTTAGTCACCAATATCATCTGTGGTCGAATAGACGGGTCTAAATTTTTAAACACTCGATACTTAGAAGTGTTGTTATCTGAAGCTGCTACGGTGACATCTTCTCTAATGAAGTGTAATTCACAACCGGTCGAGTTAATCGCCGGTACCATTTTGGTCGCAATACCCGCTACATAAAGCGCGTTTGCATAAACATCAACTACTGCCATTTGGCTTTCTCCTTGTTAGTTTTGTATAGCAGTCACGCTAGATTAGATATCGGTTGTAGTGAACTTCTGGATTCGTTTACCTTCAGTTCTAACCGCACCCATGACACCAACTACTTGAATTTGTTTAGTGTCAACCATGTCAGGTCTGTCTTTGATAGTGACTTCCCAATCTCTCGACATAGCCAAGGCGATAGCGTCTTTAGCCATAACGAAAGAAGTACGGACACCACCAGATACGGGGATGATTGGAACGTTCTGCAAAGCGCCAAACGGGATTAGTTCAATACCGACTGCCTTAACCATCATGCCGTTTTCTAGTGAGTACTGGCTAGACCAGTCACCAGAGGTAAGCTGTGAGATTTGTTGCAATACGGTGTGTTCGTCACCAGTTACACCAAGACAGAACTTAGAACCAGGAATTGCGCCACCATCGTTTCCAACTTCATTATCCATAAAGTTCTGACGGGCTTCTAGCAATTTAGCTAGTGTCAATCCAGCAGTAGCGTTAACAGTCAGTACGCCATCGTTTGCGGCTGTAACTGTGGTTTCAAAACGTCTACCGGTTTGAACATCAGCAAACATTGCTTGATAGATAAGCAAGTCTAGACGACGTTCCATACCCGCAACAATGGCGCTAGCATAGTCGCCTTGAGGGTCTGAAATTTTGCCTTCTAAATCGTACTTATCAACGTAGATTGTGGCTTCAAATCTACGTCTTGGAATTTTACGTCTGAAGTGTTCGATATCGGCTGGTTGAGTCGTATTGAATCTACCAGTCAACTCTCGGACTTCAACCTGACCCAGACCGTCGTATGCTATTTCATCAGCACCGGTAACAGGGACCATTTTGACATAAGGGCGGAGACGCGACTTAAATTGTTGTGCTCGAACATGCAGAGCACTTGCGAACTGAATAGCTAAATGCTGGTCAGCAGTATCCATAGACATAATGCAAGATTCTCCATTTAAGAAGTGGAATGAGTCGAAACTTAGAGCTTTCGACCACACCCCGACCTAATCGGATGGTCTTGCGAACTTATCGCCATCAACGGACCTTAAATCAGGAAGGCAACCCGTATATGTACCTGCTAATTAAAATAGTACCACAGAGGGTAATTTCTGTAACTATTTTTTCAGTGCAAGTATTCTAGGGTCACGGAAAATAGCCTGAACCTTGGCAAAGACTTCTTTATGTCTTGCATGGTTAGGGTCATTAAACTCCGCTGACATCATCAATTCTTCACCTTGGGCTTTAAGGTCTTGAGCCGTTAATACGTTTGTGTTCGCTTGACCTTGCTTAGTTGAAAAGTTATCTGCACTGATGTACTTGTTTTTTATGTTATCAATAACAGCGCCCAGTATCATACGTGACCTATTATCCATTGTAGGAATTTCACCAATCAATTCAGGTGGTACTGATTGATTGATAATCTGCCATGAACTTTCCATAACGCTTTCCCATCTATCGCCATATTGGGCTTTTGCTTTTTCTGCAAAATCAGCACGGTTAGCGTCTCTTGTTTGAATGTTTTTAGCAGCATCTGCTTTAGTTAAAGCTAGAGCTAGTTTATTATTTCCGGCTACAATCTTCTGCCATTGTTTATTCGTTATACCAGCTTCTAGAGCCACTTCTTTCATACCCTTAAGGTAGTTCTCATCAATGGTAGACTCTAGCTTAGCACCTAGTTCTTTATCTTCACCCCAATCTATTTGAGGCATAGTATAACTTTCAGTAGTTTCAGGAACACCTAGAGCTTTGTTGAAGTTCTTTATTTCTTCCGGTGTCGATGTTTCAGTAGGTACTTTTAAGTTTCTGCCAACCATTGAGGAAGTATCTTTCCACTGCTTAATAAGACTCTCCATAGGTGGAGTTTCTGACTTCATGGTGTTTTTAAACCAGTCTTCACCGCGCAATGGCTCAGGTACTAGCTTCTCAAAATCAGCCCGTGCAGCATCTAGAGCACTTGTGTCAGGTGGGTTATCTGGACCTGGGTTAACTGAAAAACCAGCTGCTGCAACTCCTGCATTAGCTGTTTCTGTACTCGATGCACCAGCATCAACGGCTGTTGTAGCCCCTGCTTCATCACTCATTTTTCTTCCTCATATACTGGGTGTTCTATTAAAATTAATCGGTCGATAGGGACAAAACGCCTTAAGTTCGCCCATACAACCCGTTTGGATGTTTGCACTAAATTTTTATCCTGGTCTATTTTACCACTTGAATCAGTTGGTAATGATGCAACTTGCCAGCCACAAATACGAGCTACTTCAGTTAGAACTTGTAACCCCTCTTCAGTACTAGCTACGGTGGCAAAGCTTTTTTCAAGTTTAGTAGGTTTTCTGACTACTACTTGATGCGCTGCTTCTTTTCGTTCTTTAATAAGACTCTTTGTAATAGGTCGCATATATTACCCCGTTGGTAGCAATGACTGCAAAGGTATACCTGATTTAGTCGCATCACGCGCACCTTGAGCCATTGTTTTGAATGTTTCAGCTTGTGCTTGACCGTCTGCCTTCTGCTGCATTGCTGCTTGCTGTTGAGCTTTAGAATCTCTAATGGCTTGACGTTTCTCAGTGCTATTAAAGATTCGACTTGGAGCACCGCCTAACTCACCTATTACTACTACGATTTCATCCCAATCGAAGTTATCTAAAATGTCCGGTGCTACTGGTGCAAGCTCAATAGCAGCACCTAAGACTTTGCGGATACCCTCTAATTTCTCAGACTCGATAACTCTTTCCGCTTCAGCTGAGAATTTAAGGTCATAAGCGTCACCGTTTGAAAATAACTTCCAGACTTCCTCTGGCATTGGCTCTGGTGCCTCTGTACCGTTTAAAATAGCATCAGCCTTGAGCTTTGCATACTCGTTAGTGTTTTCGCCGTACCCGAACCGTCCAAGCTCCAATAAAAGGGAAATGACATAGTTTATTAACGGGATGTATTTCTCTGAACGTTGACGCTTATAAACTCGTGCAAGTCCCTTTAATCGAAGAATGTTCCTGATAGCCACTTCTAGTTGAGTCATACGCTGGTTACTACCCAAATCATTTAATTTATCTGAGTAGTATTTGTTTTGTATGTTTACTTCAAGAGTGTCTATACGTTTGAAAGTTGTATTCATTTCACCGACTAAGTTAATCGGCTCAATTGGCGGTCTGTTGTTTTCGATACGCCCTGACTCGTGGTAGACGTTTGTGGCACCGGCTGATGTATCGACATCTCCACCGCCAGCTATACCGTCTTCTCTCACCATTACAGGCGGGTCTAGGAGTTTCTCAGTACCAATAATGGTAGATTCTCTAAAAGTATTGATTTCAAATATATCGGCTAGTGCTCTCATTGATGGGCATCTACCATATGTTTCATCTGGCTTTTTCCAGAAACGACATATGAAAGCGGGCATCCTTGGGTAGCCTGACTCTTTCATTTTGTAGCGTTTGTCTAAATCTATATGAACAGACGCCCATGGCATGTTACGTGAACCTTCACCGTGAAGTACGTCCATACGTGGTTCTATGGCGTGTAGAACTTTTACAGTCTTATCTAAATCACCATTAGCCCATTCTTTTTTTCTGCTCTCTTCAGCATCGTTACCATACAGTTCAATAAGCTGCATAACGGTATACTCTTGGACAATATAAACCGTATTTACTTTTCCTCTTGAATCTTGAGAGATAAAAGTCTTTTTCGCATTTACCGATTCAAATATGATAGGTGTTTCTATTCTGTCGTGTTCGTCAGGATTGACGTAACAAGTAACACCACCAATACCGTAGTTAGTTTCATCATCTGTCGATTCTTCAAGAGACGTATCAAGACCGCCATCAAAAGCGTCTAATGCAGAATGAAGTTCAAGATTCATTCTCTTAAACTGTTTCTTCACCGCTTCAGAACTACGTGCTGACTCGGACAACCATCTAGACGGTATCATCTCAACTGTAGAGCCACCAGACGACCAAAGAGCCGCCACCATAGAAGCCACCAATGCCGCTTGAGCATCGGGGGCTGTGTTATCAAATATTTGCCCTGTACAAAATTCACCAGGTTCAGATAGAGACTCAAAGCTTTGTTTGCGGTTATCCACGAACTCGCTTACAGCTTCCATATCTTTTAACCATGGGCGCTTAACTTCTTTCAGCTTTTCAAAACGTTTTAGAATCAGACTTACTTGGTCTGTTTCTCGTTTTTTAGCATCACGTTTTTCTTTTACTACAGGGTTCACTATTCTATGCTCCTAAGTAAGTGCCGCGCCCACTACCTGAGCTATCAGATAGAAACCCGGCTGAAGGATTACCAGCACCAATAAAAGCACCTGATGTTTTTCTAGATGCTTCAAGAGCCGCTTTCTGAGATGCTTCATTAGCTGCTAGAGTGTTTTTATACTGCTTATCTGATTCAGCTTTCATCTGTTCAAACTGAGCATTTTGCTGAGCAATTTGCTGTTGATACTGCTGCTGCTGCATCATCTGCTGCATCTGTTCTTGCCCTTTGTTAGAGCGTCCACCGCCACCGAATAAGCCCGCCATATTTACCCCCTTGAACGACGTTTAGCCGCTCTTTCATTATCCTTCAACCTTTGACACATACCGCAATTTCTACCGTAACCACCAGTAGAACGAATTATGTACACTCGTAAATTACCACCGCTATACTCATGCCCTTTAGGACAATGTGTTTTCTTTGCGTTTATCGCTGCAACACCTTCACTCCGTAACACATTTTCTCTTATAGTTACATCCTGTAAATGATGCGGGTTGACACAATGACGAACACGGCATGTATGGTCTAAACTACCCCGTGGGTGACTTGGTAAATACCCAAACATATAATAAAAAGATGCTCTATGAGCACGATATATTTTTTTTGTATGGCTTTTAAAATCTCTAAAAACAGCGTAACCATCCCTATCAATTAACTCTTTCCAAAACCAACATGTATCCGTAAATTCTATTTTGGAAATGAATCTATAAAAAATATCAGGGGATACTCTGCCTTTACAGTTTTTTAAATTGAACATTCTAATTACCTAAAAGCTTGTTGCCGGCTAAGTTAGGCTTAGACTGGTCGCCTAGTGGTGACGTTTCAATTGTACTGATACCGTCTAACTTATTAGGGTCCACAGATGGTCCTAGAGATTTAACTAGGTCAGCTTTTTGCTGATTTGCTTTCTTTTGTGCGTCCAACATCTGTTCATTCATCTGTTGACGCATAGTAAGCTGAGATTGCATTTGCTGTGTAGCCATCATGTTATTTTGTGCAGCAGCTTGGCTAGCCGCTTGCTGAGCTTGTTTTTGTGCTGCCATATTTGACATGACACCAGCACCGCCAACTAAAGCACCGCCTAATAATCCTAGTCCTACCATTGGTGACATTACGCTGCTCTCCCATGACGCTGTGGTCTACTACCTATACTTCTTACCCGGTTTTGGGTTCTAAGTGCTGAACCTTCCCTAGTGTTCTTTGTACGTGTGATTTCCCCGCCTTCCCGTTTGCGTTTCACCTTAGCGGCAAAAGTCAATACTATACTATCTGATATGTCAGGTGAACGTCCAGTCTCTTTCTTAATTTCTGCTTTTGGTTTGAGCTTAATCTTACCTGAAGACGTTTCTACAGCTTGCGGTATAGACGCCAAATCAACTTCCATATCGTCGTCGTCTGGCAATGAGACTTCACCGTCTTGTAGCCACTCTAGAGCATTGTGATACATTTCAGCACGTTTGTTTAGATAAGCAGGGTCAGACGAACGACCACCAAAGTTTATACCAATAATCTGATGTCCACGACCCATTTCCCTCATGCGGTCAATTGTGCCGTGACCCATACCATAATCTATAAACGTCATATCTACTTCGTACTTGTCTATCAGCCTACACAGAATACCTGCAAGCTGCATAGAATCCATCTTCGTATACTTCCACAGTTTGATAACTTGTCTTCCTTGTCTCAAACAAATAACTGTTCTATCGCCTTCTCTAGCAGGGTCAACACCTAACACGCGAGCGCCTACACCAGCCTCAGCCCTGACTTTAGACTTGCGAGCGGCTGTAATAAGAGACTGTTCAAAGAATGGGTCTCCTGATGCTTGGAAAGCTTCAGCTACTGTGTTCGGATATTCTTGCTTAAATTTCTTCTCTCCAAGCATCGCTACTTTCTTACGTCTCCAAGCCATTTGTTCAAGAGTAAGTTTGTATTGACGTTTGATAAAGGCTTCCTCTTCATCAAGGTTAAAGCGCTCTGGTACTTCAGCTACATAACCAGGTTCCCAGAACCAAGGAACAAATATAAGCTCAAATCCATTCCAACCATCTTGCTCTGGTCCGGCGAGAGCGTTCATACAGAACTCATAGAACCAGTTCATACCTTTGGCTGTACACTCGACAATAATCTCTGTTCCATCTTCATCTGGAACCGTTTGCATGATACCTGACTTAACGTCTTCATGGTCTGTGTAACTAGCAGCTTCAGACAAGTGCAAGTAGTGAATAGTATCTCCACGACCACTATCCTCAGTACCAGCTGTACCAATTGTGTACTCTGAATCGTTATCTAATTTAAGTTGTTTTGAGTTAGCTTTGTTTGCTACAGGTTTGAAGGCTGGTAGTGTTCGCTTGTGATAGAAGTCAACCTTACCAAACAGAGTAGACGCAGATTTTGAATCGTGCGACATGATGTAAATGTTTTGTGCATCAAGACAACAAGCTTTCCAATAGAACCTAGCAGTCACATAAGTAGATGAACCCTGCTGTCTTCCTTTCAAAATAATAGCCCGCACTCTACCAGTACGGGCTTTCATTTCTTCAAGTCTTTTATGTATGTATCTTTGCGCTGTGTTAAAAGTAAATCGACGTACAGTGTGCTTTACGGACTTGGTTTTAATCCACATCAACTTAAAGCAGAAATATTCTAAGTCATTATTGAGTTGGTATATAGTCTCTCTATCATCAACTGACAGAGGCTGATTGTGGGTCAGTGTACGGTCACGAATTCCACCTGGGTTAGCATACGACCCTACAGGTGGTTGAGCGTGCATAGCGGCTGGTGGAGGTGGCAATATCATTACATATCATCCATGTCTATAACGCGCTTTTGTTTTACGTGGATAACTTCTGTATCGACAGTACTTTGTTTGTCTTCTAAAGCCATTAACTGTTGTTCGGCTAGTTGTCTATCTTCCTCTCTGAACGCTCTTAAATGGTCTTGCAGTTTAAGCTCGATAGTGCCTGATTGTTCGATATGTGTTGTGGGTTTTCCAACCACCCTATCAAAAATATATTTAGTTGCTTCCATATCACCTTGAGCGGCTTTATTCATCAACCGTCTACCCATCACTTCGAGGTTAGTCATTCCTTTATACTTTTCTTCATGTGGTGCTGTAACCTCAATTCCAAGCTCTGGGTCAATGAAAGTCTCTGGTTCGTAATCTAACGCAGCAGCAGACGTGATGATGTTTTCAAAAGCTTGCTTAGTAAATGGGTCAGCATAATCTGGATAAGGTACACCATCACGCCAGACGATGTACCTACCAGATGCGGCTTTAGGTTCTTTCTCTTTAGCCACTTGTGTTTGTTACTTACGTTTAGAGCGTGTCACTTTCTTTTTAGTGACTCGTTTAACGGGTGGTGTCCCAGGGTCGTTGTCTTCGTCTACTTCCTCTTCAACGTCTTCCTCGACTTCCTCAGTCTCTTCACCTTCCATATCAGACATGTCTGTTTCAGCTTCAGAAATAGAATCTGACTTACCAGAGTCAACACCAACCAATAACGCTTTAGCCTTGTTTGCATTTTTGATATTTGGTCCCTGTATCTTTCGCTTATGCTCTTGATTCTTTTCAAATGCGTCTTCATCGTCTTCACAATCTAGAACCGCTTGCTGTAGTTGTGCATCATCTGGATACAAATCGGCGTCAACTGGCAAACCTTCAACATCAATATACTGAAGCAAGTCTTGACGATTCATCAATGCCACAATACCAACAGGTCTATTAGGATTATCAGCATAGCGACACGAGATTAACTGATGGGTCAGTATACGGATAAAACCAGGAACACGAGTAGGATTAGGTTTACCATCTGGTGTTTGTGCTGAACCAAAAATCTGTGAGCCATAATGTTTGACGAACATAGATAAAGCGCCCTGGTCGATTAGCTCTTGGTCCATAGTGACAGTTTCATCATATGGTCTAGACTTTTCTTGGTCGCCATCTTTATAAGCCAAATCACCAGCAACTCTAACTTTGAATAGAGCGTTTGGATATTTGCGGTTTCTTTTATCTGACATTAGATTGTATTCTCCCTCGAAGGTATTAAGCCAGTACGTACTATCGACCATCATACTGTACCATACATACGAAATGCAATAACCCACCCCATGAGGAAGGCGGGTTATTACAGTTACCCTGACCGGTGTGGGTAATGGGTGTGGTTGGTCAATCAGCAGGAAACGCAGAAAAGAACTAGATACCCTTGGATAAAGAAAGTGTAGCTAACCCGCTCATAACTGTCAACTACACTAGCTTCTTTGTCGTTCGCTTTTGAGGCGAGTTGAAATTGTATTCTATTTTGATTTTGCGTGCAATATCGTTATCTGTTTTTGCACTCCTGAAACTTTTCTTTCAAGTTCATCAGTTCTGTATAATTGCGTTTTCACAAAATGGTCATAGTCTGAAAACTTATTTTCTAAATCTGTACAGCGCATCTGAATACTCTGTATCTGATTTGCGTAGCTGATTTTTTCTTTCTCTTTCTCTTGACCTACGGCAGATGACCAAACAAACCCGCCTACTACAAAACAAAGAACACCATACACGTATCTTCTAAAATCCATAATTTTCTCCTTACTAACTATCTGAATTTAACCACGGTATTTAAATTTTGTATATGTACGTGTTTGTACATATGAGAGTTTTGGTATGCCGTTTAGTTCTTGACCATGTACATATGAGAGTTTTGGTATGTTATCTAGTTTTTCAATGTGTTGAGAGATTCGCCCGTGCCCACCTTTGGGTCCAAGCGCCCCCTCGATATTAAGCATGCTTTCCAGATTTGCAACTTACTACAGCCCATAGTTGTGGTATTGCGTACCAACTGTTACACCATACATATGCATGTGTAATAGTTGAACACATGATACATACGTATGTGTAACAGTGGTGTAACAGTGGGCATGTGCCTACGAACACAAGGAATCATGCCCCTCTGTGAGCCCCTACAACGAACGCAAATTAAAGGGGGTGGATGATTACACCTTGTTAAATGATCTGTCAATACCCTACGTATGTACGGTGTAACAGTATCGAATCTCATACGTATAAATAGGTTTGAACATGTACAAAGCCAGTGTGTGTTTGTACGTGTTTGTACATCTTTGTGTCATAACAGACTAGTGAGTCTCTTATGAGTTTGTGAGGATGTATGAGAGCTTGAAACGCCCGTATATTCAGGAAATAAGAAAATAAGAAAAAATAAGACCAATTTGGATACCTAGAAACTATGTAGTAGTTATACCTACAAGTTTGTCCGTGTATTCCCCTACACCGTTTCAGGTGCTCGTAAGCCATAAGATGATGAACCTATCCTCTATATACGAACACCGGATTTAATCATTATATAAGCCATTCAATCGACACTAAAAACAACCCCACAACATTGATTCCTTTGTACATAACAAAATATTTCAAACTAATTAGTACAAATACGTTGTAAAACATACAAACGTGTGTATAATAGAATAGTAACGAACACAAGCGAGGTTAACGGTTTACAAAGAGAGGCTAGCTATTAACGAGCTTGTGATTGTGCCTCTCATACATACATAAAATCAACAAAATCAAAAGTTCACATAAAAGTCACACTATTTACAATCTTTACAATTCCATCACAATTCCATCACATTTGAAACAACAAGCGGGGCAAAAATGAATTCATACGAAATAGTATTCAATATAAACGGTGATTTTTCATCGCCTGGTGACATATGCGAACTACCTATGGGTTCAAAAGTATTAAACCCTGGAAGAGGTTATTACATAAGTTTTGCTGAAAGTTTAGAAGACGCCTGGGATAGGGCTGAGAGAACTCTTAAATATTATTGGCACTTAGAACTAGTTGAGGTAGCAGAATCGTAATGAACACCAACCCAGACGAATTAGCAAAACAAACACACCACATTTAAAAGGACAAAACAAAATGACCATCCACCACAACAATCATAGTTATTCAGATAATACCGTAGCTGTAGCGCCTTATGACTGGCAAACTGTTTATTTGCTTGAAGATGGTAAGGTGTGGTCGTGCTCAAGCGCTACAGGTAGAAAAGTGAATTGTGGGAGTCTAGCTAGTTTTCTTGAAAAGGTCGAACAAGGCAAATTGAGAGCCACATTAATAGGTAAATACAAACCATGAAACAGCTGACTATAAAGAATTTAGTGGCTTGGAAGCCATGTTATCACCCTGCAAAATACTTAGATAAAAATTGGACTGGTACAGTAATTGATTTACTCAATACCCAAGAAATACCAATAAAAGATAGAGTCTGGTGCGGTTTAAAATGTCTACCAATTATACAAAAACAATACTTTGCTATATGGTGCGCTAGACAAGCTTTAGCAATTCCGGAAATTAAAATTGATAAGCGAAGTATAAAAGCTTTAGAAGTTGCTGAGTTATATTTAGACGGTGGAGCATCTATTGAAGAATTAAAGAAAGCCAGAGTTGATGCTGCTGATGCTGCTGCTTATGCTGCTTATGCTGATGCTGCTGCTTATGCTGCTTATGCTGATGA
>OFRE01000439.1_pt1 | contig 11324 bp, 8 predicted proteins | sample 1543061 | NCBI WGS metagenome assembly OFRE01 (sample SAMN07774218, study PRJEB24372) | wastewater metagenome | isolation source: Exp Tend NO 50WW | collected 2016-02
GTCGAGTTCCCGAAGGACCGCACCACCGCCGCCAGGCACATGCGCCGGCTGCACCAGCAACCCGCTTTCGCCGCCGCCACGAAGGAGCGCGCGCGGCAGCGGTGCGCCGTTCTCAACGAGGACCCGCAGCGCGTGGCCGAAAGGATGGCTGCCTTGCGCGCTCGCAAGACCCCCACCCCGCCGAAGCCGCCGAAGCCGCCGAAGCCGCCGAAGATGGGGGCCCATCGGAGCGTCGCGTCGGACCTTGCCGCGCTTTCGCGAAAGGAACTGGCGGAGTACCGCGTTTTGCGCAAATACGGGTTCGGGCATGTCTACGCGCTGGGCTCCCTCGGCAGGGAGGACCTTTGCCGCGCGCCAACCCCATCTTGACACCCCCCGCCGAATCAGACAGTCTTGCCGTACGCAAGGACCTACCTCGACTCACCGCCCGGCCGCTTTTTCCTCCCTGGAATGGCCGGGCGGTCCTTTTTCCGGCGCTTGCCTGCCTGCCGGAAATCGGGTATTCAACAGGTGGAGCGCCCCATCCGCCGCCTCGCCAGCGACAGTTGTCACCGGATCGCGCGCAGATGGCCGCACCCCTTACCCCCTATGTTCGCGGAACCAGTTTCACCAGCGTACAGGCTGCTGATCCGGTATCGCCGCTGAGCGGGCCGGGGGTGGACGCCGAATTCGACCGGATCAAGCTGTCCCTCGACAGCGTGGCCGCCGCGCTCGATCATATCCAGCGCGATGACGGGGCGCTGGCCAACGGATCGGTTGGCGCCGACCAGATCGAACCCGCGGTCTATGCCGGGCTGAACCCGGCGGACCCGTGGCTCACCGGCACGGATTACGCGATCAACGATTCGGTGCTCTACTCCGGAGTTTCGAGCACCAGGCTGTACCGCGCGCTCGTGGCCCATGAATCCAGCGTTTTCGATGATGATCTCGCGGCGGATTACTGGCTCGAACTGGCCGATTTCACCCCGCCGGTGGTTGTCGGCACGGTGCCGATCGCACAGGGCGGGACCGGCGGGGTCACGGCGTCGGAAGCGCGGACAAATCTCGGGCTCGGGGCGGCGGCGACGGAGTCCGTCGTGCCGGTCGCGAAGGGCGGGACCGGGGCGAGCGACGCCGCGACGGCGCGGGGGAACCTCGGGCTTGGCATCGGCGCGCAGGTGCAGGCTTACGACAGTGTTCTCGACGCGATGGCGGGGCTTGGATGGGCCGCCGACACGATGCTCTACGCCACGGCGGCGGATGCTTTCGCCGTGACCGGGCTTTCGGCCTTCGCGCGGACGCTGCTCGACGATGCCGACGCGGCGGCGGCGCGCAGCACCATGGCCGTGATGAAGGGCAACCAGACCACGGTCACCGACTGGAACGACGCGTTGAAGGACGGGCACTACTACGCTGCCGGGACCGCCGCGAACGTGCCGTCGGCGCATGCCTACGTCGGGCTGGTGACGCGGTTCGATGACAGCAACATCGTGCAATTGCTGCTCCGGCTCGACACGGAAGCGGTCTGGATACGCCGCAGGCTGGCCGGGACTTTCGGGTCGTGGACGCAGGTGGCATTGCGCCCGCTGACGCTGGCAACGATGCAATCCGCAACGGGGTCAGTGGTCAGCTTCAGCATCCCGACAGGCATGCAGGAGGTCACCGTGATGTTCGACGGCGTGTCCCTGAGCGGCACGGATGACGTTCTGGTGCAGATCGGCGATTCGGGCGGGTTTGAGACGACAGGCTATCTCAGCGGGTCGTCGGCTGCGGTTAGCGGGGTAAGTTCGACCTCGGGGTTCATCGTTCTTGCGGCGGATGCCGCTCTTGGGGTGTCCGGCAGCATGAGCCTGCGCCTGATGGACCCTGCGACGTTCAAATGGGTCGAAAGCCACGGTACGACAGGTCCTGCGGTTGCCGCGGGAGGCGGCCGCAAGGCGCTTTCCGCCGAATTGACGCAGGTCCGGGTCACCGTTACCGGCGCGAACAGTTTTGACGCGGGCACCATCAATGTCTCCTACCGTTGAGGGGGCGGGATTTGTGAGTTTTGAGTGAAAAACGGCCATGTTGGCCAACTTTGGAGAGAAAACATGGCACGTAGCTTCGATATTGTCGCCCTGACGCTGGGCTCGGCGGTTGCGAACGGTGGCACGTTCACCGCCGGCTACCCGGCGGGGCGTGATTCCGGCGCCTATACCGGCGGAATCGACCACCAGGCCGCGACGAACACCCTTGGCCTGCTGAAGCAGACCGATGGCGATATTTCGGTCTCGTTCGGCGCGTCGAGCGTCACCGTGACGAACAGTTCCGGTTCGACGATGCCGGCCGGCACCGAAGTCTGGTTGCAACTCGACCGGATCGGCGCCGATTCCGACGCCGCGTTCGCCGATCCCGACAGCATGACGGAAATGCAGGTGATCATGGTCTCGCTCGGGGCGCCGGACACGGCGGACCCGGACGGCTATGTGGTCAGCCAGAACCTGACCTCGGCGGGCGTTTTCTCGGTCGATACGACCGCTGCCGCCGCGCTGCTGGCCGCCGCGCTTGACGGCGTGGCCGACGTGCCGCGCAACGTCGTGGCGGCGTGGACCGGCGCCGCTGTCCTGACGATCACCGGTACTGACAAGTACGGGGCCGTCGTGGTCGAGAGTTCGGCGTCGGGCACGTCGCTGGCCGGCAAGAAGGCGTTCAAGACCGTGACCGGGATCTCGTCTTCGGCGAACATCACCGGGCTGACTGTCGGCACCGGCGACGTGCTGGGGCTGCCGGTGTTCCTGCCCTCGCTTGGGCATGTGACGCGGGAATTGCAGGACGGAGCCGCGGCGACCGCCGGAACCGTCGTTGCGGGCGTTTCGACCACGCCGACGGCGACGACCGGCGATGTGCGCGGTACCTACGATCCGAACGCGGCCTGCGATGGCGCCAAGGCGTTCCAGCTTGCGATCATGTTCGGCGATCCGGCGTTCAAGGGCCGGGCGCAGTACGCTGGTTGATGGTTTTCGGGGGCGTCTTCGGGCGCCCCCGGTCCGATCTGACAGGAGGCGCGAATGGCGCTCGTCTATGACAATGAGTTTCCGGCGTCCTTCGGGTCCCTGGCGGCCAACACGGTTTTTACCTGCGAAAGCGGGATGGTCGGGATCACGACGGACGGCGGCGATGCGGAGGACAGCTACAAACTCGGCGCCGGGCAAAGACTGGTCGTGTCGTCGGGGTTCACGGTGACGGTGTTCCGGTTGACCGGGACGGCGTTGCTGCATCACATGCCGGTGTGACGATATGGGAATCGTCGGCAGAGGCAAGAACAACAGGGTCTCCGACCCGAAACTCTGGTTTCGGGGGCAGAGCGGCTCCATGCCGCTGGCCGCGGGAGGGCCGGGGGGCGGATCCGGTAGCAATTTTGTTGTCGCGACCGGCTTGTGGGACGACGCCGGTGTCTGGCTTGACACTGAAAACTGGAAGGATGCGTGATGCCTACCTTTGCAGACAATGAGAGCGGCGCGTCGGTCCGGGGCAAGATCAACACGGCGATCACCACGGTCGATGCGCTGGGATCCGGCGATACGCTGGTCATGACGGCGGCGGAACGGGCCAAGCTGGCGAACCTGACGCTGACACAGGCCGCGGATCTGGACGCCATCGAGACGCGGGTGACGGCCCTCGCGGCGGCCATGGTCATTCGCGGCGTCTGGGACGCTTCTGCGGGCACCTTTCCCGGAGGCGGCACGGCGATTGCGGGGGATACCTACTACGTCACTGTCGCCGGAACGGTCGGCGGCGTGACGTTTGCTATCGGGGATGCGGTTACGGCGCTGATCGACAGTGCCTCGACCACGGTCTACGCGAGCAATTGGCTGCGAACGAAGAACAATGACGCTGTGGCCTCGGTTGCAGGGCTGACGGGTTCGGTTTCAGCGGCGGCGATCAAGGCCGCAATGGGCCAGTTCGTGACGGCGGACTATGTCGACAGTTCCGTCACTTACGCCAAGATGCAACTTATCCCGGCGTACACGATCCTCGGCAACGGCACGAGTTCGACAGGTTCGGTCGGGGGCCTGGCGGCAGGTACGAACTCGGTTTTGCGCCGCGTCACGGGTGACATTGGCTGGGGGCTTTTGTCCTCCGTCCACATGAACAACAACATCATCACGAACGCCATCCTGAGCCAGATGGCGGCGAACACGATCAAGGGCAACAACACCGGGTCGACCGCGAATGCAGCCGATCTGACCATGACGCAGATCGTCGCCATGCTGGACGCGCATTTCGGCTCGACCGACTGGCGTACCGCAGGGGGTGGCGGCACCGCCTACGACACGCGGTTCGCGGTTGCGAACGATACCGGGTTGACGCTGACCAAGGGCACGCCTGTTGCGCTTGGCAGCGATAGCGGGGCCACGACCCCGAACGTGGTTGCCGCAGTCGGCGATACCGCCATGCCCTGCGTCGGCATCGTACTCGCCGACATTGCCGACGCGGCGACGGGCGACGTGGTGCATGAGGGCCTCGTCACCGGCCTGAACACGTCCGGCTACAGCTTTGCCGATGCGCTCTACGTCGCCGCTGCCGGTGGCCTGACCGCGACACGCCCGACCAGCGGCACGATCCAGATCGTCGCCTATGTGACGCGGGTTCATGCCTCGACGGGCGAAATCTACGTCAATATCGAGGATCCCGGCCAGCTTATCAGCAGCCTTTCGGTCAAATCGAGCATCGACGGCACCGAGAAAATTCCGATCTCCGGGGACGAGGCATTGACCACGGCGCAACTGATCGCCGAGACCCGCAAGGTCGATTATATCGCCGAGACCACTACGGCGCGGACGCTGGCCGCGACGGATGACGGCAAGGTGATCGGGTCGCAGAACGCTGGCGCAACGACGATCACGGTCCCGGCGAACGCAACGGTGGCGCTTGCGGTCGGCTTCACCGTGCACTTCACGCGGGACACTGCCGCCACGGTGACTATCGACGGGGCGACAGGCGTGGTCATCAACGGCGTCTCCGGCGGAAATACGACGATATCGACGCAGTATCGGGGTGTTGTCACCCTGCACAAGACCGGCACCGATACCTGGCTGGCGCGCGGTGACTGCGCGGTGGTGGCCTGATGCTTCCGTTTTTTGCGCAGAAACTGCTGGCGGTCGGCGGGGCCATCACCGGCCACGATGCGCCGCAGATCCTGAAATCGACGGCGACGGCGACGGGCTATTCGCTCGGCAACGTCACCAGCGTTCAGGTCGGCGATCTCGTCACGGTTCATCTGCACGGACAGGGCGATTCGAACGTTCTCAATCCTACAAATTTCACCGCCACACTCGGCGGCGTGTCGATGGGTGCGCCGATCAATCAGACCGCATCCACGTCGAGCGGTGTTTTCGTCGCGGGCGCGGCATTCCAGTTTGTCGCCGGGGCTGCGGGCAATCTGGCCCTGGATGTGAACATGGCGCTGGCCTGCCGGGGCGTTATCGCGGTTGTCTGGCTTGAGCGGGGCTACGACGCTGGCACGCCCAGAGGTCTCATTCACGCGCCTGGATCGGGCACGTCCAGCGTCACCACCCAAGCCGTCCCCCCGTCCGGCTTCACCACGGGCAGGAACGGCAACACCTACAAGGTCTCGGTCAGCATCAAGGGCGGAGATGTTACGAGCGTCGCCATGTCCGGTGTCGATGGATCAGGTACGACAACCAGCGGCGGTACGAACGCGACCAGCGATCTTTCGATTGCCTATGGCTGGAAGATGACACCGACATTTACAGCCATCGCCCCCTCGGCGTCATGGACCACATCCGCACGGGCGGTCGGGCTTGGTACGGAGACAAACCTGTGAGCAGGCTTCTTACCACGACCGGACTTTCCCTGCTTTGCGGAACCGGCAGCATTTCCCTGCCAGCGCCGGCGTTCAATGGCGGGGTGGTCGAACCTCCCCCGCCCCCGCCTCCGGCAACGAACTGGTACGATACCGTTTTCGCCATGCGCGACGGGACCGGCGTTGGCTCGCGCGTCGGCAGCTACACGAGCCTCGCGACGTGGGACGCCGCAACTGCGAGCGCGTCGGACAATGGCACGACGGTGAATGTTACCGGCACGGCGGTGGAGGCCGATGGCGTCGATTTTCTGAACAGGCTTATCACATGGCCGGGCAACGATGCGCACATTGTTGACTGCACAATCGAATACGCTGTCGGCGGGCAGTCTGGCGCAGTTCTGATCTCTGGCGACAATGCGGTGGTCGAGTACTTTACTATCGACAATCGCACGACGCCGGTAAAAGACAGCCCGCCGCTGTTCTTCCACGCATCTACCGCCAACGGTTCTCACATCGTCCGGGGTGTCTGGATTAAAGATGCCCCTGGGGACTGTATAAAAGCGCCGAACAACGGGGACATAGGTGTCGAGTGGTGCTTTTTTGACGGGTACTATCTGGCCACCGGTGCGCACCTTGATTTGGTGGACATGAAGGGATCTGGACCGGCGTCATATATCCGAAACTCCTTGTTCATCGGCGATTTAAACCCAACCAGTCCGGCCAACGCCAGCATTCCTTCGACCGGCATGAACGCCTGTATTCGCTGCGTCCCAAGCGACGCACACGGCTATGATGGCACCGGTCGAACCTACGAGTATAATATTTTTGTCGGCTCGGACGATGTGTTCTGCGACTCCATATTGCTGTCGCCAACTGGCAATACTGCGACCGGCGTTCGCCTGTACGATTGCCTCTACGATCTGCGAAACCACAATAATCTGATTGAAGCGCAGACCCGGATTGACGACTGGTACGTCCGCAGCTTCGATTATGCGGCATCGGTCGCAGCGGGCTTTGTGACAGGCATTTCGGCGCCGGTCCCCTATCCGAACCTTGCAAGCCACCCGGCAGCGGTCCCCTCGACCATGGCCGCGCCGGTCATCACGGCGCTGCCGGGTGGGTTCACCTATGCAGCGATGGCGCGTCCGTTCAACATGCGCTCGCTTATCACCGGCTACACGGTCGAGTGGAGCACTGACGGCACCACCTGGACGTCTGTGGCAGGGGTACTGGCTGGTGGTTTCATCCCGACCGGCGCCGCGACAAACGTCCGCGCTCGCGTCTACGCGACCAATGGCATCGGCAACAGCATCGTTTCGGCATCGTCGAACATTCTGCCGACGATCACCGCGGCAAGCGTCACGCTGAGCGCCCTGCCGTGGGACGGCTTTGTGTTCGATGCGGCTTCGACCGATACGGTGCAGGGCACTTTGCGCGGAACCGGCACTGCCGGGGCGCTGGTGCAAGCGCGCGGTGAAAGCGCTGGCGGAAACACAGCCTGGTTCGACGGTACGGTGGACGGCTCAGGCAATTGGGCCATCTCCGTCACGCTCGATGCGAACGCAGGCAACTGGTACACGCCAGCCGCACGGATCAGTGGCAATGACTCAACCAAGCAGACCCACGCCAACACCTTCGCCGGTGGGGATGTCGTCACCTTCGGGCCTTCACAGTCCGAACTTGAATACCTGATGAACGTCACCAGTTTCTACAACGGCAACCCCTACCCGACCTTGCTGGCGCAGAACCTGACGATGCTGACGCTGACCAATACTGGTGGCGTGCATACCTCGCGGCGGATCACCTCGACGGGGATCAACACCGTCAACGTGGCGATGGTGGCCCTGTCCAACCTGTTCCACAGGATCAGGCCGGGCCGAAAGCTTTGCGTCATCGACCAGTCGATTTCCGGGCAGGGCAGGCAGGCGCTTCACAATGACGCCAATACCGGCTTCTTCTGGTCGGATCTGAGCACTCCCGCAGCGACGATCCGGGCGGCGGGCGGTGAAATCGGTCATGTGATTGAATGCTGGTACAACGCCAACGCGGGCACGATCCGCACCTTCGGCAATGACTGGGCGCCGTTCTACTTCGGCCAGCGGTGGGGCGGAGGCGCCTTCACTCTCGGCGTTCCGAACCCGGATGCTACTGCCGGCAATGTCGATCACTGCCTTTGGGATACCGAGACGACGACCGATCAGTTTGGCCGGGGCCTCTACAAGGCGGGCCGGACGAAACTGCACCTTCTGCTGCCGATGCCATTCCACGACACGCAGACGACCGAGCAGCGCAGTTTCACGCACGACAGCACCGGCGGGCTTATCGTCGGCCGCATCAACCACCTTGACCGCCCGGCGCGCGACGCCCTGCTTACCTTTGGGGCGGACAGCCGCGTTCAGGAGTTTCTTGCCGCTGTCGGGCCGTCCGCGCATATCGTGGACTTCGGTGGCGGCATCCACCCGCTGCCTGACGACCCGTTCGGGACGCCGCAGTTTGCCATGCAGTTCGCCCCGGCGGTGCTCAGGGCCTCGGGCTATACGGTGTCCGAGCCGACGATTGACGGCGCCAATGTGGTGCGCGGTCCCGCGGGGGCCTATGCGGATGTGCCTGTGCTTCTGCCGAACGGCGGCACGCTGACGACGATCCGGCAGTTCGCCAGTATCGCGGCCCCCGGCACCGAGCCGCCGCACTACCAGCCGGTGGTGGGCTTTGAAATCCGCCGTGCAGCCGATGCGGATAGCGCTCGTCGCCCGGTCATGAAAACGACCGAGACCAGCTACCCGGTCGATTACCGGGGCACGGTGACGATTATTGACAGCGGCAGCGGCACGCCGCGCAAGGGCTGGGTGCGGATCACGCCCGTAACGGCGTTCGCGACCGGGGACCGGCTCGAATACCTGCGCGGGCAAGCAAGCGGGCATCTGGTCGAGCCACGTGATGTGACGGCGCGGCTATTCCTAGACATGCTGATCGAGCATGTCCCGGCGCTCTATTTCGCGGCGGACACCTACCCGTTCTACGGTGTTTCGGTGCGGCCGCAACCCTCCCTGATGACGCTGCCATGACCGTCGATGCCGACCAGCTAAGCGACCCCAGGATCCTCCGGGCGGCGTGGCGCCATGCTGCCGCGCACCTGGCCCGAACGGACATGACCATGTTCATGCGGTTCATGATGCCGGGGGTCGACGAGGAATTGACGGCGTACCAGTTGACGCCGCAGGGGCGGCTGTTCTGCGAGATCATCGGCGACGTCGCGGCCGGCAAGCGCAAGCGCATGGCCGTCTCGGTCCCACCGCAGCACGGCAAGACGGTGCATCTGTCCACTTTCGGGCCGGCGTGGATATGGGGCCGGTTCCCGACCGCGAACATCATCGTGGCGACGTATAATGAAGACCGCGCGGCTGAACTCGGTGATGACTTCAAGGCCGTTGTCGATTCGCCCCTGTTTCGGATGGTGTTCCCGAATTTCCAGCTTTCGACCAGCTCCCGGTCCAAGACGGCGATGCGGACGATTCAGGGCGGCAAGCTGTTTTTCGTCGGGCAGGGGTCCGGCACGACCGGCAAGACCGCCGATTATTTCATCATCGATGACCCGATCAAGAACGACGTCGATGTGCAAAGCGACGATTTCCGCGAAAAGCTGTGGAAATGGTTCTTCAGCGTGGCCTACTCGCGGGGGTCGAACCAGACCCGCATGATCGTATTGCATACCCGGTGGCACGAAGACGACCTTATCGGCCGCCTTTGCGACAAGAACCACCCCGAGCGAAACAAGATGTATGCCGGTATCGCCGATGATTGGGAGTACCTGAACCTCCCCGGCGTCATCAAGGACCCGAAGTTGGCGGACCTGCTTGGCCTCGAATTGTCGGTTCCGACCGAGCCCCGCGTGGTCGAGCAATTCGGTTCCGAGCCGATGGTGGCCCTGTGGGAGGAAAGTAAGAACCTCCAGCATTTCAGTCAGTGGAAGCGGGGTGACCGGCGGTCGTTCGGTGCGCTGGTGATGGGCGAGCCCACGCCGGAGGACGGTGCGTTCTTTCAGGCCGATTGGCTGCAGGAATACGATCCGCAGGACTTGCCGGCGGAACTGCGCTATTACGGCGCGTCCGACCACGCGGTTTCGACGAAGGCCGAGCGGGACTTCACGGTGCTGGGTGACGTTGGCATGGACAAGAACGGGGACCTGTGGGTCCTGCCGGAACTGGTCTGGCGTCGCATGGACACCCGGCAGGCAGTCGACGAGTTCGTCACGATGTTCCGCCGCCGCGAGCATGTCGTCTGGTGGATGGAGGACGAACTCATCTCCAAGTCGTTCGGTCCGTTCCTGCGCGAGCGCCTGCTGGCGGAGAATGTATACCCGGTCATTCGGGGGGTACGCCCCTCGGCTGACAAGCAGACCCGCGCGCGGGCCATTCAAGGCCGCATGTCCATGAAGACCGTGCATTTCCCCCGGTTCGCGTCCTGGTGGCCAGATGCGAGGGGCCAGATTCTGCGGTTCCCCTATGGCGCGCATGACGATTTTGTCGATTTCCTGTCGCATATCGGGAACGGGCTGAATACGATGGTGACGGCGGATGCCACCGAGGCCCGGAACGCGGGCAACGTCATCCAGATCGGTTCGCCGCTCTGGACGCTTCGGCAAACGAAGATCCGCGCCTTGAAAGAGCAGCAGAGGACCGCGACCAATGGCTGGTGAAGTGTATGACGCTACGGCGGAAAGCGCGGAAGCCCCGGTGGCGACGGCGGGAGTGACGCCCGATGTGATCGTCCCAAAGGGCGAGAAAGACCTCGTGGCCCGGTGGCTGAAGAAGATCAAGGCCGCCGAAAAACACTGGACGCCGGTATTCGAGCGGATGAAGAAGTGCCAGCAGATCGCGGCGCACGGGGCGTACAAGGAGTGGGTCGAGGAAGAAACCCGCTATGTGGCCCCGATCCTGAACCGGCACATCAACCAGGCGGTTTCACAGCTTTACGCCAAGAACCCGCAGGCCGTCGCGGCGCCGCGCAAGCGGCTCTATAACGCCGTATGGGATGGTTCGACCGAGCAGCCGACATTCCTTGGCGCGCAGGCCATGATGGGCGATCCGGCGGCTGCGCAGATGCTGACCGCAGTGACGCAGGATATCATAGAGGCGAAGATCCAGAAGACGCTCGCGGACCGCATGGCCAAGACCATGACGATTCTGCACGCCTACCAGGTTGACGAACAGCCTTACGATTTCAAGACGCAAGTCAAGGCGCTGGTGCGCCGGGTGAAGGTCAACGGCGTCGGTTACGTCAAGGTCGGCTTTGTCCGCGAGATGGAACTGCGCCCCGAGACGACCGCGCTTCTGGAAGACACCACGAAGAAGATCGCTGAAATCGAGCGCGGGACCGCCGAAGCGGCCGAAGGTGAAACCGGCGAGTACGAAGACGCCGATCGACTGCGCCTTGAGACGATGGTGCAGGATATCATGCAGAACCCGGATCGGGTGACGCGCGAGCAGGTTCTTTACGACTACCCGAAGTCCTGCGAGATTATCCTCGACCCGAAAACCCG
>OFRE01000440.1_pt1 | contig 11323 bp, 5 predicted proteins | sample 1543061 | NCBI WGS metagenome assembly OFRE01 (sample SAMN07774218, study PRJEB24372) | wastewater metagenome | isolation source: Exp Tend NO 50WW | collected 2016-02
TTTGGTATAAACTTTTCTCCGTTCTTAAATACTTTATTCTTTTCTCTTGGTTCCCATCCCTTTACTTTTTCAAATCTCCCATTTAAACAAGGTGTCCAAACTATATCATTAAGAACATATTCTATTTCTCCATTTTCTTTTACAACTGGCCTCTCAAATGCAAAACCATCCCTCCATTCAAAATTCCCTTTCTCTGTTGACTTATCCCCCCATAGCATTTTATCAAGTTGTTCTTGAACTGAAATAGGATTAAACAAACTATGCTCACCATCAACGCTAAATGCTTCTTTTAAAGTCATTGGGTTCTTTCTCTTAGCTGATGCTAATGCCCTTAATTTACCCTGTTCCTGTAAACTTTCCCTTGTGTTTAATAAAGATTCTAATGCTGTTTCTACATTTGGATGCCCGTAAATATTATCAAAATGGTATGCTTTATGTGCTGGCAAAAAATAAGTATAAAGACCTGTTGTGGTTCTGTTATTCTTATTTCTCTTTAATGGATTGCTGTCATATACCAATTCCTGAAATTCATGTTCATCTGCTGTTGTATCATCGGCTTCTACTGTGGTAGTATATAGCTGCTTACCCTTCATCCTCCCTTCTATTTCAGAGCAGTAACGAACAGTATCTTGCCTTGTTTTTATGCTTATTTTTTTTTCTACTTTACCTGCTTCATCTGAAATATAAGTGTCCAATTCAGGCCCATCATAATAGCCTTCCGTTGCAGGCCCATAATCAATCCAACTTTCCAAAGCATCTTCTTCTTCTCTTTCTGTTTCTGCGGTTGATCCTCTACGTGAAGTATTGAAAAACCTAAGTTCATTTGGGTCATCCCCTTTCATCAAATCGTAAATAGGTCTGAAAAATTCAGGTAATTTTTTCCACGGCTGCACAATAGCTTTTTTCATTACTTCTTCTGCTCCATCATCATCCTTACTTTGAATACCACAATGCTGGTTAGTTGGCCTCTTACTTGTTCTGTCGTATGCCCAACAACCACTAATAGCTGTCTTACCTAATTTACGTCTTGTCAAAAAATTTAATCCTAAACAATCAGGGTCGTTTTCACAATACTTTAAAATATACCATACTTCCATATCTGTAATTCGGAAGTCCATATGCTTGCCCTGAAATATCCAATAGGTACAATACAGGTAATGTGTTCCGGTCATGTACAGTAACTCACTTTCTTTTTTAAATGGGTTGTAGTTCCAAAACCACACCCCGCAAAGGCGGCGGTTCCATTCACGGACACGAATGTTTTCTAAATATGGGTCAAAATAATCCTTGTCGTACTTCTTTCTTTCTTTCTCCCTCTTTATCTTTTCCTTCCAATCACTCGGTAATTCATATCGCTCCCAAAATTGTTGTTCAGGAATATCTGAACGCTTAATAATATCTGTCCCATGCACTTCGCCAGTAATGCTATTAACCCCGTATCCTATCGGTGGAAGGTTGCACTCATACACATAACCGAAGGCATTATCTTCTATTTTATATACTGAACCGTCTTTTACAGGATAAAACATTTTACTTACCTATTGATTGTGGTGATACTGCTTTTTGTTTTTCTCTCCCTTCGTTTTCATCATATTCAATGCCCAATTCTAATTTCAGATTATTCATTGAAGTAATCATATCGGGCAGGTTTTTCCATATAGATTCTGTCCGGTCATACATTGCACTTTCACTTTTCTTGCCTTCAATATTCTCTTTGATTTTAAACTCTTTTATGTACTCTACCTGCTGCCTTACTATATTCACATAGGCTAAGTATCCATTTACGGCAACGTCTTGCTGCCCTATGGAAAACTTGGTTTTATAATGCTCTAATTCCTTCTTTAATGCTTCTACTTCTTCCATAACATATTAATATAAATGTTCACTTTTTAATTCTTCAACTGGTTCAGAAATTTGCCCACACTGGTAAGCTAAATCTGCTGCTTCTTTTCTATCTAAAAATATTCCTGATGTAGTAACAAACCCTTCTATACCTCCCTTTCTTATGTTTAAATGCTTTGGTTGGGACATTACTATATCCTTATGCCTTTTACCCTTGTAAACTATTCCATTGTTCCATATTGCTGCTTGGTCTATTATTTTCATTTTTGGTTAAATACTTTTTTCTTGGCCTGTCTTGTGGCTTGTGATTGTGCTATCCTTAATACTTGCGCTAATTCATCTTTATCTAAACTGTCCAATGATTTTCTTATTGAATGTGGTTTTTTATCAGTATAAACTTCAACTTTTGTCTCTCCATCGGATGTTAAATATTCTTTTGTAAAAACGTACCCTTTTCTTTTAAAGTCTGAAAGTTCTTTTTTCAAAAATAATTTATGGGTATCTTCATACTTATCTTGAATATCTTTTGGGTAGTCCGATACTTTTTTCTTTGTCCTATTTTTTTCATCGGTTATTTCCTCAGAACTTAAATTTGTATGTGGCAACTCCATCCACTTATCCAAAAAGTATTTGAAGATTGGATTTTTATTATCTTCTTCTGTAAAAGGCGAATGTTTGGCTTCTTCCTTATCGTATTCCGATACCCTAAAACCCGTTCCTCCAGATATAGCCCCTGACAAAAAACCATTAAAAACGTGCCTTAATGTAACCTTATCTGCTCCACTTTCTTCGGCTGATTTATAAGTAACCGTAGCGGCTTCTGCTACTGGCAAAGGGGCTTTCTGCCATAGGTACTCGCCCCATGTTAATTTATGATGTCCGGGGGTAGGTTTATCTTTTGAAAATGGTAATGGGTTCTTATTATAATCTTGTTGTGTTACAAAATCTGCTACAGTTGAATATAATGGCGCTAACTTACCTCTACCATACCCAAATACAGATTTACCCGCCGCCTGTAGCCTTGTATCTCCTTTCAATTCTTTCTGTGTTTTAAATGGTACTTTACCCATACCGTACATAAACATAGCGACCCCTCTCATTCCTGATGTTGGGTCAATAGTTAAATTCCCGAATTTGAATTTTAAAAAATCAGGGTCATTAGGATTTGTCAGATTAGTAGGATTTTTAGGATTAATAGTATTCTGCAATGCTGCATTAGCCATCAATAAAGCGGTCATTGTTCCAAGTTGCTCCCCAACTCTCCTTGCCCACACCTTAGCAAACACCCTTTCTGCTGTTGTAGCCTTTTCCGGAGTAACAATAGCCTTTAATGCTACTGCTGCTGCTCTTGCAGGATTCCTCGTTAACTTACCCCAACGGGCAGCTTCCATACCTCCTGCAAATGTTGTTTCGTTTACCCATTCAGGTAATTTTAAATTTGTTGCCCCTGTTGCATTGTTTACAAGTTTTGCAATCTGCTCAATAGATTCAGGGTCATTTTTTTCAATTTCCGATAATCTATCATAATGGTAATTAAATAAATCTTGCCTTAAAACTTTGATAGCATTAAACCCTTTTATACCTGCTTCGCCACCTATCTTCTTAAACACTTCTTGGCTTTTCTGAAATTCCTCTGTATTTATTACATCTGGATTATTTTTTAGTCCTCCCCTTTGTGCAATAATATAATTACGGTCATTCCTTAATTGCTCTATTCTTCTTTCATAATTAGCCCTGTTACCGTAGGCAAATTTCCAACCTCTTATAAATGCAGGGATAACTTTGTTCCATTGGGAAGGATTAAATAAGGTCATGCCTGCGTGTGTCCCGATAAATATTCCACCATGCCCGAATACTGCGACCCCTCTAACTGCTGACGATACCTTCCTTAATGCTTTTAATGGAACGGATTTACTTTGCGATTCAACCCAGTTTTTTGTTGCTGTCCTATTCTTCATGTAATCTGCCCTTTTCTTCCACATGGCATCTGATATGGGTTTAACTTTTGGAGATGTCAAAGCATCACTTACTTGCCTCCACGATAACCCTAAATCATTAGATACCCTTGCTAACATATCGCTAAATGATACATCTTTATCTAAATAATTTTTCTTGGCATAATTAAAAATATCTTTAGCTTCATCTATTGAAAATTTATTATCTTTTTTGTCAACAAATTTTTTCTGAATATCTTCTAACTCTTTTGCATCTTCTTCCTTTTGCTCCTGTTCAGTTTTTGGCTTATCCATTTTAGACGGTTCTAACCCCATATTGGCACGTTCTTCCTTTATCTGTTCTTTTAACTCCTTCTCTTTATCGGTTAAATCTCTCTTAGGATTTTTTTGTTTAGCAATACCTTTTTGTAAATTTTCTAATTCTTTTTCAAGACGTGCTATGTTTTTTTCGGCTACTGTTGGTTCGGAAATACCTTTATAATGTTCTGTAAACCCTTTCTCTATTTCATCTCTTTTATCTTCGCCAAGTTTATCAACCAAATCCTTAACTGCTTCTTTAACTGCTTCTGCAAATTCAACCCCTTTATCCAAAAGTTTACCCATGTTAATAGTAGCCTCTGATAAAAGTTTTTTTAAATCTTCTGCACCCATTCCCTTAGTTGAAGCATTAGGGTCATCTATCTTTAACCATGATGGCAATTCAGAATCCATTATCTTTTTAGATAACTCTCTCGCTTTCTTTTCAAATTTACCTTTGTCTTGTTCAGGCTTATTACCGTTTAATGCTTTATCAGTAGCCTCTACCAGTTTTTTCTCTAAATCATTGGTCTGTTTTTTTAATTCTTTGTTTTGGGTAGTTAGTTCCTGAATCTTTTTTTCTTGTTCTTTATTCAATGGCTTTCCCGTCCCTTCTTCTGCTGCTTTTTTAACGGCTGTAAAGGAATCGGTATCAATATCTCTTTCTCCTTGTAAGGCTGTCATTGCCTGTCCTGCTTTTGTGCCTAACTTCTTTACGACATCATTGGCATAATCGTTTACTTTTTTATGCGCTTCTTCATATTCTTTACTATCAATACCTTTTTCTCTTGCAATGACATCTGCTTCTTTTACAAGATTTTCTAAATTCGCTCTTGCTATGGATATACGGTCATGTAGTTCATTATTAGGATTATTTACTTCTTCAGGATTTGCGCCTGCTTCCAATAACTGCCTACCTCTTTCTGCATACCATTCAGGACTATGCCATTCCCCAGTTTCAGGTTCTTTCAATCCTAATCTTTTAGCCAAATCAGTTAGTGATTTGTGCGATACCCCTACTTTTTTACTTCCTTCTTCTCCCGTTTCTGCTGTTCCGATATTTTCAGGAGGAGGTTCATTTGTAATACCTGCTTTCGTTTCGGGGTTAGGAATTTCCTTGGCTTTTGGTTCTTCATTTACTGGTTTGTTTTCGGATTTTGTAATTTTTCTTAACTCTGTTCCATCGGATAGTGTAATATTTTCAACTTTTGCAATTCCTTTTTCAACTAATTTATCATGCACTCTCATTGCATCATCACTAATAGGCCAATGGGAATATAAAATACCGTGTTCATCTAAAGCCTTTTTATAAAGTTCTTGTCCGCTACCTTTCCCTTTTTGTTGACCTTCATTCAATGAAACACTTGAAATTAAAAAACCTTTTTCTGGTAGATAAACTTTCTCATTATTTACCTCAATATTATCAGTAACCGAACCTTCCATTTTACCTTTTTCAGTCACTACATCAGTAGGGGTAACATCTATTGGTTTTACGAATTTGTTTTCTTTATTTGCGCCTTCTTTCCAATCAATATACTGTTTAGCTGTTTCTACGTTATTGGCTTCTGGATTTACTTTTTTACTACCTGTTGATTTACTATCATCCAATGCTACTTTAAATAAAACTTCTTTTTTTGGGTCATAGGTATAAACATCGCCGTCTATTTCAACTATTTTATGCCCTTTATATTCGTCTAAATATTTTGCATCAATATTTTTCCCATCTAATTTAACTGAAACAGTAACAACCCCTTTTTGTAAATCAGTAGGCTTAGTAACTTCTGGGGTGAGTTCTTCGGCTATTGGTTCTTCTGTCTTGTTCTTTATATTTTCATCAAAATGCCTTCTTTTTATTGTTTCTTCCCCGTAAATTTTTGCCGCTTCGGGAGTATCAAAGGAACGGTTAAGTACTTCATGTTCCCCTTTTTCATTTACTATTAATGGAGTGAACTTACCTTCTGTTCCTGATGGTTGTGTTTTTACGGTACTACCTTTTGGTACTTCTATTGTTTCTTTTTCTTCGGGGGTAAGGTCTTTAAACTCCTTATCTCCAAACTTTGATTGAAGTAATACTAAATTGGTATCGTGTTTTTCTGCTTCGTTTAATACTTCTTGCTTTAACGCCTTGTCGGTTATCCCTGCTGCTTTTCTTTCCAGTATTTTTTTATTGATAGCAGTAACCATGTAGTCCTGTTTCTGCTTATCGGTCATTTCAGTTTTATCCAAGTCCTTTTTTATCGCTGCTGCATCTTCCAAGTTGGCTAATCTTTCTGCTTCTGTTTTCTTTAATTCAGTATTAAGTACTGATTGTTCAGTAATGAGTTTTTTATACAATTCTGGATTATCAGCTACTTCCATTAATACCTTACCATTAATACCGCTTGATTTCCCTTTTACTGCCATTGCTGCTAATAATGGAGTGGTAAGAAAGTTTGATTTAAAATCTTTTACCGCTTGTGTAGCAATATCGCCTGCACCCATATCGTTCTTATCAAACAAGGCATCTAATGTATTATGGAAAATACCAAACCCTGTTATTGTTCCGGCTACCTTAGTATTTTCTTTTGCTAAATCTCCAAGTAAAGAAGTGGCTTTATCCAAAAGTGTTTTCTTTGCTTCTGCTGCTGATATTTCTTTGTTGGTGAATTTATTTACCACATCAACAATATCCGATTTAAGCGTCTTTGCAATACCTTTAGCTGCATCTCCTTTGGGTATTAAATGACCTAACATAACATCACCTGCTGTTGCAAGTGCTGTGTAAGCGTATTGCTTTGTTGGCTCATCGGGGAACATTGTTAATGCCTTGTCTTTATTTTCTCCTTCAAACAATAATCCGTTTGCAATAAATTCGCCTCCCTTTACTCCTTTTAATGCCACCCCTCCTGCCATCATTGGTATAACAAACCCTGCTAAATTACCAGTACCCATAGCAACTTCATGCAATATACTTTTAGGAATTAAAGAAGCGGTACTGGCATCCGATTGAAGTTTATTATAAAGACGTTCTTTATCTGGGAATACATTCTTATCCATACCTACAATATCTTCTACTGACCTTGCAACTCCATGAATAGATTTATTAAATGCGTTCTCTGTTGATTCAAGTAACCCCGGCGTTTGTATAGGACTTTCTTCTATAAATGCCCCAAATGGTATTCTGCCTGCACCACGTTTTATTGATTGCCATACGCCCAAGTCTTTTTTTATTTGAGTATCGTAAACCAATTTATCCTGCTCGGTCATTTTACCTGCCCTAACCATATCTTCCACAAGTTTATCTGTTGCTTCTTGGGTAGGTACATTGGCAAACCAATTATTCATTCCTTTATCTTCTCTTGCCTGCGAAATTTTTGTAGCAACTTCTTTTTTTGCAAAGTCAGGATAATTGAAATATAAATTCTGTTTGGCTTGGTTATATTTTTCAGCAAAGTCAGGGTCGTTTTGTGCTTTTTGTATTACATCTGGATTATTCAAAAACTCGTTTACTATCTCTCCTTCATAGGCATTAGGTAATCTTGTGCCGCCTAATTTTTCTATCTGCCCTTTTATGGTTGGGTTCTGCTCTGCTGCAAATTTTAATGCCGCTTCATTAAGGTCTGCTGAACTATTAACAGAATTATCCAAATCAACTCCATACTTATATTTTCTGAAAGCTAACTTTTCAGCCTTATTCTTTGGGTCTAAATTATCAGCAATGGATTGTAGGGTAAATTTACTTAGGTCATTATCTGCTTTACCTTGTTGCTCCAATAAGGTAGGGTTAGCCAAATCTAAGTTGGCATCTTTCTCTTTTAGCTTACCTACAATATATCCTTTTGCGTTTTCAGGATTATTAAAAATATCGGTTAATATAATATCGGAACTTTCTTCAACCCTGTCCAATGCTTTTTGCTGCTGCTCTTTGGGTAGGTTTTTGCCGATTAATTCTTTCTGCTTTTCTTTATTAATGTAAAAGTTATCAATATTTTCATTGATTGACTTATCTGGGTCATTAACATTTTGAAGTCGGTTGTATTGTTGTGCTACTTGTTCACCTGCTGATTTTTTTAAATCAAAATAGTTCTTTACTGCATTGGCTTTTGTTACCGCTGCTTTGGGGTCTATCTTATATAATTCAAGAAAACTTTTTTTACTGTAAGGCGTATCTAATACGCCACCTTCCCGTACAACGGTTGTTGTTTCTGCTTCTTTCGGTAGGTCGCTGAATGTTTTAGTAAGTATTTCAATATCTTTATCCCCATAACCCATTCCTTTAATCTGGTTATGAATTTCTTTAGCTTGCGATTGAGCCTTAAAGTCCGGTATATTCCCACCACCATCCATGCCAATAAACCTTGTCTTTTTTGACAAGGCATCTGCTTCCTGAATTTTACCTATTACATCATCTTGCTTATCTAATTCATCTTGGGTTATCGTTGGTATTGTACCATTTAAGCCGCCATCCGAAGGCTCTTGTAAACCACCGATAGATTCGACTTTTTTTTTAACTGGAATAGCATCAGGATTTTCCTGAATAAAAGATTGCGCTTCTTTTACAGGAATATCAAATGTGTCTTTCCCTTTTTTGTAAGCCACCACTTCCATAGCATTAGGAAAATCTTTCAAAAAAGATGCTGATTCCTTTTCGGGAATTTCGTAAACCCCTTTATCTGTTTTATATGTCTTTAAAGGATATGCCATTATTGCCTTTTATATTTATCCCATTTATTTGTATCGGAAGGTGTGGTCTTATTCCCTTTAGCTTTATTTACCGCCTCTTGTTTTGCTTTTTGCCCAAGTGGTGTATTAGCTTGTATATTTGCGCCAGTTTCAGTCATTGTTGTTATAAGGGAATTATCTGCCTTTTTAATTACACCAATTCCTCCATCATCTGTTTTCTTTAAGAAAATATCTCCTATTGATTCTACTTCCTTATCCTTGCTTTTAGCTATTGCCAGTATAGCTTCCTGATATTTATCATCCAATGAATTAACCGGAACGGCTCCATAAACTTCAATGCCATTATCGGTAACGATAGGTTTATAATTATCCTTGTTATTAAAATGCTCATCCACTATAACTTTTGTTGGTGTATAAACATCAATAGCATCTACTGAATTTGCCCCATTATTAATTTTAACACTTACTCTTGGTGGTAATGGCTGCTTATCTGCTTGTTTAGTAATAAATGAACTGCCTTCAATACCTGTTGAACTTAACCAATCATGTGCAAATTGCCTTTGTAAAATATCTTTTGCTCTTGGATCAAGGCTTTTAGGGTCTATCTTTAAATCTTTTAAATGATTACTAAACTTAATTGAAAAATCAGCTTTTGCTTGTGGAGTTCCCGTTAATACATTAAATTCATCTTGTGGTAATACAACTGCATTATTAATTGTACCATCCGGATTTTTTCCTATTGGTATAGTTTCAGATTTTATTTCTTGCCCTATTGTCGCCCCTGTAATTGGGTCAACCTTTAATTTAGAAAATACACTTCCCTGCCCTTCCCAAATATTATCAATCTCACGACCTCTTGCATCCCTTACTTTTTTTGATTCACCTATTTTAGTTAATGGCAATGATTTTATATGCGTTTCCAATGCGCCGCTTGGCGTGTACCATTGTGATATATTTTCATCTGATACAAGCGGTGTAACATAATTTTTTTCTGGGATAATTGAAGGGTCTTTATAACCTGTTGCATTACCATTTTCATCAAAGTTTAATACATCTTTAAGCATCTCTTTCGTGGACATACTTCTGGCTTGTTCTAAATTACCAGTAGGGTAATCCTTACCAAGTTCTATAACGCCGCTTTTTATCTGATTATATTTATTTTTTGCAATAGTATGACCATTGGATATTTTAGGCAATTCCCTTTGAGCATAAAGCATTAAATCGGTTGTTGTAGCACCTTTCATGTGCATATCCAATAATTTATCCTGAACTCCTTGTATTTGTTTGTCAGTAAGTAAATCAATGGTATTATCTCCTATATGGTCTATCCCAATTCCTTTTATTAAATCTGCTGCTTCACGGTCAGATTTTTCTTTTTGTCTTTCTTTTAATTGACTTCTGAATTGTTGGTCTTGCTGATAATAATGGGCCGCCGCAAGTTGTGCATCTTGCGGCATTGGTTCAAATCTACCTCCGTAATCTTGTAATATAGCCCCACGCCTACTCATACTTATTTAGTTTATTTATTTACCCATCCCACTTCCTAAAGAAGCACCTGATGCTCCTAATTGTGACCAATCATTGCCTCCTTGCCTACGCATTTTATATTGTGTCATAACTGTATTTACTTGGTCTTGCCAACGCCTTACTTGGTCATCAAATTGCGCCTGATGTTCTGCTGTCATGCCCTCATTTGCCTTATTCAAATTTCCTAATCTATTATAGTAATCTTGTGCATCTTGCGTCCCTAACTGCCCAAATTGCTCATCTTGTTTACCCAATACGCCTGCGCCTGCTGTTATTGCCTGACTTGCGTCTGTTGCATTATTATTGATGTTATTCAAAGCATTGGCTCCCGTACCATATATATTCCTTTCCTGAAAAGCAGCACCCGGCATCCTTGCGTTTAAAAGTGTGGTTGCTAATCCAAGTGTGTTTTTTGCATACGGTGAAATTGTATATTGAGGGTCTTGTCCAATAAGACTGCTTAATTTCTTATCTGCTTTAATGCCAGCTATAGAATTAAAGATGCCCCCAACCGTACCCATAGCACCCCCAACGATTGTGCCTATCATTCCTGCCATGACTTAATTTTTTATTTGTTTATTGAATACCATCATTCCTTGTGGTGTATCTGCTAAGTAATCAAATCCGTTCTTTTGAAATATTCTTTGGGATGCTTTATTATCCTTATCAATACTTGCACAAACGAATTTTATATCTTCAAATGCTTCTGAAAACCTTAATAGCCCTTTTATTGCCTCTGTTCCAAACCCTTTATTCTGAAATTCCTTCCTTGTGTAACAAAATAATTCCACTACATTATGAACTGTTGGGGGGCATATAAAACCACACTCCAAAACTTCTTCCCCCTTAAAATAAGCTATCCAAAAAGTATGAAACATTTGTTCCCGTTCACCTTTATCTTTCATCGGCTTTAAGGTATATTCTATAACATTACTCTGTTCTTCTTCGTTACTTATCATCCCAGATAATGAATATACCCTACTCACTAATTCGGGGTAATTTATTGGTTCAATATGTAATCGTTCTGTCCTTATCATATA
>OFRE01000441.1_pt1 | contig 11290 bp, 17 predicted proteins | sample 1543061 | NCBI WGS metagenome assembly OFRE01 (sample SAMN07774218, study PRJEB24372) | wastewater metagenome | isolation source: Exp Tend NO 50WW | collected 2016-02
TCTGGTAATTTAACCTTGAATTGAGAGAATAAATATGCAAAACCTGGATCAATTTATTGCAGAGCAGAATAAAGCCTTGGAAGAGAAAAAGGCCGAACTGGCAGAATTTACTAACCTGGGCCATGTTGACGGATTAGAACCATGGTTGATTTTTTCGAAACTCTATGGCGTGCGCCATATCGGGTTCAAACTTATCGATCTAGAAAAGTTTGTAGCATGGGCAAAAGAGAATTGTCGGCCCGTGTTTGCTTTCGAAGGCGTTTATAAATCCATGTATCCTTTCAGGCCGGCAACAAAGGACTATGAAAGCGCACTCATCACCGCCGAAGGTTTCGTAAAAATCAATTATTCGACTATCATGCGCGAAATTGAGTGTAATTTTTACAAAGACAATTATCGGATCAGTTTTAAATTGCCTAATAAACATATTCGAGAGCTTATGCCTGTCGCAATATATCGGCAGTACTCTGATCGATATCATGGTAAGCGTGAAATCGAAAGTTGGCAAAAAACAGGATTCGGGAAAAAACAATACTTGCGATTGTCGGTGGACAAGCAGAGCGCGGACCTTGAAACACTATTGACCATGGATCAATTCGAACAATTGATTATGGGGTTATCCTGAATGAGTGAATCAAACCAGGCGCACCAGCGCCACCTATACCAAATACGCCGCAATTGTGCATTATGGCAAGTGGTATCCAAGGCCACAGGAAAGGTAATTTTTTCTAGCCTTTCCAAAGCAAATTGTGTAGAATGGCTTAAAGTCAATTATTCTAATGATGAAAGCAAAAAATGATTAATCATGATAAAATTGTGTTTCAAGTATTTGAAGCCGTCCAAGATAATAAACTCTTGCCAATCAACGAGAAGATTATCCTTGAATATCTTAATTTTGATATGGATGGTATCTTTGATAATGAAAGATCATGGCGTAGTTTTATCAATGGCAATTTTTTGTGTGAATATGACAAAAATTGCTGGCGTGATGGGGTAAAAGAAAGCACAATTAAAAAATGGACGTACCCAAAAGAAAAGTATATAAATTTGTTTGTTGTAAAGGTTGGAAAGGATAGTTATATTAACGTCGCGCCAGAGGATGTTAATCTAAAATTTTCTTATGAACTAGGGTATCGTCGTGGGTCAGATTTTCCGACAAGTGTTGAGTTGCTTGTCACTGCCACAATTAAAGGATAAATAATCATGCAAATTTACTTCAAAACCCGAGAAGCAGCACGCAAAGCAACGTTTGGCAAGTTTAAAGATAACGGGCAACAAGCGCCCCAGGGTAAACGCTTTGCGCGGGAGTTGCAGACAACTAAACGGGAAAAAGTCAATGCAAACAAATAATAGTTTCCAGAAGATTATCAAAAAGCAGCAAAACGAAGCCAACAAGCCGAAGGCTAAAACAAATAAACCTAAACATTTAAACAAGCGTGATATCTGGAGCCAAACGAAATGAAAACATGCCATTGAATCCACATAAAGCCCCCTTGCGGGGCTTTTGTCATTCTTGGCTATGGTTGCCTATGGCATGGCTTAGAAATGCACTGATGATAGTCGCATGTGCCGGCAAAACGTTTTACAGAATAATCGACACAAATAATAAAATAGTTGTTTACAAGCTCGATAGTATGGTTTAGAATTCAGTTCATCAGATTGATTTTCATCCGTCAACAAATAAACAAGGAAACAAAAATGTCTAAATATGTAGAGTTCGTGCTGGTCTTTGTAGCAGCTCTTGCATTTACTGCCGGTATTATTGCCTTCTTTGGCTTCTTGACTGCGGATTTTACAATGTTACCTGTCATGGCTGGATGTGCTGCTGTTTTTGTTGTGTGTGCTAAAACATCCGAAGCCCTGATGCTTAAACGTCTGGGATTGTAAAAAGTTTACATAAAGCATTGCCAGATCATCGACAGTGCTTTATAATAAGCTCTCCTATGTTGTGTAACAAATCATTGAAAGGTAATATCATGATAAAACAGTACGTTGTTGTAATTGAGAATAAAGAAGACTGCCCTATGCCATGGCGAGTGAAAGAAGTTGTTGACGCTCTTTATGATTCTACTGCCGAAGTGTTCGCTGAATTTGCTGCAAAACGCTGGAATGGTAGGGTTGTATCTGTTACTGAATTGACTGAAGGATAATACCATGCTTGATGCACTGTTAATCGTCGCTGGCATAATCATTCTAGCTTTTGCTGGATTATTTGGGAAGGTTCTATAATGGCTAAAAATACAATCATCAGTTTTTACGATGTCTGCTTGCCTGATTATTTCGGAGGCCATCACCTACCTGTTTTGCAGTACCCAGTCGACGGGGCGACAACACGAAAACAATTGTGCGATGGATTGTTGTCTGAGCTAAGTATGGGGGTTATTGACTATGAGATTGAAGAGAACGGCCTAGACTATGATGTTATCCGACAATCAGTCTTCGATTGCCTATTCTTTAAGCCCGAATGCAAGGACAATGATATTCTTTTCCCTGATCTTGAAGCATGGTCAGATGATGGTGCAGAGTCATGCTATGCCTTCTTTGTTGTAAAGTGGGAAGAAGAGGATAACGAATAATAGTACAAGCCACACAATAGAGCCGCCTAAAAAGCGGCTTTTATTTTGCCCTATACATTAGAATATGCTTATATTAATAGCGCAACATGCTACATCAGACTATTGCAAATTGTCTTTTGCATATTGCCCAGTTATTGCACAATGCAGCGGACAGCAGCCTATCATGCGTTATTGTGCAGGGATAGGGCAACATCACTGTTAGTGTGATGTGGCCTTGTATGTAGACAGATAGGCCACAATATAACATGCAGTTACAAGGCCATCACATAGTGCGTTGTGCAGAGCATTGACAACACTGTATCAATCAATGCACAAGCACCTATGCAATATAGGCTTGATCCCTTGTTAGATCAGGTGCAATAGCTGCAAAGCATGTTGACAACAAGCTATCAACGTTGCTTGCAACGCTTGCACAATAACCTTTCTACCTATCTATATAAATCAATTGTGAACAATTTATATAAACGCTTTCAGCCGGCTTTATAGGCGTTATTCGTTATAGTTAGGGTTATAATCAAATACTATTATGGTTTCCTATGGGGTTATAGTTAAAACCTACTATGGTTTGGCAGGTCGATCGAAGCTCTCCATACGTGCATAGGTGTGCATACATACATATCCTCTACCTTTCCCAAAGCCTATCAACTATCAGACAAGATGTTATAAGCCGACTGATAGCAGGCTGGAACATACCTTTCTAACATTGTCCAATAAATTCTATTAATCATTTCCATAAGCATATCCTGTTACTCTATCCATATAGCATTTAACATAACATACGTTACACGCAGTCATAGTGTCATGTCGGACAATTGAACAATATAGTCGATAGCAGGATTCTATCATGCTCGATATCAGCCTATTCTAAAGGCAATGCGATAGTGGCACATAAAGGCCCATTAGAGCTGTTGATAGAGGTCAAGGTAGTGTAGTATAGGGCAAGGGATAGCAGCGCCTTGTATGGGCCTTAGAATGGCGGGAAATGATAGTTTTAGGAGGCTGGCGGATATTTTGCTGGAGGTGTAAATGATAATGATTATCATTCCGGTTGTGTTTCACAACGAAGGTATTTTTCAGCAATTTCAAAGGGTTACCTTCCCCTTCCCTGCCTCCAACGAATAGTGGCCCCTAATAATCCACTGAAAGGAACGCCGTAAGGCATACCCCTGAAAGGATACCCTGCACAGGAACCACTGCACAGGCGCTGCTACAGCTAACGCAGCATGTTATTGTGCAGATGGATTGCACAGATATATTTACCACCCCCTGTTATATGCACAAGAAACACATTGACAGTGCTATAAAAATTTTATAAAATATTTTGCATAGTTTCATTGCATGGTATTATTGCATGGTATTATGGAGGATGGGCTTGTGCTATATTTGCCAGAATATTGTGAGCAACATAGACAGGAGGCTATAAGCTGTTGTTCACAGGCGAATGGCAAGCTAGTGTAATAAGACACTAAAATAATAAATACTAGAGGGAGGGGATTATCTATAGCTAGATAAATAAATCCCCTATGCTGAAAGGGAGAGTAGAAGAGTTATTGTCAGGGTGCTATACAGCCTGTAAGACAGCAGTCTATAAGCGTGTTGTATAATGTCCTGACAATAGCAAGCAGCGGAAGTGGTAATATTAGTTGGTAATATTACTTGGTTACATTACTTGGTTGTTGCTTGCAATGATGTTGTAATCTGTTTACGAATAACAGCCCTATCTGCGTCTATCTTAGCTTGCAATTTAGCTTGTTTTTCAGCTTCATTACGCTCAATAGCTTTCTTTACTGACACAAACAAATATTCTCTTTCTTCACTGTTAAAACCAGACAAGTATAAGATACCGCCAAAAGAAGTGTAACGTGTAATAGTAGCCCTACCCTTAATCACTTTCTTATCTGGAAATACTAGGCTAATAAGATAAGCTGTACTGTATGCATCGTCATAGTAAGGTTTATTATATACTTTAACAACACTATCATCAATTGCTTTAGCTAGCATGTATGTAGGCTCTGAGACATTCTTAAGCTGTTCTACAATCTTGTCTTGTGTCTTAGGCTCTACACATTCACCACTAAAATATTCTTTGACACGTTTCATAATGTTCACAGTTTGCTCCTTCGTTAGAGTCCTTCGTTAGTAACGAGACAGATTATATATAAATATTGAATAGCTGACAACACATAAAAGAAAAGCCCCACACGAGTTAACGTGCAGGGCTTAGGAAACATATACCAAAGGAGGGAGGTTGATATACGTTTCTAGGAGAAATTTCATATGATATAGGAGAGATATGAATAAACATTTGAGCTGTTCATATATGTATATTACACTAGGAACATGATTTGTCAATAGCTTTGTTCATCCTGTCTTATACTGATATTTAAATACATTGCTACTACCAGTTTTTACAAACGAATTTACTTCATCTATACTCACTGGCATTCCTTGTAATGTATTCTCAGGGCAAACATTAACATACCCTGTCTGATTGATGATATGAAAATGTGTATGCCCATGAATGTTAACCTTCCCTCTCAGCTCTTCTGGATGTATAGGAGCATGTGATAGCCAATACCCTTTGTGTTTATATAATGAATACACCCTACCATCAAATGTTCTGTTCAAATCTAGGAGTGTTATACCCTTTGCAGGGTAGCAATGATTACCCATAACTAATACTTTTGTTCCTCTCCATCTACTAAAATCCTCGAGCCTTGGTAGAGTAAACGCACAATCACCTAGGATGTATATTTTATCGTGTTTAGATACTCTAACGTGCCATGCTTCTTTCATAAATTCGTAGTGCTCTTCCTCACTAGAAAACTGTTGCCTGAAATTTGCAATATTCTTGTGGCCCAGATGTAGATCACTTGTAAAATATACTGTGCTCACTCACTTCCCTCCCAGCTTACACTACCCGTTTGCTGCTCTGTAAAGCCCTCTTCAACAACTTCGTAGTGTGCAAAGTAATTTCTGATTACTTCAATCCTTTCTTGTTCATTTTGTTGAATAAATGTTTCTTTAATTCCTGAAAGGAAATCTAACAAAGGGTAATACTCTTCGTCAATTGTTTTCTTTGTCTGTTCGATATTATCCAGCATGTTAGTAATCTTGTCAATATTTTTACGTGCTAAAAACTTAGTTGTCAAATAATATGGAGATTTGATCTTCAAAAATTTAGTAGGGTCTTCTTGCAGCCTTACAACATACCCTTCATATTTGCATTCCTTAGACATTTTTACAATATCAGAGAACCTTGCATATTCGTGAACATAACGTTTCAACCTATGTTTTAAAGCAACCCGAGAAACACATTCTTCTGAGAAATGCCAACCTGTATTACAGTCTACAACACCAATCAGGTAAGCTCCTTCGTCCTCTTTAATAATGTGAGGATCAGAAACATCACAAATTTCAAATAAGAGAGTGTTACCTTTATCGAATTTTTCAGCTACATGTTTTGGTACATGCTTTTCAATCATTTTTGCATAGTCACTGTCTAATGTTCCAGTAGTGCTATAAATCACTCCATGTTTATGTGTGTTTGTAACTGCCCCCATATAACCATTCACTTTACGGGAGTATACACACAAATCATCACGCTTGAATGTTGTACCATTTTCACCATAATTGAAAATCTTATCAAATGGTCGCACAACACAATTGTAATCGTTATCCAAGACAAGACCACGACATTGTAATAGCTCTGGTGTCCATAAGTTTTTAAAGAACACTTTCTTCTTATACTTCAACACCATTAGTTCTGGGTATGATGAGCTTTTCTTAACTTGCACCAAATCTCTATTAGCTTCAATCCATTCTTTTGTGACTAAGAGTTTAGACAAATTCCTCTCCTTCGTAATCTTCAAAGCGTTCTAGCATTTGTTTCACTTTGCTATCAGGAACACCATGAACATTTTCATAGTTACCTGTACAACGTACCACTTTAAAAGGGATATTATTAGCTTTAGCAAAGTCAATATACTTCTGCATCTCCCAAATACGTGTGAATGTGTTTGCAACACAAACTACTTCTCCACGGGCTTGTTGTAGCGCGTTTACAGTCTCATCGTAACACCACTTATGAGCATTACCTAATAGTTTTGGATTAAAATCATACACACCATCTATACGTACAAAATAATGATCTGCTTCGATAAGATAATTGTACCAATCCACTAGCGTCTTTGCATATGTACTCTTACCACTACCCGGCACACCACGTACAAGAATCAACATCACTTCCCCTCCCAGCTTACACTAATAAACACACTACCCGTTTGCTGCCCTGTAGAACCCTCTCCAGCAGCTTCATAGCAATTAGCGGTAGCGATGTTAGGGTTCTTCTTAAGAATCGCTACAACGGCTGCTGCAAGATCAGCAATAGGCACAACAGAGCTATGGTTAGCTGATAGCTCCAGCAAGATGCTATTTTGCCCTAGAGCATCAGCTTTGTCAATCTCTCGATAACAATCTTCTAGCAGGTTATCTGTTTTAATGCCTAGAATCATCTTTTCAAATTGTGTTGTCATTTGGCTCTCCTGTAATCCTTTCTTTTGCAATGTTAAAGTATTTTTCATCTAACTCAATACCAATAAATTTACGATTTAGGTTCTTACAGGCAACCCCTGTTGTTCCTGATCCCATTGTAAAGTCTAACACAGTTTCACCTTCAGTAGTGTACGTCTTAATCATATACTCCATTAAGGCTACTGGCTTTTGTGTAGGGTGGGTAGGTTTGGTTTCAAACTGAATCGGAAGTAGAGTGCTTGGGTAGTTAGTGAATTTCTGTTCCCATTCACCTCTGCTAGGTCTCGTTCCTGTAGTTGAGTCCTTCTTCCTATTACTATCCTTTCTTTTTATCAAGCACGGCTCCAATCCTTGAGGGTTATATGGCATCAACTTGGCACTCTTGTTTGCGATGGTTCCATTACTGAACACGAGTACATCTTCACATCGTTTCATAGGCGCGTTCTTGGCGTTAAGAAAGCCAGAGCATTTACCTTTATCCCAAACCCAAGCGTACTTAAACCATTCTAAATTGCTCATAACTAGAGCACTGGTGAATGGTTGTGTAGCAGTCAGGACAATGGCACCGCGTGGTTTGATGATTCGTTTGTAGTGCTCCCACATCTGTTCAAAAGGAATAACTACATCCCACTTACAAGCAGTAGTTCCATATGGTGGGTCTGCAAGAATCATGTCTACACTCCCATCTGGGATTTCCTTCATACGCTCTAGGCAATCCCCTTGCATTAGCCAAATATTTTCATTTTTAATATCGTTCATAAACACTCCTGTAAAATAATCACATTACAACAATTTCATCTGGAAAATACATACTCTCTACACGTAACATCACAGGGAAATTCTTAGGGCAATTAACAACAGCCCTAAAAGCCTGTGACATTTCCCATAGAAGCATATCCCCGTGGTCATCCAACACAAGCATACTATCATGAATAGGGACAATTGGAAAGCCTTCTTTAGCAAAAGCATAACAAACAATGGCAGCTATATCACTATCCATACGTTGCAAGCGCAAGCCAATCCTGTCAGGGTTATCAAAATACTTGTTAAACTCTGGCATACTATCATAGATCATATTCCACACAACAGCCCCTGAACGGATACTATAACGTTCCTGATTGATGGGTTGTGAGTTGATTAGTCCTTGGATAGCTTGCATGGCTTTTCCACTGTTATCACTATTCAGCATAATATTGAAGGATTGCTTGATTAGCTTCCTGTCTTGTGCTGCATAGGGAATGTTATAATGCTTCAACACATATTCATACATGTCCCCATGATACTTTGCAGGGTGGATTCCTTCAAGAGCACACAGGATCATTGCATGGAGATTACAATAGTCTACTTCTACTACAGGTAGATCATCAATAGTAATACCTAATCGAGTAGTGTGCTTGTCAGCCCCTTGCTGTTTAATCTGATGAGCATCTGTTCGATACAACCTTCCACCAAATGCAAATGTTTCTGTAAAGATACGTGTAAGGCTTGAACAATTCAATAGCTTCCCTGTGTGGTCTTTGAATACATGTTTGTTATTACTGGCATTGATAGTGTTCATTACATCTTCCATGTTAATAGTTTCCTCTGTTTTCTTGTATTCTGTTTCATTCTTCTTGTTATCTTTAAGGATAACAGTTGCTGACGTTTTAAGGTAGCTAGAACGCATAGTAGAAGAAAGCTTAGGTTGGTCTTTAAATAATTTAAAGAGAGCTTCTAGGGGCCATAGCGTGCTAGCATAACGTGATTCTGGATCAACACTAGATTTACCACGTTGTTCTAGTGCATAACCGTTTGCTACAAGCCATTCTGTTGCTTTGATAATCTTTCTACCTGTAATCTTACGCTTGTTATAGGTGATAGGGAGTGTATTTGGTTTCCTACTGTAAGCTAACACAAATTCATCCTTCAAAGCCAGAAGGTTACACACAACAATGCCTACAGCTAACCGAATAGATTTATCATCTACAATAGAGTTGATAACATTACCTACTTGTCTAGGGTACTCAATATTTAGATTGATATACGTACTATTGTAATGTTTCCACTTCTCAGCCCTTAGAGCTTCGTACCTGTCATATTGATTATCTTCTTGTTTCATTAATTCCATAGCTTACCTTTCATATTGTTTAAATAATACTTATGTTTGTGTGTTATATCTATCTAACTAGATAACACACTACCCTTTAAGATACCCTTAAAGAACCCCTTAAAGATACCCTTAAAGAACCCTTTAATTCCTTGTAGTCCCTAGTAGATAGTTCTCGCTCTTCCCATATGTTACACTTTTCAACAAAAAACTCCTCTGGAAGCCGCTCCTAGAGCCATTCTACGTCCTAAAATCCAAGCCCAAAAACAGTGTTTTTAGAGGTGTTTTACGACCAAGGAAATGATGCCCAAAATGAGCAGATAAACGAACCCTGCAAACCATCCCAAAGCGGAGTTTTCATGGGTTGATCCTACATACATTCCTACAGCAAAAAACCCTACAACAATCCCTAGAAACAATGCAACAGGTTTCAACAGGGTGAACAAAAGGATGCTCCAGAAGAGGAATCCAATAGGGCCGATAATGAAGAACAACCCGAACAATGTAGCCAATACAGGTTTATCAGCTTTATACAGGCGGATAGTACCATGTACAGCAAGGCCATTAGTGATAGGGTGATTACGCATGTTGTGTGCTCCTGTTCGTTAAGATGTTTGTAGATTACACAAAAGAAAAAGCCCTGTCAATATAAATTAACAGGGCTTACAAATTATTCTTCGGGGTCTTGTTGTTCTAGTTGCTCCATTTGTTCTTTCATGTACACTTCGTTACGTTGTGAGTAGCGTTCAATCCAATCTTCAGGGGATAGCCAGATATCCTTGCCATCCATCACTTGATCTAGCTCTTCTTCTGTTAGGAAATGTTTGTAGACATCTCGTAGACGTTCCTCCATGTATTTTAGATAGAATGTAGTAGAAGCTCTGAATTGGTTGTAGCTGCCACCATCCCCAAGGCTACCATTATGGATAAGAGCATGAAAGCCGTCAGATAATTCAAACGATGTACATTCAAGTAGTACAAAAGTTGCCGCCGAAGCGCATAAACCCGATGCAGTGCAGTGTACAACTACTCCCTTGTCTTGTGCTGTCTTAATAGCATGTAGCAGAGCGTCTACAGCACTCACACAACCTCCCGGAGAGCTAAGGTAGATAGTTACTGTATCGTCACGCTCGCAGCGTGAGAGGGCTTCTATTGCGTCAGCAAAGTCGAATGAAGTTTCGATAGGGCCATACAGGAAAATCTTGTCATCATTGTGTACTTGATAACCTTTGGCTGTAGGGAATGGAATAGAGTTGTGTTGTAGCTCTACACCTTGTTTAACTTTACGATTGTTCATATTTTCTCTCCTTATAGTCCGTGTTTTTCTGTGTATCCTGCACCGATACTATTCAATTCCTCAATCATCTTTTTACGGTATCTTACAGCCTCTGCAAAAGCTGGAAGTAGTCCATATTTGCTTACAGAAAAAGACTTCTTGCGAGCTTTACCTTCCAGTGAGCACCATGTCGCATTTACATACATTGTTGAATTAATTTTATCAGGCCACAGCTTATCTTCAAAATTAACTCCTGTCACTCCTGAGCTGTTAGAACTCATTTTGCCTTTATTTCTAGCTTGCTGAAAGTCAGTAGCCCAACGCATGTTACCTTTTATATACCCTAAGTCATTGTCAATTCTATCAATGGAGTATCGTTTTCCATCGTTAGGTGGCTCCCCAACTTCGGTGTAAAAGGCTATAAATGAGTCTCTAAATTCAAAAGTAATACCAACTTCTCCATAAGTAGGGTAACATGGATCATTTATGTTGTAACACCTCTCTTTGATTTTGCTCCAAGACTTGTATGTTTTTGTACCTTTCATTCCGTGATAATCGCTACGTTTCAAGAATCCTGTATGTTTATTACAACCACAAGACGTTGTATGCCCGGACAATATGTTACCGGCAGCGGACGTATAACTATTACCACAATCACAAATAAAATTCCAAATGTAATTTCCACTTTTGGACTTATTTAATGTATTTTCAGTAGCAATTAGGTTACCAAATCTCCTACCGGTTATATCTTTGTAAGCCATTACACCTCCTACATATAAGCTTGAATTACAGTTTTTACAAAGTCACTGCGCTGCACAT
>OFRE01000444.1_pt1 | contig 11231 bp, 4 predicted proteins | sample 1543061 | NCBI WGS metagenome assembly OFRE01 (sample SAMN07774218, study PRJEB24372) | wastewater metagenome | isolation source: Exp Tend NO 50WW | collected 2016-02
CATTGTTTCTTTCCTCAATTTGAATGATGTTGCCATAGACAGCAAGTAAAGCATCGTACACAGTTTTAGGTGTATTACTATCTAAGAGTACCTGCGAAGCATCACTGATACCTTTATTGGTTTCTGTACTCCAAGCGTAAGGTGTAACCTTAGCCCACTCAGAAACAACACTATGAGTTAAACCATAAGCCAATAACTCTTGAACTTGTGCTACAGGATTTTCGTGTCTTACGATATTCCTAAGTGCTTGTACAATGCTATCCTGAGATTCGTTAGGCTGACTATCTAGGTACTCATTTACTGCATCCACTAAACTTAGTAACGTCTTATACTGAGTGCCATCAAAGTTACTGTTTAAATAACCTACTGTAGCCGCGTGAATAAACTCATGCACTATAGTCTCATACAAGTCACTTACCACATTACCGTCTTTACCTACTTTACCCTCTGGGTTAATGAAGACATTTGCTTGTCTTGCGTTATCGGGGTCAAATACTGTCTTACCAAAGGTAAACTTAGTAACCTTTAATCTTGTAGGGATTTGTGAGACATCCTTAATAAACTGCACAAGAGTATTAGGGAATAGGTTGATACTTAGGTCTAGTAAGGTGTCTAAAGTTGCTTTTGTCTCTGCGGGTAGTAAACCTGAATGACTCTGTTTTAACTCAGCTACTACATCTTTAGCCTTACCACTAACAGGTGGAGTAGTATCAGTAGTCTTAGCCTTTGGTTCAGCTTTAGTCTCTACAGGAGTATTTTGCTCGGTAGAGTTCCAAAGAAAACTCTCAGGTATTGCACCATTTATCACTTGCTCAGGTGTAAAGGTTTCTAACTCAAAACCCTCTTTAGGTAAATGCTCTACAATGATGTTATGTACGATGTCTGAGGATATTTTCTCTTCGTTTCTAGTATAGCGCACTACCTCATAGGAATTAAAACCAGCATTTACAGCATTTTGAACTAATGCTTTAACTGTCTCAAAATCTTCTTTGGACAGTTCCCCAACAGGTATCCCATCTATTTTATCAAGGAAAGTTAACTCTACATCGGTAATCGAGTTTCTTCTAACTGCTGCATCATTCCCTAATACTTTATTTTTAGCAAGAACCCCTATGTCTTCACCCTTTAACAGAGCAAGTACAGTAGGGGAGAGTACCTCGTTTAAATCTGCATAGTTTGTGTCTCTCAAATACTGCTGCCCTTTTACAAAAGCAGCTTGTATGTACATTAAACCAACAAGTTGTACCAATTTCCCCAATTCTGTTGTAAGCAAATTTTTTACCTGTGTGAAATCTGCAATAACGTCTAAGGCTAAACTTCTTGTTCCTTTGGTTGGGTTTTTAACTTTAAGCTCACTAAATATACTCTTTAATTCAGGATACTTATTTAAGTAAGCTCTGAGGTCATCGTTATTTTGTGAATCTACGTAATCCTCTAAAAAGTTTATATGTTGGGTTAGTCTTACTAAATTACGGAGCTTATTGGCAGCTTTGGTCAGCTTAATAATGTTTGGGTCATTTTTAGCCTGTTTAGTGAAGTATTCAATATACCCGTGTACCGCGAATAGCCCGACAAAGCGTGCATAACTTGTTAGCCTTTTTTCACCCGCCTTAACTTCTAAAACTGTTTCTATAACATCTTTGACTACCCTAGCTACATCTTCGTCAGCCAATAACTCTCCTAAGTACCCATACTCTTTTACCAAGCCCTCAACAGTCTCAGGAGCTTGTTCATCCCCCTCTGTAACATCAGGAGTATCTTGGCTTGGTGTAGCAGCTTTGTTACTTTCACGAATCTCCATGAGAATACGTGGGAACTCTTTACCCCAAATACTCTTATCTTGGGTATGGGTAATAGCAGCATCTCCTGTCTTCTGTAATAACTCCATCGCGTCTTTGTTCTGCTCAAAAGAAGCAGTCATTAACTTTTCCATCAGACGAACATTGGCATTGTCTGTAGTCTTAGTGCCTCTGTTACCTGCAATCTTTTTGTTCTCTGTACCTGCATACTTATCGTAAGTCTGTTGGTCAAAACTACCTGACTTAAGGGTTTGATAAGCATGTTCAACAGACTGATACTTCTTAGTCCCGAAGATAAATGGACGGGTAGCTAAGTTAGATAGTCCTGCATTTTCATTACTACCTGCCCATACATTGATAGAAGCCTCAGACTCAGCATTGGTAGGTACACCAGACTGCACAGGAGCTTCAGGAGCAGGGGTTACTACTGGAGCAGTAGTATCACTTGGTTCAGTAACAACAGGTGTATCCACAGTCGGTGCTATGCTTGTATCTACTGGCTTAGGTGTCACTCCTACAAAGCTCTCAGCTACACCTGATAACGCATTGAATCTGTCCTGTATTAACTGAGTCTCATCGTTAATCTGAGTAATAGCTCCAGTTGAGTTTGAATTGATATGGACATTGAATCCCCCTACCTTACTTAGCGCATCTTTGAGTGCTTTACCTTCTAGGAAAATCACACCATCAGCATTCTTACCTGCGCGTACTTCTTGTGCTGTGAATGGCACGAATCCCCAAGTACCATCTTCAGTCCTGACTACTCGTATCTCTTTGTATGTGCCCTTCTGTACTAAACCAAAGGCTTCATTGATAGCGTCCCTCTTGGCAATATGGTCTTGAGTGAATGAACCTAAACCGTCTAAAGCCAATTGAGCTAATTGCTCATTCTTAGTAGCTACTGCGGTATTAACCATGTCTGTGTATTGGTTTAATCCACGATGAGACTCTTGAATGGTCTTACCTTTATAACCATTGAGGATGTTATCAAACACTTGGCTTGGGTCTTGTACTGCTGCTAACTGACGTTTAGATTCAGACATTAACCGTAAGCTATTACGCTGCTGTTCATTGAATACAGGGCTAGTAGCCAATAGGTCTAAGTCATCATTGGAGTACTTAGAGAAGTGACGTGTTACACGGTCTAATGCTTCTTGTTGTGCTGTAGTGTCTGTGCTTTCTACTGAAGCCAATGAAGAGGTAGGTACTACTTCCTTCTTCACATTACCTTGTTCATCAGTGTAATTAACGATTACTTTCTCAATACCATCAGCCAGTACTTTAGCTTCCCCTTCAACTTGAACAGGAATCTGAGTATCACCTACAGTCATTACTGTACTGGTTTGTGGTTGAGTCAATGTAGCAATATCTGCCTTAGCCTGTTCTTCAGTAAACTGTGTACCTTGCTGAACATCTCTGTGTTCTTGAGCTGTTACCTGTGCATCAAGGAACGCTACATACTGGTCTGCTAATGTAGAGGACTTAGTAGTTAACTCACTGTACTCCTTACCTAGTGCTTCAATCTCAAGCTTCTGAGCATCTGTTGTTTGGTCAGAAGGAGGCATTGCTTTCAATGTTGCTTGGATACTCTTAATCCGTTTTTCTACTGAAGCCCTAGCAGTATTCAAGTCAGTCTCTAGTTTACTTACGCTGGCTTCAGCTTGAGTACGTACTGTTTCATCATTACTCTCAAGATTCTTTAACTGAATGTTAAATGCTTGTGCAGGGTTATAGTTCTTATGCTCTGGGTTACTTAGAGTCTCAAATGACTTAAGACTAGCAGCATCTTTAATCTTACCTAAGCCAGAGGAAATATCAGAGAAGCCTCCTCCAACTAAACTAGGTGCGTTCATACCTGCACCCATGATTGCTCCTGCCATTGTACCCATTGGAAGCTCTTGCCCTAAACCTTCTAATGGGTCTTTACCCATTGTCACATTAGGGATGATGCTTTCACCAAAGGTTTGTAAGAACTCTTCACTACCCTCTTGAGCAATAGCTCCAACAGGTCTAGCTAGGGCAGGTAATTTCATAGCTGCAACTTGAGAGGCTGCTCTACCTAAACCAACAGAATCTACATCGCCTATGCCAAGCTTCGATGCTGCTTTACCGAAGCCAGCACCAATTAAGCCTGTAGAAGCTGCTACCCCTAATGCACCTAGTAACTCTTTACCTCCTGCAATACCATCAGGTATCTGACTACGCATTTGCTCTAAGGTAGTTAGACCTGATACAGAGCCTTCACCTATCCCTGCTGCAAGGAATGGACTACGTGTAATAGCCAGTTCACTAGCTGCTCTACCTGCCATTGTTGCAGCAGCTACTTTCTCAATCTTAGCTATATTGGCTGCTTTCTCTAAAGCCAGTACACCCCTTGATACAAGCATTGAAGGTAGTAAATACCCACCAGATTCAATAGCACCTCCTAGAGCTAATGAAGGGTTCTCAAGCAGGTTATTGAAACCATGCCCAATAATGTTAATGTTCTCACTTAATGGTTTATCCCAACTGGTTTGATACTTGTCTGCCCGTTTAGTAGCTGCATCTTGGTACTGTTTATCAAAACCAGCACTGAAATCTTTAAGCTGCTGTTCTGTAGCACCTGCCTTCTGTAAGTTGGCAATCTGTGTTTGATAGCTATTTACCCAACTATCTTGGAATGCTTTGTCTTCTGCTGCTGTGTAACCTGACTGATACTCTTTCTCTTGAATCTTACGCGCATCACTAAACATAGCATTGTCTATAGCTTGTTTAGCCCGTTCAGGGTCATAGCCAATCGTGTCATGTAAACCTTTAGCAATGTAGCCATACCCCACATCCATAGGCTCTGGAATAAGACTAGGAGCTAAGGCATTACCAATACGCATGTATCCTTCAATTGGTTTAGAAGCAGCAGATAACGCTAAGTCAGCAGCACCTACAGCTACACCCCCAACGATAGTAGGTATTTTGAGAGCACTGGCAGCAGCATCTACTAGGAGGTCTCCTGCACTTTTAAGAGTTGGGTCAGGCGTGTAAGGTTTGTTTAGTTCAGAATACCGTGCGTCTAGTGAGGTATCAAACGGAACAAAGGGGGAGGACGCAGGTACTTCCCAATTAGGGGTCATTCTATTTATCTTGTCGTTTTGTCTTTCTGTGGCTTGAAAATACTTCTCAAAAGGATTCGACATTTTTTATTACCTAGTCAGTGAGGTCAGATTAGGTCAAGTTTATACTTAATTAAGTAAGTATGTCAGTAGGGCTTGAGCACTTACCTGAGTAACTAATTTACTGCACCTATAAATTGAGCTAGTATTGTTGGCACTACTTAGGGGAATGGTTATGAACAGAAAGGATAGAATTGCAGTCGTACTGAGTACACCTGTGTTTATGTGGGGATTGGTGCTTTTTATACTGGGAGGGAAAGAAGGTGCGTTAATGGGTGCACTTACCCTACTTCCTTTAATATGTTATTGGGGTTATCGTTTTATTCAGAATGACATTAGCTTTCTTAGAGTAAAAGACGAGTAGTTAAACTACTCGTCTTACTCACCCCATTACCTATTAGCGTGGCTAAAGGTCTCAGGATTTATAGCAGGGTATTGCCATAACCCTCTACCTGCCGCCTGTGCTTCCTCCTGAAGCGCAACAGCACCTGCACCGTAGTGGTTATATCTAGGGTACAGCCATGCTGCACCTGCGCGAATCAATTCCACACTTACATCCTTGCCACTTACTTCTATCTGACAAACATCTCTACCATAATTAGATTTACCGTCTGTAGGTGCTGTAACTCTAATAGAGACCTCTTTATTCAGAATCATCTTTTGAAGTATCTTACCTGCTTCCTCCCCATAAGTTTGTGTAGGCTGCCCTGCTTTATGGCTAGTTTCAGGGGCATTGACACTATCAACCCTACATATTACTTTTCCTTGTGGTTGTCCTACCGTAGTGTGAGTTTTACTTTCCCCCCTAGCTGTATCCCCATCAGGAACAAAAGTCGCAACAAACGTGTGTTGAGGTAACTTAGCAAGTATAGGATCAAGTGTCACAGCCTGTACTGGATTACCCCAAGTAACATCAGGTATTGCTACAGGGTTTTTGGCAGGTGTTGTTTTACCTGTACCCGTATCAATACTAAGGTTATTGGCTTTATCCTTAAAAGCATTCTGATTTGCAGCAGGTAACAACGGAGTAGGTCTCTGAGTTACTGCCTCTGATACTACCTGTAAAGGACTCTTCATGTAGGTGGAGTTTTGAACATCTTTAGCTGTAGCTGTAACTACGGGTGCTGTTTGTGGTGTAGCACCTAAATCCCTAAGCTGCTTCTCAATATGTGCTTTTTGTAGTAAGTCCAGTCCCTTAACTTTTAGTTTATCCTGTAGCCCTGCTATCTTAGCTGCATTAGTAGCTTGTAAAGGTGTCTGTGCAGCAGGTTTAGCATTAGCATTAGGGTTAGTGTCAACCCTCCCCATATCATACGCAACCATATCCTTTGCAGTTTGTAAGGGTACTTGTGCCTCACGGTTTAGGCGTAAGACGGTATCTTGATTAAGTACGTCCACCTGTCCTTTAGCTACCCCAATATGCCCTGTAAACGCTTTAATAGAATCCTGAGCCATCTGCGCGTATTCTTGACGATTACCGTCAGTCACTATGTAGTCATGTGCGCCAGCTACATTATTATTCTCCATTCTTGAAATGGTATCAGAGTATATAGCGGCCTGTCTCTTAGGGTCTAATTTCACAAATGTGGGGTCTGCTATTAAAATCTTCTTAATTTCATCCATTGCGCTAGACGTGGTGCTAGTTTTATACCACGGCTGCTTTTTCTTGAATGCGGCATCTACATCATCCATAGTACTGAACGTGCTCTTACCTAAATTGGCGTTCTCAGCAGCCTGTTCTAGCGTTCTGACTTTATTTTTCTGTTCCGTTAGAATTTTGTTAGCAATGTTAACAGGTCGCTGATCATAAGGTACATCTCCCCCATTAGCTTTGAGTAGTGCTTCTGCTGCTGCTTTATCTTTATCAAATTGAAGACGCTGCTGCGCCAAAGTTAACTGCCCTGCTTGGTTAAGCACACTTGCTTTAGAAGCGGCTGTACTCTGTGCTGTAGACTCATTGGCTAACTTGGGCTGTTCATATAGGTACTCTTTGGTGTGGTCAAATAAATCATTAGCGTTCCTTATTTGTGTAAGACTTGCAGTGCCCGTTTGGTTAGCTAACATCGCTTTTGCATCAAACCTATTTAACTTTACTGCTTCTGCTATGAGTGCAGGACGTTCTGCTTCAGGCGCAGTAAAGATACGATTCATCATATCATTCGTATCAACAGCTTGTTGGTCAGTTGCTAAACCAAGTGTATTACGCTTCAAGGCTACAGCATCACCTGCTCGTCTAGTCAGCTTATCAACCGCACTATCTCTGTAATCATTAACCTTAACAGCATCATACTCATTAGCTAAAGTAGCCTGAAGATTCTTGAAGCCAGTATTGAAAGCCTCAGACTGCAATTCTTCAGGAGTCTTAGCACTGTTAATATAGTCCTGTAAAATGGCATGACTCTTATTACGGACTACTGTTTGATAGTCCTTAGCGGTATCTTTCAAGCCAGCACCAGCATCTTTCAAGCTCTGTATAGCTTGAGCAAATAGACTGTTACTCTCACCCAAATTGGGTGCAGCAACATTGTTCCAATTAATAGCCATGTTACTTCACTCCATATTTAGCCATGTAGTCAGCAACACTCATAGCATTTGTAGGGTCTGCACTAACCCGCACTCTCTGAGCATTCTCTAGCTGTGCATTGGTAGTGTTCTTAGATGCTTCAAAGTTCTTAGCAAAGGATTCCTTCTGAAAGTTCAGATTTTCTTTACCTAGCTTGAGTGCCTTGTATGCACTGATTGCACCTACTGCTGAATTGAATAAACCAACACCTGTATTGATTTTATCAGTCATAGCTATTGGCTTAATACCGCCTGCACCTGTACCAAGATTCAAACCAGTAGGATTCCCCACTATCCCACTAGTGTCAGAGTTCATCCAATCTAGGTTCAACCCAGAAGTACTACCCCCAACTGTAGGAGCCAAAGGCATACCTGAACCTATCGCTAACTGTTGTGGGGATAAACTAGACAGACTAGGCATACCACTAAACGGAATATTCTGTGGGGCTTTTACAAGTGTCTGTAAGTAGTCGCTCACGGCAGGTATGGACATACCTGTATAGGCGTTAGGTGTTGTAGCGTTAGTGCTACCAAAGTTATATTTCAATTCGCCCATCACTGTTACCTCTCTGAGATTGGTTTAAAAGCTGCTGTAAGTTTGGGGGTTGCATCATTATCTCAACGTAGTTGGAGACAAATCCCTGTAGTGTTTCAATGACATTCATTGAACCTTTTGCCATGTAATCATCAGGAGATTCCCCAAGTGTTACGAACACTTTACTTCGACTACCTGACAACAGCAACTCTAATTCCATAGGGATAATAGGGTCGCCTAGTAACTCTTTGGCTTGACGTAATGATGCTTCTTTCTGCTGTACTTCTAGTGAGAATGCACTTGATTCTCTCTGTAAATGTTCCATGTCAAACTGTGTTGCTTTGGTGCTCATTTGAAAGGCAATACAAGATACAGTGAGTAACTGTATTGCAGTTAGGTTCAGTAGGTTTACATCTGCATACCCATTGAGCGCACCAGCAATAAACGCTACTGCTGCTAAAGCTGCTGCAAACTTACCACTAACTGCACCTGTCCTTACCAGTGCGGTAATGATGATATTAATCACAGCACCTATCGCTATGCTTGTAGCTAAGGCAATCAGGTAAGCAGATAAAGGTGCACCCGTACCTACAGAGAACACAGTAATAACTATAGCCACAACAACCATGACTACTTTAAATACACCCCGTTGATACCACTTAGTCTTAATTACTTTGGTCAAATTAATGACTAGATAAAAACACTTACCAAAGAGTATCTCTCTCTCGTTACTGGTTAAATTAGGGAGAGCTGTCTTATCAATCGGTATAACTAAGTTCTCTTCAGTACCTACAGCACTTGTTGAGTACCCTGAGAATGTGTGAGTACTAGACGCACCAAATACCTGAACCTCTTTATAGGTTGTTAAGGTATCTTGGTAACGGTAAACATGGTGTGCAGGGGTAAGTACCCCACCACCCATGTAAAGAGCACTTCTACCCGTACTTGGGGCATAGTGAGTATTAATGTAGGTTCTCCGCGCATTGACGTACTCGGAGGTATATGTACCCACAGCCCCTATAGAGCCTGTTACGGTAACGACATTAACTGCACTGAAGTTGATAGCGTTAGCGTACACCGTATCTTCAATTTTAAGGAGCTTGCCAATCTTAGCTCCTGTACCTGCCAATGCCCCAGTGGTAACTGTAGTGGTCAAGTCACCGAACATCTTAAGCCAATAACGATACTGGTATTCAATAATGACTACATCACTGGTATTCATGGGTGCAGCTATCATTAAGAATATCTGTCTTACATCAGCAATATCAGCAATGGATGAGTGCAATGTGGCACTCCAGTCTACCCAATCAATACCCATTAACTTAGCTAGTTTCTTACTGGATTTATACTCATCTGAGCTGGTGCTTAATGTTGTAGGCAAACTCTGACTATTTAATCTTGCATACAGTCTTGGGTAAAATTCACCTGTTGAGGCAGTCAACGTAAACAAGCCATCTAGGTCAGGTTCAGTACCAGAACCGTGCTCATAAGTTAAATAGGCTATGTGAGTTACTGCACCTACGACATACGTGTAGCAAGCTTGGATGTAGTCATAGTCCTGCACAAAGGCATCACTACCAATAATAGTAATAGGAGGATCATCTGCCTCAGAAGGAGGAGTCTCTACGGCACTTGTAATGTAATCCAAGAAGTCAAAGGTAAAAGACTCAGTGTGCACAATCTCAGTGATGGTTTTATCTGTACCCACTGTAGCAGGTGAGCCATTGGTGTAAGGTACAGTCTTATTTAAACCAGTAGAGGTGTTAGTTGCTGCGTCTACTACAATGGTTTTAACAGTATCACCTGTGGTCAAGGGAGCACCGAAGGTGTAAGTGAAGTACCCTGTACTACTCGCGGTAACAGTAGTTACCAACACTGTATTTACAAGTATCTGTACTGAGCTATCTTTCTCAGCATACCCGTCAATACTCGTTGTACTTAGGTTATTCACTACTGCATCAGGAGGTGGAGTCACATCAGGAATGATTTCAACATACTGATAAGAAAGCTCTGCGTAAGCATCAGGAACATCGGTATCTACATCAGGAGTAACAGCAGCAGCACCTAAGTCTTGGCTTCGTGTAAGACACTCGCCACTCTCTGTAGAGTACCCGTACTGTTCACGGTCTGAGCCTGATTCTGTGCTCTGTACTGTAGCGGAACCAAAGACCAACTTACCTGTCTGTAGGTAGCAAGGAAAACCTTCAACAGTAGTAAACGAACCAAGCTCATTGGTAGTAGGGTCATAACCGTAAACATCTATGAGCTTTTGCCACATGAAGTGTTGGTAATTAGCATCCCCAATAGTGGCATACACCATCGTTACAGTATGACCTGTTGTGGTATCAAGGAAGTCTTTGACAGCAGTTGAAAGGTCAATGCCTTGTACAGTGGCTTCCCCTGCGGTGGGTAAACCATAAGCATAGTGACCATTATCCGCATAGTTGTATGCTTGCTTGCAGCGATTGGGTAAAGCCTTCTGACTGTACTCCATTGAGTAATCAACCAAAGACTTGTCGTTTACTGAGACAGTGGGCTTATCAGCAGTAGCAGCAAGGTAATGTAGCAAGGCAACCTTAGATGAGAGGATGATGTCATCATCCCCAGACATACGCTGAATAGCTGTAAATGCTACAGTCTTACGTCTTCCTCCAAAGTAACTCATACTTAAATACCTGCAAGTAGCGCATCAACAGCAGTAGCAATGTAAGTATCTCCTAAATGGTTAGTAGTAATAATTTGCCCACCGTCCGTATTTTGACGTACAGCCCATGTCTCAATCATAATCTTAGCTGCTTTCTGTTCTGCATCCCGTAAGTAGTTTTCAGTCTGTTTTACCATCAAAGCATTCTGTACACCCATCACTGAACCAGCAGCAGGAGTATTTGTAGTCTGAGCCAACTCAGTTACTTTCTTCTGAGCATACAAGTCAGTCTGCGCTGTAGTATTAGCTGTTTGGGCAGTAGTGTTAGTCACTTGTGCAGGTAGTAAGTTAGCGGTGGTATAAGTTACCTGTGCTGTCTGTGCAGTTACTTGAGCTACTTGTGCATCAGCGTTATCAGTCTGTGCTTGTGCAAGTAGTACCTGCTTAGGTAACAGATTAGCAGTAGTGTACGTCACTTGAGCAGTTTGTGCTGTTGTCCCTGCGGTTTGTGCAGTTAATTGAGTCAACTGTGCAGGCAATAAGTT
>OFRE01000445.1_pt1 | contig 11215 bp, 18 predicted proteins | sample 1543061 | NCBI WGS metagenome assembly OFRE01 (sample SAMN07774218, study PRJEB24372) | wastewater metagenome | isolation source: Exp Tend NO 50WW | collected 2016-02
TGAACATCGGCGAAACAGACGCAGACGGCTGGACATACGTTCGATTTGGTGATGCGGCTAAGGCTGCTCAGGAGGGGGTGCACGAATGCCAGATGCGGGTTGACGATGCTGGCTGGATACCAGCCGATTTGTTTTCCGTGAGTGGCTGGCAATACCGCATCCGCGAGAAGGCTCGCACTATTACGGTGACGATTCCGAGGCCGTACTCGCCGTCTTTCAGCCACAACAATCAGTTGATCGGGCTTAGTTACCAGTCCTTCTCCGACGCTCAGGCCACGTACAAAGCAATCTGCAAAGCCATGGAGCAATCATGAGCGATGTTAAGCCGGTGGCAAAAAACACGTTTACCATCGAAGAGATGCAGGTGGAGCTTGATGCCGCCCATTTCGCGCAAGAACATTGTCGGTCGCTTTGGGGCGCGTCCCGTGGACATAGCGATTGGCGCAAGACGCACGACGGATTTATCGCCGGGTACAAGGCCAAGAATGCCGCCCTGCAAGCCGAAATCGAGTCGATGCGGAAGGATGCGGAACGGTACAAATGGTTGCGGTCACGGATGCCGGGAGCCGCGTATCGCGTTGAGGGAATTATTTACAGCCAAGGCGGATCAGGAGTTGACGCTGGAATTGACGCCGCCATCGCGAAAGAGAAACAACAGGAGAGTTTGAAATGACAACCGACGCAAAAACACATTACCGTAAGGCGTTTGATTCGCCTTACCTGTCCAGCGCGGACATTGTGGAACCGACCGTGTTAACGGTTAAGTGCGTGACGCTTGAGGCTGACCGCACCAAAAAAACGAAAGACCTTTTTAACACGGCATGGTTTGCCGAAGCAGAGATTCGTCCCGGCGAAAAGCTCAAGCCCATGATCCTGAACGCGACCAACAGCAAGACGATGAAAGGACTGACCAATTCGGCCTTTATCGATGACTGGCAGAACGTCCGCGTCACGATCTACGTTGACCACAATGTCCGGTTCGGCAAAGAGACGATGGAAGGGCTCAGGATCAGCCCGCACGCGCCGGAAAAGGCTGTACTGACACCAGAGAATGCCAAGGCATGGGCGCGCGCTATAGAGGCGTTTAAGCGCGACGACAATCTGCGCAAGGTGCTGGCGAAGGTGGATATGTCGCCAGAGCATCAAACGCAACTTATGAGCGAGGCCAATGCAGAAACCAACGCGCAGGCGGCTGAAAATGCAGTGGCATGACGTTCAGCAAAACAGCGATGAGTGGCAGGCGCTCCGCTGCGGCAAGGTGACGGCCTCTAACTTTGGCTGTTTCATGGCGAATGCGGACAAGGCGTCATTTGGCGAACCGGCCAAACGTTATGCACTGCAAATCGCCCTTGAACGGCTGACCGGCAAGAAAGCAGAAGTCGGGTTCAGCAACGACCACACCGAACGCGGGCACGAACAGGAGCCTATCGCGCGGATGCTGTACGAGTCTGATCGGTTCTGTACGGTAGACAACGGCGGGTTCTTTGACTGCGGTTTGTACGGCGATTCACCAGACGGCTTGGTTGACCACGACGGCGTTATCGAAATCAAGTCGGTGATTGCGCCAACGCACTACGCCACGATGCGGCGCGGATCATTTGATCCGGCCTATTGCTGGCAACTTGTCGGGCACTTGGACTGCACGGGGCGCGATTGGGTGGACTTCATCAGCTACTGCTCAGAGTTCCCCGCCGATACGCAACTGCTGGTGTACCGGCTCTATCGGGCCGATTACGAAGCAGCAATCAAACTACTGCGGGAGCGACGCGAATTGTTCCTGAAGCTGGTAGACGAAATTCAACAAACGATCAAGGGCTAATCATGGCATCGGTCAACAAAGCAATCATTCTCGGCAACTTAGGGAAAGACCCCGAGATGCGCTATCTCCCGTCAGGTGAAGCTGTGGCGACGTTCTCCATTGCGACAACTGAGACGTGGAAAGACAAGTCAGGTAGCAAGCAAGAGCGCACCGACTGGCACCGCGTCGAGTTCATCGGCAAGCTCGCAGAGGTCTGCGGCGAATACCTCAAGAAAGGTGCGCCGGTCTATATCGAGGGTCGTATCCAGTACGACAAGTGGACAGATAAAGAAAACGTCGAAAAGACGATGACCAAGATTCGCGGCGACAAGATGCAGATGCTTGGAAGCCGGGACGCTAGCGAGCGTCAACCACCAAAGGCGACGTCAGCACAGCCAGCCGCCAAGCTGGACGATTTTGACGACAGTTCGATCCCGTTCTGATGGCCTACAGGAAGGATTGATGAATGAATGCGCCGGAACGAATTTACGGATGGTTAGACACGCAGCTATCAATCGCGCGTCACTATGGCGGGTGCAAATACAACGGGCATGACTACAGCATTGCCCCGAATGAGGAAGGGCAACCGCTGGTGCGTATGGATGTGCTGAAACGCGAAAGAAAGCAGGCAAAGAAATGAGCAAGCCTAAGCAATGGAAACAGCAGCGCGAGATGAAGCATGCGGATGTATGGGATGCTGATCGTGTTGACGAAACCGACTACACCGAAGCATATCGTCAGTATTGCGGCGACGCCTACCCACAAGAAGCAGAGCCAGACGGTCGGCTGTGGGTCGGTAGTGGGGACTCGCAATGAACAAACTACTTGAAGCGCTGGCTGAAATTCTTGAATGGGCATTCTTCATCGCCGTTGTGCTTGGTTTGTTCTGGGTGTTCCACGGCGAGCCGGATTTATGGGACAAATGGCACGACCAAGCCATGCAAGACGCGTGCAAACAGGAGAGCCGCCATGCTGAGTGATGAAGACAAGGCAATTAAGTTTTTAATGAGCGTCAAAGCCGAAGTAATCGAGGCCGCGCTCGGCATTTGCGCGCTGCCTGAAAAAGAGTTGTTTCAGCGGCTTGAAAAGCTCTACATGAAGGGCGTAGATGCTGGTGTCACGCTTGGAGTCGAACGGGCAACCGCCGCCCTATCGAAACCAGCCAGTGAGGATGCGCGAGAGGGCTTTGTGTCGGTGCCGGTTGAGCCGACTGAGGCGATGCTTGATGCCGCCGAAAAACTCGATTGGTCAAACGAGGACATCCGAGGCAATTGTTGCAATATGTTTCAAGTGATGATCGCAGTAGCAGTGAAGGGAGACGGGAAGTGAATACGCCCTCCCCCTACGAAACACATAGCGCATCCGATATTAAGCGCTACGCAGAAGAATATCGCGATAGCCGCATTTTCACACTAGAGCGCGAGCTTGCGGAGGCAAAGGAGCGGGAAGAAGAAGGCGATGCCGTTTGCAAGAAGCTGTCTGATCTGCTGGCTCGTGTTGCTATCGCGCTGAAAGGCGAGCCGCCCGATATGACGCTGTGGAGCTTTCACGATTTGCCGGAATTGGTCGCAACGCTAGCGATTGAAAATGCCATCCTCAAGGAGCAGAAGGGAGACACCAATGCTGACGTCTGACCAACTCGATGAGGCGGCAAGGCGCTTGTGTAGAACGCGCGGAAACCGTGAAGACGGTTTTTCTGCGGAAGAAGCAAGGCACCAAATTTGTTGGGCCTTAGAAATTCTTGACGCAATCGAATATGCGAAGAATTTGAAATGAGCGAGCCAACCAAGGAAGTGATATTCGTGACCGTCGGCGTGTCGGAAGACTCGTGGGCTACCGTGCCAAAAGACGGCGCGCTGACATTGGATGAAGCAAAGTGTCACGCGCTAGCTCAGGAATTCATAAACGGCAACGTGACGCAGGGAACGACCACTGCGATGCTAGTTAGCGCGATCATCGCCCACGTCCGCAAGGCCGCGCGGGATGATGCGCTGGAAACGGTTCGTCAATGTGAGCGACGCAGTGGCGCGTGCGTTATGGTGCACAGTCTGCTCAATCCAGAGCACCCGAATTTGTGCAACGAGGAAAACTGTAGCTCAATCCGCGCTATGAACCGGTTATAATTGATGAATCGCTTGCAGGCGAACAAGAGTAAGCCCACTAGGGCAGTCTGCTCCTACTCGGAGTCCTGCAACGGCGCAAGCCGAGACTGTTCCTAGTGGGCTTTTTTCATTGGAGAAAGCAAATGAGAAAGATTCCACTTACGCGGGGTATGTTTGCGTTGGTTGATGACGCAGATTATGCCGATCTGTCACGACGCAGATGGTTCGCTCAAAAGGGACCAAGAACCTTTTATGCAGTATGCAATACCACTGTTGACGGGAAGCGCAAAACAGCACGAATGCATCGAATCCTTGTTGGTGATGCCGCAACAGGCTTGCAGGTAGATCATCGCGACGGCGACGGATTGAATAACCAGCGCGCTAATTTACGTGTATGCACTAGCGCCGATAACCAACATAATCAAAGAACACGCAAGGACAATGTCACGGGATTCAAAGGCGTCAGCGCGCCGATAGCAATGCGAAATGGTGCCAACAAGTACAGAGCGCAGATTAAATTTAACGGAAAACAGATTCATCTTGGCCGCTTCCCAACCGCAGAACAGGCGCACGCAGTTTACTGTGAAGCAGCCAAACGACTGCATGGTGAATTCGCGAGGTTTGCATGAAAACACAAGGAGACACCCAATGAACGGACACAAGATGCGGTCGCTGGTGGTGCCAGAATTTCGCATACCACATGGCAAATACTGGAACGAGTTTTATCGTAAATGGATGCCAGACCCAGAAGTAAAGCAAAAGGCAAAAGGTCTGGCCGCTGCTGATGAGTTCAACGGGAGCAACCATGACGCCAGAACAAATTGAAGTTGCCGCGCCAACTATTCGTGATCGCGCGCATACCTTGCGGCGAAGCGTGAAGTCCACAACGGATGCACGATATGACCAACAACCAACGGGCATTCAGCACAGTGAAGCCCTGCCGATCTTTGCTGTCGGTTGCTTGTTTTTATCCCTCGTTTATCCCTGAGAAGGAATTGCTATGAAGATGCCCGACATTGTGATTGAAACACCAGAAGAGAAGGCGCGACGCAAAGGCGTTCCGCTGATACCGAAGCGCGCGCCAGTTAAGCCGATGCGTTCAGACAGCACCATCGCTATTTGCGGCGAGTGTGGCCTTGAAATCAAGATGGTAATGGGCTATTGCTGCTCAAAATCAAACTGTCCAGCCGTGCTAGGTAGTCCATATTGCCTTGCCGAAGGAATCAAGTAATGGATGCGCCCCAATGCAGTCTGCGGGGTGAGGGGTGAAGTGGATTTGCGCTGAGTGCTCTTTCATCTGCAACGATGAAACGTATCTGCGTGCGCCCAACCCATTTGATCCGCGTGATGAGATTGTCGGGTGCCCGAAGTGTCGCGCTGTTGGATCGCTATCGGCTGTTTGCGAGGCTGACGGCTGCAACCGCGAATCAACCTGCGGAACACCTACGCCCGATGGCTACAAGCTGCTGTGCGGCGATCACTTCATGTTGCTGCCGCCTAACCCCTCGTAAGACGGCCCGCTGGTGAATTTGGGAGAATAGACACATGAACCGCCGCAACTTCATCGGAGCCCTGATCGCTGCCCCCGCTATTGTGCGGGCTTCTAGTTTGATGCCGGTGACGAGGATATGGACGCCAACGGGCTTTGGATTGTCGGCGCTTGAGGTCGCAGATCACGCACAAGATCAGCGCCTAGTGAACGCCGCATATTCAAGCCTCTTTGATGGTGATCAGTGGACACTAGAGCAGCGCGCGGCTATGCGAAAGCGGCTTGGTTTCCAATCGGTTGCCGAGATGAACGCTCCATGGCTTGAACGCGAGCGCATGTTCAATATGCTGTATGCGAATAGCAAATGAGTAACTTTATCGAAATCAAGTTGCGTGACGTTTGCCAGAAACTCACCGAGCAATCGGACGTGGCGGTATTGGGTGCACTCTGTGAGTATCTCGGCGTTCGGTCGCTAGACCTTGACGCATTGGCTGGACGCATTGTTATTGAGCATTTTCGCGGGACAGAAATATACCGAGTCGACAATATCCCGGTTGTGCGGCGCGACAACATTGGCGTAGAGTACACGGACGCCGGCCCGGTGGTTGCCACTCGCAAAGTGTATCGGTTATGGGCGCCTACTGCCGCGACCGAAGAAACGTCAGATAGTCCGCGCCCGCTTCTGCATCCCAAAACACCTTAATGAAGTCTGGTGATGTTTCCGGCAGATCGGTGTTGATGGTTGTCACTGCGCATGGTGATAGCGTCTGGTCGCGAAAACCGCGCTCCTTCGCGTAGCGGTCGAACAGCTTGTAGCTGGCAACCTGTATCGCGTGCATGGTGATTCCCGTTGATGGGTCTTTGTTGATGTTGTAGGCGCTGACGTGCTTGTGTCCGCAAATCGAGATGTGGTCGCGTACGCCCATGATCTGTGACTTGCTGACGCCATGTGCAGCGTTCCACATCGAGTGGCCTGCAAAATCGTGACGAGCGTTGATGCGAACCTTTTGCCCGGTTGGGAGCGCCAATTCAATGCGAGCTTCGCTTGACTCATAGAGTGCGCTGGATTGTCGGGCTATCCACTTGAGCGGGTCAGCGTCCCCGGCCCACGCATCATGGTTGCCGCCAATCACATACAACCACGGGCAGGCGTTGAAGAACCACTCTGCAAGTGTCCACGCTTCGCTGGTGGTGGTCTGTTGGACCGCATAGAGTCGCGCCAGTCGGCCTACCCAGTTGTTCGTTGTATCGCCCACGTTAACGGCGAACAGTCCATCCGTGCTGTTGATGAGGTCGACGTGGTTTTCAATAGCCTGCCAGTCGCAGCCAGGGTCGTCTAGGTGAGGGTCGCCAAAATGAAGGATGCCAATCGGCCCCTTCTTCTTGATTTGAATGGGTATCAGGTTTCTGGCTTTCCATGCTGCCGAAACTCGTTGCGACTCCTTTAGTCGGTCAGATCGCAATTCGTCAATCGTCCGTGACTCACTCGGCAGTTCTGGTGTTTCAAACTCTCGTTCTTTCTTCACAACTGCCGAAGGTTTGTAGCCCGCCAGATCAAGTCGGTGCTTGAGCGTGCCGACTGGCATGTTCATTTTTCGGGCGGCGACTGCAAGCTGCGGAATGTTTAGCGCCGTGAATTTGTCGACCGTTTTCTGTAGCTCTTTTTCAGACAGTTTTGGGGTCGGCATTGTGCAGTCTTTCGTAGAGGATAGGCTCGCGTGAGCCGGGGTCGATTTCACAGGCGATGCGCACTGCGGTGGTGATGTCGGCGCCGTTCTTCATGGCGCCGAGTGCAGAGTTACCGCCTGATCCAATGGCGTGAAAACCACGCTCTATCGGCTCCGGGATGAGGTCTTCAAACCAGTATTCCAACTTGTTGCTGGTCATTACGAGCGCGCAGAAGTTGGCGCCGAGCTTAGGGCGCTTGGTTGGTCGCCCCTCGCGCATCCAGTCGACAAATTGCCGGATGTTCTGCGACTCGCCAGCGCAACCCACAAGCGAACCGTGGATGTTGAATATCTTGGTGGACGGCCACCACAAATCGCCAGTGCTGCACATGGAATCAGCGCACATAGCCATCTCTCGCAAACTTGCTGCGATAGTTGTCATACGATCCTTTGGTTAATCGACGTTGGCGAATTCGCCGAGTTCGGCCAGTCCTCTACGCTTCTTGGTGAGGTAGACGCCGTTTTCTGCTTCTGCCTGGCGGCGGGCTTTTTCTCGTACTGAGCGCATCAGGTCTTCGCCCTTGATCGCCATTGTCGGGTTGGCACGATTCCATCGCTGGATTGCTTCTTGCGAGTCCGTGGCATCTCCCTCTTCGCGCTCGCGTGTGTAGCGCTGCATCAGTTGTTTTCGACGCTGGGTGAGCAGCGTTTCCTGATTTTTGATCGCACTCTTGCCCTCAAATCCTTCCATGCCGCGAGCGGCGGAGAAGCCAAGGAATTGCGCGACCTCTTCCGGGATGGTGGTTTCGTCAACGATGGTGATGCCGGTCTTGTCCTGAATCCCCTCTTGATCGTAGCGATAGGCTTTCAGCGGGTCTTTGATGGACTTCGGAAGCATCTCTTCAATGCCGCGTAGGGTGTTGCCCTGAGACATCGTTTGCATACCGTTGGCGATGTTGCCACCGATGCCGAACACGGGGCCGGCAATGGTTTCGAGCAGGGCTTGGTAATACTTCTTGCCCTCAAGCGTTTCCTGCGGCATACGGATCAGCAGGGAGTCCAAGCCAACACGACCGGAGATGTCGCCGCCAATTGCGTCCTTGATGCCTGGAGCACGGAAAACGCCATGAGCCAACACTTCACCCATGTCTTTGCCGAAAGTTTGTGCGAGATAGTTGCGCAGCGCAACCTGCGCGTCCCACGGCTCATCCTCAGAACCACCAATGGCAGATGCGGCCGCAAGGAGTGTCGTCATAAGCGGAAGCCCCAAGGCTCCAGCAAACATGCCGTGCATCGCCAGCAGACCGCCAAGGGTTTTCATAGCCTCCTTGTCGCCTTGCAGTGACTTTGCCGTGTTCCGCGCCAGCGTGTAAATCATGTTTTGACCATACTGCTTGAATAGCAGGATGACGCGGGCGGTTGGCCCCTGCATGATGCGCGGGCGGTTTGTGGCGCTGTAGTCGAAATGCGAGTCGTACGTGAGGTCGTGCGCCAACTTGTACGGGTCCGACACTCCCGACTCTGTGGCCATGCGATACGCCGCCATGAAGGTAACGCCACGGTTGAACTTCTCGGCTTCGTGGAACATCATCGAGGCAACGCGCATTACGCGCTGTTGGTTCTCGTTGAAAGCCCCTGATTTTCCTTGACTGACGCCAGCCAGATCATGCGCCATCGTCAGGTCAATCAAGCCCTCTTTCACGGCGCGGTCGTAGGCTTCGCGCTCCTTGCCCTTGAGTTGCGACAGGAGGTCGTTCTTACCCTTCACCGCATCGGCGGATAAGGACAGCAGCATCTTTGCCGCTTTGGTGAAGCCGAACTTTGACGCCAGCATTGGGTATGCCACCAACGCTGTTTGCGACAGGTTCACTACGGCAGACGCGGGAGACAGTCCCATGTGCCACATAAAGCCCAGCCCGGTCAGCGCATTGGCGACGGGCGTGTTCTGTGGGTTCATGACGTGCTGGTGACGCGCGTTCATTTCGTCGACTACGGATTGAGCAACAACGTTGCTGTAGTTCGGATCGGCCTTGATTTTGCTGTCAATGGTTTCCTGCATCTGCGACAGCGTATCGGCCAGCCGGTCGCCGTGGCGCAGCTTTGCAAGGTGATAACCGCCGTGGAACATGTTGCGGGCAAACGCGCGCATGGCGTCATTCGAGTAGCCCGGAGTGCCCTTGCGGTGAATTCCAGACTTCGCCCATGACAGGTCGGGAAGGGACGACAGCCACAATTGATTGATTGCGTCGAGCTGCGACTCCCGTACCTGTGCGTCCGGTTCCTCGTTGATGAGGGCGACCAAGTCTTTCATGAACCCACGCGATACCCCGTCGCGTTCCGCGTTGAATTCCTTCTTCTTCTGCACGGCGCCGACGACATCATTGGGATAGGCGCGGATCAGCTCGGCGCGCATCTGCTGGGCTTGGTTCGTGGTTTCTGCCATGTTCACGGATTTAGTGACGCCCGACGAATCTTTCACGATCACCATGTAGTCGCCAAAACGCGCAAGCGGGAAGTAAACCCCTTTCATCGACTTGGTGAATTCCTCGCGCATCTTGTCGAGGGTTCGCTGTTTTGCGGACGTGTCGAGTGCAGAGCGTTGCACGCGATCCAGCAGTTCAGCTTTCACCTTCTCGAAGTGCGCAGCGTAGGCATCCCGTGCCTCGCGGTAGATGTCTTTGCCCTCTTGCGGGAGGTTGACCCAGCGCTTGCGCAGATCGGAGAACTCAACCGACAACTCGGACTTCTTGGTATCGGGATCGAACTGCGCCAATGTTGCGTCATGCATCAACGCGGACAGGCTTGACGCGACCTCCGGGCGCTTGCGATTCAATACACGCCACTTGTCGATAATTGCGTCGGCAACGGCAGAGCCCTCATTCTGCTCGGCCTGCATGATCTGTAGGCGCTCGTTGTACTTTGGCAGTTCGGGAACGTCTTTGGTGTAGATGTCCGCGATTTGCCGACCACCAAGGAATTGCAATGCAGCGCCGCGCCGGTCGCGCGCCATGTTCGCTGTCGTTTTCAGGATGCTCTTGATACCAGAGCCAAGCCCTTGCACGACTTCTGCACCGTTGTACGCGGACTGTGCATCGGTTTGTTTCGGATCGAACAGATCACCGGGACGACTGAACCGAATATCTGCGTTGTCTTGTGAGAATTGTCCTGTGTTGCCCGTGGCGGATTTGATTTGATCGTCCGACCAAACCAGCCAAGAATCGCGCCCCGATCCTTCGTTACTGTTTTCGTAAACGATTCCGTCATTGCCAAGTCGAGCGGCATGATTTATGTAAGCGTCCCATGTCCTGACATCGCCAGCGTCTCCAGTGCGCATTGGGTCAAGTATTTTTAGATATACCGGATAAACGGTATCGCTACCTTTTCGGTCTTGAATTACATCGAGACGTTCTGCCGCTTGACCAGCATCGCCAAAGTGCCCACCCTCGTAGAATTTTGTGATGCCTGGCTCGCGTGTACCGTGATAAACAACCAGCGGCCTGCCCTGATCGTCAACCACGCGACTGTCGCCAAACCACTTCCAGAAGTTGCGTACACCCTCTTCTGTCGGGTGAATCGCTTGACCGTTGCTGTTCTTGGTGGGGCGGGTCTTGCCGTCTACTTCGATGGTGTCGGGCTCCAACACCGAAACACCATCCCGCAACCCATTCCGGCGCATGCCTGCAACGAATGTTGCAACCATGTCGTCTGACCATTCGATTTTGAACCCGGTCGCATCGGCGAGTTTGCCGAGCCAGGAACGAATCAAGGCGACGAGTTTGTCCCATCCCTTAAGGTTTTGCAGGTCGCTCACCGGCATATCGGCGAGGGCTTCTTCTATCGCCTCTTCTTGCCCGATGCCGTAGCGGTCCATCTGCTGCTGCGTCAGTTTGCGCAGGTTCGCATTGGTGTCGTACATCCCTTTGAGGATCGGCTTTGCGTTGCTGCCAAGCGTGTTGGCAATGCCCCGGTGCAGGGCTTCGTGCGAGATGACGAACAGCGCTTCTTTCGGCGAATGGATTTCGCTCGAAACGAGTATGACTTTGTCGGTGTCGCGGAAGTAGGCGCCGCGAATCTTGCCGTCAGGGACGCGGGAGAGAACGGTGTCGCGTTCTGTTGCCGGCATGTCGGCGACTGTGCGCACGACGGTTACACCAGAGAG
>OFRE01000453.1_pt1 | contig 11112 bp, 15 predicted proteins | sample 1543061 | NCBI WGS metagenome assembly OFRE01 (sample SAMN07774218, study PRJEB24372) | wastewater metagenome | isolation source: Exp Tend NO 50WW | collected 2016-02
GGGAGCAACATGCAAACCCACCTCAGTTCTATCCAGAAGTCAGCCAACACGATTACAGGTCGTTGGCTCCCTTTCGCTTGTCTCGGTCGGCCTGATAACCCGACACGTTGGCTGACCCCTAGAGGGAATTGAGATGCGGCATTACCCATTCCACGTTGGAGATTACAGGTCGGCAACAACGCATCTGTCCGACTCCGAGGATTTAACCTACCGTCGATTGCTCGACTTCTACTACGACACAGAGCAACCAATACCAACAGATTTGCATGTAGTCGCTCGGAGACTCAGGGTTACTCAAGCAGACCTACAAACCGTTTTGCAGGACTTCTTTACGGAAACAGATGGTGCTTGGCATCATGCTCGGTGCGACGCTGAACTAGAAAAATACCAGTCATTTAAGGAATCAGGCAAGAAAGGCGCTGATAAACGATGGGGTAATGATAGGGAGCCTATGGGGAGCCTATCAAACCCTAATGCTACCCCAATAGCAACCAAGAACCAAGAACCAAGAACCGTAAACCAAGAACCAGAACCAAGAACCAAAGACTCTGAATCACCGCTTCTAGTGCTTCAAGAAAACCAAACAAAGTCAAAACCCTTGCAACCGGCTGCGCCGGCCGCACCGAAAAAAAAGGTGGCGGACGTTGAAAGCCTCGAACTGCAAGCGGTTTGCAGGGAAACATGGGGGCGCTACAGCGAAGCCTACGCGGTCAGGTACGGGACGCCCCCGGTCAGGAATGCCAAGATCAGCGGCCAGGTTAAACAGTTCTGCAAGCGCGTACCGGCTTGCGAGGCGCCGGCGATTGCCGCGTTCTACGTCGCCCACAACAACGCCTTCTACGTTACTAAGGGGCACGCCGTAGGGCAACTCCTTGCCGATGCCGAGAAACTGAGAACGGAATGGGCGACGAATCAGCCGATCACGCAGACCCAGGCGGCCCAGGCCGACCGAACGCAGGCGAACGGAAATATCTGGACCAAGATCATTAACGAGGCGAAAGAAAGGGAGCGCAATGAAGGCATCCAGCAGGCTTAGTGAAGCTGTAGCGGTGACGCTGGAGCTTACCGGCACAACGCTATCCGAGGTTGCAGCGCGGATGATGGCCGACGACCTGGCGCGCTACCCTGAGCAGCAAGTCATGGGCGCGCTGACGCGCTGCCGGCGCGAACTCAAGGGCCGGCTGACCATTGCCGACGTGATCGGCCGGCTTGACGATGGTCGTCCAGGGGTTGAGGAAGCGTGGGCGATGCTGCCGAAGGACGAACAGACAACGGCGGTGTGGACGGTCGAAATGTCGCAGGCCAGCGCGGTCGTGCATGATCTCCTAGACCGAGGCGACGAGGTTGCTGCAAGGATGGCGTTCAAGGAAGCCTATTCCAAGGCGTGCCAGTTGGCGCGCGACCGCGGCGAGCCTGTCTCATGGTCGGCTTCGCTCGGGTGGGACAAGGGTGGCCGTGAGCCGGTTTTGATGGCCGCTGTCGTCGCCGGTCGATTGTCTCAGGAACAGGTGGCAATTTATCTACCGCCGGGTGACACGCAGCCGTTACTTGTTTCGGGTGAAGTTCAAGGCCGGGTCAAGGCGCTGGCCGACAGGTTGTGCAAATGACAGTCCAGTGCGTCGCCTGCTCGAAGTTCAGCGTCCAACGCGCGAACAAGGAAATGCAGGATCAGGGATTCGGCTGCTGCGATCGGCGAGAGCCGTTCATCTGCTTCGGCGCGCGGAAGGAACGCGACTGCGATCACCACGTCCCCGCTGCTGCGGAGGTCATCGCCAAGCGCGAGGCGTGGTTGTCGGGGGTGAAGCGGGTCATGGATGGCCGTGAGCGAAGACGCTGGCGTGGCGATGATGGAAGGCTGGAACGATGAGTTCCGGCGCTTCGCCCAGGCGGTGGCAAGTGGTGCCGCCTAACGTGCTAGCTGACCGGCGCGAGCCGATAGGCGAAGCGTCCAGCCCGAAGGGCGATGGTCGAGCGGCGGGTTAGAGCGCCGGTTGCTACGGAGACAAGAAATGACAAATGAAAAACTGACGGCGATATACAACAAGGCGAATGGCATCTCCGAAGGAAAGCGCCCACCGATCACTACGGAGCGGGTTTTCACAGCAATGCGGGAAATGGCGGCACGACCACCAGACGTTCTGTTTGATGGGTTCGCGGTGCTGCAATCTCTCGACAGCAAAGCCAAGGTACGAACCAGCGCGGAGAACGTGAGCGATGTACTGGATGCGGTCGTGAGACTCATGCGCTCTAACGTCGGACGTAACCGGCCTGACGCGCCTTTTGCGGCAGGTCCGGTTGACGGTAGTGTTCGGCCCCTTGATACGGAGACGGGTAATGAGTGACGACCTTGGCGACCGGATGAAGATGTACGAAGGTATGGAGGCTGGGCGCAGGCTGATGCCCTTGCTTCCGGTCTTGGCCCGCATAGATGGCCGCGCCTTCCATTCCTTCACGCGAGGCATGGATAGACCGTTTGACGCTGCATTCTCGGCGGCGATGGTGGAAACAACGGCAGCGCTGGTGCGCGACACTGGCGCTTGCATGGGCTACACGCAAAGCGACGAAATCACGCTGGCGTGGCACTCGGCGAACCACAAGAGCCAGATTTGGTTTGATGGCCGCGTAGCGAAGATGACCTCGCAGCTTGCCGCACAAGCCACACTGATTTTCTACCGGCTTGTGCTGGAAACAATGCCGGCCTACGCAGAACGACTGCCGACCTTTGACGCTCGGGTGTGGAGTGTTCCGAACCGCACCGAGGGCGCGAATGCGTTTTTGTGGCGAGAATGGGACGCGACCAAGAACAGCGTGAGCATGGCAGCAGCGGCCTACTACAGTCACAAGGTGCTGATGGGCAAGAACAGTCCGCAGAAGCACGACATGCTGCACGACAAGGGCGTGAACTGGAACGACTACCCGGCAGTGTTCAAGCGCGGCGCCTACGTGCAGCGACGCACTGAGCGAGTGCCGTTCAGTGCCGAAGAACTTGACAGACTGCCGCCGAAGCACGAAGCGCGAGCTAACCCGGCGCTGGTGGTTGAGCGGTCTGTGTGCGCGGTGCTGGACTTGCCGCCACTGGGCACAGTGACAAACCGCGAGGCTGTTATTTTCGATGGATATTCCCCGATGGTGACAGAGGGGCCGAACGTGAAGGTGAGCAGCCTGCCGCAACCGGAAGGAGACTGACGACATGACAACGCCTATTGCGGCAGCTCCGCTCGACCGTAGGGTTGGGCATCAGCCGAGGGCTACCGAAGACGGGCATTGCCGGCGAGAGTGCCCGTATATGGAGGCTTGGAGCCATCCGTTCTGGCACCAAACAGCATGGTGCTGGAAGCAGATGCGCGACCTTGCGTACTATGACGGGCTGATAGCGGATTGCCTGCACCGGACACCGGACGAGAACTTGGCGCGGTTGCCGGTGGAGATGATGCCCAACGATCGAGTTCAGGCGGGCGGAGCCTCGCCTGCAACGACGGGTTAGAGGGCAACGGTACAGGACGCCATGAATAAAGTGTTTTTCGGAGACTGCCGCGACACCATGCGCGACCTGATAGCGCAGGGCGTGAAGGTGCAGATGTGCGTGACCTCGCCGCCGTACTTCGGACTGCGCGACTACGGGCACGCTGGCCAGCTTGGACTGGAAGCGACACCGGCTGAATTTGTGGCGGCGATGGTTGAGGTTTTCGCGCTGGTGCGGGAACTGCTGGCCGATGACGGCGTGCTGTGGTTGAACTTGGGCGACAGCTACAACGCAGCGGGGCGCACCGGACACGGCACACGCCAAGGCTTCAAGCAGGGAACGAACCGGGCCAGCGCCGAGAAGGCCGACAACTGCCGCCCGAGCGTGGAGAACCTGAAGCCAAAGGATTTGATTGGTATCCCGTGGCGCGTGGCCTTCGCGCTCCAGGCCGATGGCTGGTACTTGCGGCAGGACATTATTTGGCACAAGCCGAACCCGATGCCGGAGAGCGTGACCGACCGCTGCACGAAAGCGCACGAATACCTGTTTCTGTTGAGCAAGAGCGAGCGGTACTACTTCGACCAGAAGGCGATTCTTGAACCAGTAAGCCAAAACACTCACGCCCGACTTTCGCAAAATGTGCAGGCGCAGATTGGCAGCGAACGCGCCAACGGTGGCGCGAAAACCAACGGCAACATGAAGGCGGTAGGGCGGAAGTTTGACCCTGGCGCAGGCAACAAGAACAACCCGAGCTTTGACGCTGCAATGGCGATCATGCCAGCCGAGAGGAACAAGCGCTCCGTCTGGACTGTGCCGACGCAGCCCTACAGCGGCGCGCACTTTGCGACCTTTCCTCCGGCGCTGATTGAGCCGTGCATCCTGGCCGGCAGCAGGAGCGGTGACACGGTGCTGGATTGCTTTTTCGGAAGTGGCACGACCGGCGAGGTAGCCGGAAACTTGGGGCGCAACTGGATCGGCTGTGAGATTAACGACCAGTACGCGCCATTACAGCAGGCAAGGACGGCACAGCGTGGCCTTGCCCTCTAACGCTAATTCGGCCTAGCGTGCAAGGTACACATGCGAGAAAAGTACAAGACCCGCAGCATCATCCTGCTAGGCGACCCGCAGAAAGAGATTGCCTGCGCGGCTATCCATAACGCTCCAACAGGCTTGGAAGTGGTAATCCGTGAGCCTGTGAAGGTTCGCGGCCTAGATCAGAACGGGCTGTACTGGCTGCGGCTAGGCGAAATCGCCGAACAAGCATGGTTCGGTGGTCGGCAGTACAGCAAAGAGGTCTGGCACCACTACTGCGGAATCAACATCATGCCGGAAAAGGTAACAACGAAGGATGGCGAGGTCAGGTCGAAGTGGATCGAAGTCCCGAGCGGTGATCCAATCGTAATTTCCACGACGCAACTTGAACGCAGGTGCTTCGCGGAATACACTACAGCGGTTGAGGCTTTCGGCGCTTCGCTTGGTGTGATGTTCTCAGAAAACCCATGGGGGGTTGGACGATGAACGAAGAAAACAAAATCCACAAAATGAGCTTGATGCGGAGGATTGCTGTAAAGGTGAAAACCGAAGCCCTTGGCATCAAGATTAACGCCGAACTTGACCGAATCCACGACGAGGCAATCGCCAAATTCCGGACGCTGGCGAAATCGACTGGGCAGCGGACAAGAACGGACAGGCTGCTAAAGTGAGCCTTTCGGCTGCCGAATCCTTCGGGTGGAGGGTTGGAATGAAACGCGCCACTACTCGACGCTGTAAGAACAAATCATGCCATAAGCGATTTACACCTGCCCGCCCATTCCAGGAAGTTTGTGACACTCCGGAATGTGCTCAAGCCTTTGCAGAACAGAAGCGGGAGAAGGTTAGGATTGCCAGGGCGAAGAAGGATCGTGCCGAAATCAAGGCGCGAAAAGAGAAGGCCAAGCGACCGCAAGACCTGAAATCGGAGGCTAGAACTGCATTCCATGCCTACGTCAGAGCGCGCGACATCGCGGCTGGGTATGGGTGCATTGACTGCGGTAAGCCGTTTGAGCCGCAAAAGCCGGGTGGGTCGGTCGATGCCGGGCACTACCTGAGCCGAGGGAGCGCCCCTCACCTTGCCTTCGATGAGCGCAACGTTCACGCCCAGCGCAAGAACTGCAACCGACCAGGCGGTGCGACGGCGGCAGAGTACCGGGCCGGCTTGGTCGAACGAATTGGCCACGCTGCCGTGGAGGAACTTGAAGCGGATCAGGAGTCGCGGCGATACCGGGACGACGACTACCGCCGTATCAGGGACGAATACCGGGCGAAACTCAAGGAACTGAAAGCGAGGACCGCATGACCTGCAAAGCCTGCCTGCTAGGCCACGGCACCCACGACCACGCACTTAAACCCTGCTCCGGCTGCTCTTGGCACTCGAAGAAATGGACGTTCCTCGGGACGAAGCCCTACTGCCGGCTTTACAGGAGCGTGAGGGATACGCGGTGCTTGGACTGGAAAAGGAAGCAGGAATCGGGTAACATCCTGACATCAAAGCTACCCGACAGGGCGCCGAAGGAGAACGAACAATGACTAAACCGTGGCCAGCAGACGCAGTCGAGCGCCGACCCATTGATTCGCTGATCCCCTACGCCAAGAACAGCCGAACTCACTCCGACGAGCAGGTCGCCCAGATTGCCGCCTCGATGAAGGAGTGGGGCTGGACCAATCCAATCCTGATCGACGAAACAGGCTCAATCATCGCCGGACACGGCCGCGTGTTGGCCGCCAGGAAGCTAGGCTATACCGAAGCGCCAGTGATGGTCGCCGAGGGCTGGACGCAGGCACAAAAGGCTGCGTACATCATCGCCGACAACAAGCTCGCCCTGAACGCCGGGTGGGACGTCGACATGCTCAAGCTGGAACTCGGCGAACTGGAAAGCGAAGGCTTCGCCCTGGAACTCACCGGATTCAGCGCGGACGAACTCAAGAACCTGCTCATCGAGGAAACGGTTGGCCTGACCGACGAGGACGCGGTGCCGGATGTGCCGGAAACCCCGGTCACGGTCTTGGGTGATGTGTGGATCATGGGTAATCACCGGCTGATGTGCGGTGATTCGACGAGTATCGACGCTGTGGATACGCTGATGGCTGGGCAGAAGGTGGATATGGTTTTTACTGATCCTCCTTATGGGATAAACGAAAAAGGCGACAGGAGTAAGCGTGGAGGAAACTCAAAAATAGTCGGAAACATGAAGGGTCTGAAATTGCCAGACTTCAAAGATGATACGATTCAATATGCTATCGACGCTTATGGGATCTGCGAGGGAATGGGGATTAAGCGACAAGTTTGGTGGGGTGCTAATTATTACTGCCACTCATTACCACAGAGCAACAACTGGTTTATATGGGATAAGCGGGTAGAAGAAAAGCATACAAATACCAATTCAGATTGCGAAATGGCATGGGTAAAGTCCGAGTTCTCATCAGTAAGAATCTTTCGGCACCTTTGGAATGGCATTTGCAAAGCAAGCGAACACAACCAGTCAAGAATACATCCGACGCAAAAGCCGGTTGCACTGGCGGAATGGGCTTTTAACTATTTTAAAAATGTTGAGTCAGTCCTCGACCTATTCGGCGGGTCAGGCTCAACGCTAATCGCCTGCGAAAAGACTGGCCGTATCAATCGGTCAATGGAACTCGACCCAAAGTACTGCGACGTGATCGTTAAGCGGTGGCAGGAGTTCACCGGAAAGCAGGCAACGCTAGAGGCGACCGGCGAGAATTTCCCGTCTATAAACAACGAGGTGGCGGAAAATGCGCACAAAGCCGCCGCATAAGCCGACTCCCGAGGACCGTAAGCAGGTCGAAATCCTCTCCGGCCTGGGGATCCCCCAAGACCAGATTTGCCGGCTGATTGGCGGCGGGATAAGTGAAAAGACCCTCCGCAAGTGGTACGCGCAGGAACTGGCCGATGGGGTGCCGAAGGCGAACAGCCAGGTGAGTAAGAGCCTGTTCCAGAAGGCCGTCGCTGGCGACACCACCGCGCAAATCTGGTGGACAAAGACCCGCATGGGCTGGAAGGACACCAGCCGGGTCGAGGTTGCTGGCGCCGATGGAGGGGACCTGATGGGATCGTTCGTCAAGGCGGCAGAAGCCCTGAGAAGCCAGATTCGCGGGAAGTGAGCCTCTGGGACCTGTCCCTGCCGGACGTCCTGGACGAGTGGGACGAGATCGACAAGCGCGGCACCTACCTTCCGGGGATTCGCGCGCTTTGCCTTGAGGACCGCTTCTATCTGCTGGTCAAGGCCTGTAGCCGGGTCGATGCGCTACATCCGTGGATTTACGCCAGGTGCCGGGAGGTCGAGCTGGCGCCGGATGACCACCTCGACCTATGGGGACGCGAAATGTACAAGAGTACAGTTATCACGTTCGCCGGGATCATCCAGCACATTCTCCGAGACCCGGAGACCACGATCGCCATCTTCAGCCACACTAAGGGCATCGCCCGCAAGTTCTTCCGGCAGATCAGGTTTGAACTGGAGACCAACGAAACCCTGAAGAAAGCCTTCCCGGACATTCTTTACCAGTCTCCGGCCAAAGAGGCGCCGCGATGGGCCGAAGAAACCGGCTTAGTCGTCAAGCGAAAGGGCAACCCGAAGGAATCAACCCTTGAAGCATGGGGGCTAGTCGATGGCCAGCCGACCTCTGCCCACTTCGGCCTGCGGGTCTATGATGACGTTGTCGCCCCGGAGTCGGTGACCACGCCCGACCAGATCAACAAGACTACCGAGGCATGGGAACTGTCCGACAACCTCGGCGCCATCGGCGGCCGCAAGTGGCACGTTGGCACCCGGTATCACTTCGGGGACACCTACAACGCCATTCTGACCCGAGGCGCCCTGACGCCCCGTATCCGGCCGGCGACCGACAACGGGCAGCCGGACGGAAACCCGGTACTGCTGACCCCAGAACAGTGGTCGGCGAAGAAGATCATCCAGGGGCCGGCAACGATCGCCTGCCAGATGCTCCAAAACCCCATCGCCGGCCAACAGGCAATGTTCGACGTCACCGACCTGCAGGAGTTCGAGGTACGGCCGGCAACCCTGAACATATACATCCTCATTGACCCGGCGCGCAGCATGAAAAAGGGCAGCGCCAACACGGCCATTGCGGTGCTCGGGATCGATTCAGCCCGGAACAAGTACCTGCTAGACGGGGTGAATCACCGCATGAACCTGTCCGACCGATGGGCGGCGGTGCGGGACATGCGCAAGGTCTGGATCAATCAGCCGGGCGTGCAGATGGTATCTGTGGGATACGAGGCCTTCGGCGCCCAGGCCGACCTTGACTACTTCTACGAACGGATGGAGGTCGAGGCGAACAGCTTCCCCATTGTCGAACTGAAGTGGCCAAGAGACGGGGAAGGCAGCAAGGATGACCGGGTTCAGCGCCTCGGGCCTGATTTCCGGTCCCACAAGTTCTTCATCCCGAAGGACTGCCCGCAACTGACGAGTCATCAGTCCGTGGTCAAGGACGCCGGCCAGCCCTATCGAATAGCCAAACCAATCCGCAAAAAGGACTCGGACGGGAACATCTACGACCTGACGAAGCAATTTAAGGAACAGGTTATGTTCTATCCATTTGCCCCGTTGAAGGACTTGATTGATGCCGCCAGCCGGGTATATGATCTTGACCCAAGGCCACCTGTTCTGATCGAGGACAGCGCGCTGGAGCCGGAACACTACGCTGATTCGTGAGGTACGATCATGGCCTACAACTACACCCCGCCCGCCGCACCGCGCACCAAGCCTCTGGACTACGCCGCCCTCGTGAAGCGCGCCGAAGGCAAGGATTGGAGCAAACCGGAGCCAGCTTATGAGTTCAGTTCAGGCCGGAAATTCGACGATACGGGCAGCAATGGCGGACCTTACAACCGCTGAGTACGATGCCCTCCCAGAGGGAATCAAGCTCGTGCACTCCCGCGAGGGGTACGCCTGGCTTGGCTCGGAAAAGCACCGGGTAGTCGAGCGCGAGTGCTACCCGGACGACGAGGTTACAGAGTAACCCTCGCATGGATACCAAGTATCCACCACTACCAATTTGTGATATTCTGACCGCGCCTACCATGTCGGCGGCGGATTGATGAGGATCGCCCATGATCGCAACTGCTGACGTTGATACCCTGGCCGAGATGGCTGTAGCCAAGCAGGTAGCCGAAGACCTGCACTCGGCCTACCCTGGACATGCCTGGGCCGTCACCGTCCGCGGCGGGGCAATCATCATCAAAGACCTGATCGTGTCGAGCCTGTGGGGCTACATCCTCAAGATGGACGCCATCAAGCACGACGCCAAGGTGATGAAGCAAGAGGTCATCCGGGCCGGCGGCGAGATTCTCGAACGGGCAAGGCTTGAACGCGGGATGCGAACCGACCAGGCCGTGACGCAGGTCGACGGCATCGCCAACTACACTGGACTGGGGCAATTCTGATGGCCGAGACAAACTGGCTCCAACTGGCGAAAGACGCCCACCAATCCTCAACGTCCTACGTCGATGCGAACTACCGGAAGAAATGGGAAGATGGCCTACGGATGTTCCAGAGCCGGCACCCGCAGGACTCAAAATACCTGTCCGACGCCTACAAGCATCGCAGCAAGATATTCCGCCCGAAGTCCCGGTCATTGGTCCGGAAGCACGAAGCGGCTGCGGCAGCGGCATTCTTCTCGAACCTTGACGTAATCAGTACCGCAGCGGTCAATCAGAACGACCGCAACCAGGCCGCGAGTGCGGACCTTTGGAAAGAGGTCATAAACTACCGCCTGACCAAGACAATCCCTTGGTTCCTGACCCTTGTCGGGGCGATGCAGGACTGCATGACTGTCGGGGTTGCGTGCTCCTATCAGTATTGGAAATATGAAGCGAAGTCGGTCATGGAGTACGAGACCATGACTGACGAATTCGGCAATCCGTTCATTGGTGCTGACGGCCAGCCGATGCTGGTCGAGCGCCCCCGCATGGTGGTCAAAAAAGATCAGCCCTGCATTGAATTGATGCCGGTGGAGAACATCCGAATTGACCCTGGCGCCTCGTGGATCAACCCGATTGAATCCAGCCCCTACGTGATTCGCCTGGTCCCGATGTACGTGTGCGATGTCAAGGCGATGATGAACAACCTTGACCAAAAGACAAACGCGCCTAAGTGGAAGACCCTGACTGACGGACAGATCAAGTCCGCCATGAAGAACGACAATGATTCAACCGCGCAGACGCGGGAGCAGAACCGGCAGGACAGCAAAGACCCCGGCAACACGGCCATTGGTGATTACGAGATTGTCTGGGTGCATGAAAACTTCATGCGCGTGGATGGTGAAGAAATGGTGTTCTACACCCTCGGCACCGAGTTCATGCTGACCGATGCGAAACCATTGGCCGAAGTGTATTTCACCGGGGACCGCCCGATTGTGATGGGCTGCTGCGTGGTCGAGACCCACAAGGTGATGCCGGATTCCCCTGTGATGCTCGGGGAACAGTTGCAGCGCGAGGCGAACGAGGTCGTGAATCAGCGCCTGGACAACGTGAAACTGGTGCTGAACAAGCGGTACATCGTCAAGCGCGGCGCGCAGGTCGACATCAAGTCGCTGGTGCGGAACGTGCCGGGGTCGGTGACACTGGCGAA
>OFRE01000456.1_pt1 | contig 11081 bp, 9 predicted proteins | sample 1543061 | NCBI WGS metagenome assembly OFRE01 (sample SAMN07774218, study PRJEB24372) | wastewater metagenome | isolation source: Exp Tend NO 50WW | collected 2016-02
GCGACCTTCGCGATCTCCGGATCCGCGAGCACCGCTTCGAGGAGCGAGCTGAGTCGGGCGACCTCCGCAGCGAGCGGATCGTCGGAGGCGTGCTCCGGGTCGATGTCGACGACGGGCAGACCGTCGACCTGCTCGGTCGAGGTGACGTTGCCCTTGCCGTCGTACACGGTGCGGGTGCCGGTGCCGTCGCCGTTGTCGATCATCACTTCACGGACGACGCTGTCGACCATCATTTCGTAGGACGTGGTCATCATCGCTGGACCCTCCATCGAACGTAAGGCGCTGCAGTCGCTGGCACAATGGACCCGACCTGAGCGGTGAACGTGAATCCGGATACATTGGGGAGTGCGCTCGACGAGTACGTCCACGGCGAGTTGAACGACCAGTTGACCGACGTTGACGAGTCGGGGCCGCCCATGTCGACCGGAGGGGAGCCACCAATGGCGGCCCATGAGCGATAGGCCGACGCACCGCTGACCGCCATGCCGCCCCAGTAGACGCCGGGGGCGAGTGCAATAGGCGTGAACGTCTGCGACTTGTAGCCGCCGCTCGACGTGTCGACCTCGGCGGCGGACACGAGCGGGTTGCCGGTCGGCAGCCCCGTCGATGACGCCCCAGCCCAGATGCCGGGTCGCATCTTTGATGACGCCGAGGCGGTCTGGACGTAGAACCAGCAGCCGTCGATGTTGATGGGCTCTTCGACCACGATCAGCCAAAACGCAATGGCGTCCGTGCCCGGGGTGACCGCCGTTGATCCGCCCATCTTGTCGTCCGACTGGCCGAGCAGGTGGTACACGTTGTCGAGGTAGAAGCGACCTGCGCCGCCGAGCGTCGCCCGGGCCGCCGCAGCATCCGCGTCGTCGAGGAGGGTGCGGGCGAACGCCGACAGGTCCGTCAACGCCCACGCCCCCGAGCCCGTCGCGTACGGCAGCTTGTTCGCCGCCGACACCAGCGCAGCGATCGCCGCCAGGTCGGAGTCGGCGGGCTGCGCTCCCACATCCGCGGCCGTCGTCCCGTGCGGGTTCCCCGTGACGACCTGCGAGTGGTCGTACGCCGTCTTGCCCCGGTCACCCCGATACGCAGTCGACGACGTCTCACCGAGCGCCAGACCGCTCCCGGCGTCCAGCGTCGCGGGCGTCCAGTTGGTGCCGTCCCACGCCAGCACATCATCGGGTGCTGGTGGGTCCGTCTCGACATCGACGTCGGTGAGGTCCGCGAGAGCTGAGGCGCCGCCGCCGCCCGTGTGCGTCAGGTTCGCGACGAACTGCGTGACGAACTTCTCGCCGTTGCGGCGGTCGACCCAGTCGTGGGCGACGATCAGCTGAACCCATTCATCGCTCACTTGACCACCACCACCTCATGGATCTTGGTGACCATGCCCTGACCCTGCACCTGCACCCGGACCCGCATCCAGTACTCACCGGGCGGAATGGCCGGAGTGTCACTCCGCTGAATGGCCCAAATCCAGAAGGTGGGAGTAGAACCGAAGTCCGTAGCGTCACAGACTCCGTCGAGCCCCTCGGTGAACACCTGCACGACGCCATCCTCGCCGCCGTACTGACCGGACACCGAGGAGGCCACCAGTGTCGCTTCGATGGTTCGCCCCTTGCGGAGCTCGACCTCGAAGCCGAGATACGCGGGGACAGGCGGGGTGGCACGCGTCCAGTCCCACACCCAGTCGTCGCCCCTGTGCCGGACGACCGCATCTCCGTAGTCGCTCACTGGTGGCCCCTAGTCCTCAGTGACCTTCGAGCGTGTCGCTCAGGTCCACGTACGGCGACGCCTCGACGTTGGCTGCCTTGGTCAGCGCAGGCTGTGCCGTCGACTGCGTGTTGTCGATGGCCTTGGTGCGATCCACCCAGGTTGACGCCAGCGAGCCGACCATCAGGCCGACGATGATCTTGGTTGGCGTGTCGGCGTCCGCGAGGTTGAACGAGTCGATCTTGACGGTGTTGCCCAGCTGATCACTGGCGCCGTACAGGAACACGATCCCGATGCTCAGCGCCCAGACGAGCCCCTGCGTAATCACGTTGTTCTTGGCGTACACGTCCTTCAGGTTCTTGAGGGACTTGACGAAGTCCACTCCCTTGCGAACCACGGCGATCATGCCGACGGTCCCTGCAACCGTGAGCAGTGCCGCTCCGGTGTCCACGCTTTCGACCTGCATCTGCATCTCCTTGCTAGACGACTTCAGTATAGGGGATCGACACGTCCATGAGCTCTGAGCGCCCCGTGCCGGGGATTCGCTCCGCCCCCATGTCCCCAAGGTGGATGCGGAGCACCCGACCGAACGGGATGCGGAGCACGCAGACCTTGTTCTCTTCGTAGCAGCGCACCAGGGCGTCGTACTGAGCTCCGGCGTGGCCGGTCGTGCCCATGTCGCGCAGCTGTACCTTCAACGTCCCCTCAGCACCGAGCATGGTGCCAACCTCAGCCTTGCGCCCCACGCCCAGGATGTCCATGACCTCGGCTTCGCGCTGGATCTCAAACTCGTCGCCCGTCACGTTGTAGAGGCGGATGCTCGTTCCGGGCTCACCCTCGACGGCGATCATGTACGAGTTCACCGTCAGGTCCACCGTGATGGGGATGAGCGTCGACTCCACGAGCTCCCCGAACATCAGACCTTCCTGAGTCACGGCGTACTGCACGCTCGGGAGTGGCGGCGCGCCGTAGTCAAGGAAGTCATCCACGGTGGTCGTGCCAGCGAGGACCCAGTCCGAGTAGATGTCGTTGCGCCGGTAGATCTTCCAGCGGATGAAGGTGGCGTCCCGCGGAGCCCCGTTCCACTCCAAGAACACGAAGCCCGAGTTCTCGTAGCCGTAGGTGTCGATGGTGAAGCTCGGGTTCGGCGGCGCCGCCCAGTTTGGAGTCACCGTGGTGGTCGCGGTGGACTGCATCCCGTTGGCCGAGACGACGGTGACGGCGATGACGGTGTCGATGCCGTGCTGGAGTATCGGAGAGGGTGGCGTGTAAGTGGTCCCTGCTCCAGTGATCAAGCCGCTGTCGAAGATCAGCGTCCCGGTGGCGGCGTTCGTGAACCGCACCCGGTACTGGAACTGGCCGGAGCCAGCTGGCGACGTGTAGGTCCACGTGACGGTCGGCAGCGGCGTCCCTATGGCCCCCAGCGGCCCCGTGATGGACACCAGGGGCAGATCGGCCATCAGGAGCAGGTTGGGGCGTGACGGCCCCGCAGAGCGGTCGTCGTTGTCCCAGGTGACCACCGACCAACGCACCAGACGGTTCTTCGCCGTGGTGGGCAGGACGGCCGTGTGGGTGCCCAGCGCAGAGGAGATCTTGCCGCTGTCGTAGATGGTGGAGGCGACCGGTGGTGCCTTGATGTTGGCGTACGTCGAGTTGGCCGACCTCAGCGCGTTGTAGCTGTTGTAGACCGCAGCGAGGTTCGTGTAGGTCGAGTCATCCGGCGACACCTCAAGGAGGACCCGGTAAGCCGTCTGGATGTCGAGCGACGACGTGTCGCTGAAGTTCCAGGTGAAGACCTGCGTGCCCGACCAGGGGATCGAAGCGCTGGGACCGGGCGACACCAGTGCGGCGGAGCTCGGGTGCTGGATGGTGACCTGATTGGTCCCACTCCAAGCCGAGGTGAGGCCGGTGCCCTCCTCGATGGTGCGGACCCGGATATAGGCACTCCCCTGCGGGATGCGCGGGGTGCCAGCCTTGGAGGCCAGCGCACCAGGGTTCGAGTAGGGGGAGTCGAGCGTGCGGAGCCCCACCGTGAACAGACCGTCGGACGCAACCTGCCACTGGAGCTTCTGGCGCACGATGTTCGGAGCCAACGTGGCAGCGACCACGAAGTCACTGTTGGTCACGATCGAGTTGTTGGCCGGGAGGAGTCCGGTGGGGACTTGAGGTGGCATCAGTCGTCCGCCAGTGCCTTGAGGTTGTCGAGCAGGGTGCGAGCGTCGTCAGGGCTGGAGATGTTGGGCAGCACCAGATTCGCGACGCTGACCTGAATCGTATCGCCACCCCCGCCGTCGACCGTGACCGACACAGGAGCGCTCTGGGCACCAGGGTCGGCCGGGTAGCCGCCCTGGTCGTTCCAGGCGGGCTGGGCCATGGTCTGCTGAACAGCCTGCGTGAGCGCCGTGTTGGACACGCTGACGGCAGCCTGCGCCATCCCCATCGTCAGATCCTGCGTCATCGACTTGATGTCGAAGTTGGGCAGGCTGCCGATCGTGGAGTTGATGTCGAGCGTGGCACTCATCGTCGGGGAGATGGTCAGCGCATCCTGCACGGACTCGGCCACCGTCTGGGCGGCGCGCACCGTCATGTCCTTGCTGTCGAGGATGCCGTTGGCGAGGCCCTCCACTATGTAGTTGCCGTACTTGGCCATGAGCTTGGACGGGGACGCGATTCCGAAGAACCGCTCCAGTGGATCAGGAATGATAAACTTGGCCCACTTGATGATCTGGTCCCTGAACCAGTTCGACATGGAGTTGATGCCGTTCCAGAGACCGATGGCGATGTTCTTGCCAGTCTGGCCGAGCCAGTTCCCGGCATTGGGGATGGCGTTGATGACCCAGCCGGGGATTTGAGTCATCCGAGCCATGAGCCACCCGCCCATGAACGAGATGCCGTTCCAGAGACCCGTGATGATGTCGGCACCCTTCTGGACGAGCCAGCTGCCAGCGTTGCCGACTGCCTGAATGACTCGCAGTCCGAGGCCGCTCAACCAGGAAGCAACCCCATTCCAGGCAGACACGATGCCCCACAAGAGGCCACCGATCACCGACGAGCCGGTCTGGACGAGCCAGGACCCAGCCCTAGAAAGGAGGTTCTGTATCGTTCCAGGCATACCCTGGAACCAAGAAACGACACCGTTCCAGGCAACAGCGAGGCCGAACAAGAATCCGTTGATGGCGGCGCTACCAGTCGACACAAGCCAGCCGCCAGCTGTAGCCACCGCGAGGAGGATGCTACGCGGAAGTCCAAGGAACCAAGCGACAACCTCGTTCCACTTGAGCCACAGGCCCAACAGGAACCCGCCGATGAGCTCCTTACCCTTCTCCATGAAGACGCCGACGAATGCGCTGATGGTCGTCAAAGCATTCATGAGGTTGTCAGGCAGGTTCACAAAGAACTGGGTGATCTCGCCCAGCTTCATAGCGATGCCGAACCCGATGTCGAACAACTTTGCCTTGAACTGATCCCACCAGATTTGAAGTGCAAGCCGGGCCATGCTCAGATTGTTCCTGAGCCCCTCTACGAATCCCTTGAATCCAGCGAACGGATCAGGCATATCCTTGAGTGCCTTTTCGAGCTCTTCCTGGAGCTTCTTGTTGAAGTCCTCCAGATCAGCAAGAGTTCCCTCTTCATCGAACAGGCCACCCTCGCCACCAGGGATCTCGTAGTCGCCAGGAGTGATGCCGGACATCTCCTCCATTGCCTTGAGCGCCTTCTCGACGCGACCGACGAACGTCTCGATCTCCGAGTTCATCTGCTGGAGCAAATCAACGATGGAGTCATAGGCCTCGTTCAAGGCGTCGAGCTTCTTCTTCTCATCGTCCAGCTGGCGCCCCACCAGATCACGGAGGCGCTGGATGTCCTTGACGTGCTTCTTCTCGACCTCGACCTTGGCGCCGAGGTCGTCGTACAGCGGTTGGAGATCCTCGATGATCTTCTTCTGCGCGGCAATCTGCTTGGCGATCTCGTCGAAGGACATCTCCTCGACAACCTTCGACATCTTCTCCAGCTGGCGCACCTGATCATCGAACGTCAGCGCCTTCTGGAGCCCCAACCGCTCGCCGGTGCGCTTGAGCTTCTCCAGCTGCTTCTGCATCTCGCTGAGGGTGGACGACTGGCCGGTGAGCTCCTTGCGCTGCTTCTTGAGCATGTCGATCTGCTCGTCGTACACACCGAGGATGTCGCTCCCGGCGCCGCCAAGATACATCGAGTTCCGCTCGCCCTGAAGGCTCTCCAGTTCCCCACCCAGTGCAGCGAACCTGGACTGAAGATCGTCTACCGACTGCCCAGCGTCCTCCAAGTCCATGATCGCGAGCGTGAGTCGCTTCTGGGCGAGCTCGTTCTGGTAGATCTCCTCCTCCATCTTGGTCAGCCCCGTCAGGGGCGTGTTGAGGAGGTCGTCAATCCTGTCCTTGGCGGCGTCGATCGCACTGCTCACCGCATCGTACTGATACTCGAGATCTTCGAGGATGCGCTGATGTTGGACGAGTGTGTTGTCCAGAGCGTCATACTTATCCTGTAGTCCGTCAACCAGTCTCTGCTGGACGGCGATCACCTGCGTCAACCCAGGCAGCTGTGCCGCGAGGTTGCTCTTGGCCACCTGCATGTTGTCGAACGAGGGGAGCGCCTGCGGTGCCACCTTCGCGACGGTGCTGCGCTGCTCAGCCACGTCCGCCCGGTCGAAGGCCGACGTGGCACCCGCAGTGGCGTTGACGAACGCCTGATGCGCCGCAGCCGCCCGTGCGATGTAGGTGGGAATCTGACGAAGCTTGGCGTACTCGCTCAGGATGACAGCGACGCCAGCCTTGACGTTGTCGACCAGGGAGGGCGAGTGTCGCGCGAAGGGGTTCAAGTAACTCAGAAGATCCCTGATGATCCCGATAGCCTTACCGACGATCCTGATCAGAGCCGAGAACACCTGCACGAACACGTTCGGCAGGAACCACATCGACTTGGCGACCATCTTGAGAGCCTCAACGATCGGCTCTCGGATGTCCTCGTTGGCGAACGCCCAGATGATGAGGGCGATGGCCGCAGCGACGGCAGCGACGATGGCAACAAGTGCCCAAAGCGGTAAACCAAGCGTCGCGGCGAACCCGGCGATCGCAGCAGTCATCGCCGCCAGCGAACTCACAATCACCGGAACCGCCTGCACCACCCAAGCGATCACCGTGGCCGCGGCGGAGGCAACGGCCGATGCGGCGAACATGACAAACGAGATGATCCCCTGAGCGATGGCGGCGCCCAGCTGAACCGTGATCGACCACGCCGCCTTGGCGATGCTGACCACGAACTCGACGGCAATCTTCCCGGCAGCGACCACGGCCGACCAAGCCAGACGAGCGAACGCGACGATTGACTCCCAGATCACCTTCGCCAGCGCGGTGCCCATGTACCAAGCGGCCCTGACCATGCTCGCCAAGAACGAACCGAACGCCGTCGCAGCGTCGATGATCTTGGGTGCAAGCCTCGCCATACCTCCGGCGAGCCAGATCGTCCCCTTGAACACTCCACCCATGACAACGAAGCCGAATTCCAAAACACGGAACAGGGTCGACAGCAGGAACAGCACCGGGCCAGCCGCCGCCGTCAGCATAACCAGGGTGATGATCCAACTCTTGGTCGTCGGAGACAGGTTGTTGAACCACACGGCGATCTGACGAAGGCCGTTGACGATCCCCAGCAGAACCGGGATCAAGTCCACACCCACATCCGTCAACTCGTTCTTCAACGCGTTGGTCAGGATCTCGAACTTCTTGGGGTTGGAAGCAAGAACCTCACCGAGCTCCTTCCAGTAGGTGGTCTGACGCTTCGTGACGCTGGACGAGGCCTCCTGCGCCTTGGCGTACATACTGTTCGAGGTGCTGAGGTCGGACATCAGCTGCTCGAAGCGGTTCAGCTGCCAACGACCGGCCACCGTGGTCGACACCCAGTTCTTGGTCGCCTGGTCGAGATCCTGGAACTTGTTCGACATCGTTTGGATCTTCTGGAGCGCCGTGGAGTTGTTCCACTCCTTGCCGCTGATGTCGATGCCGATCTGCTTCAAGATCTCCTGCGTCTGCTTGGTCGGCGCCATGATCCTGGAGATGATCGTCTTGATCGCGTTACCTGCCGCCGCACCCGAGCCGGTCGTCGGCGTCAGGGCAGCGATCATCGCCGCCAAATCCTTGATGTCGACACCAGCAGCGCGTGCCGCTGCCGCCGAGCGCTCGGCGCCGTCAATCAGATCAGCGAACGTGGCGCCGGTCTGATTCTCCACGGCATTGAAGATGGACATGGCGTCCGAGACCTCGGACATGCCGTTACCCATGTCCCGGAACGAGAGGTGGTAGGCAGCGGCGATGGCCATGATGGACGAGACAGTCTTGTCAGCATCCATCTCACCAAGTGTCATGACCTGGAGGGTCGTCTCGGTAGCCTTGGCGAGCGCATCTGCCTTGAGGCCCGCAGCCGCCCAGGCTGACCCGATCCGAATCACGTCAGCCTGATTCTCGCCGTAGCGGTCAGAGAGGAGTCGGAACGTCGTCTCCAACGCCTTGAGCTCAGCGTTCAGCTGACCGGCGCTCTCGGTTCCATCGCCGTAGACCTTGCGGACCATGGTCATGGCGCGCTCGTTGTCCAGCGCCCAGTCCATCACCTGCTTGCCAGCGAACGCGACAGGCAGAGTAAACCCGAAGGTCATCTGTCTACCAACCCTGGACAAGTTATTTGCCCAGTTCCCGAAGGTTCGCCCGACGGTCATCAGGCCGTCACCAAGACCCATCACGGCGGATCGAGCCGTGTTCGCAGCACCCGCCAGAGTAGCGAGCCAACCGCCGCCGCCCGAGCCAGAGCCTCGGTTCGCCTGCTGCTGGACCTGCTGGACCTGCTGCTGGACCTGCTTAACTTGCTGGGCAGCCTGCGCCCCGAGAACGCGAATCGTGATGGTCAGCGTTGCGTTCATCGGGGCACAGTCACCTCCTCCTACCTCGCCTGGTCGGGGTTGCCCCCTTCCGGTTTGCCTCTCGTTTGGATTTCTCCATCCGAGCTTCCTGCGCCTCGGCGTCTATCCGACCGATGACTTCCCAGTCAGACAACAGCTGGGGATGTTGGTCGTACAGACCTCCGGCCACTGGAAGGTGGTTCCACTCCATCCTCTTGCAAACGAGGTAGAGTCTCAGACTCTCTGGAACCGACCCAACCGGTGGCCTACTAGAGAAGATCGCTTGCGCGGTCTCCTCTAGTTGTCGTTTCCCTCGGCCTCCCTCAACTTCTCCTCGCGGAGCTCTTCGAGCTCCTTGATCTGGAGGTCGATGTCCTCGACCGTCACGTCCGCTGTCAGCCAGGGGTTGAGCTTGCGGATGGCCTTCTCGATGTCATCGAAGAGCCTCGGGTCGCCCTTGTTGATGAACTTCTTGAGCTCGTTCTCGTTGAACGTGACCGGCACGCCGTTGCGGTGGAGGTTCCAGCCGGTGATGCTGGACTCCAACAGCTTGGCACGCTCGTCGCCGGACGCCAGCTTCATGGTGGCGTCGCCGGTGACCTTGCCGATCCTGACCTCGCGGTTGAGCTCGTTCAGGTACTTGCGCTTGTCGCCCTCATTCAGAGCCTTGAGGACGAGGTAGCTGAGGCCGTCGGGCAGGACGTACGTCTCGACCACGTCGAAGCCGAAGTAGTCGGCGTAGACGGCCGTGGTGGACGGCACGCCAGCGTCGGCCATGTTCTGCTCGGTCTGGACCTGACGGGCGTGAGCTTCCTCGGCTGCCTGATCTGCGGCGGGTGCGGTGTCGGACACTTGTTGAACCTCCTGGTTCATGTATCTTGGTTGATGTGGTTGCGGTCTCCTGGGAGGTCGGAGGCGAAGTCTCCGACCTCCCAGGTCCGCACGCCGCTTCTCAGCGGATGGTGCTGAGGCCGTTCTTGATGACGGCCGTCAGGATCGGGGTGGCGGGCAGGGGCCGCACCGGACGGATCTCGATGTCGTGCTCGATCACGTCGTCACCCGAGGGCGAGACGTTGAACGGGGCGATGATCGCGGTCGGGATCGGGATGGTCATCCCGTACTTCACGGCCGGACCCGTCGAACCAGGGATGTCCTCGTACGAGGTGACCACGATGTTCACGTCGTTCTTGTAGGACTGACCCAGCGGACCGGTGGCCGACGGCGAGCCCCACATCGCGGTCTTCCAGAGCGTGGCGTCCTGCGGGCGGATCGTCACACTCATCGTGACCTCACGACGCTTGGGGACGAGGTCACCGAGCGTCAGCGAGCACAGACGGAAGTCGTCATCCTCGATGTTGTTGTTGATGTCGATCGAGAAGGACTTGGCAGGCAGGTCCACACCGTCCCACTGGACGCAGACGTTCGAGCCCACGATCAGCGGGGTCGAGTCGTAGTCCCTGTTGGCCAGCGGAGTGCCGGTCGTGTCACCGAAGTCCTCCTGGGTGAGGGCGATGAGGCCAGCCGTGCCCATGAGGTAACCGTCGGCCGCAGCCTCCAGATGGAGGGTGTTGACCATGGCGTCGGTGTACTTGAACACCCGGTAGCCCGAGCCGATGCGCTCCTCGACCGAGAGCCACGGGAGGGCGGCATCGGTCGGGGTGACGGTGTGGGTGACGTGCGGAGGACAACCGAGGAGGGAGCCGTGGCAGACCAAGGACGACCATCTCACGAAAGAGAAAAAAGGAACGAAGCCATGAGCGCCTGGACGAAAGAGAAGCCCGCGAAGGCGAATACCTGGCATTGGTGGAGAGAGAAAGCTGAGTCTGATCCGATTGCTGTTAGAGTGTTTGATTGGTGTGGAGACGGACGTTTGTTTGTGCGGCGTTGGGGTAGCGATTTTCAACGTGTTGCCGAAATAGGCGGCGAATGGCAGCCAGTCGAGCCCGCGAAGGAGTAACATGAGCACACCGAACACGAGCAAGGTGAAATGGGTAGCACCGACTGATCTATACGAAAATGACGGAAACTATGTTTCTCGTATCCCCGTCATCCCCCTAGCCGACCTCACGGCACTGGTGGAGGGGTTGACGCGACAATATCGAGGTGAGGCGTGCTTTATCTACAAGCAAGCGTTCGACGATCTCCTCACCCAGCTTGAGGCGCACAGGAAGGATAGGGCGGATGGAACGCCGGTACTGTGAGGAATGTCGCACGGTCCATGCAATGGGTACGCACCGGTTAATTACTAACGCGCTTCAGCATAACAAGAGCGCATTTTTTCCGTCATGCTCTTGTAGCAGGTACGATCAATCGCATACTTCTCGGGCCTCACCTTCCCAGTGTTATCGTAGTCAATCTCTGGGGGGCAGAAGTATTGGTTGCCGCCGATCGTCTCGCACGCCGTCAAGCTGAGCATCAACAGCCAGCATAGCAGCATCAGTTTGATCGGCTTCCAGTA
>OFRE01000461.1_pt1 | contig 11033 bp, 12 predicted proteins | sample 1543061 | NCBI WGS metagenome assembly OFRE01 (sample SAMN07774218, study PRJEB24372) | wastewater metagenome | isolation source: Exp Tend NO 50WW | collected 2016-02
GTGGTGAACACCGCCGCAGTGCCTCTAAATCGCTCCGCGTAGCCATTATTGAACCGCATGTTTTCCGTGAGGCTCCACACGCCATTACCCAATTCCTCGGGCGTCAGGTCGCTATTGAGGCCCAAGCCGCAGTTGTCAATGCGCGCAATGGTCATATCACGCGACCCCCAACGCTTGTCTAATGGTCGCAACGAACCCGCGCCACGCTGCGGCAACGGGGCCAAGGTCTGGCAACGTGCGCGCTTGCTCTTTGCACATCAGCCGGGTAGCTCGTATGGATGACTGCGCGCCCCGCCACGCATTGGCGGTTGCGACAATGTCGTCTGCTGCCCATGTATTGGTGTTGCCCGTTGCCGCCGCCCAGCTTGCAACGCTATCGGGCACGGTGCCGGTGTACCCGCCTGCCACATAGGCTTTGGCGTCTGACTCTGCAAGCAGATACTCTGTTGCACGCTCGCCCTGCACTGCCCGGTAGATGGCGTCTGTGTCGGCGTCGATTTCAAGTAGCAGTGCGCTGCTACTCGGGTTGGCTGCGGCGTAAGCGGATTGAGCAGCGGCTGCTGCGGATTGCGCGTCTGCGGCGGCTGCTGCTGCGGCAATGTCTGACAGATGCGACGCCCGCGCATCTACTGCGGCAAGCGCCCACACTGGCAGTTCAGACACGACGCTGTTAGGTTGGCTATCGGTGTACTCGATATGGCCTGATGCACCACTCCATTGGAGCGCATGGACGTTTCCCGGCGCTGCTATATCTAGCCCGGAAACCGCATCCCCATCAACATAAACCGCCCCGTCTGACGGGATTATTGTTAATCTCATACTGCCCCCAAAAGTAATTTTGTTGTGGCTAAATTAGCGGAGACTGTTTCGTTTCTAAAACTCTCTACGGCTGCGCCTGTTTGCCGCTGCTGCTGACTGTTCTCGACCATAAGCATGGGCATCCATGCCACTGCACAGCCCCACTCGTCTACCTCTTGCCCGCTGTTTGGGTTGGTTCCGCGAAGTTGGGTAAACCATGCGCACTCAAGTTGTTTGCAGGGTGCGAATTTATTGATTGGGCATCCCGTCTTTTGCTCGATCTTCATGGACTAGTCTTTCGTTGCAATAATCACATCCACATACTGGACGGCGAAGTCCATTGCAGAGCCAGTGAACGATGCCGTGTGTGTGTGCGACGCACCGCCGCCTATGGATGATGACGTGATACTGCTACTAGCTATATAGTTTATAAATGAGGAAGCACCGACGTCGCCACCCGTGCTGCCATGGCTGTTGTAGGCGTTTGTGGTGTGGGTATGCGCCGGGATTTGGCTCTCAGTTAGCGTCGTCCCATCAACCGTAACCGACCCCACTGGCGGGCGATTTGTAAACACAGTTGTAAACGCCGCAGTACCACCAGACCCCGCAGTCCCAGAGACAACCCGCAGCGCCTTGTTGTTATGCGTCGTTGACTTAGTCCAACCCGTTGGCGCGGCAGTCTGGGCGAAAAGCATTGCAGTTCCCGGCGCAAAAGGATCGCCCCACGACGCATTGGTTCCATCGGTTGTGATGAATTTGCCAGCGTTCCCCGACTGCCCAGGCAGCGCAGTGGACAGCCCCGTTGCTGCAACAAATGCAGTGGTCGCAATCTGCGTTGTGCTGGTGCCCACTGTCGCCGTGGGTGCCGTTGGCGTGCCGGTAAACGTCGGGCTGGCAAGTGGTGCCTTTAATGCCTCTGCTGCTATGGCCCGCGCAGTCTCAACGGCCACAGCGAGCGTGGAAAATTCCGTCGTTGCAACCTGTGTCGTGCTGGTCAGTGGTGCGGCTGTGGGCGCTGTAGGCGTGCCGGTAAGCGCAGGACTCGCCGATGGCGCTTTGAGGTTGATGGCGGTGTTGGTCGTGTCAAAACCGGCTCCAACAAGGTCTAATTCAGCCCGAATGCTGGAGCTAACGCCGCGCGACTGCGAAACTGGCACGCCACTGGTGTGGTTGTAGAAGGGGTTCATGGAGCCTCCGGCATGTCAGGCCAATACCTATTGCTTTTCACTTTGTTTTCCTTTGCTGTAATTACGCGGAGATTGCTTTCAACATGCAGCCCACAAACAATGTTGTTTGACAGTGGGACGATGTGATCTACATGCCACTGAATGCCTGTTTCTTTTGTTCTAAGTCTTGCCAATCTGTATGCCTCTTTGATGAGGGATTTATTGGCCCAAGAAACGCGCTGAACCCCGCCAACTTGGCGAACTCTGTCTCTGGTTATGTAAGTGCCAGTCTTTCTCCACTCGCGCATGTATGCGTTGGCATGCGCTCTGTTTTCAGATGCCCATTTACGGTGTTGTTCGCTGCTCTTTAGCTTCTGCTCTTCCGAATTCCTTCTTGCACGGACTTGATCTTTGTTTTGCTTATTCCATGCGGATGCGTTTTTTATGTCGCAGCATTTGCAGTTGTATCTATAGCCTCTTGCTGAATTAGAGCTAACGTAGAAGTTTCCAACCTCAAGCATTTGCTTGCATGCGCTGCACTTCAATGTCACTTTTTCCTCCTATCGCTCTAGGCGTTGAGGTGTGTAGGCAATCGTCAGGCCGTGAACTGTGTGCTTTGTGTCTTGCGCCCGGTTGCTGTAAAACAGGAACGAGATATTCTTTTCTGTCCCGGTCAATGACATCGAAATGTCCGCAATGGTTTTTGCATCCCATGTGAATTGATCCCATGTGAATTGATCCCAGAATCCGCCGCCAAAAAATGCGTTATTGGTCACTGCAAGTGGCGGGGAGACATTGGGATTTGCATACCCAAGGTCATACGAAATATCAACTTTGGAGTAGCCGTATGGCTTGATTTCAAACACGGCGCGGCGGTAGCGCTTGCGCACCTGTGGCGACTTGGTGTGATTGAATGCAGGGCGTATCCATGCCTCAATCGCGGCCCCGTCAAAGCTAGTGCCAATGTTGTCCATGTAAACGTAGCCGTCATCCGAGCCAAAGACCGTCACCTCGACTCCGGTAGAGAGCGTCTGGGTCGTCATACACCGCACCGCGCGGCCATAGCTCAGTGGCATTAGGCCATTCGGCTTGTCGCCCGTCAGCCCCATCACCACGCCAGTCCCATCGCTGAAGTACAGCCGGTACTGGTCTTTCCCGCGCAGGGAGGTGGATGCAATCTCAAGCCCGCGCTTCGCCAGAATAAACGGCTGAATCAGGTAGGAGATGGAAGCAAACTCAAAGTCGCCGTAATTCTGGGTGGCCGCAAGATTTTGAATGCCGCGTGCCGTCAAGCCGTAGGTGTTGTTGCCAGTTGATTGCAAGGTGTACCGGAGATACCCAATGCCACTAGCCGAAGGCACCAAACTGAAATTGGCTACGCTTGTGCCATACAGAATAAATGTGCGCGACTTGGTGAAAATACCAAGCGCAGCGCCACTGGCATTGCCACCCTGCGGGATGAATCCCGTTACATCATCGCCGGTCGCAATTTCTGCGGCACCCAGAACCACTGTCCATGAGTACGGAGCGCCGATGCCCGAAACCTGCACCGATCCACGGAATGACAGCATCAGATAAAAGCGATGCACGATGACGTGCAAAGGCGTGTCAGTAGCCATGCCAGTGCGGATCGGAATGTAGTTTGCTCCGTCGAACTCAAAGGCTTTGTTCACGCCATCGCAGCCGTACATCTTGAGCGTGTCCGTAGAGCCGGTGAAGTTGTCGTTGACATACTCCACGCGCCCGCCCGGAAGGCGAGTAATGGCCGCTCCGGCTGAGGATGTCGTCAGGTAGGTGACGGCAAGGGCATTGTCCTTGACTAGCTCGCCACTGGAGAATGTGCCGGTCACTGGCAGGTAGACGATTGAACCAACGCCAGTGCCAGCCCATGTCCCTGTGCGCAACAGCACAGCGATGACAACGCCTGTTGCGCCACTGGTTGCGCCTTTTATGACTTGGCCTACAGTGGGCGCAATGGCCCCGGTGGTGAAGGTGAATTCGTTGTTGAAGGCAATCTGCGTCCAGCCGCCCGATGTGGCCTTCCACATAGCTCCAGCCGTCGCGCCTACGTTGTCGCGGAATGCGTAGACCACATCCTTGTAGATGGCAACGCCACGGATTGGGCCGGAGCCCGGCACCACCAGAATGTCGTTGCGGTAGTCGTTTGCGGCCAGCAAGACGTAATCTGCATCATTGGATGGGTCAGGCTCACCTGATGCAGTAGATGCCGATGTGCTGGTGGCCTGCGTCACTGCAGCCACTTGCAATGCCTCTGCAGTCACAAAGGCGCCTGTAACCCGCCCAAGTACCAGCGTGGTGCCAACGATTGCCAGAATCTTGCCGGTGGCGCCTGATGCCAATCCGGTGATGGTATTGCCGACTGCCAGCGTCCCGGTGATGTTTGCCGACAGCAGCCAATACCCAGCATCCGATGGCTTGGTTCGGCCATCGTAGCGCTCATACCCCGCAATGCGGGTATAGCCACCACTGCCCTCGGGCTCATAGTTCTGCGCATCGAACACCTTGCCCGGGGCCAAGGCAATGGGCGGCGTCATCAAGTCAAGCCCTCCCCCAAGGGGGAAGAATGACTGCTCGACCTTTGCGGGCTGGAAGTTTTGCATTACGCCAACGGCTGCCCGGTTCCGATGTCGTCAAGCTGAGTCACGGACAAATTGCTCATCACGCGCTCGTAGTCCCTTGACGCCTCCATCATCACCTCTGCCGCGCTCTCGTAAGCGGCGTACTTCATGCGCGCTGCGTGGACGATCGCGAGGTGGTATTCCTCTGGCATGTCTGGCGTGTCGGCGTTTGCAGTCAACCCGATTGGCCTGCGCTGGTATTCGCCAGACACCGTATAGATGTCGTTGGGCGTATCGCCAAACAGCAGCGAGCTTCCGCGTGGGCGCACAGCAAACACCGTTGGCCGATCCTGCTTCGGAACGCCGAACATATAGGTGTTTCGGAACGTCAGATACAGCCACTCGGGCAGGAACTGCTCATCCGACACGCCGATCGCAGTGTTGTACAGGCGGAAAGTGTCTGTGTGCCACTTGCCGAAGTTCGCAACCGAAGTATTGGCTACGGTGTACTCCTGCTGACCGGCCACGGTCTGGAATGAAAACTCACCCCGCATCCAATCCCAGTTGGACTGCGAGCTTTGAATGTCACGCCACGCCTCATCCACCCAATTAACTACGCGCAACATCTCGCCGGTTTGCCCGGTGACAGAGACGATGGAGCCAGAGATCGCGCACTTCTCCACCGTGCGTTGGCATAGTTCAAGGAAGGTCATTAGGAGTTGTTTTGCAGTTGTTGACGCAACCAGTCAGAGCCTTTGCGGCCAGACGGGTCGTGAATCACGCTGAATGGGTAGGTCTGGCGAGTGACCATCTTTTCTTGGTAGCCCATCGAGCCGTCATGATTTACGACCCGTGTTTGCTTCATTCGCATCTCTTTGGCCTGCGCCAGCACAGCAACGTGGTAGCGCTTCAGGATGCAGGTATCGCCACGGCGCACCAAGCGGTAGTCGCCGTTCACCGTGATTTCGGCAAACTGGTTCTCATCTTCGTTGGCGGGCTCTGCGAGATGCACCTCAACCTCTTGCGCCATGAATGCCTCTTTGCTGATGTCAGCAGGCGAGTACATCTTGTCGGTGCAAATGTCCAATGCATCCATCAAGGGGTTGTGGCCCTTGGCGGTATCGTCGATTGAAAACTTCTTTTCCGGGTTGACGATTTCCACGTCATCGGAACTGATTGCGCCCTTGCGCTCGTATGTGTTTACTTTTGCCACGCTACTCTCCAAAAAGAAAACCCCCGACTGCGTGAACAATCGGGGGTCGGATTGCGGTGTTGTACCGCAGGGTCTAACTAAAAGTTAGATGGATGCGCCGGGGTGTTGTGCCAAGTTCGTGTAGGTGGTGGTAACACCAGCCGCGCCGAACAAAGTCGTACCGGGGACGAATGGGTTGGTCACGTTGGACACCTTGATTGCGCCAACAATCGCACGATCCTTGGGAGCCGCAGGAACGGGGCACAGGGCACCAGCATCAACGATGTCGCCTTGCATCACAGTGAAGGCAGCAGAGCTGTCCAACAGGATGGCGAAAGCGCACGACTTACCGGCAGGCAATGTCTGCAGGGTGTTGGCGGCAGTAGGAACAATGCCAGTGCCGGGCTCAATCACCAGCGCCTGAGAGGCGATGGTTGCGCGGCTATAGAACTTGCCATTGATGGCGTAGTTGATAGTCGCACCATTGGTGAACTGAGAGGTGGTCGAGCCGTTTGCGAATGCGCCAGAGTTGGCGGCGAAGGTCAGCGCATTTGCGCCTTGGAGGGTAGAAGACATTTTGGTTCCTTTACTTGGAGATGATTGCGTCGAAGGTTGCAGTCAGAGTTGTGGCGGTGACGCCAGCGTCTGCATCCAGCACTGCGGTAACGGCACGGATGCCATCAACCAGCGCATTGAGCAAGGCTGTTAACTCTTGCTCCGACTGGCGATCCAGATTGGTCGCCGGTACGCGGTATTTGATTTGTTCAGGCATGGTGGTCTTTCAGTTAAGAAGACAGGGCCGAAGCCCCGTCATTCATTACAGGCCAGAAGCACAAACTTCCACGCGAACCAGCCAGTTCTCATTCAAGCGAACGGCGTTCTTCCAGAAGTTCGCGCCAACGTAGCCGAATTGGCCCATTGGGTTGGCGTGGTTCTTCTGCTTGGCAGGCAGGTACACGGGGTCGATAGAACCCATGCCCTTCAGTGCCACTTGGCCCCAAGCGTTTTGGCCTACCACCATGATGGGGTAAACGTCGCCAGTGGTCAGTGTGGTGCCGCCACCAGACAGGAACGCGCCTGCGGTAACAGTGCCGCCAGCCTGCAGCCAAGGACGGAAGTAAGGACTGGTGATAAAGCGGAACTGCTCTACCGCGCCGATCTCGCGATCATGGCAAGGCTTTTGCTGGCCGTACTCAACCACGGGGGTGAAGCCGGGGATGTTGCGGATGTCAGCTTCCAAGTCGGTGTGGATAAACACCAAGTAGGCAGCATGCACAGCAGAGGTGCCGAAGTTCACGCCAGCCGACAACTTCTCAGTCACGCGCTTGCCATGTGCGGATTCGATGATCCGGGCCACTTGGCGCAGCTTGTTGATGGAAATGCCGGTGTTGACTGCAGCGCGGGATGTGCCGTTGGCATACACCACGTTGGTGCCGCCGCGAACCACACCGTAGGAGATCATCTCTTCGATGGTTCCCATGTGCTCGCCAACCAAAGTCACCATGTCGCCGGGGATGTCATCCTCATGCAACATTTCAGCTTTGCTGGACAGCTTCATCAGCACGCCGTACTGCTGCAGAGTTACCTGCACGTCTTGGTACTGAATGGTGCGGGCGGTGGGCGTGGTGCCCTCTTGCAGCAGGTAGTCACTGGCGGTGACTTGGGGTGCGCCGTTGGCAGCAGCATCCAAAGGCACAGGGCGGCGGAACACAACCGTGTCGGTCTTGTTCTGTGGCACGGGCTTTTGGTCACCAAAGCTGGACAACACCTTGATGGGATCGGCCTTTTTGAGCATTTCGCGCTCGGCTATGATGAGATTGCGACTGGGCGCGGTGGAATAATTTTGCATGACTATGCTTTCGATTTATCGAGTTGGTCTAGATAGCGCCAATACTCTTGGGGCGACATCTCATCCACGTTCTTTGCGCGTACTTGTGTGCGCTGTCCTGTGGGTAAGGCTGCCGCAGAGCTAAGGCGCTGCGATGTCTTCGAGGGCGCGACCTTCTTGGAGTCTTCGTACAAGTCCAGCAATCGAATAGCGTCAGCAGGCTCTGTGCTTGCTGCCAGCATCTTCATTTCGCGCGGACTGTTCGTGAGCCATCCAAGGAACTCGGCCCCTGCCACCTTTTCCTGCCAGCCCGGATGGCGCGTCTCAACCTTCAGCTCTGCTTTGAATGCGTCCAGCTCCTGTCGAGACAGGCCTGACTCTGAGTTGCTTGGCTGCGGGGCTCGTTTTTCAAGCTCCGCAATTCGGCTACTCAGTGCAGCATCAATCGCAGGCCGCATGGCCTTGGCGAATTCCGGGTAGTCACGCTCAAGTTCTGCCAATGCTTCTGGGCTTCCTTGTGCAGCGTTGATTTCTCTTGCGCTGGGAGCTTGCGCCCCGGCTGCTTCAACCTTGCGTGCCGCCTCAATCTGAGACTTCACTTGGCTGTTCAGCCCTCCAATGTGCCCTTCTGCATTGCGAAGTCGGCCACTGAGTTGATTGATGATTGCCTCCATGCCTGCGAGTTTGTTTCGCAGAACCTTCGGGTCATCCTCATCCTCGGCGGGAGCTTGCTTTCCCTCTTCCGTAGTGGCGGCTGGTGCGGTCACTTCGGCTGTCTGAGGTGCAACCTCTTCAATTGACTCAGACTCAACGGCGGCTGCGCCGGAGTCCTCAGAGTCCAATTGCTCCCAAATCTTCTTTGCTTCGTCTTGTGCGCTGGTGTCGGTGGTCATAACTACTGGTCAGTTTTTGTCACAGGTGTGACGTGTCGACTTCGCCGTCTCCGGGGAAATCGTCGGCTCTCGCGCTCTCGCTTGGTGAGAGGGCAAGGAGTCTCTTGACCTCACTGATCTGACCCCGTATCAGTGCTGTCTTTACTTCGCTGTTCGCTGACGAATCGTTGAACTCACGGAGTTCCTGCAGCCGTAGCTGCAACTCCTTCGTGAATCGACTCCAAACTGGAGTCCGCAGGTCGTTGTGTGTCATGTGCCCAAATGAAAAAAGCCGCTGACATTGCTGTGAGCGGCTTTGTTTAATGCTTGCTTTTTTAAGGCGAGCTATTCCGAGAGATATTTCAACAACAATTTAACTCTTTGTCAAGCGTTTGCTTGTCGTTTCGGCTATTTCTTGTCACCCATGTGCCCATATGCATCATGGTGTAGCTCCTATGCTGAAGTGATTGCCGCCATCTTGATGCCGGGAGTGACACCAAATAACTCCGTCGCCCCGGCAAGCATGCGCTGACTTGTGGCCGCTGCCGTGGGCGATGCCCCGAAAGAAACTCGGATCGTCACGTCTGTGTGAATACGCACGAATCGCGTGTTTCCGCCAAAGGCATTTGTGCAGGCTGCGCTGACGCCTGAGACTGCAATCTGCTGCACACCTTTGGACGGCTCAACGCCAGCCGCAAAGCGCGCCCCCATGTCGTCAATTGCCAGTTTGTCGTACTCGGTGATGTCTACTGTTGCCATGTTTGGCTCCTATGAAAAATTGTCAAGGCGTAAAAAAGCCCCATCACGGGGCTTATCGTTTGCTGCAAAGCGCCACGGTGCCTGTGCTGTCGTAGCTGGCGTAGAGGTCTTTGTGGATGGGCTTGGGTGGTGCAGTAGAGGCTAGTACAGCGCCCTCAGCGTAGATCTGTAGTATTCGTCTACTGTCATAATGTCCAGCTTCCCAGCTGCCCTTAACGCTGCGGCGGCGTTGCAGAAATAGTCAAAATTAGTCGCTATGCCTGAGGATATTGAGTGCGTGTAGCACGACCCTACACCGCCAACAGCAACAAGATTCGCTAAATAGTTGTCATGATCGGTAGTTGTGAGTGCGCCGTCGATTTGCTGACTCGATTTAATGAGCATCGCGCTACCCGTGTCCCGCACGACCTTATTGCCGGTAGAAATGGCGGATAGCATACCGGGCATCGTAAGTGCTGCGTAGGACGCCCCGTTAACCCCGCCGATTCCTCGCACAGTCCGAAGTTGCGGAATTCGGTCAAGTGCTGCTGCAACGAAGTAGTTAAACCCACCTTGCGGCGCGCTGAAATGCCGTAAATGTTCGTCGGGTATATAACCAAACGCTCTGAGTGCGTTGTACTCCGCAGTTACCTCCGCGTAGACTGCTTCTTCCGAGCCAAGATCAACTAGACCGTTCGATGACCCAGCGTTTGAGTGAGTACCGAGCACCCATCCTGCATTAAGTAGCGTCTTTAGATCGTCATGATTGGCGTACAGCGCATCATTTGTACCCACTAACTCTGGGATGATGTACGCAGTACAGCGAATACCGTAGTAGCTCGCAATCTCAAGATATGTAGCGCCAGATGCAGGGTATCCTGTGCGCAAAGATGCGCCTCTGGTGTTTGCCGCAAGTCCATCATCCGTTTGCACAAGCAGGCAAGCCCTTGCGCGCGCACCAACCGTAATTTCCGAGCATGTGTATGACTCCCCAGCGAGAAGTCCTGAGTAACTCGCACCGGCTTCAATCGACGCGCTAACATCCATCATCCGGAATCTATTGATGGAAGCGCCTTGTGTGCCCCATGTAAACCCAGACAGCACCGCCCCGTGGGCAGGCAGATAGTAGTAATGTGTGCCGGGGAGAACGTATATATCCCAAGACGCCGATGTTGAAAACGCATCGCCCGACACATACACCCGCATGATGGATGGTGCGAGTCCTGTTTTAGTAATGTGTACACCAAAATTCTTGAAGCCCGATAAATCGAGTGCGACAGAAATTGTGCCATCCACGCGCGCACGACTGGCGTTGTACGGTATGTATGCGACACTGGTTCCGCCGAATTGCGTACCCGATTGAACTGCGCCGCCGTTGGTGTGAGAGTTGGCTGAAAGTGTGCCCCATGAGTATGCTCGCGCGCCGGTATTTGTCATGCGCGAATCCGATCCAACCCGCTTTTGAAAACCTACCGTCTCACCCCCCGGCCCCACCAGCCCTGTGACTGCTCCGGTTAGGGGGTCGGTGGCGAAGGTCGCAATATCCCCATCGCCATTCTTCGGCACCAGCACGGGCTGGCCCGACTTCCATCCCATCATGTAGTCTGGGTCGCTGTTGATTACGTTCACTGGTTGTTTCATAGTTTGTCCTTGTTAAATTCCACTGCCTTGATTGACTTTGAGCGCAGCCTCGGCTGAGAACAAAGCATTACGATTGCTCAGGTCAATCGCCTGCATGCGCGCCTTCGATTCGCGCTCTGCTTGGGATTCCATGCCGTCGTTCTGCATTTGTGCAATCGCCAGCTCACGATCCATCTGCATGCGCAGGGTTCCTTGCTCTGCGTCTGCACGCTCGCGCTC
>OFRE01000463.1_pt1 | contig 10992 bp, 22 predicted proteins | sample 1543061 | NCBI WGS metagenome assembly OFRE01 (sample SAMN07774218, study PRJEB24372) | wastewater metagenome | isolation source: Exp Tend NO 50WW | collected 2016-02
CACTCATACTCAGTCGCATACAGCTCAAACCCCTTAGATAGCATAAACGCCATCACCTGCTCGTTATTCTTGTGCCCGTCATGGCTCCAGCTGCTAAACTCTGGGTGCTCAGTCTCAATATGAAACACCTTTACATTATAAATCTTATCACCCATGCCATGTAGCACTTCCCAGCTATAGCCTTCACAGTCAATCTTCATTACGTCAATAATGGAGTCATCCATTAGTGTTTCCAATCTGTCGACAACAACATCGATGACCTCTTTCGGACCTTTACCCTTAGTATCTTGGTTCTCAACGTCCAAGCTCGACATACCAACCGCGTCTTTATTGTCACTAATCACCCGTACAAACTGGCTTTTACCCTCATAATCACTGACCGCAGTCTCGTATACCACCACACTAGGGTAACGCTCTCTAATAAGCTGCGCCTGTGGAGGGTTCGGCTCCACGCACACAACGTAGCTATTCGCCAGCCCAACGTCTGCATTACCACTAAAAATACGCTCGGCCAGCTCTACGCCGTCATCACCATCCCTCGACCCAACATCCCACACCACAGGTTGCTTCGTTTCACCAAAAAATTCCCTATACGCAGTAACAGTAGAGGTAAGCCATTTATTCATGCGTATAGTATACTATGTGTGGCGCAAATGACCACCAATGTACTAGGTGGTCATTTTTGTTAAATATGTTGTAATAAAGGTTCGTTATTTTTTTATAGAAAAATGGGGGTAGGACGTATACGCTCCATTTGCCATGCGTTTGACAGACCCCCCCGTATGTGTCATGCGTGGGTGTGGCTGCGTGGGTGTGTGGGTGCTCGGCTCCGCTGCACATACATATCATTTGACAAACAGGTAATTATATTATAACTGGCTCGTCTATGTCGTAAAATACATATTGTGCGACATAACATCACCTCTGTTAATGGCTCAGATCGTGCCGTATGTTTTCTATATGCGTTCGTATTATGTTCGTATTGTTACATTAATGTTACATTTGTATCACTTTCATGGTTCACACTAGATATAATTTACTATAACGTTATATATACTTTTTTATTTAGTTCAACTGCTGCATGCTGTAACAGTTTTTTTAGAGGTGACAGACTTTTTTTTTACTTACATGTAACAGATGTGTAACAAAATGTTACACCATTGTTACACTTGTTACACTTTCATTTGATTCCATGCTGATACAAATGTTACACTACAGTAACAATTAACTAAGGAGTAACATGACAGACGATATATACACCAAATTAAAGCTTACACTCACTAAATATCGTGATGAGTTTGGTAAGCCTCACAGCTTTAATGACTTATATAGTTTTTCGAAACAATATAATCATGGTCTTAAAACTAAGGAGTTTATACGCGCTATGCATGATATGGGTGTATTTTCTATCGTGAAACGTTTTGATACTGGTGTACTTAAGCGAGTGTTAGTCTATGATATGACGCAAGATAGATATATAACTGGCGAGATTGCGATACTGAAACAGTGTGAGACTTGCCACGGATCGGGAATAGTTAAGACCGATATACCTACGATTACAGATACAACTGTTGTAAAATAAGATACGCTAACACCTTACAACCATACTTTCCTATTATATACCTATTGACGTATCAAAAACACTATGATAGACTGTAGCCAGTGCCGCAAACAGTGACACACAAGCAAAGGAGCAAACAATGTTTTATACACCTACTACAATTGAAAACAGCATCGACGACCATTTTACACGGGTACGCAAAAAAAACGAGAAACTGCTTAAGCTGCTAGAGCTTGAGATCCGCGGTATAACACTTGCACACGGGTATGAATATAACGAAACACTGGACCGCTTGCAGCTAGAGCATGAGAAAATAATGCGCATGAATAGGGCTATGAATGGATTCTAACCTGTAGTTACTAGCCGTTAGCCGTCCACGTGACGGCATACGGGTGTTAACTACACCACAACAATAATAATAAGTAATAAGCCCGTAAAGGAGCAAACACTATGAAACAAATTAATATAAAGCATATAACCACAACGGCCGATTCGCTGGTATGCAGTGATACGGTACACGGCGGGGCTAGAGTGGTGTTTTTCTAATGACAACTATAACAATCACACCATCAACTTTCAGTTACATTTGCGAAGAGTACACCATATACCCTGGGATTGTACGGGAGCAGATGGCGGAAAACTTCGCAAGCGGTTATAGCAAAATATCGCTACAACTTACCAACAAGCGCGACACTGATAGTAATATCAAGAAGTTACGCGACTATATAGAAAGTAACTTCTGATGTTCTTTATTCGCCACTACCAAACACCGAACAAAATAGCAATAATTGACAAGAGGGGCAAATAATTATGAGTGTACTAACTATACTAGCGGATGAGAAACAGCAGGACGCAAGAGACTACACGATAGACAAGGTGCGGGGCTATACATTCATTGACACTTGTGGGCATGGCTACTTGTGCCTCGGGTCAGATGATAATGGATACAGTGACGCGATAGAGATCGCACGCAAAAGCAACTATAGCTACGTGCTAGAGGGTGGACTTGTCTACCTCGAAGAAGATTGTGACGCGCCAGCATTTTTGAAACTAGGCTTGACTAACTAACCAATAACACGCCACGCCTGGGGCATTGTACCCGGCAGAAAAGAGATAATCATGGAAAATTTCCACTTAATTGAAGCAAAATACTTTGGACCAACTAACAGCCGTAGTTCACGGGTCAAACTTACAAGCGGCCGCTTTGAACAGAGTGTTACCATTCCTTACAATTACAAATTTAATAACGCCCGCGATATTGCTATCGACTACCTAGAGAAACAGGGCCACAACGTCACCGGCAGCGGTGAAGTAAACGGCCACTATGTCATCGTAGTCGCAGCATCAGATAATCAATTCAAGCCATTAAAAGAGGTCAAATAATATGGAAATTGTAACCCTAGCCCCAAGAGTTTACGAATGCACAGAGTGTGGCAATCAATGAACCAAAAAGAATACGAGCTTATAGCCTATGTGATACGGGCTAGAAAAGAAAACGCCCTAGCCAGTGCAGCGTCCGGTTACTCGGAGCAGGATAGCAAGCAAGCTATAAATGTGATTGACGATCTGCAATGGTTTATGTCTTACCAACTAGCCAACACCTATAGCAACTTCGACGGGAAGAAGTTTGAGGAGCTATGCAAGCCGTGAGTGCGCTAGATAAACTAGCACTCAATTTTGAGGAGTTACCAGAGCAGAAGCGTAAAATAGTTAAAATAGGAGGGCTTAAAATGCCAAAAACAACAAACAACCAAGAAGTAAAGCAAGCGAAAATACGCAGGGTTTACGAAAAGACACGGGGCGAGCATATCAAAGATGTAATCATAGCCGTACTAATAACGGGGGTGATAGTCTTCGTCCTTGGGGTGCGGTATGCAAATAATCAGAACGTGCAACTGACGAACGCCGTACAAGCAGCTCAGACGGCAAAAAAATAGAGGCGGGGCCGGTGGCGCAGCAACCGCCGGCAGTAAAACCGCCAGAGACACCACAAGACTGCTCCGCCGTGAATGGCTACGAGTGGGACACCAAAACAGCGTATGCTATATGTATGGCCGAGAGTAGGGGCAACCACCTCGCGAATAATGCGGGCACGAACAGAGACAATAGCACAGACTATGGGCTTATGCAGATAAATAGCATACACGCCGATATGGTCGGTGGGGATCTCGAAAAACTGTATGACCCAAGAACTAATCTCGATATAGCATACAGACTATACAAGGCAAAAGGGTTCCAGCCCTGGAGCGTATACAATAACGGTAAATATTTAGCATTTCTATAAGGAGAAACGACATGAGGAATAGCAAAACACTAGTAGTAATAGCAGCGGTAATAATTTTGGTAGCATTTTTGGCGCTATTCAATTTTGCACCAGAAGCCACGCCAGCGCCAGAAGCTACCGCCACAGATGATAGCAGCCTGACGGTAGACACCACGCCAGCACTTGAGCTTGAAAGTTACCAAGACACTATAGACGCTTATAACTTACAGCCAGCTACCGTAAATATTCAGAATTAGGGGGCACCATGCAGCTATATGACTATCAGAAGCAATATTTAGCGACGATGCCAGAAAACGGCATCATGCACGCAGACTTGGGGACCGGCAAAACTGCTATGTCACTGATGCACTGGGGGCAGCAACACAAATTATTAGTTGTTGCTCCGGCCAGTAAGATCCGCACGGGCGACTGGCAAGAAGAAGTAGAAAACTGGCTAGGTAGTAGGGCTATATTACATGAAAAACAAGGGGATAAAATTGTTAGATTTAAGCCTAACAGCATAATATCAACAAATGATAGTAATGCTTATATAACTAAGTTTACCTACCCAGATATCACCTATATAAGCTACGAAAGTTTACGCCTGATGGACAAGGATACCAGAAGGCCGCGTTGGTGGAAGTATACCGGTGCTCGGAACGGTGGCATCGTTTACGATATTATTGCGGATGAGTGCTTGACTGGTGAAACTTTGATCACCACCAACAAAGGGTTGAAAGAGATTGCTGATATCCAAAATGATGATGTTGTTTTAAGCCATAACGATAAAACAGGTATCCTTGAGTATAAAAAGGTAACTAAGGTGATTAAGCGTAAGACTGATGATAAGCTATACTTGGTTTTTTACGATGGTGGTGCTATCATAAGTACATATAATCACCCGCACTATGTGAACGGTGAATATAAAATGGCAAAAGATATTAGTATTGGGGATTATCTTGAGCAACTCACAGATGATGACATCACAAGCAGCCAAGAAGCGGCAACAGACGAAAATGCTCACTCGGATAAGAAAGTATGGTGTAAGTCGCACTTGTTTTTGGTGCAAAAAGACGGTAAATGTAGGAGAGATGGATGCAAAGCAGGCACAACGTCTAGCCGTAAAGAGTATGACAAACTGGTATTGTTCAGGAACTTGCGGCAGGCAAGCGAACAGTATCAGAGCGCACGAATTAGGGATAAAACAAGCCAAAATATTAAACAGCCCCTCAATTCAAGCCAAAGCCAGAGCAACTCGCAAGAAGAACGGAACGGATATGCCTATATGGGTACGCAGCCCGCAACACCGACACTTAAAAGGTGGGAATGGCAAAATTACGAATACACAGCAAAGGTTATATCAAACATTGACTACGCTTGGACAAGCTTGGGTTTTGGAACTTCCGGTACGAACGCTGAAAGGGGTAGGCAGTGGATATCCCAGTACCTACAAACTGGATATAGGCAATCCATTGTTAAATATTGGAATAGAGCTGGACGGCGTGGGCCACAACAGCAGGCAAGCCAAATGGCGCGACAAAAAAAAGGACAAACTACTAAACGAGTTAGGGTGGAAAGTATTGCGATTCTCGAACAAGCAGATATTGAACGACTTGGATATGTGCGTGAACCAAATTATGTCTATTGCATCGAAGTAGAAGATAATCATAATTTCTTCGCTAATGGCATACTCACGCATAATTGCCAGAGTATAAAGAACCCTCAGAGTAAGCAAGCTAAAGCGGTATATGAAATATGCCAGTCCGGTGGTCAATTCATTGGCCTGAGTGGTACGCCGATGAGCAACGGTTGGATTGACTTCGCTGGTTACTCAAAACTGTTTGGTTTTACTAAAGGCATCACCGAGTTTAAGCAAAAATATTGCAACATCAATACCTTTGCAGGGTTCCCGCGGATCGTTGGATACTTCAACACAGAAGAAATGAACCGACAGTGGCACCTTGTATCGCGCTCACTGACCCGCGAACAGGCGCATGAGCTACCAGACAGACAGTTTATCGGTAAGACCATTATGCTGAACCCGAAAGAGCAAAAAGACTACTACAACGCCAAATTGCTCCGGACAGCTAAACATGGTGAGCTGCTAGACAACCCAAGCTTACTACTCAATTATTTGAGGCAAGTTGGGGTAGCAAGTAGGTTGGACGTACTCAGTGACATTTTAGATGATACGAGCGAAAACATCGTAATCTTCTACAACTATATATCTGAGCGCAAGGCGATACTGGAGTACATTGCCAAGTACCATAAGGACAAAAAGGTGCTCCGGTACGACGGTGAGAAACATAGCACCTTGCCAAAGTCAGATGCACAGCTCAAAAATACCGTACTCGTGGCCCACTACAAGAGCGCCAGTACCGGCTTGAACCTGCAATTTGCTACCGTCACCGTGTTTTTCTCACTGACCTACAGCTACCAAGAGTTTGAGCAGAGCATTGGCCGGACGCACCGCACCGGACAGACCAAAAAGTGCGTATTCTATATCTTCAAGGCTAAAAACACGGTGGACGAAGATATATACGCAGCACTCAGGGACAAAAAAGACTTTAGCACGAAGTTATGGGAGGCAGAGCAATGAATAAACTAGATTTACGTCAAATAGGTACAATTATGGGTATGCCAATATATGTTGATGTAGCAAGTATTCCATATTATAAAAGAAAAAAAGATATATTGTCAAATAGAGATATAAAAGAAGCACAAGTGACACAGATTATTTCTGATTCTTTTAACTTAAAGCGCAAGTGGTATAGTAACCTGTGGATAACTAGTTGACATCTAATTAGTGTTTATAATAAAATTACTATACCAATAACAGAAGGAGCACACAGTGAAAAAAATAGAGGTCAAACATATTCCTAGCACATATATTGTGCCGGTGAGGGTATGGAAGAAGTCATAATCAGAGTTGGTTTACCGGTCAAGTGTCGCTTATGTGACGCACGACACAACGTAAAGCCTTGCACAGATTATGACGGATGGGGCAAACTCAAGACAGTGGTACGCACCTCATGGTATTGCCCTGAACACGCTGGAGCACCGGAACGGCTCAAGAATGTGCCACTCAGTTCAATACCAAAAGAGAAAACACAAGCCGACGATTTAACAGAACTAATGAACATGATATAAGGAGCACACACTATGGGATCAACAGAACTACAACGGTTTATCGATAACAAAAGCCTGGTGGCTATCCGTAAGTTTGCGGCAGCCGAAGCGCAGCTCAAAGAGCTAAAAGCCAAGCATGACGAGGTGATTGAACAAGTTAAACAAGCTATGATTGACAATGGTGTTGAGAAGATACAGGGCGAATGGGGCAGTATCACACTGGCCGAGCGCACCACCTATGGCTCTGATGATATCTCTGCTGTTGGGTTAAAGTTCACCAAGCGGGTGCTTGACACCACGAAAGTCAAAGCTGAGGCGACGCTCAAAGGGCATTTGCCAAGTGGTGTATCAGAGAGCAAGACACAATATATCGTCAAGCGATTGAAGGACGTATAATATGGCAAGCGTTGAGGAAGTTTATACTAACCTAGGCGTTATCCACACGGATAATTGCTTAATATGTAAAGAAATAAAGGAGTAAATTGTGGCAAATCAAATAATATCACTGTACCTACCAGATGAGGTAGCCATGCAGCTATCAATCTACTGTAATGAACACGCGAGCAATCGCAGTGCCGTCATTCGCAAAGCAGTTGTTGAGTACCTAGATAGGAAGTCCAAGTGAGTCGCTTAATATTCATTTTAGGCAACCCAGGTTCCGGCAAGTCCTCTGGCCTTCGTAACCTCAAGAAAACAGATGTGAATTATGTCACGGTGAGTGGTAAGGAATTACCATTCTTACCTGACTTCACACCAGTTGTGGCCAAGAGCATACATGAGCTCACGGCACTGGTGAAAAAGTCAACCAAGCCAATCGTTGTTATTGATGATCTTAATTTTGTCTTTAACCATGAGGTGCATAGCGCTCGGGCCAACACTGACCAATGGGCTGTATTCCGCACCATCAAAGATGACTTCTATGAGTTTGTCGAAGCTATCATTAGCAAAGAGACTGACCAGAACTTTTATTGCCTGGCCCATCTTGAGCCGAACGAGCAAAACCTCGTCATAATGAAAACAGCCGGTAACGCAGTTCGCAAAGATATCACGCCGGAAGGCTATACCAATATTGTGCTAGAGGCAATCAATGACCTTGGCGATTTCGTGTTCAAAGTGAGGTCAGATGGTCTCGGTATCAAGTCACCATTTTTCGGTGACAAGCCGATGTTTGATACCCCAACGGTAGCAAATGATATAAAATTAGTGAACGATAAAATAAACTCCTATTACGGGAAGAAGGCGAAATAACATTATGGCAGATACTCTATTCGGTGACATCCTCAACGACCTCGACAAAGACAAGACCGGTGGTCAGGGCCAAGGCTTTGAGTACGGCACACATACAGTCGTGATTGGGTTGGCTGAGGCAAAAACTGACGCTAAGGGGCGTGATGTGATTAAAGTGACTGTCATGGACCCGAATGACAACGACAAAACCGCCGAGGCTACACTGTGGTTCCACAGTGCCGGTGGTGCAAAGATGAGCGTCGATAAGGTCCTCCGCTTGATCGTACACAATGTTGATGAGAGCAAGAAGCCAAAAGTCAAAGAGCTCGGTGAGAAGATATTTGCTACCATCACTGACTTTGGCAAGGCCCGAGATGCAGCACTCACACTCATCAATGAGAAGTTGATTGGCAAAGAGGCATACCTCGCAGTCAATCCAAGTGGTAACTACACGACAAGCAAATATGGCGACCTATGGTACTACCCTGCCGAACCGCAGAGCAATACGCGCAGCAGCAAAGTTGCCGGTGAGCCTGTACAGCAAGCTGAATTACCAGAGGATTGGTAGGCAGCAGTGATACTAGAAGCATTCGATGTAGCATTTGATTGCCACGATTATGACAGGTTGAGGGCGTATAGAGCCGAACTATTAAAGGAGGTGAAATGAATCAACCCCACTTTAGCTCACTCCGTATGGACTGGAAAACGCCAAAAGCCGTATACCAAGTGCTTGATTCTGAGTTCAGATTTGACCACGATCCATGCCCTCCGAACTTCGTTGTTGACGGCTTAACGAGCGACTGGGGCAAGAGCAACTATGTCAACCCACCATATGGTAGGGAACTACCAAAGTTTATAGCCAAGGGTTATGAGGAATGGAAAAAAGGTAAAACAGTAGTATTCCTAATCCCCAGCCGTACCGATACGAGATGGTGGCACGACTATTGTATGAAAGCTACTGAAATACGATACATAAAAGGACGCTTGAAGTTTGACGATCAGCCAAACCCAGCACCTTTCCCTAGCGCAATTGTGGTATTTAAAGGAGGTGAAATAGTATGATTGTTGAAAAATGGATAATGCACACGCCAAAAGGAGACTTTGAGTTTGGTTACAAGATGGGCGAGACACCTAACTTTACTACCAAGCCTGTATGGATGAGCAACTTTAAGAAATCTTGGGATAGCCCTCAAGACCCCGTTCTATTCGAGTTCACTCTAGAAGATGAAACGTATGCTCAGGATGCTTTCAACTTCCTCTACAACGGGCCAGCTAACGGTATTGCCTACCCATCAACCGAGGCTCAATCGTGACCCCCTCTACACCACTACCAGAGCAAGCCATACCGATAAAGGTACTGGAAGCCGAGCGAGCAAAGTTAAAGGAGGTGAAATAGTATGAATAACCCCACAGACACCAATCAAGCTAGTGAGCTATTTGAGCTATGCAAGGAAGCGTATGAGAAGACTGGATGGGAAACTGGCGAACTGCTGAGTCACAGAGGCCTCGTGCGAGTACCTCTCTACGCCTCCGACTACCTACTAGAGAAGTTGCCAAATGTTCAGAATAGCAACGACATAAGTTATTTTTTACAAGTAGAAAAGCAAAGCAGCGACTTATACATAGCCGGGTACATCGACATGGACGGCATAGGTCTACCGGAGTGTGTACGCAGTGCCGATACCCCACTCAAGGCGTTGTTGAAGTTGACAATAGTCCTCTCAGAGGCAGGAGAATTAGACAATGAGTAAATCAAACAGTGATGAGAAACGGTATGACATGGCAGTAAACCTTGATAAATGGCGGTGGCTACGAGAAGTTAGCGGACTCTCTACCGAAACAATAGCCGACTATAAAGAACTAGAGCGCAAAAACGAAGCTCTAGTAGTACCGATATTTGGTAAATACGCTTTTAATATCTACCTACCCGAAAAGAGGCAACATGAATAGCACTACAGACCACACCATAGACCAAGACAATTGCCTAGATATGGTTGAGGTAAACGAAGAAACTAAGTCAGTGAAGATTGTAAAGGAGGTGAAATAGTATGAGTAACCCCACAGACACCAATCAAGCTAGTGAAGACGAGCTACAGAGAGAATTGGAACGCCTATATAAATGCGTCGTATACGACCTTATAGATGATGTAGACCGAAAAGAGGTATGGATTAAAGAGGTCGGTATTGTAGTCAAAGCCCTCATCCGCACCGAAAAGCTAAAGCTATTAGCAGAGGTGAGGGAGCGAGTAGTGGGCGAGAATGACTATCAACCAGGCAACCCAGCCCCTGACCTAGTAGAACACAATCAACTAGTCAGAGACGGCCTGAGGTTCGAACAGCGTGTTGAATTAACCAAACTGGAGGCAGAGCTATGACCAATCAAGCTATTGAAGTAAAGGCTGAATTGATGCAGATAATGGACAATCTAAACGAATTGTCTAGGCGAGCATCCGTTGCTGCGTATAACTTGGAGCGTTCGTTTGTAGAAAATGTAAAAGAAATCAGCGGTAAAGGTCTGACGGCTGAAGAAGCTCGAAAGAAATGGGGTTTAGAGTGAGCAATCAAGCTAGTGAAGATGAGCTGAGGGAAAAAATAGACGACGTGCTGAGTCACTTTGAGGTGACCGTGCCTGATTTGGGCGAAGTCGGTCTATACGACCTAATTCACCCTCGTATTAAAGATAAATACGGTAACGGCGTGGAATGGGGGATTGTGATAAATGACGAGATTATACACCTCATCCGCACCGAAAAGCTAAAGCTATTAGCAGAGGTGAGGGAGCGAGTAGTGGGCGAAGATAAGCCCCTCCAGG
>OFRE01000465.1_pt1 | contig 10917 bp, 10 predicted proteins | sample 1543061 | NCBI WGS metagenome assembly OFRE01 (sample SAMN07774218, study PRJEB24372) | wastewater metagenome | isolation source: Exp Tend NO 50WW | collected 2016-02
GTCATCTGCAAGGGGATTCTTTTATATAGAGGAAAGATATGTCAGTATTAAATAAAGGTAATAGATTAAATAACAGACGCACAGAAATCGTTGCTCAGAGCTTCACAACCAATCCTGCTGTTACTACATCTACAGTGACACAAATCACTAATCGTTCAACAGGTGTAACATTAAACGCTACAGCAGGTCAAATTACTACAGATAGCACTTCATTAGCTGCTGCTGCTGAAGCTTCATTTGTAGTGACCAATGCTAGATGCCAAGCTAAATCCGTACCAGTGGTAGCAATTGCCTCTGGTAGTACAGGTGGTGTTTTAATTGCAGGTGTTTCTGCTGTAGCTGATGGTAGTTTTACTATCACTTATTCAAACACAGGTGCTTCACCTGAAACGGGTGCTTCAGTAATTAATTTTGTATTGCTTGGGGTAGAGTAGTATGAAGATGACTCTTATTCAAATGGTGCAGGATATACTGTCTGACTTAGAGAGTGATACAGTGGAGTCTTACACAGACACTGTTGAGAGTCAACAAGTAGCACAGATATTACAGACAACCTATTTTAATTTAATTGATGGTAGAGATTGGCCCCACCTGTATTCTTTCTTTAAGTTAGAGAGTAATACAGGGAGTGGGTTACGTCCTACTCACTTCACACTTCCAGATAATGTAATGGATGTCAAGTATATTAAATACAACTGTGAAGATCCTGAAACGACTAGAGACAACTTCAAAGTTATGAAGTTTATGGAGCCTTTAGAGTTTATGGACATGCTTCAGGCTAGAGATAGTGAAGCAGATAATGTGCAAGTGGTAACAGGTAACTCAGGTACTAAATATAACATTATTGATAACAAACATCCCACCTACTACACAACGTTAGGTGAAACATCAATTATATTTGATAGTTATAATGATTTCTTTGACGATCAAATGTTGGATAGTAATACACAGTGCTACGGAAAGATATACCCCACAGTGACATTGGCAGATAGTATGTATTTTAATCTCCCTGTGGATGCTTTTAGCATGCTGTTAAGTGAAGCAAAGGCTGTGGCTTCCATCACATTAAAGCAAGTAGCAAATCCAAAAGCAGAACAACATTCTCAAACACAGCGTCGCCGTATGAGCCAAGAGGCTTGGAAGATACAGGAACGCACAGCAATACATTATAACAACTACGGAAGATTAGGTAAAAAATGAGCTTACTAAAAAAGATTGCTAAAGTAGTGGGAAAGATAAGCCCTGCTGCTAAGATACTTAAAATGTCACCTGCTGGTAAATTACTAAAGAAACACCCTTTAATTTCAGAGGGTAAAAAACTCTTAGGCAGTAAAAAGAAAAAACCAACAGTTAATACATCTACTACCAAGGCTCCATTTACAAAATGAGTGAATATAAAACACCTAAAGGTAAGACAATCACCTTGTATAACGAAGGTATGATGGTTAAAGCACAATTTAAAGAAGGTGGGGAACTGCCTAAATGCTTGTCTGGTGTTTGGACAGACAAAACTAAAGCAGAACAATGTATTGTTAAATATTTAAGCGAAAAGCATAACAAAACACCGGAGTAAAATATGGCTGTTGTACAACATAAGAACATTGCTGATGCTGATTTACATCAGATAAAAGGAGCTGCTGCTGCTACAGTGGGACAGGCTCCTCTAGCTACAGGGGCAGGTACAGCAGTGTTTGGTAATATCTCCCCTAGAGGGGCTAGTTATTTTATTGACCTAGCTTCTCCTTACACATTATCTTGGCCTGACAATTATACAAAGCTAGGCCCCACTACTACCTCTACTGGTACAAACTTAGAATACACTGTATCAACTACAGGTAGACTTACATATACAGGCACAAGAACACTAGCCACACGCATACTAGCTAATCTAAGTGTAGCCCAAGCTTCAGGTGCTAATCGAGAACTGGAGTTTGCCATCTATAAGAATGGTAGCTTATTAACAGGAAGCACTGTTGTAATAACTACTGTCACAGCCGTAAAAGAGCAAGTGTGTTTAATGGCTGAAGTAACCTTAGCTACTAATGATTATGTAGAGGTATTTGTTACAAACAATGGTGCAGATGGTTCTGTACTGGTGTATTCATACTATCTGACAGCTTTAGGAATGCAATAATGGCTTCGCAAAAGAATGATGTACAGATTAACACATTCGTTAAGGGGTTTGTCACTGAGGCAAGCCCTTTATCATTTCCACCTAATGCATCTCTTGATGAAGTAAACTTTAAACTTAATAGAGATGGTAGTAGAGATAGACGATTAGGTATTGATTTTGAGGATGACTACGCCTTAAATACTACCCACTATACGGCAGACCAACTTGCTAAAAGCACTCGTAGCTTTTATCGTTGGGCTAATCCAATGGGGAATCGCCACATAGATATAGGTATTATTCAGATTGGAGGCTATCTTTATTTTGTTAACCTGCTCACTGCTAATCCCTCTGACAATTTGTTGAATGGTGGACTTCCTATCAATACAGGTGGGCCATTAGAGATGGTGTTTGATTATGCCATTATTGGTAATAGTTTAATTGTAGTTTCCCCACAGTTGAATTCCCCCTATCTAGTAGCCTACAATGCGGACACGGATGATATTACATTTGAAACTTCCCCCATTGTGGTTCGTGATACAGAAGGAGTGAATGATAATTTACGATCTGATGAAAGACCTACTACTTTAAGTAATGCTCATCGTTATAACTTAATTAATCAAGGATGGCTCCCTACAGGAATTGAAAGCACATGTGGTGCTGGCATCTCTCCCACAGATTGTACATTCAATACGTTTGGTGTCTATCCTAGTAATGCCGATCAATGGAGCATCGGTAGAGTAGAAGATTTAACTTCAGCAGATGTTAAGAAGTATGATCCTAATGTAGCTAAACGTTATTTAATTAACAACAGTCAAGTGGCTAGAGGGCATTTCTTAATTAATGCGTTTGATCGTGGAGCAAGTAGAATAGCCAATAGTGGTGTTCCTGGTTTACCTCTTGATAGAGAATCAGGACGTGTACGTTGTGTCTCTTCTTATGCGGGTAGAGCTTGGTATGCAGGTATATTGTCTCGTGTAGAACAAGGAGATGCGCGTAGCCCTAATTTTAATGGTGTTGTGTTCTTCTCTCGTGTGCTACAAACACCCATAGATTTAGTCTCATGTTATACAGAAGCAGACCCTACTAGCCCTGATTTCAATGAAGTGGTTGATACAGATGGTGGTGTAATACGTATTCCTGAAGTAACAGTGATTAATAAATTATTGGCTATTAAGAGTAGCTTATTTGTGTTTGCTGAGAATGGCGTATGGGAAATACGTGGAGATGATAGTGGGTTTAGAGCTACTTCATTCCAAGTAAATAAAGTGGCTAGTATAGGTGTCAGTTCTCCTAGAAGTATTGTAGAAGTTAATGGACAGATATTCTTTTGGGCTGTAGATGGCATTTACACTCTCACCCCAAACGATCAAGGTAGTTATGACACTACAAGTATTACATTAAACACAATACAGAAATATTATAATAGCTTTCCTGAGAGAGCAAAGCATGGTGTTAAGGGATACTATGATGCCGCTAATCACAAATTACGTTGGTTATACTACTCAGATAATGATGGATATACAGGTGGTGGGCCTATTACATTGCCCCCAGGACAAGGAGGAGGTGGAACAGTGCCATTCGATTTACAGGCCCTGCTAGACGCAGGTGTAGCAAACATCATTGCTGGTATAGGTAGTGATTATAGACTTCGTGTAGACATTGATGATGCCTATGTAGCTTTCCAACACAAGGATGCGGTGTTCCAAGGACTAGCCACAGCGGGCTTAGGTATACGACCAGGTATGGGATTAACATCCGCAGGTATAGGGATGGGCTACAATGATGATGCTGGTGTATGGCACAATGCTGTAGCTATTGAGGCTAATGGAAATGCCACCTTTGCAGGCACTGTAGCTGCCAATTCTATCATTGCATATGAAGCTACTTTAGGAACTGTTAACGGATACACCATTGCAGAACTAGAAACAATTCTTGATAACAGTGATACTACATTCAATTTACAAACTGCTCTTGATGCTGGTGTAGGTTTTATTAAAGCTGGTGTGGGTGGTAACTATGAAATGATTGTAGATGACACCTTACATTATGCTGCATTCAAACATAAGGATGCTGTCTTTGAGGGTGTTGCTGCTGCTGGGGCAGGACATACTGCCGTAGGTATTTCAGCTAATGGCATAGCGATGGGGTTTAACGATCCTACTACAGGAGCATGGACTAATGCTGTATCCATAACGGCTGCTGGAGATGCTACGTTCTTAGGTACTATTGCAGCTAATAGTGTTATCACCAATTCAGTTACAGTGTCAGGAGATGGTCGGTCATTACAGGATATGCTGGATGAGATAGACACATTTGCTGACGGTAGTTTTAACTTACAGCCTGCATTGGACGCAGGTGTTGCTGGCATTGTGGCAGGTATTGGTAGTAACTATCGTATGAAAGTAGATGTAGGAAGTGCTTTCATTGCCTTCCAGCATAAAGATGCTGTATTTAATGGTAGTGCCACTGCTGGACTTGGTATACGACCTGCTGTTGGTATTAGCTCTGCTGGTATTGGTATGGGGTATAACACTGATGCTGGTAACTGGGTTAATAGTATTGTTATAGATGCTACAGGTAATGCAACATTCGCAGGAACCATTGCTGCAAATAGTATTATCACGAACACTGCCACTATTAATGGTGTCGCTGTAGGTACAATACAAACAGATAGCTCTGCTGCTGCCATACATGCTGCATTGACAGGTAATCCACATAATGTGTCTCTGACTCAGATTAATGGTGATTTGGATGACATTGATAATGGTAGTACATACTTTAAAACAACCAGCACTCAGGTAACAGGGGCTGGAAGAGCCGCTAACGCATTAGATAGTTCCAGTGACTACATCCGTAGCATACAGAGTACAAAGATTGTTGTAAGTGCTCCTAACCCCACTACAGGGGTTGTATTTGATGGTGCTGGTATCAGGATGTATCAGTCAGGTAGTTTGAAGGTGAACATTCCTGTATCTGGCGCTCCTAGTTTCACAGGTGACATCACTGGTGGTGCAAATATAAATATCACTGGTATTGGTAGATTTGAAGGTAATCAAACATTAAATTCCCGTAATGCTGCTATCCATGCTAATATCAATGCTGCTGCTGATAATGGTATTTATTGTAGAGATGGTGCTGCTACAGGTGCAGCAATAGTAGCTAATGGGATTACTTCAGGGGCTGACGGAGTTAACTGTCAGGCAGTTGGTGCGGGAGGTAGGGCTGTGTATGCCTTAGCTGTATCAGGGGCTAATGCTATTGTTACTGATGGTAATGTAGATATCACTGGGGCAGTTACATGTAGTGGTAATATTACTACCACCACCGAAGTAAGATGTGGTAGCTTGAGGATAACACAAACAGCCTCCACAGGAGGTGCTACAGCAACATTTAATGCAAACAATAAACCAGGGGGCAACACAACAAATAGTTGGTTGCAAATCAATATGAACGGAACTACTAAATATATACCAGTTTGGAGCTAATATGGATACACTACAAATACTGCAGCAAATATTTCAAGCAAATTTGGGCAATCGTTTAACCGCCCAACTTTGTAATGGGATGTTACAAGAGATTGCTTCTTTAATTCCAATTATTAAACCTGTGGACTTTCCACCTGAAGAAGTTAAATTAGAGGAATAGTATGGGAGATATTATTGGTAGTGATGGTGGTAATAGTAATTTAGGTAGTATTATTCCCAATACTACCAATACATACAATAGAGAATTGGTGTTAGATTTATCTCTAGGATCTTTCTCTTTGTATGACATGGGGCATGAGGACTATCCACAGATTAATGATTATGTACAAGTACCTGATTACTATTATGCTGTAGAAAGCAATGTAATTATCAATGACCAAGGGGATATCATTGTATTAACTAATGATGATGGTACAAGCACTCCTACAGATGTGTTAGTAGACAGGAACATTGATGCCCGTAAAGAACGTGTTAGATATTTAACCACTATTGGTACACAATGGACATTGGCTGAGTATAAAGACTATCGATTTAGAGATTGGGTGTCCTGGGATGATGTTGGTGCTGATTTCTTCTCATACTTGATTACGGGGTATGAGCTAGACAAAGATTTGATGAGAAATAAGTATGCACCTTATCTATTGGTATACTGCAAGCGAACAGAAGAGAACTATGTACTTACAGGTGCTGGTGTAGTTCCTGACCTCCCTTCTAGTTGTATTGTACAGGCACAATGGGATTGGACAGACAGTCCCGCTACGGGTAAATGGAGCACTAAGTTCCAAGCATACAGATTGTTAAGACCATTACCATCAGCCCCTGAAGATGGAGATCCCTTCGATTATGGTGAACGTGTAATTGTTACAAAGAATAAACTTCGGGGTAATGGGCGTGCTCTGTCCCTGTTCATTCAAAGTGATGAGGGAAAAGATATGCGCTTATTAGGATGGGGATTGTTGTTGAACAAAATGGGAGAACCATAATGCGTGTGTTATACTCAGATGAAGATATTGAAGTGTTTGCAGAAAAGAGTGCTGAAATAACCTCTGGTGTATTTATACACACAAATGTTAAAAACTTCTCTTTATCTAAGTATAAGGGGTTTATGGTAATATGGGGTAAACTCCTTATACAACTTAAGGCAGAGGGATGGAGGCATTTGTATGCTGTACCTCCAGGCCCTGCTGAAGAGAAGTGGGAACGCATGTTTGGATTTAAAGATAGTGGTTTACAAGTTAGTGACTATAAACTTATGATATTGGAGTTGTAATGGGAAAGCTCATTGGTGGACTTCTCACAAAGAAGAAAAAGAAAAAGCTACAGGGACAGCTTAATGAAGAATATAGAATATCAGCTAAGGCACAACAAGAAGCACAAAGAATAGAACAACTACGTGCTAACTATGGTAGTAAACAAGAGAAGATAGCCCAACTTAGAGAGGGCCGTATTCGTCGGGCACAGGTAATTGCAGGGGCTGTTAATGCTGGTGCTGGGTATAGCACTGTGGCTGCTCAAGGGGCTGCTAGTGCTGGGACATCTGCTTTTGCTAACTTAGGCAACCTAAATGTGTTAGAAGGCTATTCTGAAGCCATTAGTAAGAAGAATGAAGAATTTATGAAGAGTCAAGGAAACCAGCAATTGTTAGGTGCTAAACTACAAACACAAGAGCAGAAAGCCCAATTCTATGGTGACATATTTGACACAGGATTAAGTGTAGCTACAATGGCTATTCCTGGTGCTGGTGGTGCTAGTTTGGCATCCAAAGCATTTGGTGCATTCAATCTTACAGGTACACAACCTCCTGCCCCTATCACCTCTTTAACTTAGGATAATATGCAACCAACAGATGATTTTGATATGCCCGTACCTCCTATTGCTAAACAGGCAATACCGGACAACAAGGCAAAAGAACTAGCATTCTATGGTAGCCATGCTGCGGGGGAAAGCATCACCCCTGCACAACATTTGAATATGAAAGCTAAACAAGCTATCTCAGACTTCCATGAAACTACCTATGACAGAATATACACCGATTTAAAAACACAAGGAGAAAGTGGGGATTTAAACGCTATACATAAGTCTGTAGGGGATGATGAAGACCAACAATCAAAAGATGCTATTACTCGTTTCATTACAGATCCATCAGTTGACAATCCTACTAAGATAGCAGCACTACAAGGATATAATGCTCGTGCACCATACACAAGTTTAAGAGATAGATTCTTAACCAAAGCTGCTGTAGAAGATCATGCTGATACAGAAGAAGATAGAAGCAGTCATGACATGTTGCTTAATAGCTTTCAAGAGAGCAAAGATAAACAACAAGAACTACAGATGCTCATCAGTGGATATGCTAAGAACTTAAATCCTACAGGCACATTCTCAGAAGCTTTAGGGAGCATTGTTGGTGGTGTTGCGCGTGATGCTGTAATTCCAGGTGCATATGCTGGTGCTACATTAGCTGCTCTTAAAATGGCAGGGAAGGATGTAGGATTTGCTAAAGGATTGTTGTTACATGGAACCACTGTCAAGGACATAGGACGTGAATATGATAGCATGTCTGACGACCAGAAGTTAGAATTTGCTAAGGCTGTTCTACCAGCTATTGCTAAGATTCCTGGTACCGATTGGAATAAGTATGAGCTAATGAATAACTTCTTTGAAACTCCAGATATGCATTGGGGATGGGAGACATTCGATAATTTAATCTCAATGGCTGATGCTTATGTAGCAGGGAAAATCATCACTGCTCCTGTTAAAACTATCTCTAATGCTGCTAAATGGTTTATGCCTAGTAGTAGCATTCGTCAATTCTTGTCATTAAATTCAGCAGCTAAAACAGCTTCACAGGCAGATAGTAGTATTAAGGCAGCAGATCAAGATACAGTGGATGCTGTTAAGTATGTATATACACCGAAGGTAGCACCTAACTCTGTATTAGGTGTAATGAGTAAGATTAATCCACAGAAGGCTTCTAAAGCTCGTGTAGAAGCTCTGCTAGACGACTCTGGTAAGCTTGCTGATAGTATGGGAACATCTAAAGGTGAAATACTCTCTGATGCTCTTCCTGCTTGGGTTAAGAATGTAGATGATGTTCATCCTGACATAGCTGAGAAACTAAGAGCTAATGATAAATACTTCAATGATGTTCTAAATGAGAATGTTGTAGATCCTAACTTTGTTGACATTGTAGCTAGGGATGCTGACAAGACGGTCATCTATAATGCATTCAAAGAAGCTCGTGGTGGTCATTATCAACAAAGCAATAGCACGATGGTCGATAGTCTCACTGACGTTTCGGGAACAGCTTTGTTCGGACGTAATGCTGAGTTTGGATGGAGTAGAGTAGAGGATGCACAACAAGCACTAAAAGATATACAAGAGAGTGTTCCTGCTTTAGATAAAGTAAATGCTAAGGTGGTGAATCGGAATAATCAATTCTATGTTGAGTATAACTATGCTAAAAAGTATGATCCTTTCACTGAATTTGCAATGGGATCTCAAACAGTATCTGCTAATATATATCCTATACCTTTCAGCGATTTTGCTATTAATGCAGACACACTAGCCCGTAGTACAGTGGGTAGGGCATTGTTCCCTCCTACAACGATGTACACTCCTTGGATACCTAAAGCTGCTGCTGGTGCAACAATGAGAGCATCTAAGATTGAAAGTGATTTCATTCGTGTTATTAAAGACGATGTAATGTCTGTTGGCCCCAAGAAAGAACTAGGGGCAGAGCTACGTCTGGTGCAAGAGAATCAAGTATGGAAAGACTATAAAGACTTAGCTGCTTCTAATGCACATCTATCTGATGCAGAAGTTAAAGATTTATACAAGGGCTATGTAAACTATCGTAGACTAACAGACTATCAATATGAGTGGGCAAATGTTGCAGACAGAAAAATCCGTGTTGCACAAAACCAAGAGGCTATTTACAAAACCGATGGAACACATATCGGCTATGGTGCTCGTGTTTCTGGAACAGAATTGGACAATGTTAAGTACGTATGGGATATGGATGCTGATACTGCTGTTAAGCTTGTACGAGATACCAAAGGAGAATTACAGCTTAATGGGCGAACAGTTGTCCGTATGGATGGAGGTATTAATAAGTCTGCTGATGAGTTAGGTGATGTTCAAAGTAATTTCCAGAGGATGTCAGATGATAACATTTTTGAATATGCCATTGTAGGAAACAAGACAGAACTACGTCCTCTTCCACATAGAACTTTACAACGTATTGAAGGCTACATCCCTAGACAGAATATAGAAAGCTGGTATGTCAAGAAGATTCCTAAAGTGGTACGTAGGAACGGGGATGAGCTTGTTACAGATCCTGCTGCCCTGAAAGGTTTTAATAAAACTGTAGGTGCTGAATGGAGTGAGGCTCGTGCTGGTGCTCTTAAAGCTCGTTTTGAAAAGGAACATCCAAACTATACATTTGAAATAGCTAGAGATAGAAATGACAGTGCTAGTTCCATTGTCGCCGATTATAAAGTGTTTCAAGGCATGCTAGAGCATTCTAAGAAGCGTGGTGATAGGTTACCAACACTAGATGGTAAAGCAAGGCTGGAAGACCCCATAGAAGCTCTCTCAAGTGCTATACGCTCTTCTGTTCGTATGGGCGTGTGGAGTGACTACCAAGATGTGTTCAAGAAAAACTATGTAGATGCTTTTGGTGAATTTGTACAGAAGGGTCAATTCCCTAATGTTGTAACAGACTTGGTACGCCCTGCTGTAGAAAGTAAAGAAGCCCTTGCTAAGTTTCAAGCTGCTCAACAGTTGTTTAAACAATATGCTAACCAGCAATATAAAGTGACTGTTGGAGATGATGTTTGGAAAAGCTTCTTTCACGGTGTTGGAGATGTATTAGAGAAGTTTAATGTACGTGGGCTGTCTGAAGGTGCTAGGGACATAGCAGGTAGTGGTAATGCCTTTGTTAAGATTCCTAAAACACTAGGTAGTACATTGTTCTTACATCTAAACCCACCTAGACAATGGTTGGTACAGACGCAACAACTCACTGAATTAACAGCAATGTCTCCTTCATTTGCTAGACATTTGAATACCATACCAGCAATAGGTATGGCTGTTCTGTCTAAAGCTAGTTACATGGGTAAGGCAGGTAATGGTGTCTATCGTGCTGCTCAGAAGATGAGTGGAATGAGTCCTAAAGAGTTTGATGAAGTATTTGATGCTATTTATAAGAGTGGTATTCCACAATCTGTAGATTTGAATATGATGCTTCATGGTATGTATGATGACATGAAACTCACTATGGACAAGTCTGTGGGTAGAGAAGCTTTTGATCGTATC
>OFRE01000467.1_pt1 | contig 10913 bp, 16 predicted proteins | sample 1543061 | NCBI WGS metagenome assembly OFRE01 (sample SAMN07774218, study PRJEB24372) | wastewater metagenome | isolation source: Exp Tend NO 50WW | collected 2016-02
TTTTTACTCCTGATAATGATTTTAATTGTGAATTTAGTTTCTCTAATATCTTAATATATACATCTGATTCTTCAAAAGTATTTTTTATCAATAAGAAAACATCTTCCCTTGTACCGGATAATGACACTTTATCTACCCAATCGCATACATCCTCAAATGTAAAATCAGATTCTTCGCCCTTTACATAGCAATTTGAAACTAACCCCGCATAAACAGCAGCGTAAATGGATGATGAATTTTCTGATTCAAATGACGTTTTTTTACTCCAAAGTTCAATTGTCATTTGGTTTATTTTCCACCCTCTATCCTTACCACCTACACAATCAGTAATATTAATATAATTACTCATTATGACGTAGCTGTTGTTTTAGATAATGTACCGTAAACACCAATAGCACCGCTAAAAGTAGCAACTGCATCCTGTGCAAATACTTCATCCAACTTACTGATAAAACCAGTACCGGAATAAGTTACATCACCAACAACAGGAACAGCTTTACCCACCTTCCAGTAGATAGTAGTTGCATTACGCCAGTAATCATCTAAATCATCTGTGCTAATTCTTCCACCGGAAGGATCTGCCATGATCTGACCTTCAAAAGAAACACCATTATCCTTTGTGCCTGGTAATTTATCAGGGCCACATTTAGACTTAGCGTCAATCTCATTAGTAGTCCTTGAAACTGTCTGTGAAGTTAAACAAACTACTGTGGGATAAGTAATACCGTCTGTGCCTACAAAAAGTAACACATCCGTACCATTAATTTTATGCTCTGCCATTTTTTAATTTTTTATAAAGTTAATAATTATTTGCAACCTTGTTACATTTATTTTTTATGAAATATCCGATCTTAAAAATATTTTATGCCCGAATGTCAAATACCTACTCACATAAGCCCTATTCCCTATACTAATAGGCGGCTGTGTAATATCATTTAACAACCTTGTACTAATCATTTGCGCCCCGTCTAAAGTAAGTGTAGCCCCTTGATTCGGTAGTACCCTATTAAATACCTCCCTTGCTGCCTGATCTGAATCTAACCCGCTATTTAACCCATCCTGCCATGTTTGTATCTCTACTGTAATTTGACAGCTAATATCGCTACTATTCATAGTGCTATCATCTACATTGGTTATTGACCGGAAAAGGATATAATTGTCAGGGCTAACATTAGGGGGAAGTATATTATAAAATACAGGTGTGCCTTGTATCCCACTTAATGCAGTAAAGTAAGCAATTCGCAAACTGTAATTTATATCAATCATATTTTTATCTTATTAAGATCTTCAATCAATTTATCTTTTGCTTTATTAAAAGATGGATATAAGTAAGGGTGCGCCGGTAATCTGCCTTTCCCATTAACGTAAAATGTCATAGCTAATTCCTGCCACTGTTTAGGTAATATAGAAACATATTTAGCAGCATAAGGCCCTGTACCAAACTCAACATAAGCTGCATAATCAGCACTTGCACCTACTGTTGATGATAACCTACCAGGCTCCTGAAAAATAGAATTTTTTAACCTACCATCATCAACTATAACAGCCTGTTTTGATTCTAATTCTACCCTTAACCCAAACTTATCAAAACACTCCTGTATTTTAGGCTCAAACTTCTTAACATCAAATCTTGCTAAAGTTTTTTCTAAACCATCTATTTTTATATTAACTGCTCCCATTATGATATATCAACGTAAGTATCTGTTTTGGAAAATCTTAATACCAAAAAATGTTTGTAACCCTCTGATTCAACAGTCATGCTCTGCATCTTACATACCTGACCTTCATAGACCATCCCCGTATTTGAATTAATCCGCCCATCAAACCTAACTTTTACTTTATAATCATATACTATCATATCCTGCGACTGACTAAAAGAACTATTACCGCTCCTGTCTTTAATGTCAGCCCACTGGTTCCATCTTTCTGTTTCAACAGATTTCGTACCACCGCCTATATCTTGTGTATAGGATTCATTGTAAAGTATAACCCGCCGGTTCATCTTACCTATCATTTCTGACGGATTAAAGGATTAAGTAATTGCTTCGCCTCCTTAGATATACCACCCTCACCACGATTCTCATACATAAATAAAACCTGCTGCATTATAGCTGTTTTATAGACTTCAGGAACCGTTGTAAAACCTGCCGTATAAGTAACAGCCATTCGGCCATAAGGTGTTTGTATTTGGCTGAAATTGTACACAAGCGTTAAAGCTATGCCCTCCCAATTAACCGCCGTTGGTGTATTAGTAACAGGCCCATAAGGTAAAATAAAACCCCCGTTCACATTATTAATATCTGCTACTATTGTTCGTGTAATTATAGAAGTATTAGTGTACTGCTCACATATTAGCCTAGCTGTGGTTATCAATGAAGAAATCAAAGCATTATCAACACTCTGGTCAATCTTACCCCAATTGAGCATATCAACTAAAGTAACAGGCTCCGAACCTTCACTACTAAAAACTACATTGGTAGTACCATTATACAACCCCGCACTCATATCGGCTGAATATCCCCTATTCCTCCAGTAATAATCTTCGTTCCTTGTATAGTCCATTTTTAAAATTTAAAAAAGCCCCGCCCAATACAGGACAGGGCTTTTTATTATTACTAACTAAAATTAAGATACAGTTGCAAAATCACCACTGATAAAGTAATCACTACCATAAATAGGTAAAGCAATTCTTTCCTCGATTCTAACTGTAACCTGATTGCTCTGTGCATTGGTTCCATCTTCAAAGAAAAATTCAACCCTAGCAGGTTCCCTAGTTACTAAGTTTGCACCCATAACCCAATCGCCGGTAACAAATTCTGAAGCTGCAATTGCTGTTGACTTAAATACTTCAACACCACAAACAAACATCTTGCCACCGATCTTTTCTACCGCATTAACAGGTAAAGTATATTCACCTGAAGTAACACCTTTGTACAACCACAAAGCATACCAATCGCCTGGATTAACTAAAATACCACTAGCCTCACGATCAAGTATCTCTAACTGAGCAATAGAAGCAACAAGCATATCAATTCTACTAGCGGCTGTGAAACCAGCAGGAGCTGAATAAGCTGTAAAGTTACCTACTGTCTGAATACCTGAAATATTTGGTCTTGCACCATTACCAGTCAATAATTGGCTATCTTCCTGACGTAAAAGCAATTCAGGTAAACGGCTTTGTAAGAATGTAGTCATACCTTCAACATCATCCAAAAGGTTACGGCTCATTTTTAAGAAACCTGCAACCCACTCGGCAGGTACACTAGCTTCCTGAAATTTTAAACCAAACTGATTTTTAACAGCACCTTCAACAGTGTTGCCTAAAGAACCAGTACCAGTTATTTCTTTTACATAATCAAAGGTAGATTTTGCGCCCATTGTACCAGGCTGCAATAATTCTCTGATATGTAATTTTCTTTTAGCCAATTCAATGATACCAGGTTTAACGTAAGTAACAGATGCACCGGCAGTAGTAAAGGCATTACCAAAAGTCATGTCTTTAAGATCAAGCATCAGACTTTCACCTTTACGCAATGACTGCAATTTATCTGCATTCTCTTTGGTAGCAACAGCAAAAGCCTCACTGAAGTTTTTACCTTGTGTACCTGACTGAGTAAACCTGCCCTCTTTAACAAGTTTTTCCATTGCAGCCCAATCATCGGTTAGGGTTTTAATATCCGTAACCATTTTCTTTACATCTTCTGCTTTCACATCAGATGGTAATTGATTTAATTTAGCGAATTTCTCTTCTACTAAATCAAGCATTTTTTTATACTCCGCTTTAGAGTTTTCATCAGCTACTTTTAAAACAGCCGATTTTGTAGCCTCCAGTTCTGTAACTAAAAGGTCTTTAATTTCTTTGATTTCCATTGTTAATTAATTGAAAGTGTTTTTGAATGTTTTGAATGCCTCTTTTATTTGTGCTTCAAAATCCGGCTCCGGTGCAAATGCGGCGGGAGTGGTAATATCCTTGAATGCTTTTTGTAAAAATAATAACTCATCATTTAAGAAAAGGAAAGTAGTATCTGTAAAAGTACCACCATCGATAGCCTTTATAAGATTAGCTATCCTATCTTCTACACTTTTTAAACTCTTAACACCTATTAACGGAGTGTATTGATTTGCACCCCATGCCGTTAATGATGAAAATTCGTATAGTTTTATTTCGTGTATCTGTGTTGACTGATCTTTCCAGTCTGCTTCAGGATTAATAATTGTTTTCCTGATAGTATTGAACCCAATAGAGTGCTCTGTAATCAAACCGCTATCAACCATCTTTAAAAAATCCACCGCAATAGCATTGGAACCCACTTTACTTTCATACAATAATCCTTTGTTATCCTCCTCTAATGATAATGGGTTGCCAATTGGCTGTGATGTATTGTGATTAAGTAAGTGTTTTATTCTAGGCTGTAAAGATTTAGGGCCTTGCTCCTGAATAGTTTTAGTAAATGCACCCTGCATAATAATATCCCTATCGCTGTCAAGTGTACCAAATGAAGCGGCATACCCTGTTACAATACCTTCTTTCATATCCATATCTTTTATAGATGCTGATAAGAAGTGCGCTTGTTTGTGTGTGTAATCTGCCATATTTAAAGTAAAGTTAATAATAAATGCAACACTGTTGCAAATTTATTTTTTACAAAAAAATATTTTATTAAATACACCCCATTCTAATATACCTTACTCATGGCAACAAGGCAATGAAAAAGCCTATAATTAGTCGTTATATGTAAACAGGCGCATTTAATTAAGAAAAACCCATGCCACTGGCGAAGATAAAAGCGAAGATTATGGAAGATAAAGCAGTTAAAGGACAAGATATTATCTGGTCTTTAAAAAGAATGGAATTTTTATTAGAGCAAATATTATGTAATACCATTGGTGATAGGTACAGTGAATTACCAGAAGGTGATAGAAAATCTAAGATAGATGAGTCTTTAGGTTTCGTTCTTGATGATATGAAATCATTTTTTGAATCTCTTCCCCATTCAGATAAATAGTAAATGCAATTTCGCTTTTGCAAAGCGATGCTCCGCAACTTTTTTTCTTAAATAACCCCACTACACATTTGCCAACCTGAGTAACATAACGCAATAACATTATACGCTTTTTCATTTTATTTATTTTTAAAGGTTATTAAAAATAGCTAACTTCAAATCGCTGCGCAGCAAAAAGAAGCCTGAGCCGATGAAACGTTTACAAGTCCAAATTGTGAACGGCTGAAATCACTTGGGCTTTTTTGCACCATTTTTAATAACCTTTTGTGTTGCCACATAAAAAATAGGAATAACTTAGCTAAGATAAGCATTATATTGGAATAAATGCAACAGTACATCTACAATTACAACATTCAGCCGCACCTCCGGCCTTATCCCCTGGATAATCCATAGGCATACCCCCTACAATAAACTTAGCCTCCTTAGCAACTACCGTTTGATTTATTTCCTTATGGTGTAACCTTGTTCTACTATCCCTCGCCGCTATCCATATCTTATTTAATGGTAATCCGGTAGCAGTAGCGTTAGCCATTGAACCGCCATTAGCCGCAGCAACAGTTTCTGTCCTTGCTATTAATTTAGCCCTAATAGCTGTGAAGTCAGGGCTAACAAGCCTTTTAACTATTTCATCAAAACTCCATCCTGTTAAAGCTGCTTCACTTAATACCTCCTGTATTGTTCTTATGGTTGTTTGCGTAATATTTTCAGCGTCATTTAATAACCCGCCGTAAAAATATCTTCGCATAAAACTAACTATCCTTTCACTAAAACCCATTTGACCACCGTCTTTTTTCATTTGGCTTCTAGTTTTCCAAGCCCATGCTACACCCACGTTTGTATGAAGTTCTTTTAATAGCCCGTAAAGTTCTGATGATCTTATATAGATGGTATCTTTTGTTTCTATATACTTTTGTACCTGTGCTTTTAATACCTTATTTATCTTAGGCGTATAGATAATTTCCTGCCTCATTTGGAACCTATGAAAATCTAACCAGTATTTATTTTGCTCTTCATTAGTCATTTTATCTCTGTTCTAGGGTCAAAGTGTACCACCACCCTTAATAATGATTCAATATCAATCCTTAATTTAGCCCTCCTCTCTATCTCCCGCTTCCTTTCAACTTCGCAAGTAGGGTTTAAAGGTATTGCTTCCTCAACTATCCTCTTGATTTGTTTGTCCATAGTCATTAGCTTGGTTGTCTAAAGGTGCAACATCAATATTCAAATCATCCAGTAAAGTATATCCGCTTTTAGAATAAAGTTTATCTGCTTGGGGATCTGTTAAGGTATCCATACCCATTGATATACGCATTTCATTTGGAACGATAAAAGGCATAGCTGCCCATGCTTCTGCATTTAATTTTTTATCATCCTGTAACTCTTTTACATCATCAAAATCAGCCCTGACGCTTTTGTTATCACCAAAGATTAGTTTAGTCCCTTTGGTAATACCATCACATACTCTTATAATATTAGGGATGATAGCATTGCTATACATATCCTTTCGCATCTCTTTTACATTGCTTTCAGTAGATGCTTTTTTATTGTTAAACAAAGTAGATGATATACTAAAGGCATTACATATCTTGTCAAAGTCAACATCACTCATAACAAGCGCATCCAGTTCAACTAAACTTAATCCTAACTGAATAACACCCATTTCACCGGCAGCAAAGTACGGCGCACCTTTATTATCACTATTCCTTAAAAACCTACCAAAGTTCTCTTTATGCTGCCCCATTATTGTTACTTCATTATTCAATGCTTCACCACCGCTTCCCCTTACCGAATCAATACCAGGCGTTTTATCGAATACAATAGAAGGTACACCACCGTTTTGCATCTGAGAAACTGATGCACTCATATTAGCCTGTAACCTTGTTAATCTTTGTGCTAAAGCCTTAATAGGACTCATACCCCTATGCTTCTCGTTGTATCTTGTTGTAGGATTAAAATACTTTATATAAATAACTTCATCGGCTCTTAATTCAAATGTAGTTTGGGTATCTTGATACCTATATCCAATAATCGGGTTAGGGAAAACAGCACCTAAAATAACTGTCATAAATGACGGGTGCAAAAAGTAAGTCTTTAACTTACCCTTATTAGGGCCCAACTGTAAAACTTCTTTATACATAAAAACCTCACCGCATAGCCCTAAAAAAGTATATAAGGTTTCTTTATCTTCAAAAGTAAGTGTTTTTAAATATTGATTAAGTGGATCCGTTGCAGGTAAATCTTCTTCTGTAAGATCATTAATCCCGCATAAAGGTATCTGTGCTGATGCTGTGGCCAACCTGGATACTACTGAATAAACATCATCGAAAATATTGTAGGCATCTATTTCTTTAACTGATTGCCAGTTAGGAAATATCATTGTGCGGATATTCTGTACCGCCGTACCTATATTAAAATTTTGTAGTGATTTAACCGTTTCAATTAACTGAAGATTATTTTTTCTTAGAGCCTTTATTCCAAAAATATCCATAATTTTAAATTTAATATATTGCGGCTCTAAATTTAGCCTGTGGCTTTAGTTCAAAGTATTCTCTCATCATAATAGTATCTGAAAAATCCGGTGATCTCCCTATCATTTCTTTAATTTTATCTTTAGGCACTACACCTTTTTTCATATCACTATCCAATGCCTTTTGCTTAACTTGTTCTAATTCTTCTATAATCCACTGCTTAATTTCTTCAGTTTCACATTGTAAATATAAACCGTTTTTATTTATTCTTTCTGAAATTTTAAAATAGCATTGACTTTTAAGGTTATCAAAGTTTTCAGGTATAGCATTTCCTTTAGCATCATACTCACCACCTGGTATAGGTAAAGCTCTTGCATTATTTACAAAACCTTTAACGCCTAACATATCAACAGGCCCACCACCCATACCATCGCTATCAAGTAAGGTATTACTTCTTCCGGTTTGATTTCGTTGCATTGCTGCGGCTATGTAAGTTGTAGTAACATCTAAAGTCTGTTTAGTATAATACTTTACTTTACCCCTCCAGCCGTTCCATTCTATAATTACAATCTTATCACCTCCTAAACGTGCAATATCGGCGGTTATATATTTTTCACCTTCAGTTACATGGGTATTAGTAAACACATCAAGTATCTTATCATATTGTATTAAAGCTGACGGATCATCATCATACTCCCAATTCCCGAATAATAACCTTTCTTTTTCATTCTTACTTAATGACTGATCTAATTGCTCAAAGTAACCCTTATCAATCATTTTATTATCTTGGATAAAAGCCTGTATAAATCTTTGGTTAGGTTTTAAAGTCCCGTTTCTAAAAGGTAAATAGTAATCCCTGTAAGTGTAGTTTTTAGATGGATTCCCTGTCTGTAATAGTTTCCTTTTAAGATTATAGTAATCGTTTTTCCATCTACCTATTGAAGCTGCTAAGTTGTTTTTAGCCGGTAAATCAAACTCCCCTGCTTCTTCGATAAAGCCTCTTGTAAATTCCATACTACCAAATCTTTCATAAAGGGGATCTGATGGCATATAACTAGCTTCTAAAAAAAGCACCTTACTGCCATTTTTAAACTCAAAGAAATTATCCTGCCCGTTAAACTTACAGTAATCATCTTGTTTTATTCCCCACGATTGAAATACTTTACTAATAGTAGGTAGAGTAAACTTTCTAAGATCGTTTAATTTTTTACGGGCAATGAAGTAACGGGTATCAGGGTAAGCAAGTGCATCACCGAAGATAAGATTAACGCCTGTAAATGATTTAGCCCCTCCCTTTGCCCCGCCATAATAAATATCAGTAATGCTATCATCTACCCACGCTTTTGCACAATCCTTTTGCTTATCGTTTCCATGTGTCTTAAATGGTAGTGTCATCAGTTACGTTCATTAATGTATAACCAAATGATTTATAATCATTCCAGTTATATAATTTTACCGCTTTATAATTATCAGTACCAGTGAACCCTTGTTCCTTCCAAATAATCATACAGCCATTATCTATATTACAGGTTTTATAACCTATGTTTATATAATCACAAACCCGCATAGCCCACTTATACACATCACCCCACCATTGCCTTGTTTCTCGTGGAACAATAGTACCAGCTTCATTCTCCGGCAACACATCGTGTATAACAATAAAGCCATTATCAGATAAACATTTTAAACTGTTTTCAAAATCCCTTTGCACCTGGTCGGCATGGTGTAACCCATCAATGAAAATCAAATCAAACTCTACCTTACCTAATACTTCTTTAAAGTAATCATCTGAAGTCATACCCCTTATTTCGCTATCATTAACATCAGGATCTACCCCTACTTTATTTTTGCAGATTATTTTATTGTAGTTGTTAGCCTTATTGTAAACGCCTATTTCAAGATATTTGTTAAGGTTATATTTTAATGCCAAAGCATTAAGTAGCTGAGTGTGGTTAGTTATCATTTTTATTCTTTATATGCTCAATAATAGAATCAATGTAAACAGCAGCACCTACCGCGCCACCTTTACTGTAAATATACTTTATATTTTTTTTGTGATTTATTTCAGAAATTACCGGCATTGGAACCTTATACGTTTTATTAGGATCTATTATAGTTTCATCCGGTAGGATATTAGTACCATACTCAGCAATCAAATCTACCCCTTTAACAATGTGATATTCATGTATAACCTTTTCAATACTTGGTAGTTTGCGGCATAGCCTTAATATCTTTTTTAAACTTGATTTTTTTCCCATTAGTGCCTTAAATGTTTATGTTTGATATATTTAAATTCCTTAGATTGGCTATAATCCCAAAGGTACATATTTATAAAGTTTACATCTTTGGAAACAAAAGCAAAAGCCAACTGATCCCTTACCGACTGACTACTTAACTCCTTCCACCATGCCTCATGCAGCTTTATATTTTCATCTGTATTTTTCCTTAACAATATACCACTGGTTATTAATTTACAGCCGTATTCCGGTACATCCAAAGCAATATATCTTTTCCATTGCTCATCTACCTTACCGCCATCGCCTCTACCGTTTGCATTGCACGATCTGCACTCATGGTATATTGAATTTCTTAACGGGTGTTTAGCACAATTAAAATCTGTTTTATATCTTAAAGTCCACCAATCATTCAAATCAATATTAATCTGAAAACTGGCATCTATCCACATTGAATACTCCCAATCAATCCAACCCATTATTTTTACCCACCTGGCAGTACGTTGAGGCGTATCAATAACATCCATTTTAACTATCTTCCAAACATCAGATTCTAAAGACTGATCTGTAAAACATATATAATCCCATCCTTCACTAACAATAGCCGGTGTTTTTAATTCCTCATAATCGCCGAATATCGCCGTATAACATACCTTATTTTGTTTGCTCATGAAATAACGGGTTAAATTCTTTTGTTTGATACACATTCATCCAGTGATCTATCATTTCGTCTAAAGTTTGCTCTGTTGTATATTCAGGAACCCACCCTAAAGCCCTTATCTTACTACTATCGCCTTTTAAGTAATTCAGTTCCTGTGGCCGGTTATATTTTTCACTATTGAAAGTCTTTATCCTGACAATACTAATATCAAGTTTATTAAAAACATAATTAGCTATCTGGTTAATACTACTTGTAGATCCTGTACTTACTACCCAATCACCAGGCTCCGGCTGTTGAAGCATTAAGTGCATAGCCCTTACATAATCTTTACTGTTGCCTATATCCCGATAAGATAATAAATTACCTAATTCTAAAAAGTCCTGCAAACCTAATTTAATCCTGACAGCCGCTTTGCAAATCTTTTGTTCAACAAATGCTTCACCTCTTCTGTATCCGCTATGATTAAATAAAATACCATTACTGCAATGTAATTTATAGGATGCTCTGTAAGTTCTTACTAAATGATAAGCCATTAACTTCGCACAGC
>OFRE01000471.1_pt1 | contig 10857 bp, 14 predicted proteins | sample 1543061 | NCBI WGS metagenome assembly OFRE01 (sample SAMN07774218, study PRJEB24372) | wastewater metagenome | isolation source: Exp Tend NO 50WW | collected 2016-02
CAATGGAGTCGCTGGCAGAGGTGGCGTCCAGCTCTGGCGGTGCCGGCTCCATCACATACCTGACCAACAATCTCCCCTACATCATCCCGCTCGAAGAGGGTCATTCCGATCAGGCTGCACCCGGCGCAATGGTTCGGGGCAACTTCGAGCGCGTGACCTCCATCGTTGAAAATGCCGCCCGGAGGAACCGGGTGTAACTGGAGGTCTCATGACCATCGCATCCGGCTCGCGTCACCGTCTCGCCTACATCGCGGAAGTCACCTACGGCACCACGCCTTCGACGCCTGCGTTTACCACCATCCGCCACAACGCTTGCAGCCTTGGACTGTCGAAAGACGCGGTGGAGTCTGATGAGATTCGCGGCGACCGCCAGATCGCATCCTTCCGCCACGGAAACAAACAGGTTGGCGGCGACATCGAGAGCGACCTGCTGTACGGCGAGCACGACGCGCTTTTCGAGGCGGCCTTGTGCGGTTCGTGGAGTACCGACGTTCTGAAAGCCGGCACGACTCGTCGCTCGTTTACTTTCGAGCGCACGTTTCAGGACATCACGCAGTACGTCCGTTACAAAGGCTGCGAGGTCAACGGCTTCAACCTCAAGCTGTCGCCAAACAAGATGGCGTCACTGTCCTTCAGCATCATCGGGCAGGATCAGGACGCGCCGGCCGGCTCTGCAATCGCGGGGTCTTCGTACTCGTCGCTGACGACCGTCGAGCCGTTCGATTCGTTCAACGCGGTGATCACCGAAGGCGGCAGTGCCATCGCCATCATCACCGAGGCCGAAATTAAACTGGTGAACGGCATCGAGCCGCAGTTCGTGATTGGTTCTGCGCTGACGGTTCGCCCGGCGATTGGCCGCTCGAACGTGTCGGGCAGCATCACGGCGTTTTTTGAAGACGCCACGCTGCTCAACAAGTTCCGCAACGAAACGGAATCCGCTCTCGACATCACGCTGACCGACCCGGCTGGCAACACCTTCCAGATCCAGCTCGGCAACATCACCTACACCAGCGGCCAGCCGGATGTGAGCGGTGAGGGTTCGGTGTCGATCAGCATGTCCTTCCAGGCGATTTACGACTCGTCGGACGCCTCGAACATCGTCATTACCCGCAACCCGATCTGATCGAGGGCGCTCCGTGAACTTCGACGACCTTCTGACAGCAGACAAGCACGAAGCCGGCGGCGAGATGGAAATCTTGCACCCGGCTACCGGCGAGAAAACCGGCGTTTTCCTCACCATTCGCGGCATCGATTCGCGTTCCTTCCGTGCAGATAGCGCGGAGTACAACCGCAAGAAACTGGCCAAGGATGCCGACGCTGAGGCGCTTTATATCGACCTGATGGTCAAGGCCACGGTCGGTTGGCGCGGCGTGAAAAAGGATGGCGAGGACATGCCGTTCAGCAAGGACGCGGTGCGCAGGATGTACACGGAAAGCCCGGCAATCTTTTTGCAGGCGGATCGCTTCTGCGCTGACCGCCGAAATTTTACGAAGGGCTGATCACTGACCTGGTGAAGTTTGCCGACTACCAGTTCTGGCTGGACGGCATACCACCGGATCAGAAGATCAGCCGCAGGGCATCGCTTGAGCAGGCCGAGAAGTCTCTCGGGCGAAAGCCTCGGGAATTGAAGAACGCACCACCGATTCCAGAAGGCTGCGATTACCTGTGGCACCTGTTCATCGACATGAAGAACGCGGGGCCGGTGACGTACAGCGAGATGGTTGCGTTTCGTGAGATGACCGGCGTGCATCTCTCACCGTTCGAGGTGGATTGCATGCGCCGGCTTGATGAGTCGTGGAAGAGGGCGAACAGGTGACAGAGTACGCATCGCTTGTTCTCAAAGTTGACTCAACGTCAGCGCCGAAAGCGAATGACGACCTGCGCGCATTGCAGGATCAGGGCGCAAAGACTGAGCAGTCGATGCAGGCGCTGGCTGATGGCGCTGCGATTGCCGGCGCTGCGATTCTTGCCGCTGCTGGTGCTGCCGTTGCGATGGTGGCCGCGTCTGCGCAGGCCGCTGATGCAGTAGGCGAGGCCGCTGCCGCTGCCGGTACAACCGCCGAAGAATTCTCACGCCTGCAGTACGCCATGCAGTTTGACGGCACGCCCGAGCAGCTTGGCCAGTCGATGCTGTTTCTGAACAAGGCGGTGGCCGACGCAGCGACAGGTGCCGGCAAAAATGCCGAGATGTTCGCCGCGATGGGTATCGCCATCGCCAACCAGGACGGAACGCTGCGCTCGTCGCACGACATCATGCTTTCCGTTGCCGACCGTTTCGCTGGCATGGAAGACGGCGCGCAAAAGGCTGCGCTGGCGACCGAGATTTTCGGCAAGTCCGGCGCGGACATGATCCCGTTTCTGAACAACGGCGCCGAAGGTATCCGTGAACTGGAAGCCGAGGCTGACCGTCTCGGTATCACCATCAGCGGCAGCACTGCTGCGGCTGCTGGCCACCTGACCGACCAGTTCGGCCGGATGCAGGCGGCTGGTGCTGGCCTGTCGAATCAGGTGATGACGGCGATGCTGCCGGGCCTGACGTATCTCGGTGACGAGATGGTCGCCGCTGCGCAGAATTCTGGCGTGATGGAAGGCGCTGCCGAGATGCTGGCGACCGTACTGAAGGCCGTCCTGACGGTTGCGGTTGATGTTGGCGCTGCAGTGCAGATCATCGGCACCGGCATCGGCGCGCTGGCCGCTGCTGCTGTCGAGGCCGGTCAGGGCAATCTCGGCTATGCGGCGGGCATTCTCAAAACCGCCTACGACGACGCGGAGCAGATCACGCGCTCTGCGACGGCTCGCGTCGATGCGATCTGGGCAGAGTCCGCGACGAAGGTGGAGGCGCAGGAAGCACGCAAGCAAACAGCCATTCGCGGCACGGCGGCTGCTGCTGTTGCTGCTGCGCCTGTCGCTGCTGCGTCTCCCGGCAAGAACTCCGCAACGATGGATGCTGGCAGCGGCATCGTCACCGAGGATTTCGGCGCGGTGCTTGCGCGTCAGCAGGCCGAGAACGAGCAGCGGCTGATCGTTGAGCAGTCGTTCCTCGATCTGCGGGCAAAGATGTACGCCGAGAGCGATGAGGGGCGGCGGGAACTGCGCGCGCTGCAGGCTGCTGACGAGGCCGCTGCTGATGCCGCTAGAAAAGCATCACTGCAGGCCGAAATCGATCAGCGCCGCAAGGCTACCGACGCGCTCGGCCGCATCCTTGAGCAGGGCAGCGCGAAGTCGCGCACCATCGCCAAGGCCGCAGAGGCGTTCAACAAGGTCATGGCGCTGCGTCAGATCGCCATCGACACGCCGGTCGCCGCAATGGGCGCATATCGTGCGCTCGCGCCGATCCCGTTCGTAGGCCCGGCGCTTGGCGTCGCTGCCGCTGCTGCGGTCTACGCAGCCGGCGCAGGCGCAGCGAGTTCAGTGCTTTCCGGTGGCGGCAGCGCACCAGTGCCAACAGGTGGCGGCGGTACGTCGTCGCTTGTCCCGCCGACGCAGGTCGTCAACGCATCCGCACCCGCAGCAACCCGCACCTATTCCGACATCACGATCATCGGCAAGGGCATGCCGTCGTGGGATCAGGTTGCTGAACTGATGGAGATGGTAGGGGAGCGCATCGCTGACAGCGGTGGCCGCCTCGGTAAAGTGAGGATCGTCACCCAATGAGCGTGGAAGCCAGCACATACACCGGCACCGACCTGTTCTATCCGCGCCTGTGCGTGCTGGATCAGGTTGCCGCTGCGACGATGACCTACAGCACGCAGGCGACCGGCTACGAAGCGGTGGCCGTGCAAGGCCCGCAGACCTACACCGGTTGGAAGCCGACCGCCGTCACTGCAACGCTGACCGCGACGTTCGCCAGCGCGAAGGATGTGAACTACATCGGCCTATTCATCCTCTCGACCGGAGGCTGCACATTCCGCCCGCAAAAATATTCGGGCGGCAGTTACGTCAACGTCGGCGCAGACGTCACACCGAGTGCTGCCGGCGCGGTTCTGTGGTTGATCGACTCCGTCAGCACCGACCGCATCCGCATCAACGTGACCGGCGGCACCAGCATGCCGATCATTGCCGTGATGAAAGCAGGCGTGGCAACGATGTTCCCCATCGGCATGCCGCCCGGCTACAAGCCGTCCTACCTGAACCCGCAGGACGTGCTGACAAACCAGTTCAGCGAAGGCGGGCAAATTCTCGGCTCGACGCTGGTTTCGTCGATGGCGCGCGATGACGTCAGCATCGACACCGTAGAGGCGTCATGGGTGCGCACGAACTGGCCGACCGTTCGTGATGCGCTGCGCACGAAAGGCGCGTTCTGGACGTGGAACCCTGACGACTATCCTGATGAATTGATGTACGGCGGACTGGAGGGTGTGCCGTCTGCCGAGTACACCAGCAACCTGTATATGCGCGTGTCGTTTGCGCTCGAAGGGCCGAGGGTGCTGTGAGTTACAACACCGACAAAGTTACGCCCGGCGCGCAACGCATCGACGTTGTACAGATCGACCTCGGCAAGTGCCTGCGCGTTTACGGCGTGGCGCCCTGCACGGCTTCTGGTGCTGCCGGTTCCGAGTGCGTCAACTCGTGGGAGTCGTGTCAGGACGCGGCGAACTACAGCGAGACGGCAACCTATCTCACGCCGTCACTGTGCACACCGGTCAGCGCGCTGCCTGTCGGCGCCGGCCTGATCCCGTTTCTCAAGTCCGTCGATTTTGATCCGGGCGACATCACGCCCGAGGATGGCGTCGGCAAGGTCGGCAGCGTCGTGATCAAGTGCATCGACGCGCCGCACGACGACGTTGGAATCGACCCCTACGTCAGCACGCGCACGACGTCGGCGCTCACTCGCGGCACGTTCTGGCCTCGCCTGCGCGCACGCTGGCCGCACTACCAGGGGCGGAATCTGCGCTGGTACACCGGATACGTTCACACGCCGTTCAGCCTGTCGAATCTGCGCTGCCGGCATTACGTCGTCGAGAACCTGTCCGGCTTCGGCGGCAAGGAAGGCGTGACGATCAAAGCAAAAGACCCGCTGCAGTTGGCCGACGACAAACGCTCACAGTTCCCGAAGAAATCGACGGGCACGCTGCTGACCGCGATGACGGATGTCTCTTCGCACTCAACGCTCGACATCAGCACCAGCAACACGACCGAGTACGACCTGTACCCGTTTGAGGCGATTTCATGCGTGGCGATGAAAGACGAAGTGGTGCAGTACACCGGCACCACGATCATCACCGGCGGCGTCAGGCTGACCGGTGTCACACGCTCGGCACCGTCGCCCTACGTCACTACAGCGCAAGCGCATGACATCGGTGACGACGTGCAGAAGTGCGCCTGGTGGGATGACATGTCGCCGCCGACTATTCTCGGCTATTTGCTGGAACTCGGTGCCGCTGTGCCGTCTGCGTGGATTCCGGTATCGACGTGGGAGACGCTCTACACGACGTGGCTCGGCTCGCAGACCATGACGCGGCTGGTGGTTCGCCCGCTCGGCGTCAGCAAGCAATCGAGCGAAATCCTGCAGCAGTCGAACAGTTGGGGGCTGTGGTGGGATGAGGTTGAGCAAGAGTTCGGCTACGAGGTGTTCCGCCCTGCCGCGCTCGGTGAGTCCGTGCCGGTTATCGACGACGACGGCAGCATCGTCAAAGGCTCGCTGAAACTGGCCGATGACACCGACAACCTGATCAACGATTGCGTGTTCTACAACGGGCAGATTGACCCGACGAAGGACGACGACGACGAGGCGAATTACCTCTACGCGCCGAACGTGATCGACGCTGCCTCGGTGGACTCGAAAGAGGTGGGCGCATATCGCACGCGCAAGATCTACGGCACATGGCACGCAGCAACAGCATCAGCAACAATCCGGCGCATTGCCGAGCGACTGATCACGGCGCGCGCATCGGTTCCGTTTGTCGTCACGCTGGAACTGAACCGCAAAGATGACGACATCAGCACGGGCGACTTCATCGACCTGACGACGGCCGGCGTGCGCAACCTGCACGGCGAGACCAAGACGATCCGCATGCGCGTGGTGAAGGCGGACTACTCCGGGACCAACGTCAAATACACCGCCCGGCAGGACTTCATCAGCGACCGCTTCGGCCTGATCGCGCCTGATTCGTTGAGCGGCCTGACGTGGGCTGATGCCACTGATGAGCAGCGCCTGACCTATGTATTCATCGCCAACAATGCCGGCTATTACTCGGACGGCACGCCCGGAAAGAGGATTTTCTGATGACCGCACCGACCTACGACACGCTGACGACTGACGATACAGGCGCGGACAAGATCCTGACGACGGGCACGGTCACTGCGCTCGATCAGAACCCGGTCAGCATTGCGCAGCGTGGCACGTCTGCGCCGCGTGTGCAGGTGCCGGTGCGGGAATACAAAACCAGCGGCACGGCGGCAACGTGGACGATCCCGGCAGGCGTGACCGCCTTCACGATTTACGTTATCGGCGGCGGCGGCGGCACAGGCGGAACGCCTGCCGATAGCACGGTCACCTATAACAGCATCACCTATACCGGGAGCGCCGGGTCTAACGCAACTACAGACACAGGTGGGGCCGGCGGTTCTGCGTCTGGTGGTGATTTGAACCTTGCCGGGCAGCGCGGGTCGCCGGGTGTTGCTATCGCTACTGAATCTGGCAGCGGCGGCATTGCCGCAATGTTTGGCGGTTACTCATACGGCAACGGCTCAACGGGCGCGGCCGGAGATGGTGGCGGCGGCGCGGGTGGGTGCTGCGTGAAGCGCATCGACGTTGTTGTCGGACAGACTTCCGCCACCTACACGGTAGGAGCAGGCGGCACCGGGGCCGGCGGCGGCCTCATCGTCTTTGAATACTGACACCTGTGGCGTTGTGACCACCTGACACGCAGGCAACGATTGGCCATCGCTTACCCGGTGGCCTGTCATGCCTGCAACGACCAAGCACTTTGTCTGCTGGATGGGGGAGACGTTCAAGCGTCGGCTCACCCTTGTCGATTCTGCGGGCGCGGCCATCAACCTGACTGGCTGCACGGCGATATTGCAGGTGCGCGAATCTGTAGGCGGCACGGTCATCTTTGACCTCGACGAAACCGCCGGCATCACGCTCGGCGGATCTGCCGGCACCATCGACATCGAGATCAGCGCGACCGATACCGCTGCGGCTGATGTGGCAACCCTCACCAGCGCCACCGTCGTCGATCACATCAAGTCTGATGGCGTCGAAATGTCCGGCACCGGCCCGACTGGCGTGTGGGGCATCGAAATCACTTGGACTGACGATTCCGTCACGCGAGAAGCGGAGGGCAATTTCTGCTTCGTTGCCGAACGTGTGCAGGTGGTTCCGTGAACACGAACATCACGCACATTCCGCGACCATCGACGACCTTCGTCACCGAGGGCGTGCCGGTTTCCGCTGTGTACCCGTTAGATGCAGTCCCCGGCGAGGTGACCGGCGCCGGCTTCCTCGCCATGACGCTGACCGAGGCCGACCAAAAGGCGCTGATTGCTCTGGCTGGTGGCGGGTCTAACCGGCAGGCGATTGCGTTCGCAACCGGGGCAGCGTCCGGCACGTCACAAAAGATTGCATTCAATTCCGGCGCAAAGGCTATCGAGTGGGCGCCGACGATGCCGGCGAGCGTAGGCGGTGGCGCTGTAACGGCAGCGTGGCAGTTGGAGCTGAACCTTGCCACGGCTGCGTTCTCCAACATCGTGCAGGTGAAGTTTGAGCAACTCGCAGACGGGACAAAGGCCGCGACGGTCTACGTCGGCGCAACGCTTGCCTATTCCACGACACCGGGCAGTTTTCCGACGCGCATAGGCGTTGCGCTTGATGCGAATACCAGCACGGCGCGGGTCTACTTTAACGACTCGATTCTCACGCTGTCGTCGTCCACCTACACGCCAGCCGAAGCCATCGCCACGATTGCCATCTATGAGAAAACAGCCTGCCCTGCTGGTGACGCTGGCAAGTTTGTAGGGGCGCAACTGTTCACAGCCGCCGCGTCGATGACCGGAACCACCTACCAAAGCGGAACCACCGACATCAGTGGCGCTACGATCTAAAAGGAGAGCGAAATGGCCGTCACACCAGTAAAAGAGTACGACCCGGCGCAGCGCGAAGTGCCTGCACTTCCGTGCGCGGCGTTCGCCATCACGCCGAGCGACACCGACACTTTCGAGCGTCCCGTGACGCTTGAAGTGCATGTGGCGGGCGCCCTGGCTGTCGTGCCGTGGGAAGGCGACAACAAAGGCGCGGCGACATCGATCACGATTCCGGCAGGTGTTGCTGTTCTCGGTTATCGACCACCGTTCCGCGTCCGCAAGGTGCTTGACACCGGAACCGACGCCACCGTGATCGGGGTCTTCTGATGAATGCGCTCGGCCTTGGCTTGGGCATTCCGTTTGCGCGGAAGATGGCGGCGGCTGGCTGGACACCCCCAAGCGGCACGGACTACCCGACTGCCTTTTCGCCAACCGCACGCGGCGGCGTTGGCACGACCTTTGGCATATGGGCAGACGCTGGGTTATTGCGCACAAACCACGACGCGACACTCTCGTGGTGCGGTGTGCGCACGATGGCGGGCATTGCTGACGGAACCAAGGTTGCTTTTCAAATAACCGTCGAGGGGTCTACCTCAGAACAGGGGATTGGCCTCGGGAATGCGTCGGCAGACCTCAACACCTACACCGGGGCCGACGCTAACGGGCTGGTGTATTTCGGGCACACGGGTTCGATCTACTACAACGGGTCAGAGGTTCAGGTACTCCAGACCTACGCGGCCGGTGACGTGATCGTCGGTGAAGTTGACCGCGTAGCGGACACCATCCGATTTAAGAAAAACGGCACCTACGTCGGCGCGGCCTACGACATCAGCGCGCTTGGCACTGGCACGCTGTACCCGATCGACAATCAATACCGCGATACTGGCAGCAATACATACGATTTTGGCCAGACCGAGTTCTCCATCACTGATGGTTTCACGCGCGGCCCACTTGGAAGTTACGGCTGGTGGAACGACGCTGCAGTTGTTGCTGCGATGGCCGACACATGGCTTGCGAGCGATACGACGCGGATGTGGGAGTTGTCGACGGCGCCGGGAGTTACGGCACCTAACGTCGTTGCAAATGACCCTGTGGGCGCGTGGTACGGCGTCATGTACCAGCGTCTTGCGCTGCAATCGGGCGCCGGCAGCCGGCCGACGTACACCGCTGGTGGAATGCGGTTTGATGCGACAGGCGGCACGAAACAACTGTCAGCGACGCTGGCGTCGACAATCGCTGCGGGCGCGCCGTTCACGGTTATTTTACGGCACGCGCTAACGAGTGGCCGCTCTATCCGCTCCGGCCTTGCCACGTCAACGTCAGTGATGTTTAGCAGCGTATTGTGGGGGTATGCTGGGAAAGAAGTTGCGCAGTGCCGCAGTACTGCTACTGAGCTTGCTGCTACCGATGTGCGCTCTGATGCGTGTCTTGTCGTGACGTATGACGGCACAAACGCATACGCGCTTGACTCTGATGGTAACTGGGCTCAAATAACCGTTGGCAGTGCTACAACGACGATCACGCACATCGTCATGCGTGCGGTTAATACAGAATCAACTGTTGATGACCTGAAGGTGCTGCAGATTCTTTCTGCGGCGGTGACCGAAACGCAAGCGCGAGATCTCCAGTGGTCAGCGAGGAATGTCCTGTGAGCAACGTCATCCACATCATCGCGCATGACCTGGACGTGGCGAACCAGCTCGCGGTCGCGCTGAGCGGCAACCCTGCCGACGCAAAGTCTTTCGACGACGAAAACGCGGTGCTGCTACAGCGCAACGGCGTGCCGGCGTACGGGCTGGAGGTTCAGGTGACCGATACGGCGAGATTTCAGGCCGCGTGCTCATTCAGGGACGGTGGAAACCCCTTCGGACTTCCTGCAGAGATAAACGCTGCGAAACGCGCCACGATGGACATGCGCTGTGGCGGTGATGAGATTCTGTGGCGGTTCCGCGAGTTTGCCGCCGATCAAGGGTACACGCTGGTATCGCAGGGGGAGTGATGAGCGAGGACGTTCAGCGCGATCTGGGGAAGCACGAAGCCGACATTGACCGGCTGAAAGAAGACGTTGCCGCCATGCGCAAAGACCTGCACATGCTGACAGAGATGTTCGCTGAGTTGCGCGGCGGAAAGAAGGCTGTCGGCGTGCTGATAAGCGCTGCTGCCACGATGGGGGCTTTCCTCGGGTGGATAGCAAGCGTGCTGCACTCGAAGCCGGACGGGCTGCCATGATGAAAAAACCCCGGCTTGTCCCTGAGTGGAAAAAGTCCCTGCGGTGGTACTCGCAGCAGGTAAACATGGCGCTGATTAGCGTCGGGCCGGTGTGGCTTGCGCTGCCGGACGATATGCGTGCAGCCATACCGCCTATGTGGTTGGCGTGGTTCGCTGCCGGGCTTGGTGTTCTCGGGTTTGTTGGCCGCATCGTGTCGCAGGAGCCGCCAGCATGACCCCTGTGTGGCTCGCACACGCACGCCGCTACGAAGGCGTCACCGAGATACCCGGCGCGCCTACGGCACCGAAAATCGCCGCATGGCTGAAACTCCTGAAGGCATGGTGGGCGGATGATGAAACGCCGTGGTGCGGTGTTTTCTGCGCCGCAGTCATGCGCGAGTGCTCTATCCCTATCCCTGCCGCGTGGTATCGCGCAAAGGCATGGCTAGAGTGGGGCACGCGGGCGGCCATCCCGTCTGCCGGGTGCGTCGTGATTTTTGACCGGCAGGGTGGCGGGCACGTTGCCATCGTGGTCGGGCAGGACGGCAAAGGCCGACTGATGTGCCTCGGCGGGAATCAGGGCAACAAGGTCTGCGTCGTCCCGTTCGAGCGCACGCGCGTTCT
>OFRE01000473.1_pt1 | contig 10830 bp, 15 predicted proteins | sample 1543061 | NCBI WGS metagenome assembly OFRE01 (sample SAMN07774218, study PRJEB24372) | wastewater metagenome | isolation source: Exp Tend NO 50WW | collected 2016-02
ACCACGGTCACTACCCGTAAGCAGGTGGGCGAGGCCCGCACGGTCAAGCTGGCCGAGGCCCTGGCCCAGGCGATCCGCACCCAGGACACGCTCGGGGCCGAGCCCGCCGCCCAGGCCGGGGTGAAGTGGCACAAGGCCGCCGCCGTCCCCGCCCCGCGGGGACCGATCCCCGGGGAGTGGCAGGCCTACTGTTTCGTCTGTGACCGGGGTCTGTTCGACCACGACGGCGCCCCCGTCACCGTGACCTGGCACCGCGACCGGCAGGGCGTCTGCCTGGAGTGCGCCGCCGTCGCCGGCGTGACGATCTGGGAGCACACGCCCGTTGGGCGGACCCGGTGAACCCGCCATCGGTCGGGCACCTGTCCCGCATGCCGTGGGGAACCCTAGAGATCACGGTCTCCGCAAGCGGCTCGGTCGTCGTGACGGACCGCTTCGGAATCGAGCTGGCCGCTGGCGACCTACTGGCCGAGGCCTTCTCCTGGACGGTGCCGCGCAGCTAGGCGCCGGCCTCGAGCGCGGCCAGGCGGGCGGCGAGGTCCCGGAGCCACGGGATCAGCGCCACGCCTACCCGGTCGTAGTTCACCGACTCTGGCCGCCCGTCCTCGTCCAGCTCCACCAGCAGATGGCCCAGGCCGGGGATCGCGTGCACCTGCTCAGCGATCAGGCCAAGCTGTTGGCTCAGCCCGTCGGTGCTGCCGTCCTGGGCCTCGGCCTGGCCACGGTCGTAGTAGGTGACCGGCTCCAGCGCGGCCAGGCCGGGCAGGGTGAGCGCGGTCGGGGTGATCTCCACCTTGTACCGGGCGCTGGAGGTGAGCCGATAGATCCGGCCGATCGGCGCCGTGGCGATACCCATGTTCGCGGTGAACGTCGCGGTGTTGTTGTAGATCGCGTCCGAGCGCACGTCGTTGCCGGACGGGTCACCGATGTAGATCGTCGGCGCCGAGATGTAGCAGCCGGCGCCGAGCGCTCCGGCGTCGTTCACCGACACGTAGTTTCCGCTACCGGTCTGAATGGCGGCGTTGCCTCCCGCGGCGGCGTTGGCGATGGCGTTATTGCCGGAGGCCGAGAGGTAGGACCCCGATCCATTCTGGAGTCTGGCGTTCCCGGCGCCGCTGGCGGACAGCGCCGCGTTCGCGCTGTAGAGCTGCAGGGAGGACCCAGAGTTGTCCGACATGGTGACGATGTCGCGGGAGAGCGTGAGCGACGCCAGGCCGGCGCCGGCCTCGGAGCCGACGCCGATGCGCGCGTACTTCTGGCTATCGTCGGCGCGGTCCATCAGGTCCACGTAGGCCGATGTGTGGTTATCGACCTGGCGGGCTGCCAGCATGGCGCGGGCACGGTCGGTGCCGGTCGAGCATGAGAGGAGCATGTTGGCATAGCTGTTCGAGGTGCCCGGACTCGACCGCGCGTCCAGCCAGGCCAGGGACGTAGCCGGGCCGGACCCGTCCAGGTCCACGCCCACGCCGGCGATCTTGGCGACAGCCGAGCCGGACGACGGGTAGAACTGGACGTCCGTGGTCGCCGGGTCGACCACCACGCGTGACCCGGTGGTGCCGGTCTGCACCTTGCCGGTGAGGGTGGCGGTGCCGGTGCCGGTGTTGAGGTCCACCGTCGCCGTGCCGCCGCTGTTGTAGAGCCGGACGCCGGCCGTGTCCAGCTCGACCCGGGCTCCGCTCGTCCCGGTCTTGATCGAGCCGGACAGCAGGAGCGCGGAGCTGACCGTGCCCGCCGTGATCTTGCTCGCTGTCAGGTCGCTGATGTACGCCGAGTCGATCAGGTCCGCGGTGGCGTTGGCCGCCGAGCTGGCCGCGCTGGCGTTGCCGGTCCGATCGACGGCCACCACCTTGACGTGCGCCGCCGCGCCGGCCGCCACGAACGGGTCGGTGGCGAAGGTGCCGACGGCGGGGATCGTGCCGGTGACCATGCTGCCGTTGGCGGTGAGCTTGCCGGCCAGGGTGGCGGCGCTCGGGGTGAAGCCGGACGACGTGCCGATGTGCACGTCGAAATGATCCATGTCCAGCGGGAGGTTGTAGGTGCCGCCGCTGGCCAGGCCGAGCGTGTGCGTCACCTGCACGGCGATCAGGGAGGCGGCCACCGTGGGCGGCGCCGGGGTGGCGGGCGGCGTGGTGTCGGTGGCCGAGAGGAACGACGTGGTGCTGGACCATGCGCCGTAGTTGATCGGTGAGGCGTAGTCCACCGCCCTGATCTGGAACTCGTACGTGGTGCTCGGGTTCAGCCCGATGATCGAGACCGAGAGCTGGTCCCATCCGGCGTAGGTCACCGCCCATTCGGTCGCCCCGGTCGGCCGGTAGCGGATCTCGTAGTGGTCGCCATCCACGATCGTGCTGGCGTCGGTGTTGAGCGGCTGCGTCCACACGGCCTTGATCTGCGCCTGGGCCACGCCGTCACCGGGCTGGTAGGCCGAGGTGGTGAAGGTGCCGAACGTCGGCACGCCGGGGATCGACGCATCCCCCGCGCCCCCGCCGCCACCGGCCACCACGGTGCCGATCGTGCCGATGCCCGCGGTGAGCGCCGGGGACAGCGAGTCGGCCACCTCCACCTCGCCGCCGCCTGACTCCCAGGCCACCCACGGTGTGAGGTCGGTCCAGACTCCGGTGCTCGACCGGAAGCCCACCGAGTGCCCGGCGCTGATCGGCCAGGTGAGGCCGAGCACCCGGACCGGCACGGGGTTGATCGTCTGGCCCCGGAAGGTCACCTCGAACGCCGGGTCGGCGACGCCGGCCGCCGGGTCGTACACCCACACGGTGTCGCCGGGCTCGAAGTCGCCGGCCACGTCGAACTCGTCCACGCGCAGGCGCAACTGCCGCCGCGTCCCGCTGAACAGGTTCAGCACGGCCTGGGCGCGCGCTGCGGCGTTGGCCCCGGCGGTGTCGTCCTGTTCGTCCACCACGCGAGTGATCACCGCGTCGTTGCCGTGGATGTCGCGGTACGGCGTGGACACCACGTCGGCCGAGCCGGACGCCAGGCCGTTGCCGACCACGACCACGCGCGTCGTGGTGTCCTTGGCGGACTGCTTGGTCTCCAGGTCGCCCGGTAGCGCCTTGAGCGTGTGATCGTAGCCCGCGCCCTGCCGCACGATCATCGCCTCGGGCGTGGTGCGGAACAGCGCGGACGCCGGTCCGGCGTCCAGGGTGCCGTCTCCGTTCACCCGCCACTGCGCGTCGAACAGGTCGCAGACGTAGCTGATCGCGGTGCGCGGCGTCTGGTAGGTGTGCGTGCCGGTGTAGGTGCCCGCCACGGCGGTCAGCGTGCCCGCGGTGACCGCTCCACCCGCGGGCAGTAGCGCGGCGATGCTGGCGGCGAACGTGGCGCCGGTGAGCGTCACTCCGGGCGCCTCGATCACGTCGCCCTTGCCGTCCTCGTCACCGAGCCACGCGGCCATGCCGACGCCGGACAGGCTGATCTGTTCCGAGCGGTCCACGTCGCGCAGGATGCCGACGTAGCGGGCCAGGCTCAGCAGCTCGTCCCCGCGCTCGGCGGCGTTGATCCGGCCCGGCACGATGGCGATGTGGCCGAGGAAGTCCACCGCCTCGAGCACGCCGGGCGGCGCGTCCTTGGCCAGCTTGAGGGACCACTGGCCCACCCCGCGCAGCACCTGGGAAACGCTCACGCCACACCCCTTGACAGAGCCACTAGGTCTCCACTAGGTTTACCTACATGACGACAGCGACGACGGACCGAGGCTTCACCTACCGCGACTTCCCCGAGACGAAGAACGTGCACTCCAGCACCTGCATCTGTGACCTGGAGCCGATCTTTAACGTCGAGACGTCGACCGGATTCGTCGCTCGCAACATCGACCTTGCGCAGGCCGAGCGCATCATGCGAGGCCGCGAGGACTGCTTCCTCTCCTAACGATCGGGCAGAGCGGGTGATCATCTCAAGATCACCCGCTCCGTCTCGCTCGGGGCGCCCAGGTACTGTGCGTTCACGTCCGCGGCGGCGTCGCCACTGGCAGGAGAAGCACCGCCGCGGACGCACCCGATGTAGGCGGGCAGGCTCAGCGCGGCCACGCTGGCGGCCAGGCCGAAAGTCCCGGCCGCGCCGGCCGCCAGCGGCGTGCCGATCACCCAGCGGTTGCCGTCCCCGTCCGAGGTGGTGCTGGCGATGTAGCCCGCCGCGGTGAGCTGATCGGTGACCGTGCCGCCCGCGCCGTTGTCGTCCACGCGCAGGGCGGACGGCGCGGCGTACTGCTGGAGGTGGACGGCCACGAACCGGGCGCCCCGCTTGAGGCTCAGGTCTGCCGTCGTCCGCCCGGGCGCGTGGCTCCAGGTCAGCCGGATGACCACCTCGGCCGGGTCGTTGCGCAGGATCGTGATGTGCTGCGCCGCCGCCAGCGAGGTGGTGCCGCGCTTGAGGTCGAACGCCTTGGCCGTGCCGTAGCCCGCGGTCAGGTAGCTGGACAGCAGCAGCGTGCCGGTGCTGGTCCGCGGCTCCACCTTGATCAGGCCGTTGGACAGCACCCAGGAGCCGGGCGTGTCGGCGCAGGTGAGCCCGGTCACACTCACGCCGTCCACGGTCAGCGCCGCCGCGCCCAGCAGGTAGGCGGCCGGCGCGACCGACCACCGGGGGTTGGCGCCCGCGGCCAGCGCCCGGTACACGCGCACCGTGCCGCCGGCGCCCACACGGTCCACGTAGCCGGGCGTCGCGGTGCCGACGTAGTAAGAGTCTGCCCCGACCGGCGCGGCATGCCACAGCTCGGCGGTGGCGGCGCTCACGTGCTGGCGGTTGCCGCCGATCAGCCGGGACTCCACCTCCACTTCGGCGGGCAGCCCGAGCCGGTCGAGTTCGAGCTTCCAGCGCACCGCCGTGAAGTCGTGCCAGGTGGTCTCGTCCGCGCTGGCCGAGGCGACCCGGTACCAGCCGTCCCGGTGGCTCTGGTGGGTGAAGGACACTGGCACGGTGGCGCCGACGTAGGCCAGCAGTCCCTCGGCCCGGGCACGCACCGCGGCCTGGCTGGCCAGCGGCGGCACTGCTTCCATGCCAGCCAGCGAGAGCGACCGACCGCCGCCCTTCTCCGCGACGATCGGTCCCTCGGTGAGCGTCAGGCGCCCCAAGGTGATGTCTCCGTACACCGTCACCGGGTGCCACCCTCCAGCTTGACCAGCTCGTCACGCATCTGCCGGACGGCGCGCAGCCGGTCCGCGTCGGACAGCATGTCCAGCGTGCCCGGGGGGAAGTGAAAGTGGTACTCCCCGCCGACGATCCCGCCGCCGCCCGAGCTGGCGGCCACCTGCGTGACCGGCGTCGCGGCAATGTTGGCGGTGATCCCGCCGAGCTGCGCCTGGAGGCTGGGCAGGGATTCGTCGATGCCCTGCTGGAGCCCGCCCATGATCAGCCGCCCGGCTGGGCGCAGCAGGTTCTTGTCCTTGTCCTCCGGGCCTTTCCAGCTCGGGATCAGGTTGGTGACCTCGCCCAGCTTGCTGCGCAGCGCGTTGAACTTGTCCTGAATACCGTTGATCAAGCCGTCAATGATCTTGCGGCCGATGCCCGCCAGCAGGGAGCCCGCGCTGGAGAACGCGCCGGTGATCTGCCCGGGGATCTGCTTCACCCGAGTGATCACGTCGCCGAAGAATCCCACCACGGACTTGACGGCCGACGACACGGGGTTGGTGATGAACCCCTTCACCGACTGGTAGGCGCCGCCCAGCCAGGAGAACACCGCCTTGGCCTTCTCCCACACCCAATCCCAGGCCTGGACCACGCCTTTCATGGCGGCCTGGACGATGTTGCGGAACGTCTCGCTGTTCTTGTAGGCGATGACGATGGCGGCCACCAGGGCTGCGATCACCACGATCACAATCCCGATCGGGTTGGCGGTGAGCGCGGCATTCAGCAGCCACTGCGCGCCGGTCCATACGCCGGTCGCGGCCGCCGCGATGCCCTTGGCCGCAGTGCTCGCCACGAGGCCGGCCTTCTCCAGGATCAGCGCACCGTTCAGCGTGCCGAGCCCGGCGACGATCTGGCCGATACTGCCGCCCATGGTGAGCGCGGTCCCACCGAAGGTCATCATGCCGGTGGTGACCAGGCCCAGCGGGCCGTTGCTGGACGCCATGGATTGGGTCCAGCCCTCGAAGCCGCGCTTGAGAGAGTCGATCTTGCCTTGGGCGTTGTCGCCCACGGTGTCCATCAGGAGCTGCGTGGAGCCCTGCGTGGTGTCGCTGGCGTCGGCCATGCTGGCCATGGCCGGGAGGATGCCGCGCACGGTGTCTTCCCACTGCGTGCCGAACAGCGCCACCCCGGCGGTGTTCTGCGCCTGGGGGTCCTTGATGGCCAGCAGCCCCTCGAGCGTCTGCTGAGTGGCGCCCAGCGCAGAGTCCCCGCCCTTGGCAATCTCGGCCGCCATCGTCTTGGCGTCCAGCCCGGCGAGCTTGAATCCCTCGGCCGTGAGCTTGCTGCCGTCGATCGAGCGGATCGAGAATTCCTTGAACGCATCAGCGATCACATCGGTATCGCGCGCGCCGGCCTTGAGACCGTCCTGGAGAATGCCCAACGCCTGCGTGCCGCTGATTCCCAGCTTGGCGAATTGCGGGGAGTACTCATTCAGCGTGTCCAGGAAGTCGCCGGACTTGTCCACGCCGGACTGCATGCCCGCGGTGATGATGTCGAACGCCTCGGTGCTGTTCGCTGCCAGGCCGTTCTTGATCAGTGCGCCCGCAGCCTTGGTGCTCTCCGAAACGTCCACGTCGAATGTGGACGCCAAGGCCAGCGCGGCGCTGGTCATCTGCTGGAGATCGGCCTCGGAGGTGTCGGCCACCGAGCCGAGGTTGTCCGACACGCCCTTGATCGCGGCGTTGACCTCCTCGATGCTCCCGCCCCAGTTGGCCCGGTACACCTCGCCGGAGACCCGACCGGCCTTCTCGGCGTCGGCCTGCGTCACCCCGAGCTGGCCGCGGAGCTTGTCGTTGGCCACCTCGATGTTCATGTTGTCCGCGAAACCCTTGGCCAGCAGCCCAGCCGCGCCCGCGCCGGCCGCCGCCATGCCCGCGCCGAGGCCCTTGCCGATCTTGGCGCCGAGCCCGGACGCCTCCTTCTCGGCCTTGGTGGTGTCGGCAGTGACCTCCACGTAGGCGTCGGCCATCTTGAAGCCGCCGCTCATGTCAGCCCCTCACGATCTCGCCGTAACCGGCCAGCGCCTCGAGCGGCACCTCGGTCCGGGTGTCCACGTCGCCCATACCGAGCGGTGCGCCCTGCCCATCGTCGTCCTCGCGCATCGACGCCGCCAGCCGGGTGGCCAGCACGGTGCCGAACGGCACGCCCTCGGAGGTGAACCGGGCATAGCACGGCAGGCGGTAGGCCAGGCGGAAGAAACGCGGGCCGGACAGCGCCATCGGATCACTGATCCCCGGCCACACGTGCATCATGTCCGCCTCCACGTCGTACAGATGATCAGGAATCCACGCGAGCTGTTCGGCCCGCTCGCGCGCTACTGACCTTTTCCCGGCTCGGTGGCACCCACCGCGTGCTTGATCACGAACTGCTGGACGGCCTCCCACTGCTCGGCCGTCATGCCCTTGGCCTTGGTCAGCGCCTCGAACGCGTCGGCGCCCACCGTGCTGATCAGCAGGTTGGCCACGGCGTCCATCTCGCCGGTGGTCTTCATCTCCCAGACGAACCGCAGGCCGATCGACGGCTGCGGTTCGGCCGGCATGGTGTAGGTCACCCCGTCCAGCGAGAACACGTCCACCGTGTCCTCGCTGGCGGGGGCCTCACTGGTCAGCTCGATCATGCTCTGGTCTCTCCCCACTCGATCCCATACCGCCTAGGCAACGCTTGCCTACGAAGTCTGATCCACCGCGGTCCAGGGTGCGACGGACGACGACACGTAGTTCAGCGTCCACTTCACCTTGAACCCGGCCTGCTTGTCCTTGGCCTGCTCGAACTCGAATCCGTCGGTGTTCAGCACCTTGCGCCCGATGATGTGGCGCAGGTAGCTGGACGACCCGGGCGCGTACCCGCGCAGCAGGATGGCCGAATAGGTGGGCTGGAAGGCGTCGATGGCGGACAGCGGCTCATAGGTCTTGTAGCCGGTGCCGGTGGCGATGGTGCCGCCGTTCATCAGGGCCTTGACGTTCTCCAGCGTGGCCTCGGCCAGCATGGTCTCGATCGTGATGACCTCACCGATCTTGCGCTGGCCGACGTCCATCGGGATCTGATCCACCTCGAGCGCGGCGTACTTGGGCGCGATGCCCAGCTTCACCCCACCGAGGGTGCCACCGGCGTCGGTCCACGCCACGCCGGGCGCGGTCCAGGTGCCCAGGGTCGGCTCGGTCGCGCCGAACGCCCCCAGGTACACGTCGCACGGACCCATGAGAAGATTTGTGACAGTTGCTCCCATTTCGGTCATTCTCCCTTCGCGTGCGGCTTCGGGGCCGCCTTGGGCTCGACCAACAGACCCTGCGCGCGCAGGTCTGCGGCCTCGATCTCCGAGACCTCGAGCGGGACATCGGGTTGCATGGTGGTACGGACCTCAGGCACCTGGCCTCCAGTGAATCTCGACATCGAACCCGACCCGGGCGTACTGGCCCGGGTCGGACCTGATCTCACGCGGCTCGGATACGGCCATCGCGGTCAGAACGTGAGCCGGGTCATACCCGGCGGGCATGGTGACGGCACGGCGCCACTGGTGGACACCCTCGGTCGCCAGGCGCACCACCTCGGCCAGCGCCCAGGCCTGGCCCCACGGCGGCTTGCCGCCGGGCTGCGTCATCACCCAGGCATCGATCTGGACGACCGGCCTGCGCACCGGGACGTCGATGTCCGGCGAGCCGCCGACGATGGCCACCTGCACCCACCCCAGGCGCAGCAGCGCGTCGCCAGTGTCACCGGTGGGCAGGCTGGCCGCGACGCGCGCCGGGTCGAACCCGCTGGCCGCGGTGATCCCGCGTACCCAGGCCACGGCCACCAGGCCGGAGTTGGGCGGCGTCACTTCTCCCACTTCCGGTGAGAGTGGCCGTGCCGCCAGTCGACCACGTACTGCATCATGTCGATCAGGTCGTACCCGCGGATCATCACGCTGGCGCCGCAGGTGCACGACTCGCGCAGGGTGACCGGGAAGAGGTGCCGCCTCACAGCGACCTGGCCCGAAATGCTGCAGGTTTCAAGTAAGGTTGCGGAGCCATCTTGCGGGTGCCCAGCTCGACGTAGGCGGCGTAGTCCACGGACGCATCCCCGGCGCCGACCCGACCCACGCCGTTGCTCACGCCGAGCACGTCGATGCTGTTGCGCAGGTCGCCCGTCAGGACCGGGGCCATCCGCCGGGCGTCGGTTGCGATGTCCTCGCAGAGCCGGCCCAGCATGTCGTCCGTCATCGGGCCGAGCTTGCTCAGCCAGGAGGTGTCGACCACGACGCGCACACCGTCCGCCATGGTCGCCTCCCTCTACGGGCGTAGCGTCCTGACCGGGGCCGGGCCGTCTACCGGTCCTGCGTGGTCCTGATCAGGTCGAGCTCAAGATCTGCAAGGCCCACGATACTGCCTGGCGTGCGCTTTCCCAGCACCGCGTAGACCACGCCGGTGCGCGTGTCCTGGAGCCGGTCCGACTCCCGGATGTCGGTGCCCGCCTTGCACCGCCCGGCGACGTAGGCCACGCGCCGAGACTCGCCCGTGGCGGCGTCGCGCTGGAGCGCCGTCCGCTCGATCAGCGAGATCGGCACGCCGGACAGCGCGGGCGTGGTGGCGGGCACCTCGTCCTGGTAGGCGTTCAGCGTGGTGCCGCGCAGCACGTCCACCCGGGTGGAGGCGAGGAACGTCACGGCGTGCCGCCGTTCATCACCGGCGTGCCGTACAGCAGCGCCTTGGGCTCGGCCCCGTTGTTGGTCAGCACCAGGCCCTGGGCCTCCAGGTCGGAGGCCTCGGCATCGGTGACCACGATCTCTTGCTCGGGCCAGATGGTCAGCACCAGGGTGCGGCTCACAACGGCCTCCAGTCTTCAGCGGCCGGGCCGCCGTCGTCGTAGTCCCGGACGGCGCCGCCGAGCGGGCCGGCCACCGCGGCAAGGTCGGACTGGCCGAGCACGCCCACCGAGGTGGTGCCTTTCCAGGACAGCCGGGCCAGCGCGCGCCGGGCGAGCGGGGCCAGCGTCTGGCCGGACGGGGCGAAGGTGAGTGACTGGCCGTTGTCGCCGTAGCTGGTCACCGCCGATCGGGTGAACATGTCCGGCTGCGCCTGCATCCACGCCGCCTGGTAGGCCACCGCCTTGCCGATCCACGATGCGTCTCGAGCTGAGAGCGCGCCGGCCGGCGTGGTGGCAGGGTCGCGGCCGACGGCCAGGGCCACCACGGCCTCGGCGCGGGTCAGCTCGTCCTCGGTGACGGTGGCCGCGGTCAGCGTGAGCACCTGCGCGACGGTGGACCATGCGGCCATGGGCGTGCCTCCCTGTTCGGCGCCATCCTAGCCCGCCATGATCCCCGGCCCCGGGAGGCGTCACGTAGTCGCGAATATGCCGCAGGTCGCTAGGCTCACCGACGTGGATCTCTGCCCCGAGTGCGGCCATGAGCCACTTGCACGGGCACTGGACATACAGCAGCTGCTGGACCGGCTCGAAAGCGAGGAAGATTGACCGGGCAAGGGGTGTGATTTCGCTCTCATCCCTTGATTGACGTTTGCCCGCGAGCGTGTATAATCGTGACATCGGCGGCGTATTGGGACAGGTTCATCTTTGGGTGCTGACTCCCTGTTCTGAGACTTTTCCCCGATACAGTTTACAGCGTGGCGTATGGCTTGGGTTCATCAGCTAAATGTTCCCCCAGGCCAGCCCTTTCCCGCTCAGAGATAGGTGTGGCGTAGGTTTCGGGTTCATCGTATTATT
>OFRE01000475.1_pt1 | contig 10819 bp, 7 predicted proteins | sample 1543061 | NCBI WGS metagenome assembly OFRE01 (sample SAMN07774218, study PRJEB24372) | wastewater metagenome | isolation source: Exp Tend NO 50WW | collected 2016-02
AGAAGTGGCCCAGCTCGTGGCTCAGCGTTGACAGGTCCGCGTCCTTGAGCAGGCTAAGTTCCAACGTGCGCGGGTTGAACGTGCCGCGTGCAGGCTGTGCCAGTGGTGCTTCAAGGTCTAGGAAATACTCAGGGTTGAACGGCTTCCACAGCTCAGCTTTTGGCCCGTACAGCTCGCCCACATCACCAACACGCTGCGCCTGCCGGTAGATGTTGGCGCTGGCGGTTGGCGTGGCGTTGGTGATGGCCTTGATGTCTGCCGGGTTCCACACCGCTACCGCGCTTTCAAATTGCGTGTCGTACACACCAGCAAAGCCATCCGCACGGGCTGCAGCTTCGGCGCCAGCCCACCCGTTACCGTTGACATAGGACGTCCACTGTGCGTTGGTCAGGTACTTTCCGCGAGCGTGAACCGCCATGACGCGCGGTTTCCCCCTGCCTGTACCGTCGTACGCTTCACCACCAGATTTTGTGTCTGCAAGATAGACCGCGCCACCCATGGCGCCGGTCTTGCTGCGCCTGAACGTGCTGAAAACCGCATCGGTGCCGTGATAGAGCACCAGCGGTTCACCACTCTCGTCAACTAGGGTTGAGTCTTCTCCGAACCAGGCTCGGAACTGGCTGCTCGACTGTTCAAGTTGTCGGCCAGTTGCTTCGTCACTTCCTGGCTGAACTGCCCCAGCGGCATTGACATCCCCTTTGGTGCCACGGTAGATGGCTTCGGTGATGGCGCCGGTTTGGTAGGCTTCTTCGAGGGCTGCATATAACTTTCCTTTCAGGTCATTATCCGCCATCTGCGGGATATTAGCAAGTGCTGTTATTTCAGCGTTGCCCTTGCCTTTGGAGTTGTCAATAGCCGTGATCTCGACATCCGGGTTGCCAGCGTATTTTTCCGCCAGTTGGTCCATCACCAACCGGGCGCCTGTGTGCGTCTCTTCGTGCGCGTCCAACGGCACGGTGCGGCCCATGCGGGTGGCCCGTGGCAGGGCGCCCAGCGTGAGTGCTTCAACCGGGTCGCGGAACGTGTAGACGATGGCCACCTTACGCCCGGCTGACAGGGCCTGCTGGACCTTCTTGTCCGCAGACTCGAAGGTGTTCATGTTGGTGTCGAAGATGATCTCAGCCGTGCTGGCCAACCCACCAACCTTGGCCAGGCCAGTGGACTTGCCGGCGCCCGTGCCGCCTGCAGTGAACAGCACCACGGGCTCTTTGCCTTCAGGCGTCGGCGCAGCCAAACGGTCGGCGTACATTTTCTTCACGAAAGCGCTGGAGGCCTCGTGCACGTCAGCCGAGCGTGTACGGTCAGCGCGGTACTGTGGCGACAGCTCGCGAGCCAGGTCAGTGTTCAGAATCTGCCCGCCGTTGGAATCTTCTAGCGCGTTGTATTCGGCAATGGCCGCATCAGGTTCGGCAGCGATCCGGTCGGCCATCTCGCGGCCGATGTCCTCGCCTGAGTTCAACACCTCACCGGCCACGTTCTCTGCAGTGATCTGCAGCGGAAAGCGCGTGTAGGCGTCTTCTGGTGTGGTGCCAAGACGCCCGGCCAGGGTGGTGTAGAAGTCGCGGATCAGCGTGGCCTGTGTCTCGTTGACATCAGCCGTGAAGCGGTTGGCAGTAGCAAGTTGACCAAGTATGTTCGATTTGACCGCTTCCGCGCTCACCTGCGTGGCGTTTGTGTCAGCTGCCTGCTGCATGACCTTTTCAGCCTCGGTGGCCATGTAGCTCTGCGCCTGCTCGCTGGCCTGCTTGGCTTCGACCAGACTCAGGCTGTGCTCGTTGGCGCGGCTGTTCTGCAGGAACAGGTCTTCGAGTGGTGTGTCCGTGACAGTGGCCAGCAGCACCCCGATAGGCACCTCGATGGACGCGCCCGTGGACAGGCTGTTGGGCACTTGCGCCAGCACGTCAGGCATGCCCAGCTGCAGCTTTTGCAACTGGTCCTTGGGCAGCTTCTCGATGGCTTGGCTGAACACGTCGGCGTCGATGAACACCGACTTCTGTGTGCCGTCCTCTTCATCTGCTATCGATTGAATGGCAGAGCCGAAGTCTGCCGGTGCGTGCTCGCGCATCTGCACCAGCTTGGTCGCAGCGAATGCGTTCTTCAGGCGGTCGGCGTCTTCTTGTGCGCTGGCCTGCCTGACTTCGTTTTCGTTGATTCTTGACACGAGGGTGTTGAACCCCGACATTGCGCCTGTCTGCACTGTAGTCCCGGCGATGGTAGCCACCAGTGTGGCGTACGCTGCGTCAGGCATTTCAGCCAAAAACTGGTTGGTTGTTTTCTCTGGATTCAACCGCATCCAGTCGTTGAAGTTCTGGAACAGCGTGGTGAGCTGCTCGCTTGGCACCTCGATCATGAACTGCCGTGCGAGCGTCTTCAGAATACCTGAGTGCTTTTCAATGTCCTTGAACAGCTCTACCGCTGGCATCTTCTCGAACGCGTACTCGAACACTCCCTGCGGCGCGGCGTATGTTGCAGCTTCAGCAAAGCCTTTGCCCATCGTGCGGGCTTTAGTGTGCGCTTCAGCAGCCACCATCGTCGCCATTGCGGCAGCGGTTGCCGTGCCTGCTACTTCTGATGTCAGAAACAGTGCCCGTGAAAGGCCTAGCGGCATGAGCGCCAGGTTCTGCCCAGCGGACTCTATGCCGGACATGAAGGCCTGCTCAGTCGCGCTTTCAGGGGCAGGCTTGAAAAAGTCGATAGCCGCACGCGCCTCATTGGCGCGTGCACGCGACCCTGCGGCCATCTCTCCAAAGTGATCGACTGGCAGGATGCCGCCCGTTAGCGCCGACACTGCGTCAAACGGGAGTGCGGCAACGTCAAACAGCCCGGCGCCCAGCCGTGCGGTTGCGCCAGTTGAGATGGCGTATGCTGCGCCTTTAGCCCAACGCGCAACCTCATTCTCCTGCTTGAACCCCTTCAACTCTTTGTGCAGGTCCAGGATGGCGTCAATGTCTTTCTGTGCCTTGGCCGCGAATAGCGGCTGATCCCTGAAGCGCTTCAGCACAGTAGTGTCTGTCTTCAGCTTCACGTCAGCGTCAGCCACTGCCTGCTGCATCTCCACGTCCATCAGGCTGTTAACCACGGCATCAGGGTGCAGGCCGGTGCGCTTGGACAGCTCATGCGCACGAGCGGTCTTGACCGGATCACGGCGCACAGCGTCCGTGAGCGTAGCTTTCAGCTTGGTGTCACCGGACCCGAAGGTGGCGTTGAAGGCCTCGTCCAGACCGCGTGGTGGCTTCTCGGACAGTGGTGCCGGTGCGGGTGTCGCACCGAAGGTGGCGTCGAATGCTTCGTCAAGCGTTGGCATCAGAGCCCCTTGTAATTTTTGTAGAACTTCTGCAGATTTTCTTCAGTGACGGCAATGCCGCGCTCGCGCATTTTAGCGGACAGCATCTTGCGGTCGTCCCCTGAAATGTTGTTGACTGGCGCTGGTTTGGCTGCCGGCGCGGGTGCGCCAAAGCTGCCCTCGGGTGCTGGCGTGCGCTGCTCCAGTGGCACCTTGTACGCAGGCTTCTTGCGGTCAATGAGTCCCAGGAACGAGCCTGTGACCACTTGGCTGTTGAGCTGGTACAGGATGGCCTGGCGGGCTTCGTAGTCAGGTGCCTTGCCGCCGTTGCGTTTGATGTAGGCGTTGACCTCGGTCCCGAACGCGCTTTGAAATTGGCCCAGCTCTTCGCCCTTCAGGTCCAGCTCGCGGGTGAACGCGCTGAGCTGCTGCTCCTGCGTCGCTGCCTCGGCCTGCTTCTCGGGTTTGGTGACCTTGTCGCGCAGGTCGAACAACTGCTCCAGCTGTGCCGGTGCGATTTTGTCGGTGTACTTGCGCAGGTCTTCCTTCTTGAGGTCTTCTGGTGACATGGAGCGCAGCGTGGCGTACACGTTCCAGTCTGTCTTGACCGACTCGCCTTTTGCTGCGGTCAGCTTGGCCTTTTGGTCGGCCTTGATCACCTTGATGATGTCGGCTGCCTTGCCAGGGTCGAGCTGCTCCAGCTGGCTCAGCAGCTGTACCGGGGTGCGCCCGGTCTTCTGATACTCCAGCTCAGCACGACCGGCCACGTCATCGACCTGAACCTTCTTGGCCTTGGTCGTGCGCAGGTAGTTGGAGTCGATGTGCTCCAACGCGGCCTTCTTCTCGGCAGGGTCGTTGATGGCTTCGGCCTTGGCCAGCTGCTCTGCGTACGGCAGGCCAGCGATCTTGTTGGCGAAGCTCTGACCGGACTGATCTGCTGCGGCCTGCGCGATGTTGGCGCTGATGTCGTTGGCCTTCGTTTCATCGAAGTCGCCCAGCTTGCGTGCGCTCTCGAAGTACCGCTTCGCCTCCGTGGGATCACCCTTGGCGATCAGCGTCTGCACCGCTTCGACGTGCATCTGCGTGGTGAACTTCTTCGACTCGATTGCAGCCTGCTCGTCACTCCATCCCAAGGTTGTCTTCAGCTCGGCTACCTTCTGTTGAATCGCCAGCCGTGATGCAGCTGCCTGCCGTGGGTCAGCTGCCGCCATCTCGACCTGACTCTGGATCACCGCGGTCGCGGCCTTCACGGAAAAGTCGCGCTTCTGGCCTTCCTGGAAGTTGCCAATGTCGGCCAACGCACTGGTGCGCAGCCGGGATGCGTTCTGCCCGAGCAGCTGGCGCTGGCGGTCGCTGAGGTTAGCACCGTAGCGTGTTTCAGCCTCGGCCCACCACTTGTCGGCGTCGTCAATCAGCCCGTCAGCTTTGGCGCCGACGCGGTCTTTCTTCCACCCGAGTGAGGTGGCGTTGTACTCGTTTTGCAGTGTGACGTACACCGCGTCCGCTTTGGCTGTGTCGTCACGAAAGGCCTGGCGCTCCATCGCGTCAGCCACAACGGCCATGCCTTGACCGGCCGCACTGACTTGGCGGGCTTGGGCTGCGCCGAACGCGTCAGGCGAGCTGATGCCAGCCTGCATGCCGCCCTGTAGCGGCGTGCTGCGAACTTGTTGGCCATCGTAGGTTGGTACACGTGGCATGACTTACCAGCTGAAAGATTTGGATGGACGCAGTCCACCACCGGCAGCAGACACGGGCGCCCCGCTCCACAATGAAACCTGAGAGCTGCTGGAGGGCGCCCACTTAGAGGCCACCATCGGCAGCGCTGCGGTCAGGCCTGCGAACGCAGCGTTGGTCTTGCTGGCACGGGCTGCACTGGCAGATGCCGTGTAGTTGCTGGACTCCACCCGCTTGCTGAAGGACTCACGTGCAGCGTTGTCGCGCAGGGTGTTAGCGTCCACCTGGCCGAAGTAATCGGTCTGGTCGATCAGCGACTGCGGTGTGCCGTAGGTGAGGTCCAATCCGCGTGCTGCCATGGTGGCTCGCTGCTCGCCACGCAGTTGGGCAGTCTTGCGGTTTTGGTTGATGGCATCCTCTTCGCCACGGCGCTGTGCCTCCTCGGCTTGGTAGGTGGCCGTCTTGGCGTTGTTGTCAGCGACAGCCGCGTTGTAGTCGGCTTGCGCGTTGGCGGCCTTGGCCTGCCCGTAGGCGCCGAAGCCGGATAGCGCAGCTGACGCGAGAGTGATTGCAGGTAGGCACATAGTCAGGCCCTCATTTCAAACGGGTGAAACAGCATGCCTTTTGGCCCGTACGGAACGGGCTCACCTAAAGTGAACCCTGCCCTTTTGAGCCACCGGACGGCCTTGGTATTGCGTGCGTCCACGTGGTTCTCCAGTCGGGGGTAGGCTGCCAACATAGCACGAATATAAGGCAAAGAGTGCTTGATAAACGCACTCGGGTGCCGGGTGATGTCATCGGTGCCCAACATCCACGGGCTGCCGATGCCCCCAAGGATGGATATTGCACCCACTCCGAAAATGCAGGCAACTCGCCCGTTGACTGTGCCAACCCACGTTTGGGTGGACGTCGCAGCGCAAAAATACAGCGCTGCCAAGGGGTCATCCATCCCGCAGGCATCGACCTCGTCAAGGTCGGCTTGGCGCAAGTTGGCTGCCAGATACTCGCAGTCGCCGTCCTGCAGCTTGCGGATCAGGACATCAGCCACCGGTCGTGACCACCGCAACCAGTGACAGCAGGGTCAGCGGCAGCGGGTCGTCCTTGCGTACGCACACAGTGCCGTCTGTGCCCCATTCAGGGTCTGGGGACAACGTCAGCTCGCCCGTGCGCAGCGCTGGGGGAGAACCGTAAGGATCACTGACAGCGCGAGAAGGGTACTCGCGCAGCTTGTTGAAGGCTGGGCCTGCCTGCACGCCAGAGGATTGGTACACCCGCAGGCGAACCTCGTTGACGTTCTTGTAGGTGCCTTGGCCAGCAGCCTGCGCACCGTCCAGCACCAACGGTAGTGTCTGCGCATCAGCGATGATGGGCAGTCCGACATGGACCTTGGTGTAGCTGGCGTCCAGTGTGACGGCCCCTGCCGTGACAGTGCGCCGTGGGTGCACGGAACCATTGGCCAGGATGGCGACCTCTTCACCTTCCAGGTGATCCAAACCAGTGAGGCTGGCTGCGGCTGCGCCCTCGTAGGTCAGGCCGCAGTCAACGAAGAACGCGTCCTCCAGCAGAGCGAACATGCGCGAGCTGAGCCTCTCCACATAGCGTTGAGTGACCCCACCCACCGTGCGCTTGACGATGGTGTAGAGCACGTCCTCGTTGCCCTCGGCCACCACGCAGATAGACTCGAACAGGCCGTCCGTGGTGTGCTGATGCCATGCGTACACCTGGTGCTCGGGGACGTAGGTCAGGCCCAGCAGCACGCCGTCACTGCGGATAGCCCACGCAATCTGGTCAGGCCCGCTGGCATAGGCGAGCTGGGTGATGGTGTAGCCGTTGAACAGGTGCGGGGCCATGATACTCAGGTCCACGGACTTGTAGGTTGAGCCCTGGCTGGTTTCGTTGTAGGCCAGCTCGCGGATGCGCGAGCCCCGCGCCTGCGCGTACAACACCGAGCCGGAGGTCACTACCGGCTGCACGTTGTTGGCGCCGGAGTAGCCTTGTGGCTTGATCGTGATGCTGGACGGGGTGATGGTTTCGGTATTGCCGCCGTAGATACGCCACTCACCGCCCGCGGTCAGTGCGATCAGGTCGGTCAGCGGGACCAGATGGCGGATGCGGTTCTGCTGCTGGGCTGCGATCCGTGCCGTGATGGCGTCGTCGCCTTGGCTGGGGATCGATGCAGTCAGGTTGGTTTCCGTGGCTGAGCGCGACAGCACGAGCCCTTGGGGGTCGTTGTCCGTACCGGCAAAGCAGCGGCGCTGGTCGTGGTAGGCGCCCGTGGACGGGTACTCACCCGCGACAGTGTTGAGCGTGAATAAGGACTCGGGTGGGGTCTTGGTCTGGTCGCCCAGGAAGTTGTCGTCCTTGAACGTCAGACCACTGGCCTGGCCGATGTAGGAGTGCACGCCGCCCGTCAGCTTGTAGACGTTGTAGCGGGACGCGCCCGTGCTGGCGGTCCACGTGATGGTGTTGTAGTTGCCCGCCGTGAGAAGGTTGTTGGTGCAAGTGGCAGGCGTTTGGGCCAGCGACTCGTCCACCCCGTTCTCGGCCACGGCCGTGACCACGTAGCTGTACGTGACTGTCCCTGTACCTACGGTGTTGGCTGCAGCAAGCCCTGTTGGTGCGGCCAGCGCAGGCGCGAACGACACAGCGGACGTGTACCACTTGAGCGCACCTGCACGGCGCAGTTCCCGTGTCGGGTAGCTGGGGTGCATGATCGTGAACACGTCAGACGATTGCTTGAAGTGCAGGTCCGGTAGGTGCGCGGTGGTGTAGGGGGTCGGCACCTCGTACTCCCCGGTTGCGGGCTGTGCGTACCAGTACGTGGCATTGGGCGGTGCGTTGCCGGTGGTGTTGGCAATGCACACGTAGTTTGTGCCGCCCGAGGCAATGAGGTCGCCGGGGGTGTAGGCCGTGGCGCCACTGTAGGCTGCAGGCGTGCCAACCGACAGCACTGCGCCCATGGTGTGGAACCGCACGTAGAGGTTGCCGAACTCCAAGGCCATGGTCTGACTGGCACTGAATGCGAATGGCAGGAGCCACCCGACAGCGCTGCTGTCCTTGACCTCGCGCACATAGGTGGTGCCAGGGCGTCGTGTGATCGGGCCGTGCGGCAGCACGATGAAGTTGAGGCACTTGGCCAACCCGGTCTGGTTCTTGCCAAGATCCACGCGCCCGAACAGCTCGGGAGTGATCTCACCCCCGGCGAACGAACGGATCAGCTGCTTTTGTTGGCTCATGCTCGTGCCGCGATGGCTGACGGGGTCTGCCCGCCATGGGATGAGTGCGAGCGGTTGGCGTCAGACGCACCCGCAAGCGCAGCCTCACCCATGGCCCGCTCACGGAACTTGGCGCCTGCGTTGGCCCCGTCAACACCTTTGACGATTGGCCCAACCAGATACGATGCCAGCATGAAGCTGAGCACCGACACAAACTCAGGGGTGTACTGCGTGGTGTCGGTGACGTCGTAGGCGTACTTGAGCACAGCCTCGGGTTCGTTGGTCATGATGACCTGCCCTTCCATCTCGTAGTCCGCGCCGTAGGATTCATCAATTGCGCCGGACTTAAAAATCTGGAATGGCTTCAGGCAGTCAGAAGGCTTTTGGTAAGCGTACAGCCACACCGTGCTGGTATTGGTGACCTCGGCCAAGGCCACACGCTTAAGGGCAAATTGCCACGTGACCGCAGTCAGCGCGATTTGACGCGCCATGCCGTAGAAGCGTGCGCAGTAACCCGCCTCAACGCTGCCGTCAGGTGGGGAGATGGCGGACACTGTGGCCGAAGAGCCAAGGTGCGACAGCGCCAGGTTGCAGATTTCGACAGGGTTGGCCATGATGTACCTCTTGCAGTATTAAACCCTGAAAACAGGGCGATATGCGCACTAGCGCCGCTGGCGTCGGCGCAGGGTGGTCAGGATGTCCAGCAGTAGTTGGCGGCCCCACAGCAGCGCCCCGTGCACGCCACCGTGCCAGATCACTCCGCCAGCATCGGTCAGCAGGGTGTCGGTGTCGTCGTACACGCTCCAGCCGATGCCGTTGAAAATCTTCTTGCCTGTGAGGATTTGCAGGATCATTTCTTCCGTGATACCGCCCGGCAGTGCGAGCGTCAAGTTATCGATGCTGACGCCGTGCAACAGGTCGGTGATGGCCAGCGTGGTTTGTGAGGTGAGCGCGACGCCGTCCAGCGTGAGCGCGTGCAGCATGTCCTCGATGGCCAACGTCGTACCGGTCAGCGTGCTGAGCGTGACGTTGTCGATGGCTAAGGTGTGCAGCAGGTCCGCCACCACCAACGTGGTCTGCGAGGTGAGCACAACACTGTCCATCGCAAACGTGTGCAGCAGGTCCGCGATAGCCAGCAGGGTTGCGGTTGACAGCGCGGTGTTGTCAATCGTCAGGCCGTGCAACATGTCCGCAACGACCAACGCTGTCGAGGACGTCAGCGCTACGTTGTCGATGGCCAAGCCGTGCGCCATCTCGGCAATGGTGAGGGACGTCTGCGAGGTCAGCACCACGTTGTCGATGGCCAAGCCGTGCGCCATGTCCTGGATGACCAAGTCGGTGGATGTGCCCCCACCTGCAGCCTCTTCTTCTGTGTACAGTTCATCGAACCACCCGCCCGAGGTGTACAGCGGGTCGAACCATGCGTCCGGGACGAGGAGCGGATCGAAGAAGCCTGCTGACATGGCCAGGCCTTACGGGGTTATCTGGCGATACCGGACGAAGCTGTTGATCTTGGCGATGATGGCGCTGCTGGCCACCTCACTGGCGAAGCGGGCGATGACCGTGCCGTCAACACTTGGCTGGATGATACCTTTGATGCAAGCCCAATTATTGCCGGTGGCGGCGCTGGTGGCGTTGCTGGCCGCTGGCACGTCATAGGCCTGCAACAGCGCGTTGCGGGTGGTGGTCGTGGTGGTCAACGAGTATTCGCTGGTGTAGTCCAGGTACGTCGGCGCAGCTGGGCCAGTGATGGACCACCGCGAGCCGGTTGTGGTGGCTGCTGCTGTGTACACGATGTTGAACTCGAAGGCGTACAGCTTGCCCGCGAGCACAGGGAACGACAGACCTGTGACGTCCGCGATGCTGTTGGCCACCGCGTTGTTGTTGGTGATGTCGCTGGTCAGACGTACGATGGTGTCGGAGTCCGTGATCGGCGAGCCGGAGAAGGCCATGTTGACCACGACCTCGCGCCCTTGTGTGTCGGTGACCCACCACCCACGGCTGATGTGGTACTGCAGCGAGCAGTCAGGCGCCAGCGTCACCTCGATCATCTCGACCGGTGTGGTGCCGTCCGTGTGGCGCACGGTGACCACGTTGGTGGCTACACCCTTGTTGCGCAGTGATGCGCGTTGGATCGTGCGCTCGATGGTGGCGCTGCCTGGTGAGCCTGCAATGGTCGTGGTCGCAATAGACGCGATCACGGTGTTGAGCCGGTAGCCGGTTGGGCGATCCGTGGTGGCAGTGTCGATGTCGAAGCCGTTCACCTGCACGTCGAGGGACGAGGTGGAGCTGGTGAGGACTTGGATCAGGTCGGTGGTTGAGCTGAGTAGCATGATGCGTTCCTTGGTTACTGCAACGCGTCAATGCGCTGCAACTTGCCGCCCGAGTAGGGGACAGTGCCAGCGGTGTCGGCCCAGGCCGCCGCAGTGTACAGCACCGTCGTGCTGTCATCGTCGTACAGTGTGAACGTACCTGCAGTGGGGCTCAGCTCCTGTCGATTGGTCAGTATCTTGAAGATTAGGTCCAAGGTGCTGTAGCCACCGCCAGGGATGGACAGCGTCAGGTTGTCAATGCTGACACCGTGGAGCATGTCGGCAATAGCCAGCGCAGTGGCCGATGTCAGGACGATGTTGTCCAGCGCGAGCGC
>OFRE01000476.1_pt1 | contig 10817 bp, 22 predicted proteins | sample 1543061 | NCBI WGS metagenome assembly OFRE01 (sample SAMN07774218, study PRJEB24372) | wastewater metagenome | isolation source: Exp Tend NO 50WW | collected 2016-02
CAGCCAGTCGGGCGCGGGCGCGTTGTCCCAATCCTCGGACACCTTGCCGTCGCGGCGCTGCCACTTGGTCGGCTGGGCGGCAAAGGAAATCCCGTAGGGTGGGTCTGTCAGCACAAGGTCAAAGCGCGGCAGCAGCGGCAGCACTTCGCGGCAGTCCCCGTGGATCAGGCGAGCGTTTCCAATGATTACTTCTTCAAAAGCCATTGCGTCTCCCTTCGCTAATTTTCTGGCGTTCTTCAGCCGTCCATGGCCTTCCCTTGTTCCAAGGTATTCCGCCCTTTGGGATGGCCTTTGTCTTCCCGCGCTGCCATATCTGATAGCACGCACGCGAACAGAACTTTGCGTCTCCAGATGCGATTTCTGATGGTTTGCGCCAGAACGTAGCGCCGCATTGACATGTAAACGTCGCGCCCTTCTTTAGTGATTCACAAATCTTTGCCCGATGTTCTATCGACGGAACAAGACCATGCAGCCCTTCGCCGCCGTCTGTCAGGTTGAACAGTCGCCATCCCGCTGCATGGCCGTGCGCTATCCAATGCCGCTCACGCTCTGCCCAATTGCTACTGTCTGCGGCTTCAAGGACGCGCATATACGCCCCGCACAGATTCACACCATCAACTAAATTCATCCACCGCTGAACTGGTAACCTGCGCTTGCGCCTGGCGAGTTGCTTGTGTTCTTTCAGTCTTTGCAACAGCGGCTTCGATGTTTTCCCGACGTATCGCGGATCATTGGTAACTGGATCGCATAGCGCGTAAATCCACACAAGTTCAGCGTTTCCTATCACTACTTTTTCGCTCATGTGTTCTTTCGTGTGTCGTATAACAGGTCAATCGACCCGACTGCGCGGGTCATTTCCGGCGTTACTCCCCTTCAAACCAAGCAACCACATCCCGCGCCACCCATCGTGGCTGTTTCGAGCGCGGCACCGGGGGAGGGAATCCCGGCTGGCACACGATCTGCTGCGCTACGTGCGATTTGCTCAGCCGCATCTGCAATGCAATGTCTTCGAGGCTCCACCACCTTGCAGCAGCAGACTGCACAGCGCGCAGTGCCTCGGCTGTCGCGGCTTCCTGCATGGTCTTGATGTCGAGGGTGGCGGTCACGTCTTGCTCCTTGCCCTGATGGCTGCTGCGGCATCGCGGAACGCAATGACTCGCTGATTCCATTTATCCGCCTCAAGTGAGAGGTTCCGCTTGTCATCACGTCGGCTAGCCGCTTTGTAGTCTTCTGCAAGATAGTCCATGGCCTTCGCGCACGCCTCGCGCTCGGTTGCCGAGGCCTGCGTTGCTCTTAAGAACTCTGCCTGCACAGCGGCATCTGCTGCCTCCAGCGTCCTCGCTGCCCAGCGTAGGGCCTTGCGCATTTTGTTGACGCCAATCTGCCCCATGCCATCTGCAATAGCCTCAAGTTCTTTAGTTGTGTACAGTGCTGTCACGTCTTGCTCCTTGGATCAACCCTCGGCACACGGGCGTTCTCGGGCCAGTAGTCGGTCCACTCGATGTCGATTTGTTCCCAATGACTTCCTCTGCGCGTGGCCATAAAGGCGGCAATGGTGGCGGGTTCATCCTCTTTGGCGCCCATGCTCCAATTTCTCCCGTCCCACCAGCGCCATATTTTCTTGGCACGGCAAGTGCTCGCATTCCACCAGCACGGAAACGGTGGCGGGCCTGTGTGCCAGGTGCGGGTGCTCATGGCTGCTCCTTCTTGCTGTTCTCCAGCTCGATCTGCTCGTCAATCTTGCGCAACTTTCCAGCAGAATCGTTCTCCACAGCATGGCGTAGTGCCCGCAATGCAAGGAGTCGGGTCGAGAACAGTTCGCGACCTCTCTGGCTAGCGATGCCGGCGCGCTTTGCCCCGGGTCCATGCGAAGATGCTTCTGACCACATTTGCTCCACTCTGACGCTGTAAGCATTGAAATCCCACCCTGTGGTCGACTTAGCCCGACCTGATGGGACAGGCACGTCTTTCTCGACAGGCCAAGTCCAGCGCAACGCAGCTAGCGTGTTCGCACGATCGAGTGCTGCGTCAAACTCCGCCCGTTCTTTTTTAGTCATTGCCATTGGTAGGCTCCTTCTTGTCTGCTGCGAGTGCGTTCTTCCATGAAAATGGTGGATTCACTGCGGCGCAGTCGTCAACGGGCTTAAACGTACCGCCACGCTTGGTGCACAGCCAAAGCAGACCATCAATGACTACTGGATATAGCCGCGCCGCATCCTTCGCATCGTCCTGCGCTGCGGGCGCTGGCTGGGTGGTGGGTGCGGCGTCAAAATCCCCATTCAGCACAGATAGCCCGAAGTTCGTGTGCTCGTAGATGTTCGCCGTGACACGGCGCACCAGGCCGATTTCCGCGAGGCGCTTCATCATTTCCTTGCGCACGTCATGCCCACCAGCATCGGGGTCACGCACACACTCGTCAAATCGGCGCAGTGCTTTCAGCTCGTTATCCATGATTGCGAATGGCAGCCCCACCACAGCGTCAGGCGCTGGTTCCACCGGGCGCGCACCGGCTGCGAGGTAGATGGGTACTGACTCGGGAACTGGTTGTCCGAACACCATCGCGGATCTGCCCACGTATCCATAAGGAAGGTATCCGCAGGGTCTCTGCTTCTCCAGCGCCTCCAGCTTGGCGCGCAGTTTCTTAGCCTCAGAGTCAGCCTTTGCAAGTTCGCTACCAAGCTGTTCGGCGTAATCGTCCTTGTGGGCGAGATCATCTTGCAGCGACTCGATCTCGGCGTGCTGGCGGCGCAGTTCGTCGCGCACATCTGCTGCCCATATTCGCATGACGCCAATAGGCATGCTGTTGCGCCACTCTGCTATAAGCCGCAACGCCTCGGGTTGTTTCATGTCGGTCATGTAGTTCTCTCCTGTAGGTCAAGTGGCCACCGTGCGGCTTGGGTGGGACAAAATTCTCAGCACCGGCTTCGCGTCACTTCCACTTGGTGTTTTTAGGCTGCCTGCTTGAGCAAGTCGGCGTTGGCGAAGGTCATGCGCTTGAAGACTGCGCGTGTCTTGCGCACGTCATCAATGCAATAATCTGCTACTTCGGCCAGCTTGCCGGCATGCACCATCGGCCACACATCGGCCCCGGTGATGTCGCCTTTGCCAGGAAGGCCCAGAGCAAGACATAGCTTGTCCAGGCTGATGCGATTTCCTACACCGGCAAACTGCACCATGGTGTCAAATACCTTCTCGGATTCCCAAGGCTTGGCTTGTGCTGCCCGTGCAATCAGCGGGTGTGGCCGGATGCCGTTGACGATGTGCCGCTGCAACAGAAAGCGCAGATCAAACCCGGCGACGTTGTGACCGACGACGGTCGTGTTCAACAGATCGGCATGGCGGATAACCTTGAGCGCATCATTGAACCTGGTCAACACGTCGGCCTCGTCAAGGCCGTAGATAGCGTCAGCTTCGCCGGTATCGTAGAGGTCGAAGCCGATGCACACGATCTGCCCAAAGGCACCATCAAGTCCCGTCTTGTCGATGGCTTCTTGAACAGCAGCAGGGCGACTTTCCTCGTTCCACTTGGCGATGGTTTCGGCCTTGCTGATGTTTCCGGGATGCGTGACAGTATTGGCGATGAAGTCGCGCACGTCCTGGCGCTGGGTTGGAATCGTCTCGATGTCCAAATGGATGAAATTCATCATGTCGTCACCCCTTTGATTTCGGCCTTGCGTTCATTGGCCGCTTTCCTGATTGAGTCGTGAAATTGCGCGTCAAGCATTTGCATGGCGGCGTTGAAATTGGCGGTCAAGATGTCGAGCGTTGAGCTGGCCTTGATTTTCTTCAGGATCGCAGCAACGTCCGGCTTTGTCTCCTCGTCGTCGGCATGCAGATCGCCCTTGTGCCAAAGGTCAAGCGCACACCCGAAACGCATTCCAGCATTGCGCAATGCATCCCCAATGATTTCCTTGATGGCGTCTCCGCACTGCTTGTCCCCTGCGTGGCCGTATCCCAATCGGGTAACACCGGAAACCGTCAACCTGATCCACATCCCCCCAAATTGATCGAGGACCGGTAAGCCATCAGGAGTCATGGCAAGCGGCTCCCATGTCCACGCTGGGTCAGCATCCAGCAGCCTGTCTGTCAGCGCAGCGTGGCCGACGTAGTCCAGATGGACAGCAGGCAGGCCGTGATAGCCGCCACACTCAGCACAACGGCCTTTCGGCGCGTCACGCTTCAATGGCTTTGGCAGCTTGGAGATTTGATTTGCTGGGAATGGTTTGCGCAACAGAGCAAGCCCGGTCAGTTCTGTAGTCATGTTTCACCTCGTTGGTTGGTGGGTAGGAGATTCCAAGGGCCGAACAGAGTTCTGGCATCCTCAAATAGGCAGTTGGCGACTCCATGCCAATTGCGTAGAGTTCTGCGGATGTGATCACGGCAACTTCCTGATCAATGCAATAAACCCAGCCCTGATAGCCCTCTGGTGCTGGCCTGCGATGCGATTGATGTGTTCTGAAATTCGCTTCATCGCTTCGGCTGCGAGTTGGTCAAGGTTCATACTTCGCTCCCAGCCCGCACCCGTGGCCGCTGCTCAAGCTCGCGTTAGAGCGCATGCGTATGGCGTTGGCGCACCTTTCAGCAAGATCACCCGGCCCCTCGGCCTGCTCTTCGGTCAGGTTTTCGCAAGTCTTCGCGCAGGCTTCGCGTTCAGCTTCTATCTCAAGCCGGACGATGCGAAACATCGTTTCGTAATGTCCTCTCCGTCCTTCAATCATCAATTCGTCGTAGAGGTTTTGTACCCTGCAATTGCGTTCTGTTTTTGTTTCCATATCAACCCCGGTAAAAGCTCTCTAACTCTCTATCGAACCGACCCTACGGGCGGCTCATAACGGCGTTCAGCGTGCTCTTGTGCGAGCCGTGCTTCGTGCTCAGCGAGGCGCGCGTCATAGTTGTGCGGCTCTTCACCGCCGACTCGGATAAATGGACCTGTAAGTCCGCCGATGGCCACTGCGACAAAGCAGGCTACCAATTTCCAGTGTTCAGCTACGAAGATCAGTAGTGCGTCAGTCATGGTTGCTCCTCTTGGTCTTGGCGCCGCGATGGGTGAAGCACTGCACCACACCCGGCGCGACTTCTTCCCAAGCGGCGTTTTCTGAGCCGCACATCGCCTGTGCTGCGGCGCGCATCCTGTCGTGTGCGGTGGGTGCTTGCTGTGCTGCGTCAAGCGATGGGCCGAATGCGCCCAGTGCGAAGGCCAGCAGCAAGGTGATGGCGATGGTGGCTTTCATGCTTCCACCACCTCATACTCAATCGCTTGCAATTTGCTGATTTGTCGCTCGATCTCTGTGCAGCGCGCAGAGAATTCGGCCATCAGCTTCTGCTTCGTGGCCTTGAGTGTTTCTATTTGCAAGGCACGGGGGTCGAAGTCGTCCGGCAGATCGAATTCAAGCGGTGCTGCGCAAACGCCACGATAGTTTGCTGTGTCGGTTCCGAAATCGTGCTCTGTCCATCCGTAACTCGGCTCACGACCAACAGAGTACGGGTCGGTACGAATGAAAACGAAGCCGGGGATTGAGATGTGTTTCATGACTGCACCGCCTTAGCAATTGCCGCTTCCAGAGGAGCCATGTCGCGCAATAGGGCGCCGTGCTGGCGCATCCAATCCAGTGCCAAGGCGGATGCCTGCAGGAGGTCGGGAGCGGCGGACGCCAGAATCAGACTGGCCTCCAATTCCTCTCCCACAACGCTACGGTTATTTCCGCCGCTGGCGATGCTTTCCCCCTTGGCGTTCAGAAGTACGGTCTTGTGGGTATATTTGCCGCCAACCGACCAAGGTCCGGGTGTGTACTGTGCGGCGCTCATTCCGTCACCTCCAAAGTAGTGATGACCTTGACCGCATCGATCATTGACTCGACCTCAACGCAGGTTCGGTACTGGATCACGTCTGCCAGCGCGTCGATCAGTCTCACGTCTTGCGAGATCAGCGTGTCGTGCTTGACATTCGCAAGCGTGGTGCCAGCGCAATGCAGCAGATCGGACAATTGCTCTTCTGTGCGCAGGGATGACCGGAGCAGTCGCAGCGCGCCATCGAATTCCATAGCCCGGAGCTGGCGGGCCTCTGTAGCGTCTGCGATGCGTGTCTGCCGTGCCGCAACGCTTATCGGGTGGGTTGCACCGCGCACGATGTCGGCGCCCCATGTGCTGACTGTTTGCTCTGTTGTTGCCATCTGTTCACTCCATCTGTTGTTGATACAAAGTGATCAGGTGGGCGGCCAGGTTGCGTTCGCTTGCTACCTACAGTCTTGGAGCAGCCTCCAAAATTTAAGGGTGTCGCACCGCTGCGCACAGTTCCCGCCATGTGGCCGCCCACTTGATCACTTTCTAAACTCACGAGAGCAATGTGTGGTGGCGGCTGGGTCGCCATTCCCAGCTATTGCAGCCCACGGCAGCCACATCCATTTCGGTCGAGAAGACGAGCAACTCACCTTGCATGGACAAACCCAGCATTCACGCGCTGGGGCGCTGTATCCGTGTATCGCGGCCACTGCTTTGGACCGCACATCTGCCACCACACATCACTCTCACCGCCCAACAACATCAGCCCTAGAGCCTGGAGCGCCCCGCTGCGTCTGTTGGGGCTTGACTGGCGCTCGGATCAGCTTTGCCAGCTCGTCGCGTTGTCGGTGCGATGGGGTAACTTTATGCCTATTTCGTGTCACAGTCAAGAATTATTTGCTTGTCTCAACTACTTACGCGCATACGTAGTTTATTTTCTTGCAATTCATTTTATCCGGTGTCACAATAACAGCATGAAACCAAAACAACCAGCTCCACCATCGAAGTCTGAGGGTCTACGACTCACAGTTGATCACTGGATCAAGCTCCGAGCGTTGATCCAATCGAAGGGGCGGAAATGGCTTGAAAAGGCTATTGACCGCGAGCATAAGTCTCTGGCCAAATGAGATCAGTCTCAAGTTTGCAGGGCGTGCAGCACTTTCCGACGTTGAGGGCAGCATGACCAACTCAGTCTGGGCCGCAAAAGGCCCATCAACCATCGGCCTGCGCAAGGCTGACAGCAAGCGGCCAGGTCGCTACATCCCCGTCGATCAGCGCCCGCCATCGATTGGGACGAAGGAGTCATTCGAGGATCGCCGCGCAAGGCTGACGGCTCGGATTCTCAAGGACAACACCGCTCAGAGCATCGTCATCGGCAAGCCGGGCGATTCGGACAAGACGGCGCGTAAATAACTTTACGTCAACACAAGAAAATTATGCCAATCCAAATTGATCCCGAGTTTCAAGCCCTGATCCCACCATTGAGCGCGGACGAAAAACAGCAACTAGAGGCAAATATTGTCGAGGACGGGTGCCGCGATCCGCTGGTGGTTTGGGGTGAGATTCTGATCGACGGCCATAACCGTTATGAGATTTGCACTCGGCTTGGCTTACCGTTTGAGACGGTGGTGAAGGAGTTTGATAGTCGGGTGCATGCGCGGATTTGGATGCGTCAGCTACAGCGCGGGCGCAGAAATTTATCTGACGGCTGGTTGATCGAATTGGCGCTCGGTGATAAAGCTGACTTGCTACTGATTGGCGCGGCGATTCGCAAAGAAACAGAAGGTAGACCAAGCAAAGAATCTGTTGTCACAAATGACAGCAGATTACCCAAGCACGACACTCGCAAAGAAGTTGCCAAGGCTGCCGGTGTATCAACTGGACAGGTTGCCAAAGCTGAGATTGTGAAGCGCGAAGCCCCCGATCTTTGGGAGAAGGCGAAGGCGCAAGAGTTGACAATCGGGGCCGCTTATACGCAGATCAAGAAGGTTGAAAAACAGCAGGCACGCGAAGCCGCCATTGCAGTGCAGACACAGACTGCAAAAACCCAGCCCACACTTGAATTGGCAGACGCTAGGGAATGGCTGACTCGGCAGGCGCCGTGTGATTTGCTGCTGACCGACCAACCTTATTCAACGGACGTTGACGACGTTGCGGCGTTTGCAAAGTCTTGGTTGCCACTGGCTCTAAGCAAAGTGAAGCCAACGGGGAGAGCGTTTATTTTTGTGGGTGCTTACCCCGCCGAACTAGCCGCATATCTTGCGACAGCAATGCCGGAGCAGGTGCTGGTTTGGACATATCGAAACACTCTAGGCCCAACCCCAAGCCACAACTACAAACTCAATTGGCAGGCAATTCTTTACTTTAAGGGAGCCGATGCCCCGGCTCTTGATTGCCCGGTGATGCTGGAGCAATTTTCAGTGCAAGACATATCTGCACCAGACGGCAGGCAGGGCGACAGATATCACGCATGGCAAAAGCCGCTTGAAATTGCCGATAGGTTTATCAGGCACAGCACTAAGCCAGGTGACGCAGTGCTCGACCCATTTGCTTGCACAGGGACGTTTCTGATAGCTGCTGCTGGCCTTGGGCGCGATGCAAAAGGGTGCGACATATCCGCCGAAAACATTGCGATTGCAGGAGAGCGCGGATGCCTGATTTCAAAGTAGACCTTGAAGCAAGCGCGAGTGATTTCATTCGCGTTGTTTGGCCCGCTATTGAGTGCAAAGTTGGCGGCGGCGAAATCGTTCCGGTTGAATCGGTGGCCGACAAAGGCATGGCAACCATGCTCGATCAACGAAGTGGTATTGACGCTTGGCACTTAAGCAAAGACAAGCAAGTTCGAGGCATTGCAAGCCGCGTGCAATGGGGCAATACGCCGTGGAATAGCTTCACCGTCAGATTAGCGCGAGATTCTGGCGCAAAGACTGAATATGAAAAGCGCAAACACGATATGAATGCTGGCGCTGGGTGGCTATATCCGCACTTGACGATACAGGCGTATGTCAGCGGATCGAAGGGTATGGGCGGCGATCTTTTATCTGTTGCGATCATAAAAACCAAATCTTTGATAGACGCTTGCGACAAGATACTTTCTGGCGGCGTAAGCGCTAAAGATGGTGGGGTACGGCGAACCAGCAACGCGACTTTCATTTACGCCAACTGGAGTTGGCTGGAACGCAGTGGGTACGAGATCAAGGTTGTTAGTAAAACCTTGGCGGCGGCATGAACTACTACCCGTTTCACCTTGGTGACTACGCCGCTCACACGGCGCACCTGGAGCCAATGGAGGATCTGGCTTATCGCCGTCTTATCGACCAGTATTACTTGCGCGAAGGCCCGCTACCGGTAGACATTCAGGTGACGGCAAAGCTGGTTCGTATGCGCTCAATGGTGGCCGATGTTGAATCGGTGTTGAAGGAGTTTTTCACGCTTACCGCTGCTGGCTGGATGCATAACAGGTGTGAAGCTGAAATTGCAGAAATGCAAGAGCGCCAGCAAATTGCAAAAGACAAAGCCAACAAGCGTTGGGATATGCAGCGTTCAGAACACAGCAATGCCGCAGCACAACAAAACAATGCCGCAGCATGTGCCGCAGCACAAAAAGACGGTGCAGGGGCAATGCTACCCAACACCAATACCAATACCAATACCAATACCAATAAGAAGACAAAGAATACAAGCGCTATCGCGCCGCCTGACGGCGTTGTCGAATCGGTGTGGATGGATTTTGTTGATTTGCGAAAAGCCAAAAAAGCCAAGCTCACGCAAACCGCGATAGACGGAATCACGGCGGAAGCGGGGAAGGCAGGGTGGGCGCTTGAAGACGCATTGCGAGAGTGCTGTGCCCGTGGCTGGATTGGGTTTAAGGCCGATTGGGTGGCCGACAAACACCGACAAAACGAGCGAGCCCCGCCAGCCGAAACGCCCTACCAACGCAGCAAGCGCGAGCTTTTCGAGGCTGCGACAGGCCGCAAACCCGGCAATGCAATCGACATCACGCCGATAACTTTGGAGATGCAATGAGCCTTCCGATGCCATGGATTGACAAGATTTTTTTGAAGCTGACGCTCACATTCGGGCGTGACTTTCTGAGTCGGTGGGAGGGTGTGCCGATTGAGGACGTGAAGGCAGATTGGGCGCATGAGCTGCGCGGATTCCAGCAAAACCCGGCTTCCATCGCTTACGGCCTGGAGCACTGCATAACCGGCAAGCCGCCCACGGTGCAGGAGTTCAAGTCGGCTTGTTCTCGCAAACCAGATTCCACGCCATTGCTGCCAAGCCCGGTAGTTGATCCTGTGATTGCGGCGCGTGTCCTTGAAGGCTTGCGCGAATCGTCAAAGCCAAAGACGAGCATGAAGGACTGGGCCTATCGACTCAAGGGCCGTCATGAGGCTGGTGACAAGCTGAACCGCAACCAGATCGCTTGCTATCAATCGGCATTAGGGGAATCAGCATGACTCTCATACAAGCCCATGAAATCCTCACCCTCTGGCGTGAAGGGGCCGCGCATTACACGCTGGCGGTGATCAATCGCGCGCTGTACGTGACGGGGGATCTTGACGAACACGCATGAGCCCAGAAGAACGAGTGCGAATCATCATGCTTGTGAAGCAATACGACATCGCCGAGGCCCGCAGGCTACTGGCCGAAATTCACGCACTTTGCCCGTGGTGGGAACTGCCGCAAGCCGTCAAACAACAACTGGAGACCAAACAATGAAAACCGCCGCAAAAGAAATCCTGCAAGCGCTCAACACCCAGACCGATCCGCGCTATGCAAGCTGGCTTATCAACCGCAACTGGAAGCGCCTGGGCCTCTACAACGTGGACGAGCTGGTAGCCGAATTCCTCGGACCGATGGAGAAGGCCGGCCTTATCGCTCCAACGCTTGGCAAATCCCGCGTCTTGTACCAGATCACAAGCGCTGGCCGGCTTGCTTTGCTCGAAGCAGAGCGCGCACCGCTGCAAGTGGTTCCGCCACGCGAGCGGCCATTTGTGGATTGGAACGGGCGCATGCAATGGGACGCAGCGAGTGAA
>OFRE01000479.1_pt1 | contig 10738 bp, 11 predicted proteins | sample 1543061 | NCBI WGS metagenome assembly OFRE01 (sample SAMN07774218, study PRJEB24372) | wastewater metagenome | isolation source: Exp Tend NO 50WW | collected 2016-02
ATACATTTATATCTGCTCACGAAGCATCAATAATAACAAAATTTAATAGATGAAATATATCAACAGCTTGTAGGATTTGATGTATGTTCTATAACTCTTATTGGAAGTATGCTTAAATTGAAACTATCAGAACTTAAAAAACCAAAGTATGTTCAGACTATAGTCAATCGTATGATAAAGCTAGAACCTACAATAGAAATCAAGAGAAACTGAATACATTACAAATCCGTAATATCGGAATAATATCGGAATATGGCAAATCCAAATCCTAATCCATCCACGAGATTCCAAGAATGAAACCCTTGAAGACCTGTATGAAGCAGATCAGTCGAGACTCTTTTTCGTGATGCAATATCTAAGATAGCACTCGATCAATCAATAGAAGATGTAGAGAGAGAACTTGTCATTACTCTACTTGCAAAGGCGAAGAAATGAGACATGAGAGCATTAGAGATGTACTTAGATAGATTGTACTGAAAGCCAAAGCAACATACAGATGTAACAACAAATGGAGAATCTATAAATCCTTTCAATACCAAATCAACGGAAGAACTACTAAAATTAGTAAATGGTAATGTATAATATAGTAATTTGCTTCAATATTTACGGGGTTATAAGAAATATTTAACGAGCCTAAGCTAAACTTGACAAATGGTAACTAAAGAACAAGCACAACGAGAAATAGCAAAAAGAGAGTTATCAATAAGATTGCTCTCTTATTTCGTTCAACAAGTAGATCCTTTCTATTGAAAGCCTGATAAAGAATATATATTCAAACCATTTCATAATATAATAACAGATGCACTAGAGCGAGCTATGAAGTGAGAATGTAAACGAATAATGATTTCAGTTCCTCCACAACACTGAAAAAGTACAATAAGTACACAAAGATTTCCACTATTCGCACACTTACAAGATCCAACGCTTAATATAGTATCTGCATCATACTCTGGAGACCTAGCAAAGTCTCACTTATGAAAGATTAGACAGATAGTAGAAAGCCCACAATTCAAAGTATTATGAAAGCCTCTAAACTTCATAAAGAACGACTCTATGGAGTATCAATTGAAAGAATGAGGCTCTTATTATTCAGTTTGAGTATGAGGTTGATTGACTTGACGACCAGCTGATATTGGTATCATAGATGATGTACATAAGGATAGAGCAGAATATGAATCAGATACAATCCGTAATTGAGTTTGGGATTGGTATTCTTCTGTATTCCAATCTCGCTTGCATAAAGACTCGATTATTATCTGAGTAATGACAAGATGGTGAGAAGATGATCTATTCTGACGAATATTAGAAGCTGAATGAGAAATATGGGAAGTTATAAATATTCCTGTATACAACGATGATAAGACAGAGACTATATTTCCTGAACGATTTCCTTTGGACTTTATGAAGGAAAAGGAAAAAGCTATGATGGCTCGTGATTTTCAATCACTCTATATGTGAGATCCTATAAATGAATGATGAGGAGATTTCAAATCAAAGTATTTCACTTACTATACAGAACAACCAAACTATGTAAGAAGGTATATGTTTATTGATCCTGCTATCTCTCAAAAAGAATCGGCAGATTATACAGCTATTGCAGTTATATGACTAACAAGGGATAATCATACTTATGTAATAGATATATATCGTGATAGAATTTTACCTGATGAAATAATAAATAAAACACTTGAACTTGCAGAAATATACAAAGTTGATACAATAGGGATTGAAGTAGTACAATACCAAAAGATGTTAGCACTTGAATTAAAAAAACAAATGATTTCTCGTGGTAAAATGTATCATCTACACGAGATGAAGCCAACAGGAGAAAAAGAAGCAAGAATTAGATCAACTTTACAGCCTAGATATTCACTTGGAACTGTTCATCATAGAAAATGATGAATGAATATGGAAGATATGGAACTTGAACTATTAAAGTTCCCTAATGCAAAAAATGATGATATGATAGATGCTTTGGCTTCTTGTATAGCAATGAGTTGAATTGAATATCCAGTAGTTGCAGAAGTACAAAAAGACAATTCAGAAGATCCACTAGGAATATTTAAAGAGGATGAAATAGATGAGGTTTCCATTGACTTTTCTATCTATTAAAAAAAACTTGTAATGATACAAGTTCTCATTATACTAAAATAAAACTACTCTATGGAAAAACTACAAGATACAGATATCCTAGCTCGTATTAGAGATAGGAAACAAATGTGAGAGGATAACATACAAGCAATAAAGGATGAAATCGAGGCTGATATTGCTCTTATTCGTGGTAAAAAGAAGAAAGGAAAGGAAAACCTTATCTGAGATTATACCATGTCTACAAAGGTTCGTAATATGGTTGCAAGATCATACACGAACAAGTCTCCTGTTTATATCCGTTCTACTCAGAACGGTAATGAGAGAATAGCAAAGGCACAGAACAAAGTCTATCAAGAGGATAGAGATACTCCAGCAATGAAGGCTCTTAGATATTACAAAGATACTGACAAATACACAACAGGTCTTGCAATCCTTGCTAAAGTTGGTTGGGATGGAAAAAAGAAATGCCCTATCTGGTCTCGTATTAATCCACTCCTTGCAGTTCCAGATCCTTATGGAGATTACTTTATTGGAGACTATCGCTATATTGGTTTCTATGGAATCAAGAGTAAGGAAGAAATGGAAGAGCTTGGATGGGACACAACTGTTTCACAAGATGCAGTAGAAGGAGCAAAGGAAGCAAAAAGAGAAGAACAACAAAACAACGGATTGATTCAACAACATGACAAGAATATATTTGATGTGTTCTATTACTTCGAAGAAGATGTATCAGTAGAGATTGGAGAGATTGGAAGATGGGCAATGTATGCTATTAATGGGAATACAACTCATATACACGAAACTAAGAAACTTAAGTCTTCACCGTTCTCATTCTTCTATTGGAATCCTAATGGATCATTCTATTGAGATCGCCCGGCTAATTACTGTCGTGACACTCAAAAGTGGAATGCTGAAATGGTAAACTTACAAGCTGATAAAGTTCGTCAAGAAGTATATGGAACTTATCTATACAACTCTGACTATGTATCAGGAAAAGATATTGACTTCACAGTTAAGAAGAAAATACCTATAAAGACTGGATTAGATGGAGCACAAGTATCTCTCTCTAACATAGTTTCTAAGGTTCCAGTAGATACAAGTGTATCGGCAAGTACAGAGTTCATGAATAAGCTCAACAGAGACGTAGATAATGCACTCTCTACTAATGCTATCGCAGAATGAAGTACTCCAGATCGTAGAGAAACAGCAAAGACAAACTCCATGATTATGGACTCCGCAGATGTTATTTTCTCTCTTAATGAGGAAATGGACGCAATAGGAGAACAACAGTTTGCAAATATCCACTTCGAGACTTATGCAGATAAGTTCACAGAAGCAGATAAGAAGGTAATCTATGCAGGAAGCTCAACAGGTGAATCCGCTCTCGTAATAACTCGTAAAGACTTTATTATAGACGGTAATCTATCTCTACAGATAGAGACAAGCTCCGCAAGAGAGAAACGACTCGCAAAAGAGACAGCATGGAGAACACAAAACAGCCCTTTAATACTACAAGATCCTGAGATCAATCAGTCAAGCAAACGTATTATAATGCGAAAGCTATTACTCGCTTGATGAGCTGATATGGAAGATGTAGAAGAAGAAGTTCCAATGACAGCACAATATCTCCAACAACAGACAGAGAATGAACTACTCAAGAAATGAATCTATATAGATACAAATCCAGAGGACAATGACGATGAACACTTAATATCTATGTGAGATGTAGATCCTGAGAATATTGCAATGGTAGCTCACCAACAGAATCACATAGCAAATAAGATCTCTAAGTCACAACAACAAGTACAACCAGAACAAAATCAGATGCTCAATTGAGCTATGTCACAGGCAATGTCACAGGCAGGAGCACAAACAGCAAAACTTAACCAACAATAATTATGGATATCGAAACACAACTCAAACAAATCATTGACGAATCTGTAATAGAAAATACGGATGAAAATGAAGAGGTTGAAGTATCTTGGATTGTAGAGCAATCACAACTCTCAGATGATGAAAAGCTCAATAAACTCAAAGAGCTTGCTCAATATTCTATCTCTGACGAGTTCAAGGCTCTTATTAAGCAATTCAAGGATAAAATACCACAATTACACATAGATATTAGACATATAGTAAATACTCGTACAGAAACAAAAGCAACAAAGTCTATTCTCGATGAATATGTTGCATCACTCGAAGCAACTCAGGAAATTGCAGAAGCAACAACTTGTAAAATTCTGAAAGAATATCTTATAAAGGCACGTTGTGAAGCATTTGACTCCGCTATAATCAATAAAAAAGGTATTGTAGAACGTGGAGAAATGGCTGTTCATTTCGATATGCCTGTATACTCTGAAATAGATATTATCAAGGAAAAAGCAACTATATATAACTCAGTAGAACAGTTCTTGAAGTATTGTATCTCTATCTACGATTTCAAGGGCATAATGGAACGTAAGAATTGAACAGAAGAAGAAAGACCACATGAAGTATACTAGATTTCTGATATGAAGGGTTCAAATCCCTTCTATTAGCAATTTAGCTAAGCTACTTCGGTAGCAAATAACCATTTTATTCTATGTCTGATACAGAACTAGAAGAGTTCGTCAACGACTCAGAGGAAACTCTAAACGATGACACAGGGGAAACAACTGAATCTCCTGAAAGTTCTTCCAAGAACAAGTCGAATTGGAAAGAGATGTCAAAAGCTCTAAAAGCAGAAAGGGAAGCGAGAGCGAAAGCAGAAGCAGAACTCTCTGAGTGGAGAAGCCTCAATCCTAATATTGACCCTTCTGATTATAAGAAGGAAAGCAACGACGATCTCAGAACAGAATTATTCCTTATCAAGAATCCAGAAGCTGAAAAGCATATGGACAAACTCACAGAGTTTACGGATAAGTGATTCTCTCTAAAAGATGCTTGGAAGTATGTACAACCTACTATTCCTAAAGAGTCACAAACAGAAAAAGACTTTGATATCAAGTCTAAGTGAACAAAAAAAGTTGATTATTCTAAGATAACAATGGAGGAAATATACTCCGATGATTACACATTAGAACAACGAAAAGAATGGCGTAAACTAAATACACCAATCTAGGAAAAATAGGGAAGAAGTTATAAATTTAAAAACTAACTTTTTCTACTATGTCTAACGACTTACAATATGTAGTCAAACAGCATTATGCAGAAGCAACACAAGAGACACTCGAAAAGACTCTTACTGCTATGGATCTTGCTGGAATGATTGATATTCCTAACGGAACTACAAAAAATCTTCCACTCGTGAAGATGCGTGCTACTGGTAACTATACTAAATACACAAACCAAACAATCTCCGATGTAAAAACAGGTAATGATACTATCGTTATCAATACTACACCAATGGTAAACTTTGCTATTGATGATATTGATGAGGCAGAAGATTACATTGATATTAAATCTGAGGTTATCGCTGATGCTTCATACCAAATCAAACGGCGTATTGACGGAGACTTCTTCGCACAAGCTGCTAATGCTAAATGGAAGTATGATGCAAACGGATTCGGACTTAATACAGGGGTACTTTCTCCAGTGACTCTCACTACTGGTGCTTCACAGAATATCTCTACCGTTTTTGGTAAAGCTAAAGCTGGACTCACTACTATTGGTGTAAACTCTGGAAAACTTGCTCTCTGTGTTGATGATTTCACAATAACTGATCTCACTACTCTTGGTATGGAATCAGGATTCAACGTAGCTGACGTAAGTTATACTCGTGGATTTCAATGATTGTTCGGTGGTATGAACGTGTACGGAGTTTCAACTCTGTCAGGCGCTACAACCCTCGACCTTGCTACAAATCCAACTGCCTGAGACTACATTGTAGTACAAGGGGTTAAACTTAATCTAGTTGCTCTTGGAACTGCTGCTCTTCCTGCTGATGTGTCTCTTGGTGCTAGTGCTGATGCTACTGCTGCTAATATCATCCTTGCTGTAAATGGAACTGGAACTCCTGCTGCTGGAACATATATCGAACTTGACTCTGATGACAGAGCTCGTCTTGAAGGTGTTACTGCTGCTGATGGGGTTGATCTCATTACATTTACTTCAAAGAATGGTGCTATCCAAGCACTCTCTTCAATGACTAATGCAAATAATGACTTCCAAGCTCAGACTATCAACTGTGTACTTATGGAAAAGGGAGCTATCAAGCTCGCTCTTCGCAATGGTGTTAAAGTTGAATCTGCTCGTGAACCACTTAAACTCGTTACTAACTACTTTATCTATGCTCGTTATGGTCTCAAAGTGACTACTCGATCAAAGGAAAAGATGTGTGTAATTCCAGTTGTAAGTGCTGCTGCTGAAAGTTAATATTCTGATATATTCCTCATTCGTAAAGAGTGGGGAATTATCAGTTGATTATGATACAAATTCTCATATAATATTCTTAACTATAAACCTATGTTTTACGTCTACAATTCAATCTCACAGAAAGTAGAGAAAGTATCAAAAATTGATCCTTCTATCCATTTTCATCGCTCTACAAAACTTCCATTCGAAGGAATTGAAGTAGAAGTACCAAAAGTAGTTGCAAAATGATCGCCTAAATCTAAATAATTATGTCTAATATCACTCTCGCGAGCATAAAAACACGTCTAGTCGCTAGAAACTACCTAGATTCTACCTATACAGATGCTATATTTCTCGAAGATGCTCATTATATCGCTCAAGATATATGGAGTACAATCCAATACGCAAAACGAGGGGATTATTCATGGGATATCTGGACAGCAGATACCGTATCATTACAAGATGAATATACAGTACATACAAATGTTACCTCTACAACAGTATGAGCTGACTTCGTAGAATCAGTATGTATCGAACGAGATAGTGACACATATGTAGATACTGGAGATAAAACATATACACTCTGTAGAACCGCAAGTGATGAAGAGAGAAAAGACTGGGTAAGACTACTCCAAGATCAAGATATCGCAGATCCTATATATTTCTATGCTGATTGATCTATTTTCATCGCTCCAGATATACGAACTACAGAAGCTTGAGTTGATAGACTAAGAATAACAGGTGTGAGGAGTCTTGCAAGTGGAGGATGGACAACTGCAACAACTGAAACAGACATAAGACTCCCTATATTTATGTTTGATGTACTTTTCTACTGACTCAAGTGGAAATCTAGTGAATTCAAATCTCGTGACACTGATGTTATCAATAATGACTTCGTATTCTATCGAAATGAGCTCACTAGAGCTGTTAAGAAGATGAATATAGAGCAGAGTGAGTCAATGGAAAAAACACATCGCCTTGACCCTATAATAAACGAATAACTATGGAATGATCTATAACAATCGAATCATTTACTGGATGACTATCAAACGATAAGAATGCCTGACAAAAAGGGGCATTCTTTGATTGTGGGAATATAGATATCCGTAAGAACATGGCATATGCACAGCTATCAAGAGGAGTAACCGAAATAAATACCTCTACATGATTCAATTCCAAAGTAAATGTTATTACACTTACTAATTACAACTGAACTCCTGGAATAAATAATGAGATAAATACATTTCATAATGACGGAACTGTTCGTGATCTCATCACATGAGAACTATGGGAAACTTGTAATAGTTCACTGGCAAGTGATGATGATATAATTCTAAACGTAGTTCATGACGGAACAAATAATTGGATTATATCACAAACGTATATATATAGCTTTACAAATGCAGTAAAATTAGAGATATTAGCAACTAATACGTTCGCTTCTGGATGGACTGGTACAAATTGGAGTTTTGCAAGTGGTGCATTACATACAACCTGATCTACGGTGGCATTAACTCAATCAAGCCCACTCGTAACAGTAGTCTGACAGAGATATCATATTATTTGTGATCTCTGACTCTCTTTTGCTTGATCGTGTACAGTTTCTATTGGTGGTGCGACAAGTTCGAACCTCACTATAGGGAGAAATGATGTATATTTGGTAGCGACAACAACAGCAGGTATCTCATTCACTCCGAGTTCTACTTTTGACGGTACGATATCATATGTTCGTGTGGATCGTGTATCTGAGCTAACAAGTTCAGACAATACATGAGTGAAATTCAGATTCACTAGAACTATTACAGGGCAAACATATGCTCCAGCTATCGTATGGAACAATGCAGATATAATTTATTGAGCTTGAACAAGTGTTGCGAGAATAAACAAAGATGGTACTCATATGGAGTATTCTTCTTCTCTTGAGCAATCTGTCATAGGTGGATTGGCTTGAACAGTACGATCCATAACACAAGTAGGAAATAATATATACGTTTGGTGCAATTGAGGCGGATCTACTATACTCTATATCTGGGATGGTATAACAAGTCGACCAAGTGAAAAGATCGTAATAGCAGATAAGCCAGTTGTAAACTGTGCAATATTGAACAATGAGCACTATTGGTGGACTCAAAAAGGTATTAAATGACAGAAATACGTATTTCAGGGTGCATGATATCAAAATAATCCAATAGTGAAATCAGACGTACCTCGTGATCCTACAGCAGTATCATCATATGCAACAGGTAAAATACAAACATATGAACAAGATAGGCTTGCTATATACGGAGAGAATACGAATGCGATAGAGACATTCTGAGATATTGTATACTTGCCTTGATATGGTAAAATATTCGGATTTGGTAAATATTACCCAACTAACCCTATCGCTTTTGATAAATCATATGTATTCAATGGTACAGAGTGTACTTCTATGTTTACCTCTAGCACTGCATGATCTCTATCATGAATAGCTGATTACAGTCATTATATGCTCATAGCATATGAAAGGAGCGGATCATACTATCTTGGTAGAATAAATATGAGAGACTGGGAGGATGAATATGCATCACAAGGATTTGTGGACTCAATAGAATATATGTCTAGCTCTACAGACGTAGAAAATGAATGAAAAAAATATACTATCCGTTTCCAACTCCCACATTCTAGCACAAGTATAAAAGTGTATAAAAATGTAAATCAAGCTTGATTTGTACTTCACAAGACAATCAACACGACAGACTATGGAACATGATTCAATGTTGCAGAAGTAGCAGATAGTGGAACATGGGACACTCTTCAATGGAGATTCGAACTCATAACAACAAATACAGCATATTCTCCTCGTCTCTATATCGGATTCAAGTCAAAATTCTCTATTAACGAAAAGAAGTAATGAAAGAATTAGAAATAATAGCAATCTCACTCGATAATCCTTCTCTCGATCTACCAGATACGAGTTATGGATTGTCTAATGAGCCATTGAGTGATAGTCAATTAAAAATAGGTACTAATAGGGATATTTATCGTTCTCAAGTCTTCGCACTTGATATATTTGGATCTTCTGGAACTGGAGATAATACGTATCGGGATATTCTATCTAAATATATGTGAGAGAATAAGAAAGGTGCTAAAGCTATGGTCGCACCTATTATATCTTGACTTGGTAACATAACATATTCAGCAACTCTCAACTACTCAACTGATTACTTTGGTAGTTATGTTATACTAGTTCCTCCTACTGGAGTGGTAGAAATACACACAATATTCTACGCAAGTACTGAATCAGTACGAATATGAGCAACATGAAGTACTAGATATCTCAAATGAAGCTCAAAAGACATGAATAATACAAATAATCATATCATACTAATAAATAACTGAACAACGCATAATAAAATAACTATAAAATATGCTACTTCTGCATCAGATGTACCTAGATTCTGAATATTTATGAAAGTTATTTATTAGCTTGATAATGAGATAAATTCTCATATAATAAAATAAAAAACTATGCTAGACTACGAAAAATACATCAAATCCATTGCAAAATCACTTGAACAAATCGCAAGTGTTCTTTCTGAGGAAAATAAACGAGAAAAAGAGGAAATGAAAAAGGATAAAGAAGAAATAGAAGGTGCAATAAATGAGATACTAGAATATATTGATAAGAACCCAGAAGCAACAAAAGAAGAAATTACTTCATCACTCTCTGAATAATGGCAACAATACAAGAAATAATCGCAAAAAGGCAGTCAATGTGACCTAATGCAACTAATGTAGAAGCACGACAGGCACTTATGGCAACTCCTGCTGTAGCAACAACGACTCCTGTTACACCTACTCCGACAGTAGCACCAATTACAAATCAAGAAGTACAACAAGGAGTCAATGCGGTATGAGGTACTGCTGAACAAAGACGTCAGACAAGAACTGGAATAACTGAATGACAGACCATCGCACCACCTCCAGTTGCAACATCAGTAGCACCTGTTGCTCCTATTACACCTACAAATCCAGTTGTGCAGAATGTAAGTACAACTCCTACTACAACTGATGCAACTCCTTGAATAACTTCAACAACTTTCCAACAAGCACAAGCAGAATCAGAAAAGATAAAGGCCCAAAATGAAGCTCAAATGAAGCTCAACACTCAACAGGCAGATCTAAAGGCACAAGAGAGACAGCAAGTAGCTCAGGAAACAGCACGAGCAAATACACCAATAAATCAAAAAGACGTATTAAATGCTCTCGTAAGCGGAGTATCAGTTGCACCACAAAACACAAGTGCATATCGTAATGCTCAAATGCAATACAAAAC
>OFRE01000480.1_pt1 | contig 10712 bp, 24 predicted proteins | sample 1543061 | NCBI WGS metagenome assembly OFRE01 (sample SAMN07774218, study PRJEB24372) | wastewater metagenome | isolation source: Exp Tend NO 50WW | collected 2016-02
GACCACCATCGGCGGCTCGCTCGACCTCAGTGGCTGCGACCTCTCCGGCGTCACCCTGCCGACCACCATCGGCGGCTGGCTCTACCTCAGGGGCGCCAAGAATCCAGATCCATCGCAGTGGTGGAGCCAACAAGGCGAGGCGATGAAACGTCACTGTATCGCGATCAGTGACTACGCGTTGATCCAGACCGACACCGATACGTTCATCGCCGGATGCCGCAATTTCACCCGGAAGCAAGCGCTGGCCCATTGGAGGAAACCACGCTCCGATAACGCCGAACGCGCGAAGCTGTTTCTTTCCTCCATCGAGGTATCTTCAGCATGACCATCATCCGCACAACGCGCTTCGACAGCACCCGCGAACTCCGGGCAAAGAACGTCCGCGAATATGACGATGGCCTGCGCGAACTGAACGCGCCGCCGCCTGATATGGCACAGATGCGGCAGACGCGCGGCCCCGACTGCATCGATGAAGACGTGCGTTTCATCATGCGCGGCCTGGCGGCTGGCTTGATCGTCTGCCTGATCGCGCTGATCATCAAGAAGGGCCCGGTCATCGCGCAGGCATGGGCCGCATGGGGGGCGACATGGTGAGGCCCGACATGGAACAGCGCCCCGAGACAGCTGGTCGCATGGCCGACGAGGACCGGGCCTATACCGCGCGGATGCTGGGCGGGTGCGGCTGGATTGGGCTGGCTGCGCTTGCCATTGGCTTTGTCCTGACAGGCTGGAAGTTCTGGCCCGCTGTTGAAGCGGCTTTGGGAGTGGTGAGATGACGATTAAAATGCACAAGGCCATGATTCAGGGCAGCGACGAATGGTTGGCCGCGCGGTGTGGCCTTCTGACCGCTTCCGAAATGCGACTGATCCTCACGCCGACGCTCAAGACGGCGAACAATGACAAGGCCCGCGCCCATGTCTTCGAACTGCTGTTTCAGCGCATGACGGGATACGTCGAGCCTCAATATGTGTCTGATGCGATGCTAAGAGGCCAGGAAGACGAGATTTATGCGCGTGCCGCCTATTCTGAGCATTTTGCCCCGGTCGCAGAGGTTGGATTCATAACCAACGCCCAATGGGGTTTTACGCTCGGTTATTCTCCCGATGGATGCATCGGTGAGGATGGGCTCGTTGAGATCAAGTCCCGCTGCGGCAAGTATCAGGTGCAGACGATTGCAGAGGATGCGGTGCCGGATGAATACATGATCCAGCTTCAAACTGGCCTACTCGTCAGCGGGCGCAAGTGGATCGACTTCATCAGCTATTGCGGTGGCCTCCCCATGTTTGTGAAGCGTGTCGAGCCTGATCCAGACATTCAGGAAGCAATCGTTACGGCCGCAATCGCTTTCGAAGAGCGCGTTGCCGAAATGGAGCTCGAATATCGCTCCACACTCATCAAAATGCGCAAGGTCATCGAGACCGAACGGCGCTCTGATATGGAGATCATAATCTAATGAACGACACGGTAGACATGGCCCAGTTCACTGAGGCCAAGAGCGATCAGCTTAACGCTGATGATTTGATCGGTGTCAGCAAGACCATCACTATCACGAAGGTGACGGGCAAGGACGGCGACCAGCCTATATCGATCTATTACGAAGGCGACAACGGAAAGCCGTTCAAGCCATGTAAGACGATCCGGCGCGTCCTGATGGGCGTGTGGGGCCGCTATGCCAATGACTATATTGGTCGGTCGATGACCCTCTATCGCGATGACAACGTGACATTCGGCGGTCTTGAGGTCGGCGGCATTCGCATCAGCCACATGACCAATATCGACAAGGAAACCATCATCGTCGTCAACAAATCGAAGGGTAAAAAGGTCGGCATGAAGATTTTGCCGCTGGTGGAGCAATCCGCACCGAAGGCGCTCACAATCGACGACGCCCGCGCTGCCATCGCTAGTTCAGCCTCGCTCGACGACTTGAAAAAGGCATGGTCTGCAAAGGCAATGGCCCCGTTCCGCGACGAGTTGCAGGAGGCATTGGACGCTCGCAAAGCGCAATTATCATTCGCGTCAGAAGTCACCGAAGCCGAGCTGCCATCAATCTCGGATTGGGGCTATCGGCTCGAGCAGGCCGAAGTCATCGCCGACGTGCTTTCGGTCGAAAGAGAGTTCAAGTCCGCGAAGGCTCTGCCCGAAGACGATGCGCGAAACGTCGGCAACTGGATTGCGACGGCGAAGGCGAGGTTCGGGAAGTGAAGCCCGCTCTCCGATCCGTCAAGCCCGATGAAACACCGACGCCCGCGCAGTCATGGCTATCGCTGTCCGCAGAGATACGCATGTGCGAGCAAAGGTTGTTCCGCCTGCAATCCGAGCGCCGGTCATTGAAGCCGGAAATCATGCGCGGGATGCGCAAATGGGGACTGTCAGACGAACTGGTGACAGCGGAACTGGAGCGGTCATGACTTTTCGGGGTGTCTCTTTCCTCCCACCCCGGAGCGTCGGCCGCGCGGCGACAGGGGGCTTGATCACCTCCACGCGGCAAGTTTTCACACCGGGCGGCGGGGCGGCTAATAATCGCTCCGCCGATGGTGGGCGGTAGTGGAACACCAGCCGATCCAGACCGTGCGCGCCTACCCGCCTCGCCTCATGGGCGTGGAGGATGCTGCATACTATGTCGGGATCAGCCCCACATATCTGCGCCAACACGGCCCAGCTCCGAAACATCTGGGCAAACGCCGCCTTTATGACCGCAACGATCTGGACCGATGGGCCGACAGACTCAACGGCCAACCCCTTGATGATGTAGAAGATCAAGCCGAAGCTAAGGACGTCGAACGGCGATTCTTGGAGAACAGGCGTGGTCATGGCTGAAATGCGCTTCACATATCTGTCGAAGGGCCGCTACTGGCGTTTCCGGCGTGGAAAGATGGATTGCCCCCTGCCTGGGAGTCCCGGCGATCCGGCCTTCCATGTGCGCTATGCAGAACTGCTTGCCTTGTCTGAAGCAAAGGCCGAGGCGCCGGCTGCTGACAGCTTTTCATCGCTGATCGCGCGTTACCGCAAGAGCCCCGAGTTTCGTTCGCTCTCCGATTCGACGCAACTTGACTATGACCGGACGCTTGACCTGATCCGCGAAGAGATGGGCAGCGAGCCTTTTCGACATACAACCCGCGCGATGATCAAGGCGGTGCAGTCTGACTATGCCGCGACTCCGCGCAAGGCCCACAAGATCAAGCAGATGATATCGAGCCTCTACGCCTGGGCCGACGAATACGAACTGGTCAAACCCGGCTTCAACCCGGCGAAGGACATAAAGCGGCCAAAGACCAAGGGCGGGGTCAACGAAATCGTCGTCTGGTCTGATTTCGAGATTGCCGCCTATATCAAGGCTGCGCCCGAACACGCCCTGACGCCGGTCCTGATCGCGCTCTACACCGGGCAGCGTCGCGAGGACATTGTGGCGATGACGTGGAAGCAGTTCCAGGGCGACATTATCCGCGTGCGGCAGTCCAAGACGAAGACGATGCTCGATATAGCCTGTCACCCTGTCCTGCGCGCCCATTTGGCGGGCCTCAAGCGGCGAGGCGTCCAAATCTGCACCAACGCGAAGGGATTGCCCTATGCGACTGCCAACGCGCTCTCAGGGGCCGTCAGGCGGGTTGTCGAGGGCTGCGATGACATGCCTGACAATCGCTCGATGCACGGCCTGAAATATGCCGCCGGTTCGATGATGGAAGAGGCGGGCTGCACGATCGGGGAAATCCAGTCAGTGCTTGGCAACCGGACCTATCAGATGGCGGTCAAATACTCGACGCAAAGGCTTCGGGCCAAACAGGCGATGAGCAAGATGGAGGCTGCAAGCAAATGATCAGACTGCGCACTTTTTGGATGACACTGCGCACTTTCCCGGCTAGGGGCGCGAAACCCGCAGAAATGCGCCGTTGGCCCGATGGCGGAGTGGTTACGCAGAGGACTGCAAATCCTCAAGCGCGCGGCTTTAATCCTGACATCTCCGCAATTCCAGACCTGTTTTGGCCTCACGGTTTTCTGCGGGGTTCACTGGGTGACTGCGCACTTTTTCCCTCCCCCACCCTCCAGCGCGCGGGGGTGAGATGACCCAAGCATATCCCCTGCAATGGCCTGCTGGATGGCCGCGCTCAAGGGCAACGAAAAGCGCGTCATTCGGAAAAAAGCAATGGGACTCGTCCTATAAGTGGCAGAGCCATAAGGAGTTGACCGTTGCCGACGCTCGCCAGCGGTTGGCAGACGAACTTGACCGGCTCAATGCTCGCTATGTCACGCTCTCGACCAACATGGAATTGCGGCTAGACGGGCAACCTCGTTCAGATCGTCGCGATCCTGATGACGTTGGCGTTGCCGTCTATTTCCAGTTGAACGGCAAGCAAACTGTTCTGGCCTGCGACAAGTGGAACCGCGTGGCTGATAATATCGCCGCCATCGCAAAGCATATCGAGGCTCTGCGCGGGATGGACCGTTGGGGCGTCGGAACGGCTGCACAGGCGTTCGCGGGCTATCAGGCCCTACCAGCACCAGAACAATGGTGGCAGGTCCTTGGCGTATCATCTGGGGCCACGAAGGAGCAGATCAACGCGGCTTATCGCGCGCTCGCCATGAAGGCGCATAGCGACACTGGCGGTTCTGACGCTGAAATGGCGCGGCTGAATGTGGCTCGCGATCAGGGGTTGGCCGCATGACTAGCCCCCGCCCCTCGCTCGCTGGCAACCTCAATGAACTGGCTGCGAAAGTGGATCGTCAGCAGATAAAGGCGCTGTCCATCCTACAGCCCTATCCGCACCACATATTTCATGATGGTAAAGACGTGGAAAATCGAGACTGGCCAACGAAAGGCCGGGGCTGGTTTATCATTCATGCTGGCAAATCAACGCGCGAACTGGACAGGGAAGACGAGAACGAAATGGCGATGCCACGCGGCGGTTTCGTCGGCATGGCGCGGATCGTCGATTGCGTGACTACAATGGACAGCAAGTGGTTTTACGGGCGCTTTGGTTTTGTGCTTCGTGATGCGTTCCCGATTCCGCTCATTCCATACAAGGGCCAGTTATCATTTTTCACGCCGGATGCGGAAGCCTGCCAGCAAATCGCCACGGCGATCCGCGATCACGCCAAGGTGTTCGCATGACCTCGCTCGCTGGCATGGAGGATGGGCTGTGAAGGCCGCGACCTGCTTCTCCGGCATCGGTGCGCCTGAAATGGGCGCGCCGCAATACGACTGGCTATGGCACGCAGAGATTGAGCCGTTCCCGTCCGCCGTCATGGTCACGCGGCATCCCGAAAGCGTGAACCTTGGCAACGTGCTTGCCGATGATTTCATCGAGCGCGCCAAGGCTATGGGGTCGCTCGACCTGTTGGCTGGCGGGCCTCCATGCCAAGCCTTTTCTGTTGCCGGCAATCGCGGCGGGATGACCGATTCGCGCGGCAATCTCACTCTGAGATGGGTTCAAATTCAACATGCAATTCAACCTCGAAATGCCATCACCGAAAATGTCCCCGGATGGCTCTCCATGCCCGACAACGCTTTCGGGTGCTTCCTGGGCGCGCTTGTCGGAGCAGATGATGCCCTGTGTTCGCCACTCGACGGCAAATGGCCAGGTGTCGGTATGGCTTCCGGGCCAAGGGCACGGGTCGCATGGCGGATTCTCGACGCTCAATATTTCGGAGTGGCCCAACAACGCCGCCGTGTGTTCGTTGTCGCAGATTTTGGAAACGGGGCCGATCCCGCGGAAATACTATTTGAGCGCCAAGGCGTGCTCGGGAATCCTGCGCCGCGCCGAGAAACGGGGCAAAGACCTGCCCCCACTCTTGCAGCGCGCACTAAAGGCGGTGGCGGACTTGGAACCGACTTCGATTGTGACGGCGGGCTCGTCTGCCTCGCTCACGGACAGGGGGGCGCTGAAGTAGGCCAGGATCGTTCGCCGAGGCTGAACTGCAACCATGAACAGCCGATCATTGCTCACTCGCTTCGCGCGGAAGGCTTCGACGGGAGCGAGGATGGCACGGGGCGCGGGACGCCTTTGGTGCCCGTAGCTTACCGGACTTCGGGCAATTGCGGCGCTTGGGAGACTGGCGACAAGACGGAGGCGCTGAGGCAATCGACCGACCCAAATGCGCATGTGGTCGCTCACGCAATCCAAGCCGGAGCCTTGCGCGAAAACCCGTCGAGCGGCCCCGATGGCATCGGCGTGCAGAGCGACCTTGCCTATACGATCGAGGCGCGGGCAGAGGTTCAGGCGGTGGCTTTCAACATCACGCCATCGAACAGCAACAAGGATTACAACGCGCGGCAATCTGAACGTGCGCAGGCGATCACGGCAGGAGGCGGTGTGCCGAGCGCAAGGGGCGGCGATGTTGTGGTCTTCGCCCAAAACCAGCGCGACGAGCTCAGAACGATGGACATTGCAGGCGCGCTCGCGGCCGAGCCGGGCATGAAGCAACAGACCTATGTGAACGACGCATGGGCAGTCCGTCGCCTCACCCCCGTTGAGTGCGCCAGATTACAGGGCTTTCCCGACGATTACTGCAACATCACCTATCGCGGCAAACCGGCAGCCGATGGGAACATTTACAAGGCGCTTGGCAATTCATGGGCCGTTCCTGTTGGCGCGTGGATTATCAACCGGATCAGCAACTCAACCAGGAGCAACGAGCATGACGTGTGAAGCACCGACCGACCCTATGGAGCGACTGATCTATGATGCCTTGGTTGACCGCAATCTGGAGTTTCAAATGGATTACGACGGGCAAAATCCCTCTGGGCTCGATTTTCGCCTCTGCAATGGCGTCGAGATCGAAGTGAAGCAATTTCACAGCGACCGCATCGCCGAACAGATGGGCCGCGTTGATAATGTGATTGTTGCGCAGGGAGAAAAGGCCGTTCGGATGCTCGCCGACCTTATTCGGGGCGAACACAGCCCGCGCGAAGGAGAATGACGATGGAGAGATTCGTCTATAAACGCGGCCAAGGCGCAAAGCGCAGGGTGATGCACCTCGCCGGTTACGACAGGCTGGGAGAGTATGCAGGGCCTCTTTGCAGAACGACGATGCCACTCGACACGTCCTGCAATCTGCCGCTTGGCCAACCCACCTGCAAACGGTGCAGCAAAGTCGAACAGGAGCTTTCACGATGACCATATCCACCCCACGCTTCTGCATAACGATTTCCGAATTAAACAAGCTCAAGCCATGCTCAGAAACCGGCAGGCGCGTTCGCAAGGCCCTTCGCGCGCTCGATCCAGACAAGGCGAAATGCTTTTCGGCGGCGGACGCCCGCGCGGTTGGCTGCACCTATGATGACATTATCTGGGTCGCGTCTGCTATCGCCATGACGGACGATGATGTTGCACGACGCCTGACTGGTTTCTTGAACGACAACGCCAAACGCGTGTTGCACATTTTCGAGGAAGATGCTCCCGATGACATGCGCGTGCGCCAGTGCATTCAAGCGACCGACGACTGGCTGGCAGGAAAGATAACCGAGGATCAATGGCGAGAGGCCGCTTGGGGCGCTAGGGACGCTTGGGTCGCTAGGGCCGCTTGGGCCGTTGAATTTAACACCTGGCAGTTTGACCGGCTGATCGAATGGCTCGCACCCGAAGCGCCGGAGCCATTGCCTATGCCCGCTCAACCGAAAAGGATTGCAGCATGACCATATCCACCCCACGCGAAGCACTAGAGGCAGCGGCGAAAGTGGTTCACGAGCATGTGGGAAATCCACTCACAGCCGACCGTGTTGCGACGGCAATCCGCGCCATCCCCGTTGCCGAGCCGCTGACATCCAAACTGGTCGAGGCTTTGCGGGAAGCGCGCGGCGCACTTCACCATCACTTTGTCGAATGGGATGGAGAACCAGAAGATGCGGTGCCACTTCAATTGGCCAGATCGCAATGCGATGCAGCCCTCGCGGCGGCAGAAGGGAGAGGGTGATATGACATTCACTTGGCAACAACTGCGGAAGTTCGCCTACTTTCTGGCCAAGGCGCGGCTGTGGAAAACGAGCGTTCAAATGCGCTGTCTGTGCGTCTTTCCAAGGCGCGGATCACGCTGGCTATGGAATTGGCTGCGTAAGCGACAAGTTCCCGACAAGCGGCATCACGCGCCATGCTGCCCCGCAAATCGCTGGTCTAATATGGCCTATGTGATCGCGCCCTGCACTTGTGGAGCAAAGGAACCCTCCCAATGACTGAGCAAATCATGGAGAAGAATGATGTCGAATAAGACACTGACAGCCTTCACACCAGCCCAATACGAAGGCGCTTACCCGCCCTATTTCAATGTGTGTCTGCGCGGTCAAGACGTGGTGATTACCGTTCGCGGGCCATGCAAGGGCGGCAAATGCGGTGAGACGACTTCTATGAAAATGACGCCATCACAATTCGCCATGTGCCTCGTTGAGATCGAAGCGGAGTTGCAATCATGACCCACGATGAACTGATCGAAGAATGCGCGCGGGGCTTAATGCTCCGTCGCGTAGGAACTGTTACGCATACTAGCAGAGCGGTAGGACGTGAGGCGGTTGAAGATGTTAGAGCCATCCTCGCCACCGTCCGCAAGGTGTTGAGCGAGACGGAGATGCAACAGAAGCTGGTCAATGTCGGAGTAGGGGCAATACTTACGAGCAAAGATCGGCCTGCAATTATCAGCCAGCACGAAGCACTGAAAATCGCGCTGCCCGCCATGCTCGCTGCGTCACCGCTTGGGGAGATCGAAGGATGAGCCCCGAACTCGAAGCCGCACTCGCTCGCGCCCGTAAGCACGTTATGACGCCAGAGGAACGCTTCGAGCAACGCGTTTCCTTTGTTTTTGGCCAGCAAGATTATGACGATCCGAACCCTAGAACAAAAGACCAAATCCGCCAGCGGCTTATTGAATTGCACGGCTATCCACACAGAAAGGCCAAGCCATGACCCCCGCCGACCTTGAAGCCCTTGCGGATCGCGTGGAAGCGTTGAGCGGGCCGGATCGTGAATTGGACGCGGCTATATTCAAGGCTATCGGCGCACCAGTGCCGTTTCAGTTTATGAACAAGGTAGTCGCGCTATCGTGGGATGCGCGGGAAAATTGCTACTTTGCGCCCATTGGTGACATGCGCGTTCGATATGAAGTCCCGGCCTATTCCGCCTCACTCGACGCCGCGATGACGCTTGTGCCGAATAACTGCGGCTTTGTGCTGCACAACCCGGTAGGAAAGAAGCCAAGCGTCGCTCTCCAGTTCGGGGATGAAGGTTTTCCCTCCCCAAAAACCGTTGATGGATGGGGCGACTACTCAAGCGGCGCAACCCCCGCGCTGGCACTCACAGCAGCCTGTCTCCGCGCACTGGCAAAGGACAAGCAGGATGGATGACGCAGCACTCAAGATGGCGCGGGAAGTGGCGAAGCCGCTCTTGGTAGCAGGATATGGTTACTTAGACACATGGGTTGACGAAGGCGGCTGCGATCAGTCTCGCGAAGTCCAATCCGCCCTCGCCATGCACGCCAGGATGCAGGACGAGATAACCGCTCTGAAAACGCGGCTCGAAATCGCAGACGGCTGGTCGGAAGATGCAGACGGCATCGCATGTCGTAACGATACCATAGCGTTGCAGGATGCACGCATAGCCCGTATGCAGGCCGAAGTGGAGCGGAAGGATGCGCTTTTGAGGGATGCGCTTGATGCGCAACGCGGAGCTATGGGCATGTTTGCGCTGTTCAATGACGACGAAAACGAAAGCCATTGGCCACGATGGGTGAAAAAGGCAGAAGCGTCTATCGCCGCCATCAACAAGGAACTAGGACAATGAGCGAACTGAAACCGGGCCTCGCTGAAACCGTCGCGCGGCTGCGGGAGTTGATGGCGGCTGCAACAGACGGGCCGTGGAAACACTCGCCGTGGCACATTGAGGAAGGAGAACCCGCAATCCGCGCGCCTGAGGGCTGGATCATCGCCAATCTGTCGAGTGACGCCAACGTCGCCCTCATCGTCGAAGCGATCAACGCCCTGCCCGCTTTGCTCGATGTCGTGGAGGGGAAGTGACATGCCCTCTTCCCGAATCGCCCAACCCCGATCATGATACCGGAATGAACACTGTCAGGGTGAAACGAATATCAGCGGAAGCGGAGCACCGCATCATCGCTGGCGAAAGCTGGCTGGCCGTCTGGTGTGTCGAGACCGGAACGACGCTTCCAGCCATCGCGCGCGCGACCGGCATATCGCTGCAACGCCTGAACGCGCTCGCAGCCGAGGATGATGGCCCAACGGAGACCGAATGGCCGCTGATCGCAGAAGCCTTGGGGGCGAGCGTTGGGGCTATCCAGGCCGTGCAGGACTGATGCCGCGGCGGGGCATCGATGAGTTGCTGGCGCAAATCCGCGCCAAGGGCATTGAGGCCAGCTGCCGGGCGCGACAAGAAGGCGGTCAGTGGGAAGCGGAATGCCGCACGCAGGTACCCAAGGGTGAATGCCCAATGTTCGCGGGCACGGGGGCAACCGAGGAAGCGGCTGCGCTAGGCGCCGTCAGGATGGCCCATTTCTACCATGTCGATCGCGGCAACGGTAAGGGCTGGGCTAAGCCTTAGTACGCGGACGTTAGGGGTATGTAGTCAGGCGCATCAAGCCGGAGATCGCCTTTCAGGAGAAAGCCAAACCCCGAACAGCAAAACGCTGTTTCGGGGATTTTCTATGATGAAAGTCGAAGTTCTGACAATCCGCAAGTATAGGATAGGTGTCAGGACTATAAAAAGTGGTTTCGCACA
>OFRE01000481.1_pt1 | contig 10706 bp, 22 predicted proteins | sample 1543061 | NCBI WGS metagenome assembly OFRE01 (sample SAMN07774218, study PRJEB24372) | wastewater metagenome | isolation source: Exp Tend NO 50WW | collected 2016-02
CAAATGCTATGAAATGGGATTCAACCCACGAAGAGAGAGTTTTATTTGCTAAATGGGTGTTGTCTTTAGAAGGGGGTGAATTGCCTTGCTAGTCAAATGTGACGTAAAGGGTCTCTGAAGTAGTTTGTGCCGCCTACTTAAGTCAAGATAAGGTGCTATATAAAGAATTAAATGATGGTATTGATATTCATGGAGAGAACCAGAAGATATTTGGTTTTGAAGAACGTGTAACAGCTAAGATATTTAAGTTTAAACTCTTATATGGGGCTATGGAATATGGGTTTGCTAACGATCCTGACATGAATTTCATCTCTACTAATGTTAATTACTGGAAGAAAATCATTGACAAGTATTACAGCAAGTATACAGGCATTGCTGCTTGGCATGAGAAAATCATCAGGGAAGTGTCTAAAACCTCTCGCCTAGAGATGTTTACAGGTAGGACATACGAATGGGACTTAATGAAATTTGGAAGCTTTAAAGTGCCCACCACACAGGTTAAGAATTGGCCCGTGCAAGGCGTAGGAGCAGACGTTGTATCAATTGCAAGGGTGTCATTACACAGGAGATTTAAGAATGCTGATATTAGAGGTTGTTTGGTTTCTACTGTGCATGATGACATTACGGCAGATGTTCATGAAAAAGATGTTGACAAAATGGTGGATTTATATCATAATGTATTTGCTGACTTACCGAGCAACATCTCTCGTATTTTCGGGGTACAATGGGATCTTAGAACTAGCGTAGAAGTTTTAGTCGGTCATAACATGTTGGAAATGGAGGAACACAAATGGACATAACTGATGAAATGAGAATGAAATTTTTAATGAAGGATGTTGTGGACTATTTCAAAGTTCCTAATGATAGATTTGAGTATGCAAGGGGAGTGTGTATGGAGGATGGTCGTATTTATGTAACAGAAGCAGATGAACTAGAAGGGTTTCGTAGGATGGTAGATGCAGCAATGGTAGCTCATGGATTTATTAACAAGTAATGTTACATCAAGGAGAAGATATGAAAGTAAAGCGCACTAAGAATGGTAATATAAAGATAGTGATGTCAGAAGAAGCTGCATGGTTGTTTCGAGATGTAATTGGTAGGGTTTCAATAAGAGATATGGAAGAGAAATACAGCACACCTGCACGTTGGTGTGCAGCCGAGTGTACATGGAATAAATTAGATAATTTACTGCGAGAAGGAAATAAATAATGGCACAAATTAATGGTACAGTGGTGGCAGTAGAGATAGATGTTCCAGTTAAAAAGAATGGCGGTGGAACATATCAAGGATGGTCTCTTGTGTATAAAGACAATACAGGTGAAATTAAAACCATGTCTAAGCACATGAATAGTTTGAAATATGCACAGCCGCTAAAGAATGGATTGGAGAGCTTGAAAGCAGGAGATGCTTTCACATTAGAACAAGAGAAGGAAGGAGATTTCTGGAATCCTAAGAGCATATATAAGAGCACAGGGGGTCATATTAAGGACGATGGTACTGTAGGGCTAGGTGCTAAGTCTGCCCCTGCTAAACCGGCTTACACAGCCCCTAGTAGTTCTACATACAGCACAGTGGAAGAAAGAGCACAGACACAGAAATACATAGTGCGTCAGAGCAGCATTACAGCAGCATTGAAGATGATGGAATTAAATAAAGTTAAAGATGTTACTATTGATTCTGTTTTGGCATTAGCTGGTAATTTTGAAGGTTATGTAATGGATAGGATACCTAAGAATCTAAAACAGGTAGCAGAAGATTTTTCCGATTTAGACAGTGATACTCCTTTCTGATGTACGTGCAAACTAAATGGGATATAAATGATGTTGTGCTCTCCCCTCTTAATGGGGAAGAGAACAAGATAGAAACTGTGGAAGTGCGTAACGGGGATGGTAGGATGTGTGTAGCCTATCAATTACTAGGCGATGAGAATTGGTATTCAGAAGCTTATTTGGAGAGTGTAAATAATGGACATTAAATATAATGTGGGTGAGCCTGTAGCTGTCTATGCTTGGGTTGCTTCGGTCAATACCTCAGCAGAAGGTCAGGTCACATACGATTTAGAAGTACGAGATGTTCAAGGAGACATCATTTACATTGATGATGTCACTGAAGAAGATTTAACCACTGTATTTTAATAATAAGGAAAACTATGCAAAAGTACACAGAAGTAGTTACACAAATTAATCCAATGGACACAGCCCCTACATGGGGGTATTACGATGGGGATGTAGAAACAACAGAATTATTTTATCGTTGGTGGGGAGAGACGGAAATTAATAGTGTTATTGGATATTATGATAGACCTGATAATGTATGGAGAGACCATTATACTGGACTAGAACTATGTGATGTGGAGCTACTTGGATGGCTACCAACACGAGATTATGTTAGCCTTACTGGACAGTGATACACCTGTCTATGATGTAGCTTTGTCTGCTGAGAATGTTGAATTTGCTTATGCTAGACAACGTTTAGATGTACGTATAAACAACATCATCTCAGCTAGTGGTGCTTCACATTACAAACTGTTTGTTTCAGGGGAGGGAAATTTTCGTAAGGAAATTTGCCCCTTATACAAAGCTAATAGGACACAGCCTTCTCCTAAATGGAGAGAACCATTACGGAAGTATTTAATAGAAGAATGGGGTGCTATAGAGTGTAATGGCTATGAAGCAGACGACCATTGTGGAATATCACAGGCTACAGATGGAAGCACTATTATCTGTGGAATAGACAAAGACCTATTACAAATACCAGGGAAACATTATCAATGGCCTATTGTACGGAAGGGAGAAATTGTACGTCCAGGGAGATTTTGGGAGGTATCGGAGGAACAGGGGTGGAGAGCATTATTCACCCAAGCCCTTACAGGGGATGTGTCTGATAACATTAAGGGGCTACATAGAGTAGGTGCTGTAAAAGCTGCTGTAGCTCTTTCTGAGGCCACTACAGAGGAAGATATGTATTCTATCTGTAAAGAGATGTATGGAGAAGAGCAGGAGCGTTACGCGACTAATCTTGACCTGCTGTACATCTGGAGAAGTTTAGGGATAACATATACAACAAGGAGAGAAATGAATGGAATTTGAAACATTCCCTAAGATTAATAGGCTTAAACGAGAATGTGTAATAACAGAAAAACTTGATGGCACTAATGCTCAAATAGCAATTACAGAAGATGGTGTTATGTTTGTAGGTAGTCGTAATAGATGGATAACTCCTGAAGATGATAACTATGGATTTGCTAGATGGGCTAGAGACAATCACGAAGAATTACTAACTTTAGGTGTGGGTAGGCATTATGGTGAGTGGTGGGGGCAGGGGATACAACGTAGATATGGTTTAGAAGAGAAACGGTTTTCCTTATTTAATGTACATAGGTGGCAAGAAAATCTACCTAGTTGTTGCTCCTTAGTTCCTGTGTTATATCAAGGAGCTTATGATACTAACATCATAGATCAAGTTATGTTGGATTTAAAAACACAGGGAAGTACAGCCGCTCCAGGCTATATGAATCCCGAAGGTATTGTGGTGTTTCATAGTGCTACTAGGGTGTTAGCGAAGATGACGTTTGAGCATGATGGGACAGGTAAACCAGAATGAAGTCACCCATCAAAGAAGATAAGGTTTGGTATAGGAAGGCTTATGATTCTGGAGGTAATAGGATAAATTTACATCAGAAAATAGTAGAAGATGTGTTAGGTAAGAAATTACCAAAGGGTGCTCAAATACATCACGTTGATGGTAATAAGCATAATAATGACAACACAAACTTAGTGGTGTGTCCTAATCAGCAATACCATCACTTATTACATACAAGACAAAGAGTATTAGATGCAGGGTATAATCCTGATACACATAAATATTGCAGTGATTGTAAAGCTTATGTTGAATTAACTTTATTCTACAAAAACCGATGTTTTGCTTCTGGTTATTCTAATGTATGTAAAGTTTGTAGTAATATTCGTAGGCGAAAATATAAATGAAATCTCCGATTCCATCTTGGACAGATGCTAAATGGAGGGGGTGGATTGTTTCCTTACTACGCAGAGGAACCATGAAATTCCCTCCTAGAAATGAATGTTTAAAGGCAGCTAAGACAGAGAAGAAAATTAATGAAAAGACAGGACGTTTGGCACAACATTATAGATGTGCTGGATGTCTACAGGAGTTTCCAGCTAAAGGGGTGTGTGTGGATCATATACAGCCCGTGATAGATCCTAATGGTTCATTTGTGAATTGGGACACATACATAGAGAGAATGTTCTGTCCTGTGGAGAATCTTCAAATTTTATGCTCGTTATGCCATGATGTTAAAACACAAAAGGAAAAGGATGTCAAAAAGAATTATCGTAATTCCTGATACACAATGTGCTCCAGGGCAGGATTTTACATTCTTGTCTTGGATTGGGAAATACATAGCAGACAAGAAACCCGATGTCATTGTGCAGATAGGTGACTTCGCTGACATGGAAAGCCTTAGTAGCTATGATGTGGGTAAGAAAAGCTTTGAAGGTAGGAGTTACACAGCAGATATAAAAGCAGCACATGAAGCTATGGACTATCTTATGATTCCTATATTAAAGGAGAGGGTGAGACTAGAGAACAACAAAAAGAAACGATGGAATCCTAGAATGGTGCTAACATTGGGCAACCATGAGCATAGAATAGATAGAGCTATTGAGAATGATAGGAAATTGGAAGGACTCATATCAATAGATGATTTAAACTATGAGGAACATTGGGAAGTGTTCCCATTCCTACAACCAGTAGTGATAGAGGGTATATGTTTCTCCCATTACTTGTGTTCTGGTATTATGGGTAGGCCCATTACTACAGCACGAATGCTATTGACAAAGAAGCATATGTCTTGTATAGTTGGTCACCAACAAGGAAGGGATGTAGCTTATTCACACAGGGCAGACGGTAGAGCCATTACAGCTATTATTGCTGGTAGTTGTTATCAACATAACGAGAGCTATCTAAATCATCAAACTAATGAGCATTGGAGAGGGATTTTGTTACTAAATGAAATTGTGGATGGTACGTTTGATGAGTGTTTTGTTAGTTTAAATTACTTAAAAGAGAAGTATTCATGAGAACACAATCATTAACAGTAAGACTAGATGATATGTATTCAATAGACGCTCTGACTAATACACAGGCAGACTTCTTTGAGGGATGGAAAAATAAAGATGTACATGTGTTGCATGGTGTGGCAGGAACAGGAAAGACATTCATTTCTCTCTATAAGGGCCTAGAAGAAGTGTTAGAGATGAAGAGTGTGTACAAGAAGCTCATCATCCTACGTAGTGCTGTAGCAGCTAGGGACATAGGAGCCTTGCCTGGGGATTTGGATGAGAAGGGTGCTGTGTACGAGATGCCCTATTATGATATGTGTGATGTGCTGTTTAAGAAAGACATGGCTTATACACGACTAAAAGAGCAAGGGAAGATACGATTTGCCTTGACATCTTACATCAGAGGTATTACATTTGACAACAGCATAATTGTCGTAGATGAAATACAGAACTTGAATTATCAGGAGTTATACTCCGTAATGACAAGGGTGGGAGAGAATAGTAAGATATTATTCTGTGGAGACTACAGACAAAGTGATTTACGAGATAGTGGTTTACATAAGTTTCTTTCTGTGCTATCATTAATGGATAATGTAAACTTTTTGGAGTTTACCATTAATGACATAGTGAGAAGTGATTTAGTTAGACAATTTATTATTGCAGAGGAAAGTTTCAATGACAACATTAACATGGGTTGAATGGATAAAAGAACAAGAACGTAATGCTGTACCAACACCAGTACCAGAATATGTAGAACTATGTAGAATGGATGTACCACCTATGTATGCAAATGAATCTTTCAAATTTAAAGTGACAGGTAAGAAGGTTATGATAGCTGAAGATGGTAAAGAAGTGAAACGTGTAAAATCTGGTAAGATTAAACCTGGGAGATACTACACTGATGAAGATACACCTGTTCCTTCTTTGTGGGTGCTTCATAAAATGATTATGGGAAGTGATACTAAAGTTTGGAAGGTGAAGAAATAATGTTGACATTAAATGAATTAAAAGAAAAGATGGTGGAAAACTTGTCTGAAATTGATGTTATGGAACTACTGGAAATCTCTGTAGAGGATTTGGTAGAACGATTTGAAGATAGAATTGAAGAACAATATGATTTACTAATTACACAATTGGAGGATGAATACTAAAGTATTCATATACTAGATGGAAGTAACTATAACTCTAACAGACAATGAAGATGGAACCATTAATGTTGTTTCTAATTTTGGAGGTAGCTTGGATGATACCTCCCCTGCTCACAAGACAGCCTACCATATGTTAAGTTCTTTAAAAGAGGTGTTAACCCATGTCTCACCAGAGCCGAAGAAGAGTGTTACTGATGCAGAGGACAAAGAATAATGACATGTCATATGCAAACGCCCACGGAGAGCTTTCTGAGCCACTACAAGGCTCCAGAAGATTTTCGGGACAAACAACTGAAGGTGTTTTGGACAGCAACAGAAATAAAAGTAGAAAAGGACATTCATGACATCCTCACAAATTTTACAGAAGCGGAAAAGCATGGCGTATTTACAACTCTTAAACTTTTCACACACTATGAGGCCAAAGCTGGAGAGGATTATTGGACAGGACGTTACATGCGTATGTTCCCTCGTCACGAGTTTACGAGCATGGCTAGTGTGTTCGGTATGTTTGAACTTGCTGTTCATGCTCCTTTTTATAATAAAATAAACACATTGTTGAATGCACATGATGATGGGTTTTATACGGATTATATAAAGAATGATACTCTTAGACATCGCATGGAGCATATTGATAGTATTATTAACCATCCTAATGATCTTGTGTCTCTGGCAGGTTTTAGTATGGTGGAAGGGGTGATATTATATTCTAATTTTGCTTTCTTAAAACACTTTCAAAGTTTAGGAAAGAACAAGCTTTTGAATGTTGTACGGGGAATCAATTTCTCTGTACGAGATGAGAATATACATGCATTAGCTACAGCATGGAGCTATAAGGAACTATGTAGACAGAAAGGTGTATCATTCGATACACATGAGTATAGGATTCATGGGGTGGCTCATCAGTTGTATGAACACGAATGTCAGATAATAGACATGACATTTGAGAAAGGTGAGATAGAAGGAATAACACCAGACGCTATGAAGCTATTTGTACAGAATAGAATTGATTTGTGCTTAGGTAATTTAGGAATAGCTCCTTTGTTTACTAGTGCTCAGAGCAGTATAGGAGAATGGTTTTACAAAGGAATTAACAATTATTCAATGAATGATTTCTTTACAGGTGGTGGGCGTGAGTATACGAGGGATTGGGATGAGGAGGCTTTTACATGGTGAAATATAGAATTGAAGAGGAACTGCGGCATGGTAAGGTATGGTTTTGGCCTCAAAAGAGTGAGGATGGGGTTTATTGGGCTACCCTTATAGGATGTGGTAATCGTACTTTAGAAGGAGCAAGAAAGAACTTGGAAGAATATAAGAGAAGGACACCTAACAAAGTGTTGAAGCATCATTATGAATAAATACAGCAGTGAAAGGAAGAGGTTGCAAGCTCAAGGGGCTATACCTGAATGGATGACGACACAGGGCTATCAGTTGTTTTGTGACAAATATTTATGGGCTAGTAGTGTTAACCAGCAGTATGGGGAAATTGCTTTAGCAGCAGCTAAGCACCTCAAAGGTACTATATGGGGTGAGAAAGCTTATGAGAAGTTCTTTTATTTATTATGGAATGGATGGTTATCACCTAGCACACCTATATTAGCTAATATGGGAACAAATAGAGGACTACCAGTTTCATGTTCAGGAGGATATATAAATGATAGTATTGATGGATTTTACACAGCTAGACGTGAAACTGCAATCCTTACAAAACACGGCTTCGGTACAAGTGGATACTTGGGCGACATTCGTGCTCGCGGTACAGATATTTCTATAGGAGGAAAGGCAAGTGGGGTACTACCAGTATTTCAAGGATTTACTAGAGACATGCAAGAGGTGTCTCAGGGAAGCACTAGAAGGGGCGCATGGGCCGGATATTTGCCTATTACTCATGCTGATTTTGATGAGCTTTGTGATCTCTTGCACCATAGCCCTGACGACCTCAATGTCGGCTGGAACATTACAGACGATTTTATAACTGCCTTGCAGGCAGGGAATTTAGAAGCTATTCGTCGTTGGCAGAAAGTGCTGAAGGTTAAGATGATTACAGGCAAGGGCTATTTCTTTAAGGTGGATGAAGCTAACAGACATCGCCCCGATTGTTATAAGGAATTAAACCTCGACCTAAAAGCGTCGAATCTTTGTACAGAAATTATGTTACATTCTAGCGAAGAATACACATATACATGTGTTCTTTCTAGTATGAATGTTGCTAAATATGATGAATGGAAAGATACAGATGCTGTGTATTGGGCTACAATATTCCTTGACTGTGTTGCACAAGAGTTTATTGATAAAGCTAAGAACATTCCTGGTTTAGAGAAAGCTGTAGCATTTACAGAGAAAGGTAGAGCATTAGGACTAGGACAATGTGGATTGCACACCTATTTACAGAGCAAGTGGATACCATTTGAAAGCTTAGAAGCTAGATATAAGAGTGATGAAATTGCATCTTCAATTCTTTCAGATGCACAGAAGGCTTCAAATCATATGTATCTTGAACTAGGTGCACCAGAGTGGTGTAATAATAATATGAGAAATACACATCTCATAGCCATTGCTCCAACAAAGAGCACAGCATTGATTATGGGTGGTATTAGTGAAGGGATAAATCCAGATCCTAAAGTTGTATTTAACCAAAATACTTCTGCTGGAGAGGTAGAACGTATTACACCTATATTCTTACAGCTTATGAAAGACAAGGGTGTTTATACAAAGAAGAATATTAAGAGCATAGAAGATGCTTTTGGTAGTTGTCAACATGTAGATTGGCTTACAGAACATGAGAAAGCTGTATTTAAGACAGCCTTTGAAATGGACATGCATGCTATAAACAGAATGGCTTCTAGCAGACAGCGGTATGTAGATCAAGGACAAAGCTTAAATCACTTCTTTGGTAGTGATGCTACAGAGGAATATATCTCTTCTGTTTATAAGGAAGTGTTGCTTGACAAAAACATATTAAGCAGTTATTATGCTTATTCCTCTGCTGATGTGGCAGGGAGTGATGGGGAATGTGTAAGTTGCCAATAGGAAAATTATGATAATAAATGATGAAGTGTTCTACAATGGATGGAACATGGCTTTAGAGAGACAACAGCGTGCTCCTATAGACAGTGGTGAGAAATATTATATGTCTGGAGTGTTAGATGCTTTTAAATATATGCATGAAAATAAATTAAAGGAAGCTCATGAAGAAGGAATTGCTACGTCCAATAGTAAATGAATTTGTAGCTATGGCACATGAAGAGGGCTTAGACCTAATGACCGACTCATTAACATTGAAGTTTAGCTACCCTGATATGCCTGGAATAGAGGTGACATTCTCTGTTGGTGGTATATTCAGTGGGATGGATTTTATAGGAGAGGAAAATTAATGATTAGTGCTATGATTGTGGCTGACTCTATAAGCCCTAGTGGGGTAAGGTTAACAACTATGGAACTAAATTATCATAGGTTTATTCATAGTGAATTTATGACTCATAGAATGTTCTCTAGGAATGCTACTAGTAGTAGGGCAATTCCTGTTTCTACAATGTTATCTCTAGTTAGAGACAATCCAGCAATCCCTATACATTGGGGAAAGAACCAACCAGGGATGCAAGCTAGAGAAGAACTTACTCAGGAAGATTTGGAAGAAGCTACTGAAAGATGTTTTATAGCCCGTGAGAAGTCTGGTGATAAATATGCTGACTTTCCTAATTGGTGGTATGCTTTTACAGAATCTCACGAAGGTTTTGATGAGTTTGGAGGGGGTTCTTTTCAAAAAGACCCACTATCTATACAAGAAGTATTATACCAAGAATGGGTAGGAATGTCTAGAGAGGCTGTGAAATCAGCAGAAGAATTAAATCAGCTTGGTTTACATAAACAGATAGTAAATCGAGTGCTAGAGCCATTCCAATGGATAAAGGTAATTGTTACAGCTACGGAATGGGACAACTTCTTTAAGCTACGTTTACATCCTGATGCACAGCCCGAGATACAAGAACTAGCTAGATGTATGCAGGAAGCTATGAATAACAGTATTCCTGAGGTACTACAGCCTGGAGAATGGCATCTACCTTATGTAGAGAATGATAGTGTCCTTACTATGTCTTGCTATGGTAAGAAGGAGCATTTACTACAAGACATGATTAAATGTTCTGTAGCTCGTTGTGCTCGTGTGAGTTATTTAAATCATAACAACAGCTCTCCCAACGTAGCCAAAGATGTAGAGCTTGCAGATCAACTATTAGCAGCAGGGCATATGTCTCCGTTTGAACACCAGGGAACTCCAATGAGTTATGATTCAGAAGGTATTACTAGGGTTTGGCAGGAAGTAGGGGGATGGGATAAAGGTACTACTCACATGGATATAAGTGGTAATCTATGGAGTGGGAATTTTAAATCTTGGATACAAAATAGACAATGGAAATAATATGACAATACGTGCTACATGCAGAGAATTAGGATGGAAAGTAGGTGATAAATTTAAAGT
>OFRE01000486.1_pt1 | contig 10674 bp, 14 predicted proteins | sample 1543061 | NCBI WGS metagenome assembly OFRE01 (sample SAMN07774218, study PRJEB24372) | wastewater metagenome | isolation source: Exp Tend NO 50WW | collected 2016-02
TCGCTTCTGTTCTCTTTTTCTTTGAGAAGCTTGTCAAGAGTGGTCCGTTTGTATATCCCTGGAATCATAGAGGTGGTGCTTGTTGTGGTTGTACTGGCTCACCAGGAGCTGACCCTGGATTAACTCCTCCGGCCTTCGTGACGTGGTCATCTCTGTGCTGTGTCAACATCTGCAGTTCTTCAATGATTTCTGGTGGTACTTCGATACCTGATTGCTGCGCCATTTCCAACTCACGATTACGTCTCTCAATCTCTGCATTGTGGATAGCGATATGGACGTCATCAGCGTCTTCTGGAAGAACACGGGCGTTCTGCGGCTGCTCATTCTCACTCTTAGCATCAGCGATCTGCGCTGCCTTCCCTCCAACCTCTGTCTCTTCACGTTCGCGCTTCGACGGGAGGAAGACTTGTGAATCAGTGATTCTGAGCCCGTTCTCAATCAATCGCTCTACAATCGGTTCTTTATCGATTTGTACTGGATTCGGAGTAGCCATTTCATTGTTGGCAATCGTGAGGAACGTAGACCATTTCTGAAACTCTGCAACCTGTGACCCCAATGCCGTAGCACCAGGAACAACTGCGATATCCTTGATAGAGTCAATGTCTTCGAAATCAATAGTCTTTGAAGCCACATCACCCTTCTTCCCAACAACCCGGAAGAGCAAGTCTTTCTCATCCTTCAAGTACTGCTTATTCATTACCAGAGCGAAGTACCCGAGATTCCAGATGACCTGGTTCTCAAAATTCGTCTGTATCTGAGACATGCGGCTCGATGACTCTTCTGTCTTGAGCTGTATCTCTCCGAGAGTCTGCTGCTTTCCACTCTGGTCAGCTCCGGTCTGATAGTCGGTAATCCCTGAGATATTCTGCTTGGCTCTCTGAAGGAAATCAGTCAGAAATTGATAGCTCCCGGTATTTGGTCGTGGGGTAGGCATGACAGCCATGGACTGTCCGAGGTTCCTCACCGGAGTCAGGGCCATTTCCTCATACTTGAGAGCCTCTAGATCTATGATATTGGCTGGATTGTATTCGATTGGAGGAACAGTAGCGATGAACTCACCCTTGAGATTGAGGTTAAAAGCATCCTCTTCTGCGTTGATCACTCCGATAGATGGCTCGATGACACCAAAACCGTACCCCTTCCCTGGACGCTTGATAGGAGTGAAGAACACCATTGGAGTTATCTTTTCATCCAATGGATTTTCAATGGTTCCGATAGAAACTGGCGCACCACCAGTGATACACCCAAGCATAACGACATAACTCCGTATCATTCCGCTCTCATCCTGGTAATCAACATAGAGTCTCGCCACATCGACTTCCTGCTCCTGTTCCATGAGTACTTTCTGTGTCGGACTGATTCCTTCACTCGAGTTTGCTCGGTTGACATCGGTATCATTGGTCAAAAGCTGTGCTTCTAGAGCATCAGTCTTGAATCCATCACGCTTAAGTTCGATGATACGCTTCCGCATCTTATACCCTCGGACAGGTGCTTTAGCGATATTTCTGGCAGTTGGCGACCAGATAAGGTCATAGGTAGGAATACTGGTCAGCGTCCAATTCGATACGTTCTTGGTTTCATCCTTCTTACCGTCTTCGAGCTTGTTAGAGAGTCCAAGAGACTTGAGTGCCTTGAGTGCTAGAGGGTTCGTCACAATCAGTCCCATGATTTTCTTTCCAGACTTCTGCACGACTCGCTGTTTCTTCTCCCATCCCATCTCAGCACCGGAAAGACCAGTGATAAGTCCCCACTTTACGACATCCTCAAGTTCTTCTTTGGCGTTGGCCTCATCAAACTGATACTCAGAGAACTCATCATATATCTCAGCCTCTTCTCCATCTGATTCCTCACGTCCGAGATATCGCCACTTCGGTTTCTTCCCGATAATACGCGGCAAGGCATTCTCTACCAAAGCAAACGCCGCTCCGAGAAGAGCGTTAATCTTGAGCTGAGCAGTTATAGAGCCTTCTCTTGGCTTATTCTCATATCGGTCAACCAGCCACTGGCACCGTGACCTCCACTCGACAAAAGAAGTACGATGACCAATCCAAGCATTGATCGCCATTTCTTCTACTTTAGTTTCGATAGCTCGACTTGAGTTGTCCTGCATAGGTATTGTCGGGCGCTGTGGCCCAGTATCTTAGTGCATCTGCGATATGGCTTGACCAATCGTGAAATGGTTGATTCTTGAATGTTCCTCGCTTCTCATCGAATTCTTTATGATAGTTGGCTATGGCTCTGATAGCATCTTTGTTCTTTTCTCCATCTATCCAGAGGGTATTGAATCTATTCCTCACTGCGTCTATCCCATCTTCGATTGACAGTCGCGGGACAATTTGGAAATTGATTCCGAGTTGCTGTGCCACTTCGAGACGGGAACGACCACTGCCCAGCTCTCGAACCTCGATATCGTGCGGGGCGTAATGAGTTCCATAGATATAGCCTTTTTCTTGGAGGATCCTCGCATAGTGCGGGAGACCTTCGCCTTGTTGCTCATAGGTATCTATCCAATGGTTTTCCTGTCCTATCTTCTGAAAGAAGAGTATCGCTGTCGAGTCTCCTACTCCAAGGTCCCAGTACGTATTCACAGGCATTCCTTGTATATATGGTACTGAGCAGACTCTATTCTCATGCTTAGCCCTATTCAATTCATTCCGGTAGTAGGCCCCTTCTACATGTATTCCTGACCAACTTCCATCTCTCCAGGCTTTTCTCAGGTCTTCATCCTTGAGGCTTTCAAGATACTGAATGTATCGTGGGTCAGCATTGACGAGCTTCGGATTATCCTCGATCGTTGCTGGAATGAATACTCGCTTTCGTCCGTCTCCTAATTCTGTAAGAACAATCTCTTTCGGTTCATCTGGTATTCCCCACCGCTCTTTCACCCACTGGTACCCTGGACCATCAGGATTCGTTGTAGCGAATACTTGCGGGTAAATATCAGGTACAGTACTTCGACACGAACCGAGGAGCTTCTCATAATCGCTCTCCCGGGGTATATGGGTGAGCTCCTCGATCAGCATCTTCTGGTATTCATGCCCCTGATACTTGGAGTAAGCATTCTCATCCTTCAAGTGTCCGGTTCGGATAATAGCTCCACTTGGAAACTTTATCTCAGCTGGATTACCAGAGAACTCTGCCTTAGTTGGAATGTACATTCTTCTCGCTCTATCTACCCAGTCTCTCAGGTCATCGGCGTTTCTTCTAATAACCAATGCCCGATATCGTGGATTCTCTATATCGTATGTCAACCAAGCCTGTCCTGCGTCTGTCTTCCCTCCACCACGTGCCCCACCATAGAGCACTTCGTCCTCAGTTCTCGCTAGGGCTGCTATCTGTTTCTTTTGAGGACTCCAGTGGATTTCCATTTCTTTGCGGAAGAACTATTACACCTGATTGAATCTTGTCTCCTTGAGTAGTGATATCTGTTTCGTTCTTATCCTTCCATCCGTAGTTCTTAAGAGCGAAAATTGAACCTGCTTGATTCTTTCCTATAAACAGCTGTGTTTCGGCATAATCTTCACACCGTAACTTGGCTTTCTTTACCGTGTCACGAAATTCGTCTCTCTCTTCATAGTTACACAATAGTTCTCTTGTTGTGTCAAGTGCTAGAGCGAGACCAGTAATAGTGAAAGGTAGGTTGTTTGCTTTTCTATCTTCAAAATACTTGTTGATTTTCTCTTCAAGTATTTCAGGTGTTTCAAACTTTAAAGGTCTTCCGGCCATTATGCTGAGTGGTCATCCTTATTATGATTCAGATGAGGTGTCATACCATGGGTATTTGGTCGGCTACCGGTATCTTTCTTTGGATACTCAAGCTGTCCGGCCTTAGCGATACCCTGAAGAGGAATCTTCGTGGCTGGTACCGTCATCTTACTCGACGTCATTGTGTGCTTCGGTGTTGATGGCTGCATATTATTTCTTGAATACTTTTTTAGACTCTGCTTCACCTGGGTTTTCTACTCTAAGCTCGTGATCAGTTGTCAGTGGCATTCGACTTGTTGAACGATATGCCTTGAGGCTCGGTGATACCCTTACCATCTTTGGTCGCAAAGGAGAGTTCTCTGAACCATTCCTATGCTGCGCTGTCATGTTCTTGGATGAATCCATATTGGAAGATTATATGTTTCGTTATTATAGGCGGCTTTTCTTGAGGCACTGCCTGGCTCGCCTTCGCTTCCTAAAGGAAAAACGCCTATACAAACGAATAGAGACGACAAAGCAATTCGCTTGTCGCCCCTCTAATAAAGTTTGGGCTATTCAGTTAGCTACATAATAACACGCTATTCATTTTCCTGTCAAGTGTTCCATTCTTGAAAGGCATTTATCTTTATTATCCTCTTATCCAGAATAGCTGGCCTTGGAATAGTGACGATTATTTTTCCTGCATTATCTTCGAAACCATCCATGCGTTGAAAAGCTTCGAGCACTCCATCTAAAATTCGTCTTTTTAGGCTTTCTCTAGCGATTTCCTCCGGTGACATAGAGCATTTTGTTTATAGATTCACTCCAATTGAACTGCTTGGCAGTCATTTTCGCTCTTTCAACTACCCATGTATGCTTTCCATTTTCTAAATGCTCTTGTATCTCATCTACCGCCATACAATCAGATACCAGTAAACAATTTCTCTCGTGATCACACCAATCGTCATTCCCTCCCATCGTTGTTGTTACTACCAAACACCCGGATGCCATTGCTTCCAGTATTGGGAGACTAAAACCTTCACTCTTCGAAAGTTTTATAAGTACCTTAGCACGCTGGTAGACACTAGGAATATCCTCTTGATTCGGATTGGTTATGCATTCAATACCCATTCTATCATCTGTTTCTCTTCCAATCCAGACTATTCTCGTATTTGGTCTAACTGTTTTTACTCCTAACGCTATACTCATTGCTGCCGGGATATTCTTGTTTGGCTCATTATTTCCTTCAATCAGAATATCTATGTCTTTAGTCACCGGTAGACTCGTGAGAAATCGCTCATTGAGCCCATTCGGTATGACTTCACCGCGATTCCAACGCATCAATGAATACCGCGACACGCCTATGAGCTCCCAATCCGGATGATTTCTCCAGAACGCACACTGATTTCTTGATATGTCATCTCCAAGTAACTGGATATCATCTCCCTGGACGAATTGAAACTTCCTACCTTGCATTCCATTCAATCTCTCACACTGCTCCCATCGTGTAGAGATTATAACATCATTTTCTGTTGTCTGAAGCTCAGAAAGAGGCCTCACCTTAATACCATAGAACGCTTCTAGCTCTGGATTGCCTTCTTCAGCAAACATATCAGTCTCAATACCTCTCTTCTTCATTCTGGAGATATATTCGAAAGGAATTATCATCCCTCCGCACGTTATAGTGTTACTAGAAATCCAAGCAATCATATTAATTGTCGTTTAAATATGCTGCAGCCACGTAAACAACTATCACTAGACCAATCCAAGGGAACAACATTACCAGCCAAGCGACACTCATTATAGCCACTAATGCCACGAACATTTTCATAGAATTGTGATTATTCCGTGGATTGGGATGCACTTGATATCCTTCTTATCATCCTGACTCACCGTATAGGCCGGGGTCCCTTGTGCCAAAAGAACCTTATCACCTATCTTTACCTCGCACTCTTCATCTTTTTTATCTTGATCGCTCAAAGCGCATACAACATTATATACATATTCACTCGCTCCTTTCAGAGCATCCGGTAGGACAATACCACTCTCACGCTTCTCTTTAATCTCAATGTGTACCCAGCCTTTTGTAGGACGCATAGTTTTTTAGTTACCAATTTATAGGAAAATACTTTTTAAATACAACACTCATATCCGGCCTTGCTTTATTTCCATAATCACTCCGGCACCCTTGAATAGAGTGATGGTCTCTGTATTCTATAGTAGCCACTGGAATATGCACAAAGTTTAGTTTCAACGTATGAGAGAGTGTCAACCAGAAGAAATAGTCTTCTAGCTGTACATGGATATTGAAACCACCTGAACAATCAAACGCATGCCTATCGACCAAGGCACACACACTCGGAATCAACTGCGCTGACAGCATCCCTTCTGGGGTATAATCTGGCATTGGCCAGTACTCGTCTCTCTCACCTATCCACTGGAGGTCTCCATAACAAACATCATTACCTCCAATACCAGCCAGCATGTTTTTTACTGCGTCAGGACGTAGACGGTCATCAGCATCCAGAAGGAGAAAGTAATCGCCAGTACTAGCCGCAATGCCTTCATTTCTTGCAGCAGCCGGTCCGCCGTTTTCTCTTCGATAAATCTTTCTAACAGGATAACGATCGATAACTGATCGTGAATTATCATAGGAACAGTCGTCGACGACGATGACTTCGTGGACTTTTTGCGCGATGGCGCTTTCGATGGCTTCTCCGACGTACTTTTCATACTCGAAATTAGTTATAATTATACTTACTTTAGGATTCTTTATAGTTTTTTTCGGTATTCCAGATGGAATGTCTATTTTTTCTACCGAGTACCTTCCTGTGACCCAGTGGTTTATAAGCGTACTATCCCGACACTGTTCATCAGTCCATTCTGGGTGAATGTTGTGCTGATAGCGCATCTGCTTCTCGTATTCGAACGCATACCCTCTCGTCCTGGCGAGGTGATAATACGTTACGTCAATGATTGGCTGCTTCGGATGAATGAACGACCTGTCATCTTCATTGTCATATTCAAGCACACCGACATCACCTTTAGTCTTATTCGGAGCCAAGAGATACTCTTTTTTCACATAAGTCATATCGACTGGGAGAACACCTCTGTAACCTTCTACGACTTCTCGCTTGTACAGCCTATCAGGGTAGTGTCCGAAGTCTTCCTGAGCATATCCTGAACGCCATGCGAGGTTCTTGTAATGTACCCGAGCAGATATTGCATCTGTTGTTTCAATGAACTCTCGAATCTTTCGCATCTCTGACGCTGGATAGATTTCATCAGCATCACACTGTAAAAACCAATCACCCGTAGCTTTTGATAGCGAGAAATTCCTAACCTCTGCCATGTTTATCGTCTCAGGATAGTCAAATATTTTTACCGTATCATATTTACTAGCGATTTCTTTTGTCCTATCAATGCTACCGTTATCAACGATAATAATCTCATCTACGTGAGGAATAAGATGATCAAGGCAAAGCTCAATGAAATCCTCTTCGTTTTTTGTACAGATCAATACTGAAAGTTTCATAGCTTCCCTATTGTTACGAATACTTCTTGTCCTCCGTCTTTATCTCTCACTCCTTTTTCAATAAATTCATACAACTCTATGCCCATTTCTTTTGCGTATGGATTGCTATAGAAATTTACAAACGAGTTTTCATTAAAAAGTCGACAATGCTCGTATACATCTATGGCGGATGAAGACAGATGGTGCGGAACAGTTATACGAAAAATTCCTCTTGACTTCAATACTCTGTGCACCTCATTCATCACGAACAAGAAATCAGCATTACTTTCTATATGTTCCAGAATATGGAATGCCTCTACAACATCAAACTTTTCACTATCGAATGGAAGTCCTCGCTTTATATCCCTCACTACATCAGGATTAAATACTGCAATGTAATCCAATGCGATCACATCATCTTGATGCTGATATCCAGGTCCGCTGCCAATGACGAGCTTTAGCATAGTGGTAGTAAAATATTTTTTATCCTGTGTTCGTATGTATGTTCTCGAATAGTTCTGTCGTGAGCCTTCTTCGCCATTTTTTCGCGTTCTTCTGGATGGTTCAGGTAGTACTCAAACACTTCTTTGAAGTCTTCGGCTGTAGCCATTGGCACCTCGTCTTCATCATAAAACTCTCTGACAAGCGGGTTTTCATCAGCTATCTGAAACCCTCCTGCCCCTGGAATCCAGAAGAGTCTCTCGTTTACTGCATACCCTGGCTTCGTAAGGATAGACTCCGGGACGTTTATGAGTTGACCTTTTTGGATATTAAGGTGGACGTTAGGGCAGATAGTAGCCTTCTTATAAATAGATGAGACAGCCTCTGGAATACATGTACCGCTCTCAATTGGCAGACCATCAAACCTTGATATATCTCTAAATGGAGTTTTAGAACCAATCCAAAGGAAAGGAATTGGATTAACACCTGCATCATTATTATCTGGAAAATACCCATGAGGAAAGTAATGAGCTTTGAGTCCACTTCGTTTCTCCCAATCTTCGACGACTTCTCCTTTCCACTGGGTGAGGACGATATCTCTTTCTCGGAGTTTTGTTGAATCTGGATAGACGACTGAAGTGAAGTGGCCAAGAAGAACAATCGCTCTTCGTGATGTTTTGTACGCCTCTTTCTCGATCCATTCGCTTTGAATGATAGTGAAGTCTCCGTATCTTGTATCGCTCTCGAAATGACAATACCTAACATCGTGGCCTAACTGACTCAAAGTATCTCCAATGTGACGGAGCCAAAGAGTTCCACCAAGACCATCACTATTTATTGGTATGTAAAAAATCATTATATTACATTCAATTTTGAAAACTCAGGGCAGAGTTTCAAAGCGTTAGTATTGTAATCCTTTGCGGCATCTTCCTTCTTCGAGAAGTATTTTCCGCTAATTCTCTGCCCCATAAAACTCACTTGTGAATGCCACTTTTTCTTTTCTTTATTCCAATAGACACCTTTAAAACCAGACTTACTATTACCTCTCAGTTTTCTATTCATTAAATTTTCACTTTGTAAACAAACTCTCAGATTTTGTTTTCGGTTATCTAGCTTATCGCCGTTGATGTGATCAGTAACATAGTCATCTTTTGGGGCTATAATAAATCTGTGTAGGTAAACTAATTTTTTAATACCATCAATTTTTTCTATTCTTCTCGCGTATCCGTGAGTGTAAGACCATTTAAAACAAGATACTTTTTCAAAGTCGTCGTTATCTACCAAAGCAAACTTTCCCTGGCTTAGAGGTATCTTCTTTGATCCTCCGAGGTTGTCGTCTGCGATTGGGATATAAAAAATCATAGGAATCCTTAAAGGAATTTCTCAAATTCTTCTACGGAGTACTGTTCGACTTCATTACTGAATACTCCTCCTCCCATAGTCTCGTGAAGATTCTCGCCGGGCTGGAGTCCGATTATCTTCACATGTGATGCGTCCCCCCACTTGCGCTGGCACGCCTTCAAAGCCTTTCCCATTGATATAGCCTTCATTTTAGGCACCCACGGCTTCGCGTCCGGAGCTTTTTCAAGGCACTCGAATATAAGCTTGACTGCTTCGTCCCGTGACCAGAAGAATCTCGTGGCGTTCGGATCGGTGAGGATAATTTCTTCACGGTTCTTCATCTTTTCCTCCCATTTCGTAAGAAACGACCCTGTTGACTTAATTACATTTCCGTACCGGACCACACGATACTTTGTACCAGGATTCAACCGCTCAGCTTCTTCAAAAAGTTTCTCTCCGATAAGCTTAGTGGCTCCGTAGACTCCTGATACCTGCGCCGCCTTGTCTGTGCTCGTAAGAACGACAAACTTTGGTTTCGTTACCATGCTCGCTCTGAGAACTTTTAAAACACCTGACACATTAGATTTTACGCATTGCAGTACCTCATTCTCTGCCATTCCGACATGCTTGAACGCACTCAAAAGGAATACGCCATCAGGTTTATCATTAAAAGCCTTTGCAACGGTCCACGAATCAGAGATATCTCCTGGAATTATATCTATCGACGGAAACTTTTCTTTTAGAGATATAAGCTTCCCTTCGTTTCGAGCGACAACGATCACCTCATTATCAGCGACAAGTCTTTCTACTAATTTTTCTCCCAAAAAACCTGTCCCACCTAATACAAGATATTTCATATTTTTTATTAATCATCTACCCAACCAACTCCCCGGACTATACGAGATATCGAAGTTCCACCTACTCCAAATTTTGCACCTAATTCAGCTTGTGTTAATTTTCCAAATTTATATAAAAACCGTATTTTTTCAACTTCTTTTGCAGTTAATTTAGCATTTTTATTATTTTCTCCTTTTGATTTCCACATAATAATTATATCATTTTACAATAAAATTGTCTATAATTTCTCTATTCTATCGAGTATGTTCTTGCGACAGGCGTTCCAGCCTATATGAAAATTACCAAGCTCAAAGTATTTCATATTATTATTCTCTTTGGTTGGTTATTTAAAAATAGCTAGAATCTGTATTTTCATATCTGTAAGTCCCTGATCGTATTCGTCGCTTTCTCTTCCTGGTGCTGATTCTTGGATGCAATCTATTCTTCCTCTGATATCATCTAACACAAAATATTCTCTACACTCTGGACAAGTTTTCCAGTGTAACATTTCTCCATGCTCGCATTCTCTTTTGTACATATTATTCAATTGATACCAAATCACGGACACAGCGAACAGGGCAGCTGATGGTCTTAAGGTTGTAGTTCGTGCTGCCAGACGACATATTGACGTACCAGGCACTCGACGCGCTGTTCTCGGTAGCCGACCAATAATATTCATCTATGAACCCAGATACCTTGTCTTCATAGGCCTGCAATAGCTCAATCAGAGTAGGCATACGATATCCCATCATCTCACACCACTTCTTAGCATCATCCCATGTAAATTCTTTAACACTCGTCGGTCCCCATTCGAGCTTCTTGGCGGGGATAGACTGGATGACTGTTTCTTCTACTTC
>OFRE01000488.1_pt1 | contig 10575 bp, 12 predicted proteins | sample 1543061 | NCBI WGS metagenome assembly OFRE01 (sample SAMN07774218, study PRJEB24372) | wastewater metagenome | isolation source: Exp Tend NO 50WW | collected 2016-02
CGTCCCGAGCGCCCGCGCACCGCCGCAATGATCGCGAGCAGCCAGGCGCGATCCCGATCCTTGAGATTGCGAAACGATAGCCGCGCGCCCCAGCGAGTCCCCGGACGCGTGAACGTCGTCGTGACACCGTTCAGCGGCGATGTCGATACGGCCGTGTTATCGAGAATGCGCCACTCGATTTCGGCAATCGGAATGTCGGGCGGGATAAGTACATCCATCAGGCGAGCCCGTAGCGGCGATCCAACTCATCCCACATCATCCGCTGGCTGTCGGCCACCATCCTTGCCGCCTGGTCCTGCGTGAGCTGCGCGGCGTTCACTGTCACACTCTGATGCACGACGATCGAACGCCCGCTCTTCTGCTGCGCTGGTGTCGACACACTCACCCGCTCGCCCGGTGTCGCCTTGAACGCCACGAGCTGCGAGTCCGTGCCGCCCGAACCTCCGACGTTGAAGGAACCGCCTTGCGCGAAGCCGAACAGCGAACCGACCGCACCCGTCACCAGATCGCCAAGTCCCAATCCGCCAGACTTCTTGCTGCCAAATATCTTCGCCGCTGCGGCTTCCGCTACCATGCGGCGCAGTACATCGACGAAACCGCGCAACATACCCTTGATGCCATCCTCGAACGGATCGAAAAGGAAATCTGCGAACGCCGTCTGCATGTTGCGCGCGGCTTCATCGGCGTAGGGCGAGAGTTCGTCGAAGGGCTGCTTGAAGATTTCCGACATGTTGTCGGCGATGCCCTGCGTGGACTCGAGGATTGAGTCGCCGAACTGGTCGAGCCGGGTATCCTCAAGCATTCCGGCGTCAATCGTTCCGGGCTCGAACATGCGAAATGGCTTCGTTCTGTCGAACAGCCGCTGCGCCGTCGTAATAACCTCGGTCAGCGCACCACTCGCCTGATTCGCGTCGGCCTTGATCTGCGCCGCTACCGTCGCGGGCCCTGACCCTCTGCCGCGCGACTTGCGCCCCGCAGCAAGATCGGCCACACGCTCCAGACGCGCGATCTCGCGATCCAGCGCCTCCGGTCCCATCACTATGCCTTCCCCTGAGACATAGCCGAAATTGAAAAATACCGGGATGGAATTCCGTGCGCCGCGCAGCGTGCGCAGGCGATCCTCAATACGGTCGATACCCTTCGCAGCAGACAATTCTGATAACTGATTCAGAATGCCAGTCAAAGCAGGCGCGACAAACGACACAAGCGTCGTTGCGAATCCCGACCACGAAGCCTTCAGTTTCTTGATCGCGTCATCCGCATCGGCAAGACGCTTGATTTGTTGATCGCTGAAGGTATTGCCGAGCTTCTCTTGCTCAGTGACGAGCGCGCGCAGTCCCGCAGCACCGCCTTCCAGAGCGGGGACGAGATCGAGGTAGGCTTTGCCGAGGATTTCCGCGCCGCGCCGGGAACGGTCGGCAGGATCGGTAATGCGATTCAGCCCGTCAGCGATCGCCTCGAGCTGTTTGGTTGGACTGAGTTGACGCAGACGCTGCGCGGAGAGTCCGATGGCGTCGAGGCTATCGGTCGCGGACTTGCTGCCGCTCGCTGCCTCAGAGATGGTCTTCTGCATCTCCTTGAGCCCGCGCGAGAGCGTGCCCATATCGACGTCGGCTTGCTTGGCGGCGGCGGCGAGCTTGGAGAACTCGCCCGCGCTCACACCCGCGCGCAGCGCGCCCTTCTGCAACTCGTCGCCGAGCGAGATCGCCTGGCCGGCTATCGCCGCAAGCCCGAGTCCGCCGCCCGCTGCGGCCAAGCCGCCGAACACGCGCTTGAACTGTCCGGCAGCTCGCTCGGCCATACCGACGGCTTTGCCGAGATCGCCTTGAAGGCGCGCGGTGTTAGCCGCAAGCTCAATGACGAGTGCGCCGAGGCTGGCCATCAGGTCTCCCAAAAATTGACATCAGATCGCGGTCTACATCGACCGGCTTCACGTCGTTGAGTAGTGCGACATACTCGGCAATCACCGGCATCGGCAGCCGCTCAACTTCCGTGACAAGCACACCCAACCGCACCGACAGCGTCAGCAACACGCGCCGCAGGGGTTGGGCCGCTAGTTTTTTGCGGCGTCCTCGACGGCCTTGTCGTCAATGCGGTTCACTTGCGCGCCAGCACTGAGAATCGCCGCGATGTCGCGCTGAGAAAGCACATCGACGAGTTGCGCGGCCTGCTCGGCATTTACGAGTGCCGAGCCGTCCGCATTGCTCAGATAGGCCACCAGTTGCAGTACGACTAGCGCTTTTGAGTCTTCGCCAGCCGCTTTCAGCGCGTTGTGGAATGTCAGCGCTTCACCCGCCGGCAGCGGGCGCACATTCACACTGCCATCCCGGTCCTTCAGCACGACCTCGCGAACGAATGGACGCGACGCCAGCAGTTGATCGACTGTCAGCGTCATGCGAACCACGCCGGCGAGTTCGAAACCTTGATCGTGCACGACGCCTGAACGGCCCCGTCCACTTCGATCCCGCTGATCGCGAACGACTTGACGAGACCCCGGAAGGCCGCGACCTGTCCGCTTGGCAAGGTGATCGAGAACGTCCCCGTCGACTGCGTCTCACGCAGGTTACGCAGCCGCGTCTGGCCGGCATCCGCCGTTGCGGGCAGCCACAGCGTGAGCGACACGTTGCCGAACTCCGGCAAGCCCGTCAGGTATTCCTTGCCGGAGCTGCGCAGGTGTGTAACGTCGATGTCCGTCGCTTCGCCGTCGAAAGCCGCCGTGATACCGCGTACCTCGCCGACTTCCGTCATGGTCTGCGCTTTTGCAGTACCGCCGCTGGTGTATGCGCCGTACCCTTGGGTGGTCGACGTATCGACGCCTTTCAACTCGAATGAGTTCGCCGCCTGGTTGGCGACGACGAAAGCGCGGTTATTGACCTGCACCATGCCGCCGACCGATTCGATCAGCGCAATCGTGCCGTTGGCCATCCCGTGCGCTGTGGAAGTGACCACGCCTGGATTGGCGTTCGTCAGGCCACTGATGACGTCAGCCGCCGCCTCGGCGGTTGACACGCTGAGATAGGACTGCTGACTCTTCTGTGCCATGTGCGTTCCTCAAAAAAGAAGCCGCCCGAAGGCGGCGTTACGTGAATACGAATGAATCCCGTCAGTTCGTCCAGACCTGAAAGGTCTGCGTCACCCGATACAGTTCCGGACCAGTTTCCGACTCATAACCGTCGTTCTCGAATGTCATCGAGAACGCAGCGAGCGCGGTCCGGCAGGCATCGGCAATCGAGCGCGCGGATAGATACGACTCCGCCCACACGTCGAGCTGCACGCTGTTGTCGTCGAGATCGCCGTCCCCGCGAAGGTGGTTCTGCGGGACGGTCGAGATACGCTGTAGCGTGATGGCAGGGACGACGATCGACTGCGGGCGGATCAGCGGGGTAATGCGCGCAGCCGGGACAAGCGCCGTCACCGCGCTCGCCGCAACGAGCACGTCGCGTATCGTCTTGACGGCCACCTAGAACCCCAGTTTCCGCGACAGCCGCGATCTGACCCGGCTGAGATTGCGCGCGGCGACCTTGTCGATCTGCGCGGCAAGCGTCTGCCGGAATGCCTCAAGCGCTTGGTACTTGCGAGTTTCGAACGCCGATCGCATGAACGGCCTTGCGGGCGCGGCCTGCACTTCCTTGCCGAAAAACCCCTTGGCCGGCGTGCCAAGAGACTTCGACACTTTCCCTTTGCCACCCTGACGACGATGCTTAAGCGTGATCACACCATGGCCGAACTCGATCCACTTCCAGTAATAGGCGTCCTTGTTCGCCTTCTGGAACCGCTTGCCGGATCGCACGGATATCAGTCGCACCTCGCGCGTGCGTCGACTCGCTCTGTCGCGGAACGAATGGATCGCCTTGCGCAGTCGCCCGGTTTTCACCGGCGCCCGCGCGCGCGCCTCCTTCACAATAGGTTTCGCGGCTTCGCGCAACGCGCCTTGCAGCGCCTTACCCTGCGTCGCCTCTGGCAGCTTTCGCAGCAGCATGTCACGCAGTTCCGTCAGCCCTTCGACGCGCTTGACTTCGATCATGCCGGCGCACTCGTAGCAAACAATTCCAACCCCTCACGTCGCCCGATCTCCGATATCTGCACGATGTCGTAGTTCAGCCCGTCGAGTACAAGCCGATCCGTCATCAGCACGTCGGATCGGTAGCGGATGCGAAACCGCGTCGTGGCTTCCGCCTGCGTGCCCTGTGCAGCGAAATACTCTCGCGCACGTTGATCGAGCTTCTGAGCTGACACAGTTACATAGGCGATCGGATAACTCGGCACCTGTTCGCCCTGCGCGTTCTGCGTGAGAACCCGGTGATACAGACTCACCCGTCGATCAAGGTCACCGGCGCGCATCAGCAGTAGAGCCTGAAAGGCGCGACCAGCGCATCGACCGCGAAAGGAATCTTGTTCACGATGTTGCCGATGTTCACAGGCTCGCGGTTCTCGTAAAAGTGTGCCGTGAGCAGCAGCACCGCGTGCCGCAACTCGTCTGGGCATGCGTCGTCTGCGTACCCCGCAACAAATCGCACAGTTGCCGCCGCCATCTGTACTCGCGCCGAAGGCCACGTCGCATCAGGCGCGGGTTTTACCCTGCCCGGAATCGTCGTGGCGTCAACCTGATAATTGGCCGCAGCCCACGTTTGCAGCGCGCCGGCCGAATCGATGTATGTGATCGACGTCACTGATTGCAGCGGATACCGCAGCAGCGGCAATTCGACCGTACCGCTGGGGAATTGATCGAGTGTGAGATCAAACGTCTGCGTGCGCATCGCTACGCCTGCGATATCCTCGATGTGACGACGCGCCGCGAGCAGGTAGCTCACGATCATGGCGTCATCGTCGGCAGTATCGGCGCGCAGATGCGCCTTTGCTTCGGCCAGCGAAACCGGATCAGAAGCCGGTCCGCTGACGCGCGTCAGCCCGTATTTCACTTGCGCTTCCGCTGCGGTTTATCGACGGCCGCTTCCGGCGCTGTCTCGACTCCGAACTCGACGAGATCGCCGCAAGTTAGCGCGAACTCGACGGCATCCGGGTGCGCGTCCGCAACGCCTGCTTCAACGAGCGCGCGGCCCATCGCGTCGCTGACAACTACGGGTGTGTCAGGCGCGCAGCGGTGCCCCTCGATCCACGTTTCACTGAGAATACGCAATTTCATGATCACCTCGACAGAAGCGGGGCGGCCCAAGGACCGCCCCGCTGCGCTCAGGTCGCGCTGTTGGCGTAGTACTTCACCGCGCTCGCGGCTGGATCGAGCAGGCGACCGTCGCACCGCATGAAGGCATTGAAGCCCACCTGCAGATTGTCGGCATAGCGCTCGGTGAGGCGCAGAATCTGCGCACCCAGTACGCGACGAATCTTGTACTGGTCGAGTCGGCCGAAGATGATCGACCGCGCGTTCGCCGCCATGACCGCCATGGACTGGTTGGTCCACACCGGATAGCCGAGCAGCGTATCCGGCACACCAGAAGCGACGCCCGACACGTAACTCGGAATCCAGATCGGCAGGCCCTGCGTGTCCTTCAGCCGGCGCACGATGCCGACTGAGGCGTCGTTCATCATGAAACCAACCTTCGGGCCGCCGCTCTGCTGATCCTGCGCACGCGAAGACGCACGCGAGACGCTTGCGCCCATGCGGTAGGCTGGATCGACCGAATGGATCAGGAACACCAGATCGTCATAGATGACGCTGGTGGTCTGACCCGTGGTGCCGGTGCGCCCGAGCGCGGCGGCCGTCACGATGCCATGTGGCTGGCCACTACCCGTGCCGGTCGTGAAATGCCCGTTCGTACCGCGTCCCAGAGCCTGACCCAGCGCATCGACGATGAAGCCTTCATCGAAGGCCGTGTCCTGCAGGAACTCCAGCGACACGCGCAGCATGTTGCTGCGGTAGGTGTACGCATTGAAGTTCGTCGCAGAGAACGGCGTCGTGGTGTCATCCGTCGAAGTCGTGCCTTCGCCCACGATCGCAGCCGACTGGCCGGTGTAGTTGAACTGCGGCCACGGCATCAGCGCACCGCCATCGGTGTTGATGACCTCGGCCACGTCCCACATCGCACCGTACTGCGCCAGCGCGATCTCGAGCCGCGGCATGAAGTCCTGCGGCACAGAGAACCCGCCGGTGTTGCCAGTGCCCTGAGTAAACGCGCGAGACTCGACGAGTCCGTCGCGCTCTTCCTGCGTGAAGCCACCAATGCCGACCTGCGCGTAGCGACGGAAGAGATCACGCGTAGTCGGCTTGTCGGCTCTGGTCGGGCTGTCGGGATTCACAACCGCACGAGCAGACGGCTGCGGCGCGGTCACGCCTTCGAGCTTCTCGACGCGGCGAATCCGCGCCTCGATGGTCGCCAGATCAGCTTCCGCCTTCGCCCATGCCGAATCCTCGTCGGCATTGAATCCGCGGCTCTCTTTTTCGGCCTTTTCGTGCATCGCCTGCATGGCGGACACGATCTTGTTGCGCTCCTCGCGGAGCCGCTTCAGTTCCTCGTTCATGTCAATTCTCCATCGTGTAGCGGGAACGGTTGAGCGAAAGACTTGCGCCCAGTTCGTCCCGCAACGAACCGGAGTCCTACCCCGCGAGGGGCGTAGTTATTGGTGACTCGCCTTGAGGCGAATAAACCGACTGCGTTCTTGGCGTTTGCGAGACTCGTAGGCTCGCGCGTCGCGCGCCTTGCGATATTCGGCCATGGCTTCATTGCCGCCATCGAGGCCACGCATACCGACCGTGGCGTCCGGGTACGCTGGGTACGTCACCGCCGACACGTCATACAGACGGCTGAACTTTGTGATCGTCCGGATGATCCGCCCATCGTCATCCTCGCTCCAGTCCTGCCCGCCGGACGCGACCGAGAAGGCGAACGACGACTGATTGATATCGCCGCGACTGATCGACTGCGCCAGATCGCGCGCGGCCTGCGTGTCCGGCAGCTTTGCTTCGTACCACAAGCCCGTTTCGTCCTGGCCGATATCCAACGTGCCGGATTTGTTGCGACCGAGAATCAGGTTTGGATCGTGGTTGACCAGCGCGCGCACGTCGTTATCGAGCACGTCTGCGAAAGCGCCTGACTTGATCTGCTCGCGAAAGCCACCGAGGTTTTCGGACAATACGTCGAACTTCGCGGCATAACCGCGAATCGACTTGCTGCCGCCTTCGCTGCGGACTTCAAGACCGGCGATGCTGAGAATGCGGATCTCACGCAGCATTCTTCTCTCCTTCGGACTTGGCGCTCGTAGCGCCTTTCAGGTAGGTCTCGACCGGCGTGCCAGCCGGAATCATGTTCATGGGCTGCAAGTAAATATCTCCGTTCTCGATCGCGTTGCGATCCTCAAGATCGAGGATGTCGTTCGCGGACAGCCAGCCCCACTGACGTGCCTGTGCATAGGCTTCGTAGCGACTCTTCATGTCACCGCGAAGCAGAGCATCCATGTTGAAACGGAAGTAGAACTCATCCTGCATACTCGGCAGCAGCAGTGTCTCCGCCAGCGCCTTTTCCCATTTCACGAGATACGGCGTCAGCGTGTAGACCGCGAACTCTAGCGACTGTTGCTCGATATTCGAGAACGTCGCGCGATCGAGTGCGCCAATCATGTGAGGCGGGATGCGAAACATTCCCGCGATTTCCTCGCGCGAGAGTTTCGCGGTCTCGATATACTGCGCGTCATCGAGCGGCATGAGAAGGGCGTTGAACTTCATGCCCTCCTCCAGAATCGCGACCTTGCCCGCGTTCTGCGCGCCCGCGTAGGCGGCGGTCCAGTTCTCGCGCAACCGCTCCCCGGCTTCCTTGGAGAGCTTCTGCGGATGCTCCAAGACACCCGAGAGCTTCACACCATTGGCGTAGAAACGTTCTGAGAACTTCTGTTGCTGGTACGCCACATTGAGCGCCAGCCTGTTCTGCTTGATCGGTGATAACGCGGTGTAGCCGTCCAGCGTGAGGAGTGGCACATGGAGTATTTCGTCACTACCGAGCAACTCGCTACCGATCCGAAATCGCTTGCCGAGCGCAGGATACCCGCGAGCATCAGTTGTCCGGAATGCCTCGCACAGCACCTGTCCAGACTGCTGCGGGTACAGCGCGATCGTCTCGTCAGTGCCACGGTCGAAAATGCGTTGAGAGTACGCGGCTCCCCATAGCAGCATCTGCGCCGTCTGCTGCTCGAAATAGGTAGAGCGCGACATGATCGGATTCGGACGCGCGACGATTCGCGCTCGCGCGTCATCCGTCACGCGCTCGCGGTGCGTTGCATCGACCCTGCGATACAGATGCAGCGGTAACTGCCCGATGGCTTCCGCAATGACCCGCACGCAGGAGAACACCGCGCGAACCTGCATCGCGGTCGCTGGGGTCACTCCCGTCAGCCCGTCACCGATTCCGAGTGCATCAAGGATGCGTGGGTCCGACAGCGAATAGTTCGGATTCTCGGGCGACACGCGCTGCTCGCGACGCATCGTGATGTCGAAACCGAACAATTTCATGCGGTAACCAATCCTCGACCTTCGTACACGGATGTTGCCGGACCAACGGAAGCCAGGCCGAATGCCATGATCAACGCGCACATGCCATCAATCTTCTCGGCCGAACGTTTTTTCGACGGCGCGATATTCATGTTTTCGTCAGGCGGAGTCGGCACAAGGTTGGCCGCGTTCCATGTCAACACAGGATTCGCGCCGTGCCGCAACTTGCCTGCACGATATGCCTCGTCGAACGCCTTCAATGCCGGGTGATAGCTCTTCCGGCCCTGCACGAAAAGCTGCGGGGTCTGCCCCGCATCCGCGAGTCGCTGCGCGATCTGCGCGGCGTTCCATGCATCGTAAGCGATCTTCTCAGGCCGGAAGCGCTCGCAATCCTCGATGATCTCGCGCTCGATTTGCGCATGATCGGCCACCGCGCCTTCCGTCTGCGTCAGGTGGCCTGCCTTCACCCAGGCGGCATAAGGCACCGTGCCGCGCTCCGTGCGCTGCTTCACTGCGTCCGAAGGCACCCAGAAGCGTCCCCACGTGTAGTAGATGCCGTCCTTCAGCCAGAGCAGCCGCCACGCCGTGAGATCGGCCGATGACGCTAGGTCGAACGCACCCCAACACGGGGAACCCACAAGCGCGTCGAGATCCACTGCGCCTTCGCAGCGACGCCACTTGCGCAGATCCACATACCCTTCAGCAGCCGACGCACGGCGGTTCAGCCGTTTGATCTGAAATTCAGCGAGTGACCCCGGCTTCTGCTTCGCCTCGGTCGCCGCTTCGCGCAGCTTCTCCAGTGAAACCGAGACGCCGAGAAGCGGGTTTGCCTTGATCCACTTCGATTCGTCGAAGTCGTCGTCATCGTCGTCCAGCGCGTAGAGAATGGCGAGGTAGTGATCCGCTTCGATCACACCTTCGAGCAATTGCTCCGCGAACCGGCGCTCTTCCGCCCACGGCCCTGAATTCTCGTAGCCCTCCGTCGTCGTGTAGAGAAACAGAGGATTCTTCCGAGCGCCAGCCGCTGACCTCAGCACGTTGAATAGATCGTGCGTCTTGTGCGCGTGCAATTCGTCGAACGAAAGCGCCGAAGGGTTCAGCCCGTCCTGCGTGCTCGCCTTCGCGTTGATCGGCTTGAAGCTGCCACCGACCTCGTAGCGCGCGATCGCATTGGCAAATGCTTCCAGCGTGAACGCTTCCCGCAGATCGCTCTGCCGCTCGACCATGCGCTTGGCGACGCCCCAAACGATGCGCGCCTGCTGCCCCGTCGTGGCCGCTGACAGCACCTGCGGCCCCATGTCAGGCTCTATGCAAAACACGTAAAGCAGGATCGCCGCAGCAAGCGTGCTCTTCGCGTTCTTGCGAGCGACCGCAAAGAGTGCTGTCGTGAAGCGCCGCGACCCGTCCGGTCGACGAAAGCCAAAAAGGCTTACGACGAAGAACACCTGCGCAGGCTCTAACCGAATCGTCTCAGAGTCCCAGACGCCCTCCACGTGCGACAAACTTTCAACGAATGCACACGCATGATTGGCCCGCTCGGCGCTCCAGACAAACGGCGGTCGCTTGCGTCGGGCACGTTTCAAGTCCGCGAGAAACCGCCTCGCCGCAAGCCGCACCCATTTGCCGAAGCGTTCACGCCTTCGATCCGCTATAGCCTCCTCGGCATAGGCGATCGCAACGAGAACGTAGTCAGCCTGGCCGCTGCTTGAACCGCTCGAACTTGTTCGTTTGCGTCGGCTTGTTGCTGGTTTTGAGTCGTCCATTCGCGATCGGCGGGAGCCCGAAATCGTTCACAAGGTTGCGGTACTGCGCGAGCAAATGCCCCGTCGGCGTCTCGCCAGCCGCCCAAAGCTGCACCAGTTTCCCGTGCAACGCGCAGAGCTGACCCAGCACCGACACGCTGGCCTCGGTCAGCAGCTTGTTCGCCACTAGAATCGGGCCAAGCCGGTTCCATTCTTTGATGGCATGACCGTTCGGCAGCCAGTCAGGAGCAGGCGGACACTCGTTGAGCGTCGAAATCGATACGCCTTCTTCGCGCCGGCACGGCTGATCAGTGCCCGCAATGACTTTCAGGTACGCAGGCTTCCGTGGATTCATCAAAAACTCCGTCTTTCCAACCGCATACGGGAAAAAACGAC
>OFRE01000489.1_pt1 | contig 10573 bp, 18 predicted proteins | sample 1543061 | NCBI WGS metagenome assembly OFRE01 (sample SAMN07774218, study PRJEB24372) | wastewater metagenome | isolation source: Exp Tend NO 50WW | collected 2016-02
CCGACTTATCAAGGAAGGCCAATGGACGGTCGTTGAGGTCGATGTTGCAGGGCTCTGGGTGCCCGTAATCCGTGAGTTAACCGACAACAATTTCGACCATTTCGTGAGTGCAACCGGGATTCTCCGATCTGTGTCAGACGCCAAGCGGCGCGTGGTGGGGATGATATGAGCGACGACCCGTACAAAGAAGATCACCGCTGGTTCTTACTCTCGCGCCTTAGCAGCGGAGCGGTGATGATTGCGCACCCGAGCGGCAGGTGCCTCACGCTCACGCGCCAGGAATACGAAGACCTGGTCGCCCGCGTTGAGAAAGCCGCCCTGCGTCGCTTGGTCGCAGTAGCGCGACCAACACCCCCTTGACTGGTCGCGGCTGTGCGACCATGTTAGACCCATCAGACGGAGACAGGCGGTGCCAATCAAACACCAAGCCGCCAGCTACCGGAACCGAAACGGAAAGCGGTTCACTTGCTGGCAAGACTGCTGCGAAGGCGACACCAAGGCCCACGCCGCAGAGTTGGTAAAGGGATTGAAGGCTCAAGGGCTGGATGCCTTTTACGAGAAACACCCGGAGGGCTACTGCCGGGTTTTTGTAGAGGACAGGCAGACCTTCGGGGGCTTTAGATAGCCCCCTAAGGCGTTGAGAACGGCAATTAAGCCGGTCTCAAATGGCAGAGGTCATTATGACGAAGGTTAGAGCCGATCACGATTACAAGGGGCGACTTAAGCGCATGCGCCCGACACACTTTGTAATCGTGATTAAGAGCCACGATGGCCAGGACACGACGCGGCGGATTGCTTGTGGCTTGACCGAAGACGCCGCACAGGTTGCAACGGAGGAAAAGGGGCCGGTTACTTGCAAGCGGTGCCAGCGTTCCCCGTGGTTCGACCCTATCCTGTACAGGGGGCGATACTAGAGGTCGCCCACCTAACACAGACCTACCCACGGGACCTTTAGAGAGGTCCCTTTGGGCTGAGAACGGCAATTAAGCCGGTCTCAAATGGCATGGAGGCCATCAATGAAGTACACGATCAGCGAGACGACGAAGACGGTAACGGTTGAAACGACCGAAGCAGACGGGAAAGTCTCACTGAGCGACATGGAGAAGGCGGTCAAGCGGTTCGCCAAGATGTACGTGGACGAACCGGCGCCCCAGGCTCTTACCTACGAGCCCACGGCGATCGACGAAACGCCCGATCCGCTGGAAGGGATCGAGTATCCAGAGATTCCCGCCCACTTGCTGGCGGATGAGTTCGAGCCAGCCAACACTTTGGCGGCTGAGTAACCAACCGGGGCGGGCTTTGCGGCTCGCCCCTTTTCTATGGAGATTCGCGGAATGACCCGCATCGAGTTCATCGCCCTAGCCGAATCGATTTACTACCCCGAGCTCGGCGACGAGTGGAAGCTACAAGCCTCCCGTGACCTTGGGGTTTCAAAGCGCACAGTGCTGCGCTGGTGCGACGGCTCGCGGAGCGTTCCCGACATCGGGGACCAGTTGCGCGAGATCGCGGCGAAGCGGGCGGAGATGCTTGCGGCCCAGCCTGCGATCGCACGGGCACGGGCGAAAGAACTTCGTGCTATCGCGGCAACCAAATCTCAACCCGACTAGGGTACAAACAAGCGAGGCCGGGAGAGCGCCAACTCTCACCGGCCCCTAACGCAACGCAACGAGGATGAGTCATGCGCTACGCTGTCTTTCTGTTTATCACGATACCCGCCAACCTGTTCAACGGCTTCGCGGTAGTAACTGGCACCCTGATCTATTGTGGTGTGCCGTGAAAACCGGAGCGTGCGTCGTGAGACGTAGAGGCCCCGGCCAAAAGACAACAGCCGGTGATCAACCCGGCTGGCCTGCTGCGCGCATCGGCTCGCGTTCTCGGCAGGTCTTGAGCTTAGCCCGCGAAGCTAAGACACACGAAGTTCCGCTCGCAGGCTTCAGCCGATACAGTTCGGATTCTACCAGAATTTACCGCCCAATCAAACGCCCACTGTTCGGCTGGGGCTTCCGCCTATGGTGGCAAGGCGTATGCGAGGGGCTGGGCCTGGCGGTTCTTGTGCTAGGATCGTGGGGCGGGCTGAACCTGTTTGTTGCGGCTCTTAGGGCTATAGGGTGAGAAGATGAGCGACGAGGTTTTCCCGAAAGGTCAAGATGGGCGGCGCTACTTCTGGCGAGACCACGCGCATGACTGCCCCGCCCTGCGCGTTTTCAGCAGCATCAGTGTTTGCGAGTGTGACGTGCATTTGCGGCACGGTCCAAAAGAGCAATTTGACATCCCACCCACAAACGACAAAGGCCCGCCTGTTTAGGGCGGGCCTTGCAGTATGATGGGCTGATTAGGCCCTGAGAATTACAGATCGAACGAGAGCGAGCCGATGACGCTGTGATTCGTGCCGTCGCTCAACTCGGTGCCGAGCACTTCGACCTTCGGCCCTTGGAAGAACCGATACCCGACGCCGAGCCGCGCCCCCGGCCAAACGGTCGTTTGCAGCCCTGCCCCGGCCTGATAGGCGATGTCGGACGCTTCCAGCTTGAGCAGGCTGACGTTCTCAAACGTGGCCTCGGTCTGTGCGTAGCCGACGCCCAAGAGCAGGTACGGTTTCACCGGATCGCCGTCAACGTCGATGTCATAGACCGCATTCGCCATGAGCGCGGTCGTGGTGTGGTCAGCGTTGATGACGCCGCCGAACAATTCAACATCGTTGCGGCGGAAAGACAGGTCAGCCTCGATCCGCAGGCCGGGAACAGGCGTGGCCCGCCCGACCGTGCCGCCGACAACGGCGCCGGTTTGGCTTTCCACGAACGCAACGTCAATCACGTTGTCGAAGTTCACGCCGCCATACACGGAAGCGTACCAATCCCCGGCAGCGGCCGGCAGAGCGATGGCGAGCGAGAGAATTGCGAGCATAGAGCGCATATGCGTAGTCCTTTCGTTTTGGGTGGGGGTTACTGAGCGGGGCGCAGGATTGCGCCAAGCTCATCGTTTTTCGCTTCGCATTCGGTCGCCCAAAGGAACCATTCTGCGAAGTAGTCCGCTGCCGGCTTAGACAGCGTATTCGTATCGGCTGGTTTAGCTGGAGGGAGTGGTTTCGGCGGGCACTTCGGGTCCACTAGTATCGGACGCTCCACTTGTTCCACTTTCGTCAGCACTACCGGGGGCCGGTCCGCTTCCATCCACGGCAGAACGCATCCCGTCAAGGACACGCTCGATAGCATCAGGCACAGGAGGATTCTCGGTGACATTTTGGATGTTCCGTCTCAAGAGGTTGTTTTCGCGTAGCCGGTCCTGCGATTTCTTCGCGGCGGCTTGTGCGATTTGGGCTTGGCGTTCGGCTTCTTTCGACGCGTTCTCAGCGGCGAGCAAAGCCCCACGGTTGATCGAAGCGGCGTTGCGGAGTTCTTGCTCCGCCATCACCAGCGATTTACGGACACCCTCAATTTCGGCCTTCGCGCTGGCCGCTTTGTAGCCTTCCCATTTGTAAAGGCCGAACAACACCGCAACCACGATCGACAAGATCACGGCGGGGTTTCCGGCATACTTGATGAACGCCCCCATTAGTTAACCTCGCTCTTGCGCTTGAGCGGGGCGACGGCGGCGGGCGTCGTGCGCGGGCCGGTCGGTGACAGGCGCGATTCGATCAGGTCGAACACGCCGTTTTTGTTCTGATCCGCCCAACGCACAATTTCGGGATTGAACGCGTTGAGAAACCCGGCCATGACGGTAACGACTTCGCTCCGGTTCTTGCTGGTAAATTCGCCGATCTGTGACCGGGCGTAGGCTTCGGCGCGATCGAGGCCCGAGCTAAGCAGGGTTTCCCATTTGACCGCCTCGGAGGTCGTCAGATGGTCAACGATGGCCGTAACCCAGGCCGGGGCATGACGCAGTGCGACGGTCAGAAGGGCGCCCACGGCCGCCACAACGAACGCGGAGGCCGTCGAGAATGCGAGGCTCAGAAGGTCAGGGGCCGCCGCAACGGCCGCTGGCGGGGCAATCTGGTCAACGGCGATAGGCCCCGCTTCCTGGGCGATCGCCAGGCTCGCCAGCGCGACCATGAAAAAGAAGAAAAAGAACAGCGCGAACAGCGCCCGCGCGTAGAACATACGCAAGGTTGTTTCCATAGGATTTTCCTCAAGGGTGGTGGGTGCGTGCCTTGGTTAGCCTCCGGGCACGCGCGGAGGTTCCCACCCGGGAAAGGGTGAAACTAGGTTGGCGTGAAAACCGCCATGATCTGCGAAATGTCGATGACCTTGTTGAGCAGCAGAAGGCCGATGACGAGATAGATCAGCCGCCGAAGCTCAAACAGTTCGATGCGAATGTCCTGGTTATCGGTGCGCAGTTCGTGAAACCGTGCGGCGCATTCCTCAACGTGTTTGGATAGAGTCTTCTCTTTCTTCGGGTCTGGAATCGTTGAGCGGTGCAGGTTCGCGTCGTAGCGCGGCGGGCGGTGTCCGCCGAGAAGATCGATGAGGGTCACGTGCGTTTCCCGCCCGATCGGATGAGATGATCGATGTAGAAGTCGCTGTACCCGTTGCGCTTCAGCTCGGCCCGCAAGACCCGGTTTTCCGAAATCAGTGCGGCTTGGAACGCAGTCGCTGCATCATCCTCTAGCGGCTGTGGCTGGCGCATGCGCACACCGTCGAGATGCAGGATGCGCAAAAACTCGTCTATCAGGCTCATTGGCGTGGGCCTCCATGCCGTGGTAAGGTTCTGCAAGTCAGGGAGTGAAAGACATGCGTGACGCGATCGTGCCGGCTGGCTTCGTTGCAGTGCTGGCGATTTGGGCGCTTCTGGCCGTGGTTGCCGTGGCTTCTGCCCTGGTCGGCTAGATGTCGCCGAAGATGAAAATGGAAATCTCAGCCGCATCGACCGCCGCACCAGTTTCGCGGCGGCATTTGAATTGAAAGGCCGTTGTCGATTTGGAATCGGCGGCGTTCGAGCTAATAATCAGCGGAACCGTGCTACCCTTCGCCAAGCCAAAATAAGCGTAGGTGGTGGCCGACATGGTGATTCCGAGGTTGCAGGTGTAATCCCCCGTGCTGTTCCGGGTGATCGACGTGACGCCGGACCCAGCGCTTGGGGCATTCGTTCCCGTTGTCGTGCCGTCGAAGTTAGCCCACGCCTTCGGGTGAAGCGGGTGAGACTTCTGCCGGCCCGGCGAGACGTACACGTCATTGGATGTGCCTGTCTCCATTTGCGCTTGGGTGGCGACAAGTGCGTTTGGAAGCACCTTCTTGGGAAGGGACGCACTTGCATCGTAGGTGACGAGATAGTCCGCCGCGCCGTCCGGTGAAGCATCCGCCGTGAGCCCGTTGATGAGCTTGAGATACGAAACGCGCGGGGTGGTCAGAAGCTGGAAGTTGGTCCCGTCATCACCTACAAGCACCCAATCATCCGTTGCAATGTCCCCGGATACCAACGCCGCGCCAAGGTACTGAATAGCCCCTGACGTGAGCCCGTCCACAACGAGCGTCACCGCCCCCGTGGTGCCGGTGTTGGTGTACTTGAACAGATACCGCCGCCCAGCCTCACGGGCGCCCACGGTGGGGCTATTCGTCAGCGTAATGGCATTGGCAGAGCCGCCGACCGTGCCGCCGGATACCGTGCCGTAGTCGATCGAATCGCGCCATGAGGCAACAGCCGCCATGAGAGCGCGGGCGCTGTTGTTCACGGTTGCGGGCGATTGGCCTTCGAGCCAGTTGATCGTGGCGTCGGCGTCGTCGTTATCTGCCGCCGTTGTGCTCCAATCCTTCACTGCCATTTTTAGCGTTCCTGTTCGACTACACCCGGCAGGACCGGGAGCGTTGATTGACCGGCGAGGCGGGCGCGGCGTTGCATTTCGAGAAGCAATTGGTTGGCAGTCGCGCGGGACGATGCGCCGCCCTGGCGAACGGCCTCCGATAGCCTGGCCGTGTTGCGCTTCGTCAGGGCGTCGGCAACTTGCTTTGCGACATACCCCGCTGCCGGGAATGCGCTCATAAGCGGGTTATGGGCCGTCGCACCGATCCCGAGCGCAGCCATCAAGCCGCTGCCTTCCGGCGATAGCTTGCCGACAAGGCGCAGCGCGTTCTGCGATGTCGATCCGCGAACAACCCGCTCCATGAGTTGCCGCTCGGCTTGCGAAAACAGCCGCGCCTTCTTTTGGTTGTCCAGGATTGCGCGAATGTTCTGGCGGGTCGCGTTATCGGCATTGCCGCCCGAGCCGGTCGAAGCCGCGCGGCGCTCGGCTTTCGTCAAAGCCTCGTCAACCATCTCCGACTTGCGGAGCCTGCGCCACGCATCGCGCGCCACTTTGAGAGATGCCGCCGCCGTCTGCGGATTGCCTGAAATCACGCTCGATGGCGAAAGATTGTCAACGAAGTCGTCGATTTTTTCGATGAGGCGTGATGCCAACTCACGCTGCGATGGATTGGCGCCGTCGCGCGCGACGTTGCCCGCCATCTTGCGGATTGTATCGACCCCCTTGAGCGTTACGTTGCCTTGAGCGGCCTCGTCCAGCCGGTCGAGAATGACTTTGATGCCGGGCTGCAATGCTGGGTCGAAGGCAAAGTCGGCTGCGACTTGCTTAGCCTCGGTGGCGAGTTGCCCGACGCCGTTTGGATTGACGATGACACCTGCGTTGTCGGCTTGCTTGTATGCGGCATCGGCTGTTTGCCGAAGCTGTTCGTTGGTGGGGGCGCGGCCAGTGATTCCGGCAGTAGTTTGCCCGCGAACCAATCCAGGAGCCATGCCGCCCACGATGGCACCGCCAAATTCGCCGTATCCGCCTGTGAGCCCGGCTTGGTCCGTTGCGCGTCCGACTTCGCTACCGGCTGTGGCCGTGAGAGCTGGGACGATGGCAGCGGGACCAAACGGGAGCGATCCACCGACGAATGACCCGGCTTTGTCGGTGATGCGCTCAGCTTCGGTTGTGGCGTCCGGGATATTGGCCTTGCCAACGTACTTCTCGAAGAACTCGCGCCAGCCGGGCGAGCCCCAATCATACGCGGGCGTTCCTGGGACAACTGGCACCTCCGGGGCGTCAAACTGGCGGCGCAGGAAGTTACCGCCAGCAACCATCGCATCGATCGGCATACCGGGAAGGCCCATCGCCCCTTGCGCGGTGCGAACACCGAAGCGACCGGGCAGGCCCTCCATGGCTGATTCGCCAATCTCCGTAAGCATCGACTTTTCTTTGGTCTGGTCGAACTTGCGATACGGGTTATCCGCAGGCTTTGCGTATTTTTCGTAGGGGTTTGCCATCACTTACCGCCTAGGTATTTGTCCGCTGAGCCGGGGCCGAACACTTCTTCAAAAGCAGCCTTGTCGCGCGCCATTTTCAGCCGTGCGATTGCTTCTGCGGGAGGTGTCGGGAACTGCTTCTTGGTGACGCCAAGCGCTTCTTTCGTGCGCTCGGTGATCAGATCGACCGTCTTTTTCGCGTTAGCCTTTTGCTCCGGTGTCGTCGCGCCAATGAGCGCCGCTTCCGCCATCTCGCGAGCGGCCTTTTTGTACTTGATCACATCCGGCTTATCGCCCCATTGCGGGATGTAGATTTGCTGGTTGTTCGCGATTTCGGCTGGACCAGCTTGAGCGCCCGATTTCATGTAGAGCATATTCGTGACCCACTGCTGGCCGGCGCTCTTAACGCGCTGCGCCTCTCCGCTTTGCAGCCAATCGGCGTTTGCTTCGCGTGTTAGCCCGTTCCAGAAGCCCAGGTACTCATCAACCTGTTTATCGTCGTTGAGGACGTTGCTCGCAAACTTCATTTCTTGGGCAAACTGACCGGCCTTCTGCTGGGCTTCCGTGGGCTTCGCCCCGACGCCCATGTCAGTGATCGTCGCCCCGCCAGGCAATGCCGTGACGGTCGGCGCCGTGCTTTGCGGAGGCGCTTCCATCGATGCGACAGGGCCGCCCGTGGTCGTCTCAGGGGCGAGCGGATCGGCTGCGACGGCCGGGAGCGGCCTGGTTGCAGGCGCCGGCCGGGGCTGTGGCGTAGGCTGTGGGGCCGGTTGCGTAGGCGCCGTGCCTCCAAGCGGAAACCCGCGCTGGAAGATTTGCGGCCCGTTCGGACCCATCACGAATTGCGGCTTTTCCCAATCGGCTTTTGCGAGCTTGTATTCGGGGGTATTCTTGAAAGCTGGATCGGCTTCGCCCTTCGCCAAGATGTTGGCAACGCTTGCTTCAAAGCCCTGCCCAGGGAAAGGCCCGCCCTGCTTTTCCTTGAACAACTGCGAGCCCAGGATGGACGCTTGCTGTTCAGGCTCCAATGCCTTCAGAAACGCCGCTTGCTCCGGGCTCACCCCGCCCATTGCGCCTTGGAGAGCGTCGGCGAGGGATTTCTTCTTGCGCTCGTTCTGCGCCATCTGGACCATGCCGCCGAGCCCTTGGGCCAAGCCTGCGCCCCATTGCCTGCGAGGCGCCGAAGCGATAGCCGCACCCAAGGACGCAAGGCCCTGCGGCCCCGCGTCGGAGATGTTGTTCCCGAAGTTCGTCCCGATACGGTCGAAGAAATCAGCGAGAGACATGCACAGCCTCCAACTTGTCCAGCCGCGTGGCTATGGCTTTGATGGCCGCGAACATCGCGCCGATCATCTGCGGCATGGGAATGACTTTACCGTCGCCACCGAACTGTGAAGCCCAATCCTGGGCCATCGGCCCTACGCGCGGCTCCGCGCCGTCATCGCCCGCGCCGATCTTGTAGCGGTAGGTGAAGGAGGGCGTTTGCTTGATCGCGTCGAGAATGGCCGCATCGTCAACCGGCTGAATGTCCGTCTTTGCATCGCGGTCCGATGAGAACATCGCCGCCAACGAAAGCGCAGCACCAATGCCCTGCTGCAAGCCGCTCGGCGAATCATCGGGCTGCGTCCCCGTCTGCGTCCCGCCCATACCGCCGATCTGCGTGCCGATGGTCGAGTAGCGCGCGAGGTTCTTCCAGAGGTTATCGATGTCCGCGTTGCCGAAGTCGTACATACCGGGGAGAGCCCCGAGCCCGCCCTGCATGAACCCACCAAGTTGGCTCGCCGCACCAAGCTGGCGCTGGCGCTCGCTGTCGTAGAGTTGGCCTGCAAGGTTGCCGAGTTCCTTGGTCATCACGCCAGCATGTGCCGGCGAGCCCGTGCGCCCTGCCATGCTGAACTGCGAGTTCACCGCGTCCTGAATGCCGCCGACCATCGAGCCCCATTGCGGGGAGTTGGTCACGTCGAGGTAATTGCCGCCCGCCGTGTCGGACAATGCCGCGAGCGGTCCGGTACCGCTCATGAGCGTGTTAATCGCGCCCATGCCCTGACTGACGTATGGGGACACGTCGCGGTTGTTCAGGAACGAGTTCGTCCGCCCGAACAACTGCCCGGATTGGCCTAGAATATCTTGAAGCTGCGGGATTGCCTCTTTCCACGGCTGCGTGGTTTGACTCGTGGTCGTAGTTTGGTCTTTAGACATTTTGCGGAACCTCTAATTCAAGGACGATGTGCGTCCGCTTGAATCCCTTCGGGGCTAAAACACGTTCCCAGCCGGGGCGCGCGTGAATCTCGAACCGCGCGCAACCTTCAGCCTTTGAGAACTTCGTCAGCGTATCGACGGCGATGTACTGCCACTTCTCCCGGTGATCGCCGGACGCAATCATCGCGTCGAGCGTCTTCATGCCCGACGAATGAATCTCGATCCGCGTCACGACCGCAGCAAGGCACTCGGGCCCTTCCCATGCGGTCCAGCATTGCCAGTGCCCCGCGCCGATGGCTTCAAGCAGCGCACCCGGCGTCAACCGCCCGCCCATGCGCCGAAGTACCGGCTCAAGACGCTTTTCGAGCATCGGCCAGAGCGTGCCGATGGTGTGCGGCGGGAGTTGGAAGAACTTCACTTCGCTCATCAGCGAATGCCGCCGTTGCCCAGCAACTTGTTGAGCCACATCGCGAGCATCGGATTTTGCCCGCCCTGCCCCATCGTGTTGCCCATGCCCTGTCCGCCCTGCATCGCACCGAACAGGCCGCCGAATGGCCGCTGTGGCATCTGCGGTTGCATCGCCCCAGGCATTTGCTGCGCCGGATTGATGGCCGATCCAAGCGGTCCTGGCATTCCATCACGCGCCGACTGATACCCGCCGCCGCCAATCATCCGTCCAAGCATTGCTCGCCTCCTAAATCCAACTCTTGATGTCCCATCCGGTGCTTGCATCGCACCGAAGAGTTAGCCCACCGTAGGGCTGGTAAATCGTGCGCGTCGTGGCGCCGTCGATTGTGTCCGTCGAGTCGCCGTCGATCGTGACCGTGTTGTCGTCGGTCGTGACCTTCTTGATCGTGACTTCGCGCCCGTCTTCGCTCGCCTTGGGCGTGAGGTTGATCGTGACGTGACCGCCAGATGTATCCACGCGAAGGAACTGATCGCCCGGCCCTACCGTGTAGGGCGTATCCGAACTGGTCAGCGTCTTCACCCCGAGCTTCAGCGAGCCCGTCTCTTGGATCGCGTAGCGGATTAGGCTGTTCACCGCGTCCACGATTTCGCGAACCGTGGCGATCGGCGGAAGGCTTCTGACCCTCTTGAAGTTCGTCACCGCGCGCCCGCTCGCGTCGCCTTCACAACGTCAACGCCATAGGCATATGAC
>OFRE01000490.1_pt1 | contig 10547 bp, 20 predicted proteins | sample 1543061 | NCBI WGS metagenome assembly OFRE01 (sample SAMN07774218, study PRJEB24372) | wastewater metagenome | isolation source: Exp Tend NO 50WW | collected 2016-02
AGCGCGGCCAGAAACAGCAGGCCCGGCACGCTCCCCTCGCGCTGGCGCGGGATGCGCTGGAAGTCCGTCTCTGTCAGCTTGCCGCCGCTGGGCGCATCGTTCAGGTTGGTCATGGAGATGTTTGGCATGGCTTCACTCCATCCAAGAAACGCAGCCGGCCGTTTCGCAGTGGCCGTGGACATGGCCATTGATGGCCGCTTGGCTCAGGTGCAGGCGGCCCGCGCATGCCGGGCACTCGATCACCTCGGCCTTGCCGCGCGGTGGCGTCTTGCGCCACACGGACACAACCGCCATGACCTTGCGGAACTTCGCGTCGGCCTCCTGCATGTCGCGGAATCGTTCCTCGCCCTGCTCACGCGTGGCGCGCAGCCACTTCGGGCATATCGCGCGCTGTTCGTCCTCGCTGCGCTCGCCGCCGTCGGTGCAGCACATGCGCTTGAAGATGCCGGCGCTGGGGTAATACCCACCGAGTCCAGCCGCCTTGTGCTGGTCGGCGTCTTCGATGGGCGCTCGGCCGAACTGATCAAGGTAGACAACGCCGGCCTTGCAGTGGCCGTGTGGCTCCTTGCCGCCGATCATCGTTACGCCGCTTGGGTCGTAGTGCTGGCAATACTTCATGGTCCAAGTGACCATTTCTTCAAGGTTGTCGCGTCGTCCCATGGATGGTTGCTCCTATCGTGCGAGGAAGTGCACCAACAGCGCCGCGCCGCACACACCGAGCGCGGTGGCGAATATCACGTCCGCCACGCGCTCGCCGAGCGGCCGTCGGCAATGCTCGATCGGGTCCGCATGGTCTTGCGGGAAGGCCTGCGCCAGCGTGCGCGGGTGGCGGCGGGTGGTGGTGTTCACGGCGCGCCTCCGGTGGCATTGGCGATGGCCGCGCGAGCGATTTCGTCGCACTCGTCGGCGCCCAAGTCCATGCCGAACGCGCTTTCGATGTTGTGGCCGAGCGTTTCGACGGTCCAGCCATCACAGGCAGCAATGCAGTCTTTCGCGTGCTCCATCGCTTCGGCGCGCAGGATCACAGCGTCTGCATCGCTGGACTCCAGTTGCGCCATCGCGGACGCGCCGTGCATCGCCTGAGCCAGCGGCGACTGCAACGCATCTGGCCAGTTAGCGGCTACCAGTGTGCGGACTTGATCTGCGTTCATCCCGTCTCTCCTTGCCTGCGCCCTGTGCGCAGTGATTGGTGGTTGAATCAATCTCCCCAGCGCGTGACGCCGGGGACGTTCGGGCGTGGGTCAAAGTTGTCGGCATCGCGGAACAGCGGAAGGGGACCGATGAAGTCGGGGTGCCCAGGGCGGGCGATACGAAGTAGCGGATTACGCGTGTACTCGCGGGCGATTTGCCGGGCGATGCGAGATTCGAGCGTCTCCATCGGGGGCATGGGGGCGAAGATGTCGTTCATGATGTTCCTCAGCAAGTTTGTCAATCGACAGGAGCCATTATGGCATGAGCTCGAGGTCGTGTAAACAACTATTTTTCAATTATTTGCTAGTACAATTCATAGCAACTGTTTGAAAATAAGTATTTACAGTCCTCAGCCCTTGCACTACAATGTGTTCACCGTCGAGCAATCCCGCTCGGCGGCTGCTGAGGAGAGTGGAGAATGATCACAAATCTGACTGGCAAGACGGTCGACCTGAACTTGGTCGGCCTCGATGGGAACGCGTTCGCGATCCTCGGGGCTTGGCGGCGTGCCGCTCAGCGCCAAGGTTGGACGCTGGCTGAGATCACACTCGTGATCGACGAGGCAACCAAGGGCGACTACGACCATCTCTTGCGGGTCATCATAGTTCATACATCTAACTAACGGAGGGCGAAGCAAGCCTAATACTTCCGAGCCCGTCCGCCGACCTGCGACGCCAGCTGGGCGGCGAGCTCCGCTGGCGAGGCCCCGAGCCAGCGCTCGGCATGCCGAACGATGTAGTAGCGGTCTACACCCTTGGGTCCGCGCAGTGGTAGCCCCTGGTTGGCCCTTGGGACCGCTGCCCGCCTGAGTTCCCGCGACAGCCCGTTGGCCGTCACCCGCTTGGCGTCGAGCGGGTCGTAGATCCCGAGCAACTCACCAGAGGTGAACAGGTCGCCGACGATCGGCACCTCGCCCACTCGCAGCACGGCGTCCGGATCCACTCGGAGCTTGTTGACCCACTCGCCGAGGTCTGATCTGCTATCCGCTGTCATCTGGTCCTTGGCCAGTGTCCGCCTGGCCGGGGCCGATGGGTTGAAGTCGCCAAGGTCGAGGTGCAGCAAGTAGTGGAACAGCGCTGAGGGGCCAGTTGTGTCCAGCCAGAGGCTGTAATCCATGTAGAACATCTCATCCCTCGCGCCTGACTGCACCTCATGGATGAAGTAGCGGCGGTCGTCATTCTCGAGGAAGAAGGCGTCAGGGTGGTTCGAGGTGAAGTAGTAGTTGACACAATCAGGAACCGTGTACTCAGGCATGAACTTCGCGTTGACTCGGAGCTCGCGTTGCGTGATGAGCTTCTTGAGCAGGTCGTTGTCTTGCCGCTTGTTGCTCCCAGTCACGTCGTCGCCCATGACCAGCTGCTTGGCCTCAGCCCAGCTGTTGAACCCGGCGTGGAGACTGTCAGAACCGATCTCGGTGAAGTTCTTGCCGTAGATCCGGCCTAGTGTGTAGCCGAGCAGTGACTTCCCAGTCCCGTGTCTGACCCCGTGGACTAGCGCGGCAGTGAACATCTTCGTGCCCGGGTACTGGATTGGGTAAGCACACCAGCGGAGGAACCAGAGCTTGTCTTCTGGGTCAGAGCCAGCGAACAGATGGTCGATCAACTCAAGGAATGGAGTGGTGTCGCCCTCCTCTGGTTGGGTGCCCCAACCTGACCAGAGGTTGTACAACGATCCTGGTCGGCCCTCGTTGATGAAGCGCTGGGCCCCTGGCTTGTAGGTGATACCAGCCACGTCTCGGCGCAGCGGCCATTTCATCCAGCTCGTGGCCACTGGAGCCTTCTTCAAGCTGACAGTGCCGTTGTCAGTGATCATGAGCTCAGCATAATCAGTCGATTGGTAGACTTCCTTGAATTGCGTTGAACTCATCTTGTCATCTGTCGCCTGGTCGACGATGATCCCCTTGCCTCGCACATAGACAAGACCGCGGTTCAGATCGAAGAGCTTACGAACCTGGGTCAGCGGCTGCCGGCGCTCTGTCAGTTCTGATAAACTGGCCCCGGGGTTCGCTACGCACCAATCATCTAATCCTTGTTTCTTGCCGTCATCGGCCTCGGGGATGTAGACGATGAATGGTAGCGCGCCGCGATCAGCCAGCTCCTCAGCCAGTGCGTTCAAGGCAGCTTGGACACCGGCTTTCATCACCACATCGGAGTCGTACATGATGTAGACGCGGCGCTTGACCCAATTGAACTGCTCGAGCTCTGGCAAGAAGGTGACGCCGAGGTTCGATGACTTGAAGTTCCAAACACCGCCTAAGCCGATTGCTGGGTAGCCTTCTTTGCAGGCCTTAGCTGCCTTGAGCTCGCCTTCAGTGATGATCAGGGTTTGGTCAGCGTCCGGCACGACGGTCGGCCAATCAACTGATGGTGGAAAGTAAGCAACGACACCAGCTAGCGGCTCGTTAGTGTAGCGGATGTCATCCTTCTTGTCGCCGTCGGGCCTTAGGTAGCGGAGGCGGTAGAAGGCGGGCCAGCAGGGGTTGGCCGCCAGCGGCATGTGGAGCTGGGTAGGATCCCAGTACGTGATCTTCAGGCTGCATAACTCCTTGTACGAGCTGTGCAGGTTTACCGTATCAAGTGGCGAGAGAGCCTCAAACCGCAGGAGCTTGAAATCGGCTTCATCGAGCCCAGAGGTGGCTAATTTAGCGAGCGCGAGCTCGTAGGCGGCTGATGCCAGCCCAGCCACCAGCGTCAATGCTGGCGGCTTCTTTCTTCTTGCAGCCATGTCGTCCCTTCAAGCTGGGTCACCCCCAGCCGGTCCACGGAATCCCGCCCATCCCCAGCAGTTCAGGCGCCCTGTCGATGATGCCCAGCCATCATCAGGGGTGTCGCTGTCGGCCGGCCGAGCTGCTGAGGAACGGTGTGGACCAAGCCCGAGGGCTTGAAGGTACACGGTAGCGCGACAGCGACGAGCGCGATTCTAGCGCGTGGCTCGTCGGTGGCGTAAACTAGTACTACGACTTGATTAGTGGTGCCGGTGAAAGACGGCGGACGTCGTCCGGATCGCCCGTCTCGTTGAACTTGGTCTGAAGCTCGGCCACGGCCCCCGAGACCTCCTTGGACAACACCTCCCAGCGACCCTTACGGTAGAAGCTGAAGGCTTTGTTGGGTGAGCGGCTGATGTACATGCGCAAGGTGCTGACCGCGTAGCCGCTGAATTCAGCGGCCTCCTCGTATGACACCCTGATCGGATCACGGTTGCTGAATTGGAAGTGCAGGACCTTGGAGGCCTCTCTGCGTGGGCCCCAACCAGCCCGTATCTTGGCCCCGTGATCTAACTTCAGACTATCTTTGAGTTCCTCGAGAAGGTCGTCGAACTTGGCCCGATGGGCCGCGAGAGGCAACTTCGGTGTCGTCTGTTGGACGACTTGCTCAAAGGCTTGAAGTCTTGTAAGTAGGTAGTTGAAGTATTCGTGACGCATGATGAAGTCCTTGAAAGTGATCACTTTGAGCCAAAACCTAAGATCTGGGCACCAGGGCTCATGTTTCTAGTTGCTGTAACGCATAGCCCAGAGATCTATTCATAGAGAATAATATAGCATGTAGTAAGAGAGTTATTAAACCTATATATATATATATATTTCTTCTTCTTCTATAAATAATAAAGAGTATATAAAACAAGCACTTAGCGTGTCATCTGTTCCGTATCCTGTTGCAGGTCCGAAGCCGATCTATATAAGCGTTTGCTGTTGTAAGTTTCGTGTAAGGTATGAAAGCTGACGCGAAGTGGAACATATGGAACAGAATTAGAATTACCTAATATTCAAACCGAATACAATCGTGGTAGAACAGAAGGCACAGGGTTCTGGGCTATGCGCGTCGGTGACGATAAATCGTGCCGATAGTATTGCCACCGCCAGCTTTATTTGGCTTGCTAACAGTCCTCGTGCGAAACGACTGGGTGGAATTGCCAGCTAAAAAGAAAGGGCGCCCGCTGGCAAATATATTGCCGCTCTGGCGCCCTCTAAGGTGCGGTTTACTGCAGACTCTCACGAGTCAATTTGCCGGTTCGCCTTTCGCTTTGTCCTCGATGTACTGAGCGATTAACAGCACGAAATGGGTAGCGTCCTCGGTAGTGAAAGGGCGCGGGAGAAACACCGTTGCTTTGCTGCCCGACGGCAGTCGTACCGGAATAACGTCCTGCTCTTGATCCACGGGGTTCAAGACAGCTTGCAACACACGCGACAGGCGGTCGCGGAGTGACTGGTGGGCGTGATAGGCCACGGCGGTGTCGCGCAACGTATTGACGAGCTGCGCAACTTCGTGGTCCTTCAAGGAGTGGCGTCTCATTCCAGCACCTCAAACATCGCCTTGTAAATCTCGGCAACTGTTTTCTTCACGGTGTCATAGTCACGATCCCAAGCCGCCCGTTCAATTTCGATGAGCGGTTTGCGAAACTCACCAAACACCGCTTCGGCAACTGCGCGACGTGCTTGCCGCCGGAGATGATGAAGGTCTTCGGGCTTGGTGACAAAGCCCTCGAAACCGATAGCAGCGCGAAACGCATACTTCATCCCGTATGACCCATCTATGCTGCGGTGCTCGACAGCGTGATCCTCGGCATCGATGGAGATGGGCGTGCGTAGTGCTATCCGGTTGTTCAGCGGAATTTCATCGAGCTTGTTTATGAGATAGCTCATGTGTCGATCCGATCTCGCCACGAAAGGAACACCGGGTGTCGCGGTTTGTCCTTCATGCCAATGGCGAAGAATTTCACCTTGGCAAGCCGCCCTTCATAAGCTGCTTTGTTGTTCCAGATTTCGGCCCTCTCTGAATCGCTGAAACCAGTGCCGACATTGAAGGTAAACCCCTCGCCTTGGCAAATGAGTGCACCAAGGTCGCCACGCCCTGACTTACCGGCAGCATGGGAGGATCGTTTCGTCCGCCCGAGGGCCGATGTAGTGGCTTCATTGCCATTGTGCATCCTTTCTTCAAAACCGATGACGACGAACTCGGCATCGGTAAAGCGTTTGAGTTTGAGCAGTGCCTGCTCTTTCGCAGTGCTGCGACCGTTCTTGTACGCAGCGTTCGGGCTGCGGACGATCAACCCCTCGTAACCGGCATCGAGGCATTCCTGTTCGTAGGCCAACAGGTCATCGAGCGTTGCGACTGTTCGTTGCTCGTGAATGATCGCGCCGCTCATGCGCAGCGCATCGAAGAACAAGCGATTACGCCGGTCGATGAAAGAATCGTTCAGCTTCAAGACGTGGTCGAACATGTACAGCTGCAAGTCGTCGACGTCTTTGTCCTTGCTGTTGGTCACGCCCCCGGTGGCCCGGCACAAGTCGTGCCGTGTCGGGCTGCCGAGCACAAATTCGCCGTCGACATAGTCGAGGTGTTTGAATTTGGCCTGCAGTTTCGCGTTCGGGAACGGCTGGTTACTTCGGGCGTACACAACGCCGTCACGCACCGTCGCGCGAATGCCGTCGATCTTGGCACTGGCCAGCAAGGGGAACTTCAACTGGTCGAAGAAGTGGTGGCAGCTTTCGCTGCAGGCGAGCATGGGCTTGAACATCATTCGTACCACCACTTCCTCATCAAGTTGACGTTGGCGCCGCATTTCGTATGCGTAGTCTTCGTCGGGGTGCATGTCAGTCTTTCTTGCAGAACTTGCCAAAGCCTTCCAAGTCGCCTTGGTACAAGGTCTTCGCCCGGTGCCCGGTCCAGCCCGTCTCCACGACTTTAACGGTGATACCGGAGAGGTCGGCAGTGATGTGGTACTCGTACTCTTGGTCACAATCTTTCGACGACGGGTGGTGCAGGTACACACCGCCCGGACCGCCCTTGAAATGAGCAACGATTTGTGCAGCGAGACAGCCGGCGCCATTGGCGACTTTGGAGCTGTCACTATCGTCGCAAAACGACAGTCCGTTGACCACCTTGAAATCTTTCAGGAACTCGTAGAGTTCTGTGCCGATACCGGACGGGTAGCCGTCACATTGACGGTACATATTCATCAGGACGCGATTGGTGTCGTCTTTGACGAACGTGAGAGAATGTGTACTCATTTCAGTGTTCCTTGTACGAGACCGTCGGCACGGTCTTGTCCCAACACGCACGGCAGGTTTCACACTTGCCGTTTTGTTGCGGTGCGGGACAGGGCTGTCCGACAGGGGGTTGTTTGTGATGGACGTTGCCGGCATTCACACCTTTGATCGGCTTGACCGGAACGTCTGCGAAAGTCGCCGACACTCTGATGCACAGGTTGTCCGGTACGACAGAGAGCTTCAGAAACTGAGACACGAAATGACGCTCACGAGTCGCCAACCAATGCCGACAGTGCGGCGTTCGTCGGGCGACCTCGGCGATGTTTTGTAGCATCTGCAGAGATTGCAGATCACCCGAATCGAACCAGCGGAACCAGTTCTCACGGGCAAGCAGCTTCACCATCGCATCGATCCACAAGGGATCATCAATGGCATCCAACCGCCGTTGTTGTGCTGGCAGCACAGTGTTGGCGAAGGTCTTGTAAAAGCCTTTCTTCGCGTAGCACTTGCCACAAATCGATCCGGGGATCTTGGCCAGCTTCTCACCGGTAATGCAATTGGCGGTCGGCAGCCCGAATGATTGCCCCGGCATTTTGCTCGTGTCACTCAGCCCGCCCACCAGTTTGATGGCTATTATTTTGTGCATCGTCGCCTTTCTGTTGGGTATCGAATTCGAGTACCCACACGACAGACGTCGCGGGTACCCAGTACGGGTCGATCCGCCGGGGGTTGTCAGTCAAAACACTCGAGACAAGCACAAACTTCCCCGCGGCGAACAGAACTGTGCTCGGCGAACTGAGCAGAAGAACTATCCGGTCGCTGGAAAGCTTGGCTACTTTCATGCTCCATCAGACCCCATCAGAGCCGACCACGAAACCGGGAACAGCGGAGCCACGATCTCGGCGATCTGCTCAGCGATTTCACGAGTTTCCGCTTGCGCACCGGGAGCCAGTCGCTCACGACAGACCCGACACCAGAACATCAACGAACCGGTCCAGATCCACTCGGTCTGCATGTTCTGTGGCAAGACCATGCGAGCCTGTTCCGGTGCAACGCCGGCATCGATAAGATCGAGGTAAAAATCCAGCGCATAACTGGTAACAGTCTCGGCATATTCAGCTATCTGCAACACGCCGTCCATTCCGGTACGATACACCATGCGGTTAGGTAGGAACGTCTCAACCACTCCGCTGCTACCCTGTTTGGCATTTACTGGCCGGCCGCGCCATGCTTCCGGAAACCAGAACTCAGGTTCGCTATCGACATACCGACGCGACACTTCGTTCCAGACCCCACCGACTTGGTGCTTGACCAACTGGCGAGCGACAAAGATCGGTGCCTTGACCCGAAGCTGGATGCTGGTATGGGCGAACGGCGACCAGTGATTGTGCTTGGCGAGATAGTCGATCAACTTGGCATCTTTGTCGCTCAGTTTCTCTGTGCTTGCGCATACGAGATCGCCTTGGTGATCCAGAACTTCAGGCTCACCTTCCCACTCGCTTTCTTTGTCGAAGCTGACACGCGCTGCGTCAACCACGGTAAGGTCGTCGCCCATGTGCCGCCGATATGTAACCTTCATCGGGGAGATGATCATGCTGCTTCCTTTTCGTTGTCCTTGGCATCATGCACAAGCACGAGTGCCCGATCGACGCCGAGTTCCGTTTTCACGGCCGCAATGACGTCTGGAATAGACAGCGTCGTTGGTACCTCAAAGGCTGCCAACTTGCCGTCTTTCTGATGCGCGTAAGCGACAATGCTCACTTGCAGCCAGCGTTCAAGAACGCAAGCAGACCGGCCTTGTCGGTCGGGACATCCACTTCGTCGGTGTCGACTTCGGCGCGCTTGTAGCCGTCAGCCACGAGTTGCTTGCGCTTGCTTGCCGCATCGGCTTGTGTGCCGACCCAATGGGTTTCGGAATCAGGGGTTTCGGAATCCGGCTTACCGGTCGCGGTGATTTTGTACAGCTTCATGCTCTTTACTCCTTGGGTTCAATTTCAAAATATTCAACTCCGCACTCTCGAAAAAGGGCTTGAGTCCTTCGAATGTGCTTAGCCCATCGCTCTGCAAACTCGGCGGGCGGTCGCACAGTAACCACCTGTTTGATTCCGGACTGAACAATGGCGCGAGCACAGTCCATGCAAGGAGGATGGGTGACGACAATAGTGCTACCGTCCAAAGGAACCCCAACGCGCGCCGCATTCGTGATCGCATTGAGTTCGGCGTGGGAGAACCAGAAATACTTCTCAGGGCGAGTTCTTCCTCGCGCATCAACGCCATCGTCTGCCGAACAACCGCGAGGTGCTCCATTGTAGCCAGACGCGCGATCGTCGCCGAACGGGCCGACAATGATCGCCCCAACCTGAGTTGACGTGTCTTTGCTGAAACGCGCGCGTGCATAAGCAAGCTCCATGTATTTTTGTGCTTTGGCGAGATTCACTTGAAGTCCTTTTTTGAGGCCGATGTTTATCGGTGAGTTTCACTTTCACTCCTCTCGATACGTGCGATGTCCGCTTTGATACGAACGATCGATGATGGGTTGGCAGGGGTCAGCGACATGGAAAGCAAACGGCCAGTGGGCGAGCGGATCTTGTAGTGCTTGTTGATGCACTCAAAGACCCAACCACGCTTGAACAACGGAGCGAGAAGCCGGCGGACATCACGATCCGGGTGCTGTTGCAGTTTCATTTTTCACTGCCACCATTTCCATGGAGTCCCAGTCGATGCGGTAATTCACCGGGTCGTCAGACTCAACGGCGCGGTAATCAACTACCAACAGCCAGCGGCTCATTAAGTCCCGCGCGCTGTACTCGGCTTCCTTCTGGGTCGCGAACACCAGTGCATTGCCGTACCAGTTCTTGTCGTTGCCGGTCTGGACTTCCGGTTTCCAGTTTCTCGTGCTCATGTCAGTTTCGTCTCGTCGTAGATTGGGTAGAGAATGTCGGCCGGGCAATCTTGCCTTTTGCCGTCCTTGAAATATGCGTCCCAAAGATCGGTGTTTTCTTCGCCTTCGCCGTGTAGCCTGAACGCTACGCCCGGGAACTTCAGACTGAAATCCTTCATGTCTTCGAAGTACTCGTACCACTTCGCGGGACCGTACATACTGATGGTCTCTTCTCCCTTGTTTGTTTCGTCTTCAAAGACGTCGAATGCGAGAAGAGCTTCGCGTTCTTCCGGGGTAAACGGTGTGTCGTCTTCGCGCGACACAGTGAAATACGTGGTGTAGCCCATTACTGGATTCCTCTCTGCAATAGCTCTGCTGCTTCGAAATGCTTGGCTGTCATCCGGTACCGGCAACCGAGATCGTCATGGACTATCCAGCAAGAAGGGCTACGACGCGCCACGACCGTGTAACCGCCGCCGTAGTAAAACC
>OFRE01000492.1_pt1 | contig 10537 bp, 16 predicted proteins | sample 1543061 | NCBI WGS metagenome assembly OFRE01 (sample SAMN07774218, study PRJEB24372) | wastewater metagenome | isolation source: Exp Tend NO 50WW | collected 2016-02
CAGCGTAATGACCGGACGATCAAGAGCACGCGATCGCTCGAGACCAAGCGGCGGCGCGTTGGCGTGGACTCCATGGTCCGCGCTCGGCGGGCAGTGGTTCGACGCGACTGACGGCACGAGCGGGTCGCCCGTGAGCGCGTGGACCGCGCGCGGCGCGACCGCAGTCGCGACACAGGGCACGGTGGCGAAACAGCCAGCGGCGCCCGCGGCGAACGTCAACCTCGGCAACGAACTCGCGTGCGCGTTCGACGGCGGAGACATCCTCGTGAGCGGCACAGAGATCGACCTGAGCGCGGGGTGGACGCTCGTGTCCGTGCTGCGATTCGGCGCGCTCCGAAATTGGACCGGGATCGCGCGCGTCTCGACCGGAGAGACGACGGGCGCAGGCGCGAGCGATGGCGTCGTGCTCTACGCCGACTCCGGCGGAGGGCTGGTAATCGCCTCGCCAAACGCGAGTTCGTGGTTTCGCACGATGACCTCGGTGTCGAGCAACACCAGCTACGCGTTCGTTGCGACGTGCAGCGGATCGAGCGCCTCGATCGTAATCGAGCGCGGCACAATCAGCGGCGGATCGATCACGTGGTCGACGCTCTCGCTCAGCGCACTGAGCGGGACGTTTGGCATGCCATCATCGACAGGCCGCTACCTGCAGCCCGGTGGTGGCTGGAATACTGCGGGCTCTCCGCTCGTCGGCGATCTCGCGCTCACTGGCGCGATTGGACGCGCGATCTCTGCGGACGAAAAGACGGCGCTCAGGAGCTATCTGGCGGGGAGGTTCGCAGTATGACTCGCTTGATTATCGGCACACGTAATCAGGTGCGCGACGCGCTCGACGCGCTCACGCTCGCGCTCAACCTCCCGCGCCACGATGGCGGTGCCGCGCGCTCGCAGCGATACGCGCAGCCAGAGCGACTGGTGACGGGCGAGTGGTGCGCGACGGTCAAGGCCGCGCATGTCTCGCTGCTCTCGCCGGATCTCGCCGCCATCGTCGTGCTCGCGAGCGATCTGCCCGTGGTGCGACGCGCGGACCCTGTGTATCGCGCGACGCTGCCGACGTGGGCGCAGTCGATCGCTGCCGCGGATCTCTCACCGCTCTGCGAGGTCGTGGAGTCCTCCGCGTGGATGCGCCCCGTCGTCGTGCGCGCCACGCTGGTCGATCTCCCGCAGGACATGCCTCTCGACGAGAACACCGTCGAACACCTGTGGGACACGAGCGAGCCCGACCCGCTCGGGACGCGCTACGTGCGCGCAGACGGTGAGCGGCTCTTCGTCGTGCAGCAGATCGCGAACAGCACCGATCACGTCTTCGTGCTCTGGTTCGGCGGCGACGCGGCCGACCCCAACGAGACGCTCTACTCGCAAGCGATGATTCTCGCTGCGACCGCTGCGGGCGTCGTGCTGGAGAGTGTCGAGTGCACGTACGTCGACGGCGCGTGGATCGTCGGTGAGATGGCCGAGGGCTCGACGATCGCGTCGCGCTGGCCGTCAACGTGGCGGGTATTTCAGCCCGGCGACGGTGCGACTCCAACGGGCGCACGCTGCATCCGCGAAGTCGCTCTCGTCAGTTAAAACGCACGTAGAACTTGCTTTCGCTCTCGTGGTGTTGAATACTTGTGCGCGTATTCAACGGAGGTTTGGGAAATGAGTGAGCGGGTGATGACGGTCGGGCTGACGCGCGTCGCGATGGGCGGTGGCGAGTGACCCTCCGCATCGCCTGTCTCTCTGGTGGCGGCTCTCGCGGCGCGTGGCAAGCGGGCGCGCTGCGCTATCTCGCCTCGCGCGAGGGCGCGCAGTACGACGCCGCGCACGGTATCAGCGTCGGCTCGCTCAACGCGGTTGGTCTCTGCCAGCACGCAGACTCACGCGTCGCGGCCGAGGTGATCGAGGCGCGCTGGTACTCGCTGCGCGGCACGGGCGACGTGCTCCGTTCTCGCGGTCCGTGGCTCAGCGCGATCGCTGCTGAGTCGCTGTACACCGTCGACCCGCTGCGCGCTCGACTCACCGACTGGGCGGGACCGCGGGCCGTCAAGCCCTGCGTCGCGTGGGCGGTCGAGACGATGTCTGGCGCGCTCGGTCGCTACGACCTCGCAGCGCTCTCGCTCGACAAGCGCGTCGAAGCCCTGCTTGCGAGCTCGTCCTACCCGCTCGCGATGCCTCCCGTCGGCACGATGAGGGACGGCGGGCTGCGCTCGCTGTTTCCCCTCGTCGAGTGCCTCGCGGAGTACCCCGACGCGGACGTGATCGACGTGCTCGTGTGCTCGCCGCTCGATGGCCCTGAGCTGCAAGTGCGCGAGTACAAACCGGGTGAGGAGCTCATGCGCTGCGTCGAGTTGCTCTCGTTCGGCGTCGCGCTCAACAGTCTCAACGAAGCGAAGGTGGCGTGGCTCGAGCGCAAGCTGCGCGGCGAGCGGGTGCCCGCGGTGCGCATCTACGCGCCCTCGGAGATGCCAACGCCGGACCCGATGGCGTTCGACAAGAGCGCGATCGAGGCTGCGATTCGGCAGGGATTCGACGACGCGGCGCGCGGGCCGTGGCAGGAGTGGCGATGACTTGCGCAACCGACAAGCGATGGACCCTGCACCACGGCGACTGCCTCGCGTGGCTGCGCACTCTGCCGAGCGAGAGCGTCGACAGCGTCGTCACCGACCCGCCCGCGGGTATCGCGTTCATGGGCAAGGCGTGGGATCACCACAAGGGCGGTCGCGCTGAGTGGGTCGCGTGGCTCGCGAGTGTGATGGCCGAGTGCCTGCGCGTGCTGAAGCCCGGAGGTCACGCGCTCGTGTGGTCGCTGCCGCGCACCGAGCACTGGACAGCGTGCGCTGTCGAAGACGCGGGCTTCGAGATCCGCGACGGCGTCTACCACCTCTGCGCGCAAGGCTGGCCCAAGTCGCTCGACGTGTCGAAGGCGATCGACGCGGCGGCAGGCGCAGAGCGCGAGGTTGTTGGGCGAAAGGTCTACGCGAACGGCTGCGCCCCTGTCGACTCGCCATCGACACGCGAAGCCGGCGACGGGTGGCAGCGCCCATGGATGAACGACCCAACGAAGCACGCTGAACGTCGCGAACTCACCGCCCCCGCGACCGACGACGCGAAGCGCTGGAGCGGCTACGGGACCGCGCTCAAGCCCGCGGTCGAGCGCTGGATTCTCGCCCGCAAGCCGCTCGACGGAACGGTCGCAGAGAACGTCCTCGCTCACGGCGTCGGTGCGCTCAACGTCGATGGGTGCAGGGTCGAGAGCGGCGCGAGTCCGAGCGTTGCGCGCCGCGAGACGGCAGCGCGCACGGGTGCAGCGCGCACGAACGGCGCAAGCGGTATCGAAGACCGAACGACGATCGAACGATTCACGGAGCAACGCGCAGGCGAAGCACTCGGTCGCTGGCCCTCGAACGTCGTGCTCTCGCACGCGGAGACCTGCGGCGACAAGTGCGACGCGGCGTGTCCAGTGGCGGAACTGGACCGGCAGAGCGGGATACTTCCGAGTCGACAAGCCAAGCTGCTTCGCCGCGACAAGTCGAGCAACAACGCCTACGGCGGTCACTGCGCCACGATCGCGCCAACTCGTCCCGATGACGACGGCGGCGCGTCGCGCTTCTTCCCGTGCTTCCACCCCTTCGGCTACTACGGCAAGGCAAAGAGCGCGAACCAGCGCGGCGGCAAAGAGAACCGTCACCCGACCGTCAAGAACATCGACCTGATGCGCTGGCTCGTGCGGCTCGTCACCCCTCGCGGCGGGCTGGTGCTCGATGCCTTCGGAGGCTCTGGTACCACGGGCGTTGCGGCGATCCTCGAAGGCTGCAGGTTCATCGCGGCCGAGGCGGACGCGGACAGCATCGAGACGGCACGTGCACGACTCGCACTCGCTGAGCGCGGCGAGATCGCGCCTCCGAAAGAACCCAAGCCAAAGCAACCGCGCAAGACAGCGGAGCCGCAGCCTGCGCTGTTCGCTGCGAAGGACGACGACCCATGCGCCGCTTGATTCTGTGTGCGCTCTTCATCTCCGCGTGCGTCCCCGAGACCACGCGCGACCCCGGCTGTGCGCACGGCGCGCGGCGCTGCTCTGTGACTGCCCTCGCGCTGCGGTGCGCGGGTGGCGACTGGTACCCCGACCACACAGCGGACGCGCTCCGCTGCGAGAGGTAGACGATGGCCGTGACCCTCACTCACAAGCGCGGCGACCGGTTCTCGAAGCTCTGCACCTGGCGCGACGGCACCGGGGCCGCGAGCAGCGCGCGCTGTCGCAGACGATGCTGGCGGTGAAGCCATGACCATCATCGAGATGCTCTTGGGCGGCGGCGGCGCGATCGCGCTCTTTCGCTGGCTCACCGCGCGCGATCGACTCGCGACCGAGTCCACCGAAAAGGTGATCGCGTCGCTCACTCAGCAGCTCGAATCGAAGACGCGCGAGGGCGAAGAGCGGATCAAGGCGCTCGCCGACGAGAGCGAGCGGCGCATTCTCACCGCGAACGCGCGAGCGGACGCGGCTGAACTCGCGAGCGAGCGCTACCGACGAGAGCGCGACGAAGAGCGCGCGCGGCGCGAGATCGCAGAACACGAACGCGATGGGCTGCGAACGATGGTCGAAGGCCTGCGCGAGAGCATCGACGCCGCCGTCTCGCAGTTTCACGAACTCGAATCCGAGAACGCGCAGCTCACGAAGGCGCTCGCAAACGCGCGCGACACCGAGGCTCGCGCGGATGTTGCCGGAACAGTAGAAGCAACGGGCAAGCACCCCGCGGTGAAAGCGTAATTCGTCGCTGAATTCGCAGCCGATTCGTTGCTTTCTATCACGGGATATCACTAGAATAGTGGTGCCTGTTTTCAAGGCACGGAGGTTGTGGGTGATGAGCGACATCGAGTGGAAAAACGGGGCGTTCGAGAGCACTGCTTCGGTGGGTCCGTGGTTCGTGCGGGCGACGAGTGGCAATTGGTCCGTCTTCCTCGACGACGTGGGGGAGGTCCGTCGTGGGATGCGCGGCACGCGCGCGGAGAACAAGGCGGCGATCGTTGCGGCGCTCACCGTGCTCCGCGTGATCGCGTCGAGCGCATCTGTCGATGCGGAGACGACGCGATGAACCCCATCCCGCTCACCGATCCGACTGGCGCACTGCGCGCGTGGATGTGCGGGTGCTGTCTGCACGTCGGCTACGGCAGCGAGTTTGGGTATCGCAACGCGGACGCGAGCATCGTCGCGCAGAGCAAGCTGCGCGCTGAATCGTGCTGCATTTGCATCGACTGCGCCGGGCCGGCCCCACGCGCAACATGTTCGTATAGCCGTGTCTGCAAGGCGTGCGAAGCGAAGCGGCGCGCCGCGAGTGGCGCTGCGTTCGCGGCGACGCACGAGAAGTGTGCGCGCTGTAGTGGCAGCGGCAATAACCGAAGCGCTAGCCCCTACAGGGGTCCTAATTGCCCGGCGTGCAACGGGTCTGGCTGGATGAAGCGCACGGAGGCGAAGCAATGATCATCACCGTCGCCACGTTCTCGCTCGACCAAGCGCGCAAGTACCTCGGTCGTCGCTACCACCACGGGCACAGTCACGCGCTCGACCAGCGTCGCGCGTGGGTGGGCTTCGACACCGACGACAACGACCAATCGCCGCTGCGGTACACGCCCGACTGCGGCGAGCGCGGGCTGGTGATCCGCTGCCACGATTGGGACGAGGACTGGCGACACGCGCCAGCGTTCGTTGGCCCCGCGCAGTGCGCAGGCGCTCCGACGATCGAGCACGCGCGCGCGATCGTGCGCTTCGTGGCGGAGCTGCACAGCGCTCCCGAAGAGTACGCGCTCGCGGTCCACTGCCACGCTGGTCTGTTTCGCTCGGGCGCAGTCGCGGAGTGGGTGCGTGTTGATCTTGGTGCAGAAGAGCACGCGTGCTCGAACCGCCTCGTGGACGTGATCAGCGACGGGGTTTGGACCGGGGAACGGACCTTCAACGTGACGCTCCTCCGGCTGATCCGCGAGGCGCACGCGGAGTCGACGTGAGCGCGCACCCTTACCGCACCGCGCCCGTCGCGGCCGAACCGCAGCACCCGTGGTGGCGACGCGCTCTCTGCGCGATCGGCTCTCACTCGCTCTATCTTGCCGGCGACAGACTCGCACGCTGCGAGCACTGCAATCACGAGACGGATTTTCTGCTTGGCATCGGCGAATACTTCGACGCGCTCGACGCGGCGGTCGCTCGCTGCAACGACGGCGAGTCAGCGCCGGACGAAGAAGCGTATCTGCGCTCGCTCGCGGCGGGGTATCCGGGCGTGGCCAGACGACTGGTGTTGCGATGAGCGCGACTGCTTGTCGTGCACGTCTCCGCGGTCGCGGTTGGTGCGAGACACCGTGGTCCGCCAACCCCGCGCCGCTGCCGTGCGTGTCCCGCGAACTGTGGCGCCACGCCACCCGCGCTGCGTTTGACGAGCCCGACTGGACGCCGACGCGCGCCGATCGCGAGCGGTGGCGGCGCGAGCTACTCGCGAGCAAGTGCGGCGCGCATCGGTGCTCGAACTGCTGGGAACATCGCACGCGATCCGTGATCGCACTGGAGAAACGCACATGAAAACGCTGCTCTTGAATCTGTGGGTCTGGATCGCTGCTCACCCCGCCGAAGTCCTCGGCGGGCTGTACGTCGCACTCAATGCCATCAACGCTGCGATCCCTGTCGAGCGTCGCAAGGGCTCGCTTGCGCTGCGCGTGCTCGACCGCTTGTGCATCGCGACTCAGCGCGGCGCGGTCAGCGCCTCGTCGTGGCCAGTCGCAGGCAAGTCGCTGGCGAAAGAGATCGCGAGCGCGGTGATCGTCGAGCGCGAGACCCAAGCGCCGCCGCCTCCGAGTGAGCCGGGCTTCGCTGAGCGCAGCGTGCTTGAGATCGTGGCCGGCGTCGCGCTGCTCGCGCTCGGCGTGCTGCTCGTGACGGGCTGCTCCGCACGCGACGCGATCCGTCGCAACGTCGAGCCGCTCGGACTGTACGAGGTCCAGCACCCGCTGCATGGCGGCTGCCACGAGCTCGGCGTGAGGGCGCAGAGCGAGGCGCTCAACCGCGAGGTCGTCGTGTACGGCGGCGTTTGCGTCGGCAGGATCGACGCGGGCGTGCTCGGTGACGCGGGGGCGAGCGAGTGATTGGACTCACGCTCTACAGCGGCGAGGGGCCGCGCAAGGCGTTCGACCTCTCGCGCGATTGGATTGCAGAGCACAAGCCGCACGCGGTCTGTGTGCACGCGTGGCCGGGCAACGATGACCTGCCGCTGCTGCGCGAGCTCCGCAAGGCGCACGCGGGCGAGGTGTGGTTTTCGCCCGGCGCGAACGGGCTCGCCGCGAAGAGCGCGACCGAGAATCGCGCGCAGGGTGAGGCGTGGGGCAAGTGGGCGCGAGACAACGGGATCGCGTGCGTGATGCCCAACATCGAGCGGCCGAGCGCGAAGGGGCAGCCGGGGTGGGTTGTCGACGACGTGGCTCGTCGCGCGTCGCTCGAGTCCCCGCTGGCCGCGATGCTCGACGGGCTCGCGAGCACCGGGGTCCGCGTCGCGATCACGTCGCACGACTGGCCCGACACGCACCCGCTCCCGCGGATCGCGTACACGCACGAGGCAGTGTCGCTGGTGTTGCCGCAGGTCTACCCAGCGACCGGCACCGCGCCCGAGAAGCTCTGCTCGCGACTCACTGCGGCGGGCCGACTGAGCGCCACGATCGCGCGCTGGAATCGCTACAAGCACGTCAAGGACACGCTGCGTCCGGGTCGCCCCGGATGGGGCATCTACGGGCAACTCTGGGGCCACCAGCGCAGCGCCGCCGCGTGGCTGATGGATCAGGCCGACGTGTACTTTGGCTGGGCCGCGCCGCTCGTGCCGAAGGGTCGCGCGCAGCAAGAGGGCTTCGACGCGCTCGCGTTGGCGCTCGCGGCGCGCGCTCGCGGCGGCGATGCGCGCGGTGCAGTCCTTCGCGCTCAGCAGGCGCTCGAGATCACTACGGACTCGATCCCCGGACCTGCGCTCGCCGCCGCGCTCGGGGTGCCCTGGTGATCGGCTGGGCGTGCGCCGCGCTCGCCCTCGTCGCGATCGTCGCTGCGTCGCGCTCGGGGCTACTCGATCTGCTCGACGAGATGCGCGGCGCTGCGAGGCGACGATGACCCTCACAGCCATCGCGCGGCTGTGGTGGTGCCTCGTCGTCGAGGCGCTGTGCCCGCGTCGCTGACCTACGCGCCCCCGGCTCACGCTGGGGGCGTTTCGCGTTTCTCCGGGTCGAGCGCTGCGAGCTCTCGCACGTAGCTCTCTGCTGCCTCGATCGCCGCGCGCTCCGTCGAGTACGCGACCTCGCCGCTCTCGTAGTCGCGTCCGTCGACGCGTACTCGCCAGCCGTACCCGTGCTCGCGCCGCACGGCGGTGGGGGTCGTGTCGGCGCTCACGACTCCGCCGCCTCTCGCTCGAGCTTCTGTCGCGCAGCCTCGACGAGCCACCGTTGCCGCGGCACGTCCGCTCGCGCTGCGTCGATCGCAGCGAGCAACTCTTGCGGGTATCGTGCGGCAACGACGACGGGCGAGCCGAGCTCGCGCGTGCGTGTTTCGGGCTGTCGGGTGCCACTCGTGCGGCGCTTGCGTCGCGCGGTCACAGCTCGGGCGCCCCCTCGCCAGCGATCACCGCGCGCCCGTCATCGGAGCGCTCCCAGCGCGAGCAGGTGCCCGTCGCTGCGTTGCGCTCACCCAGCACGTACCAGCTCTCGCCGTCGCCCATGTCGTGCACGGTACCGCCGACTGTCTGCGCAACCGTCTCTGCGTCGTGTCTCGTGGTCCAGAGTGTCGTAGCCATGGTCATCTCTCCTGTCTCTTCGAGCCCCGGCGAAGCGCCCTCGACGCGCAGTCCGCTCTCTTGACACGTCCATGGGGGACGCACGCCCCCTTTTCTCCAACACGGCGTGCGTCGGCACACCGGACACGTTGAGTGCTCGACGCGGTCGAGCTCTTCTCCTTGCTGTGCGCCGTAGCAGGCGCACGCCGTCCTTACCTCTAGGCGTCCTAGGCGAACACCTGCAGCGCTCTGGATCCGATACTCAGAGCCGCACTCTTTGCGACAGTGCGGGCACTCTCGGCGCCCGCTGAACTCGTAACGCGGGTGACTGGACATCGTCTCTCTCTTCTCCCTCGGGCTCACGCGCCCGCTGCTAGCCCCCGCGGATGCCAGAGTCACTCGCTTTCGATGACAATCCACACGCCGCACTCGTTATCCCACGCCTCCAGTCGAGAATACCTGCGCCTCACGGGGCCACCGCCCTGACGTAACAATTCCACACGTACACGTCGTCTTCCACACGGAGGGCAACGTGTGCCTCGTACCGGCTCTCGACGATCCTCGTGCTCGTCGCCCCGGCGTAGCTGTCGCCGGCCTTGACGATCGCGCTGCGCACCGCGCGCAGCAGACGCGCGGTGTACTCGTCGAAATCCTCCCCCTCCGCTCGTGCCGGATAGTCCCCCGCGTGCCATGGGGTTCCGTCGCTGTCGTATACCGCTGTCGCTGTCGTCATCGTCGTCTCTCCTGTGCTTCGAGCTCGCGCAGCGCCTGCTCTAGCTCGGGTGTGCGTCGAGCCCTTCGAGCGATCCATGTCCCGCAGTTGCTCAGCGACCAGTCGTCACCGTCGCGGCCGTTGTAGACGAGCTGCCACGCGTCGCTCGCGTCGAGTCGCCAGTGTGTCGCGTCTCGCGCAGCGGGCCCGATCCGCTCAGCGCTTTCGGCGATCTCTGCGGTGCTCGGCGTTTCGCCGTGCGCGAATGCCGCGTCGATTACTGCGTTGAGTGCCCTTCGCACCGTCCGAGCGCTGTCACGCTTGGCCGTCGAGAGCTGCTGACGCAGTTCGCACGCCTCAGAATTCGAACACTCGTGGTGCCAGTCTCCCGTTGGCTCGTCCTGCGCGTCGAGCGAACGAGCGCGAACGAGTCGCCTTGTCTCATGCCCGCACCGACTGCAGCGCGGCGTCTGCGTATGCGGCGCGGTGCTGATCGCCGTCGCGGGGGTGACGGCCGTCATTCCTGTAAGCATTGTGCTCCTCCTCGCTGGTTGCGTCGCGGGTCAGCGCACAAACGGAGCGGAGAAAGATCGATAGAGGTACCAGTTCTTGAGGTCAGAACTGACCAGCGCGGTGTACTCCTCGCAGCCCTCCTCCTCGTTGCGTTCGTGCGTCAGTTCGCGCACGTACTGACCCGCTGACAGCGTGTCGTCGCTTTCGTCCTGCCCGGTCTGCCCGTGGACAAACGTCGCGTCCCACGGCTCCGCGAGTCTGCTCGTGTCCTCGCCGTCTTCCAGGCCGAGTCTTGCGAGCGCCTTGGCCTTGTTCGTGAATGCATATGCCCAATTGCGTTGCCCGTTACACATCCCGTTGACGGCGACGTACTTCCCGTCGCGAAACTCGACACAGTCAACCACCGCAAACACCGTCCCGTTGATCGTCCTGTGTCCAACCGTTCGCGTCGCAATTGTCGTGCTCATGGTCGTCTTGCTCCGGTTCCGATCGCCGCTCCGTGCTGCGTCGGTGATCAAACCCTACGTCGCTTGTAATACAAGCGCAA